>OKVL01000179.1_pt1 | contig 49163 bp, 47 predicted proteins | sample 1606791 | NCBI WGS metagenome assembly OKVL01 (sample SAMN03281006, study PRJEB24777) | human gut metagenome | isolation source: fecal sample PR165 from 1 month old male Malay infant, vaginally delivered...
GAAGATAACCGAGAAGTAACCGGACGAAAACCGGAAGCCAGTCGGAAGAAAGCCAACCACCCGCAAGCCAACTCCAATGGTCCAGGAGGAGATAACATGCGCAACACCAAGAAGGTCATCGCGGCAACGGCAGCCGTGGCCACGCTCGTCGGTCTCGCCGCCTGCGGCAGCAGCAACGACAACAGCGTCAACAAGGGTGACGCCGACAAGGCCGAACTCGTGTTCTGGGGCTGGGATTCCGGCAACTCGATGAAGGAAATCCTCGCTGACTTCGAGAAGGCCAACCCCGGCGTCACCGTCAAGTTCAACAACACCGGCACCGCCGAGAAGACCTCCACCGCGCTCTCCAACGCCATCGCCGCCGGCAATGGCGCCCCGGATGTCGTGATGCTCGAAGATCCGACCGTCACCCAGTTCGCCGTCACCGATGGCCTCGTGGATCTGAGCCGGTTCGGTGCCAACAAGCTCGCCGACGACTTCGCCGCCGGCCCGTGGAACAAGCTCCAGTACAACAACAAGCCGTACGCTCTGCCGATTGATTCCGGCCCTGAAATGTTCTTCTACAACAAGGCAGTGTTCGACAAGGCCGGCGTGGACGGCGAGTCCATCAAGACTTGGGACGACTACTACGAGGCCGCCAAGAAGATTCGCGCCATCGGCTCCTACATCACCAACCTTGCCGGCACGTCCAACGACTACCAGCCCTTCACCGCCCAGATCTGGCAGGCCGGCGCCCAGCCGTGGAAGGTCGATGGCGAGAACATCACTATCAACATGACCAAGGACGAGGGCATGCAGCACTATATCCAATTCGTCCAGAAGCTCATCGACGAAGACCTCGTGGACACCAAGACCCCGAACTGGTCCGATGATTGGAACCGCGAGCTCAACGATGGCACCCTCGCCTCCCTGACCATCGGCGCTTGGATGCCGATCAACCTCATGACCGGCGCCCCCGATCAGGCCGGCAACTGGCGCGTCGCCCAGCTGCCACAGTGGGAGGACGGCAAGGAAGTCTCCGCCGAAGACGGTGGCTCCGCACTTGCCGTCACCTCGCAGTCCAAGAACCAGGCCGCTGCCTACAAGCTCGTTGAGTACATGACTCATGGCGAGGGCGCTCAGACCATGGCCGACACCGGTACCTTCCCGTCCCTGAAGAAGATCCTGAAGTCCGACTCCTTCACCGACCCGACCACCGGGTCCAACAAGAAGACCAACGACTACTTCGGCGGTCAGAACGTCAACGAAGTCCTTTCCGCCGCGGCTCAGCGCCCGACCGAGAAGTTCCAGTACCTGCCGTACAACCCGTACGCCCAGACCACTTACGGCGACGAAGTCTCCAAGGCCTACTCCGGCGACATCACCTTGGAGGAAGCACTCCAGAACTACGCCAAGAAGCTGGCCGAGCAAGGCAAGCAGCAGGGCTACAACGTCACCGTCAAGTGACACAATCCGATCTATTGCCGGTACATCCGGCACTGACCAACAATCAAAACCTGCGGCTAGGCCACTCTCCTTCCGCCTAGCCGCCCGATCTCCCACAGCGGGGATGCTCCCCAGTGTCCCCGCTTTCCCATGCCCTCACCTGACGTGACCGCTCCAATCGAGCGGCCCCCTGATAGCGGGCGCAGCACAGCAATCCGTATTCCAAGAAAGCAATCGATTATGTCCGATCAAACAATGGCCGCAGCCTCGCAGCCAACGGTGGGAATCCTGCCTGAGGAGGCGGATCTGCACACGGCCGAGGCCCGCGTCAACAAGCATAAGGCCGATTGGCGTGGATGGAAGTTCATGTGGCCGTTCACGGTGGTGTTCGTGTTCATTATCCCGATCGTGTACGCCGTTTACATCAGCTTCTTCAAGAAGCAGATGATCGGCGGCACGAGGTTCGTCGGGGTCGAGAACTACGCGCGCCTGCTGCAGGACGGCCAGTTCTGGTCGTCCGTGGGTCGTGTGGCGCTGTTCACCTGCGTGCAGGTGCCGATCATGCTGTTCCTGTCGGCCGCCATGGCCCTCGCCCTGGATTCGATGAAGCTGCACGGCGCCAAGTTCTTCCGCATCAGCACGTTCCTGCCCTATGCGGTGCCCGCGGTGGTGTCCACGCTGGTGTGGGGCTTCGTGTACGGCGCGAAGTACGGCCTGGTGGGCTCGTTCAACGACTTCTTCGGCACGAACGTCGACGTGCTGCAGCCGAGCGTGCTGCTTGCCTCCATCGGCAACATCAGCACGTGGGAGATCACCGGCTCCCTGATCACGATCATCCCGCTGGTCATCGCGTTCCTGTGCCTGCAGAAGTACTGGCAGTCCGGCCTCGCCGCAGGCGCCGTCAAGGAGCAGTTGCTACTCCCTCTGGCTCTCCTCAGAGAGGGGAGCTGGAGAAATGGGGTCTTGGCTTCCCTCTCTGAGGAGAGCTGTCGAACGCAGTGAGACTGAGGGGAGCCAAAGCCCAAAACCGGCAAACACAACACCGGCCATGAGCCGATACAATAAAGGATTTGATTAATATGACTACTCGTAGAGCATTTAGGTGGCCGTCCCTGCTGACGGAATCCGGCCGCGGCATCGCGTTCGGCGGCGACTACAACCCGGACCAGTGGCCCGAGGAGACGTTGGACGAGGATATCCGTCTCATGGGTGAGGCCGGCGTGAACGTCGTATCGCTGGCAATCTTCAGCTGGGACAAGATCGAGCCGGTCGAGGGCGCGTTCACGTTCGAGTGGCTCGACCATGTGATCGACAGGCTCGGCAAAGCCGGCATCGCCGTGGACTTGGCCTCCGCCACCGCCACCGCGCCGCTGTGGCTGTACGAATCCCATCCAGAGGTGCTGCCGGTAGACCGGTATGGTCATATCGTCAACGCGGGCTCACGCCAGTCGTGGCAGCCCACAAGCCCGGTGTTCAAGGAATACGCGCTGCGCCTGTGCCGCAAACTTGCCGAACACTACAAGGACAACCCGTATGTGACCGCCTGGCACATGGGCAACGAATACGGCTGGAACAACCGCTACGACTACTCCGACAACGCCTTGGCCGCGTTCCGCACGTGGTGCGAGGCCAAGTACGGTACCATCGACGCGTTGAACGAGGCGTGGGGCACGGCCTTCTGGTCGCAGCACGTGAACAGTTTCGACGAGGTGTTGCTGCCGCGTCACATGGGCGGCGACGCCATGGTCAACCCGCCGCAGCAGCTCGACTATGAGCGGTTCGGCAACGACATGCTGCTCGACTTCTACAAGGCCGAACGTGACGCCATCGAGCAGATCTGCCCCGGCAAGCCGTTCACCACGAACTTCATGGTCTCCACCGACCAGTGCGTCATGGACTACGCCAAATGGGCCGGCGAGGTGGACTTCGTGTCCAACGACCACTACTTCCATGAAGGCGAATCCCACCTGGACGAGCTCGCCTGCTCGGACGCGCTCATGGACTCCCTCGCGCTGGGCAAGCCGTGGTACGTGATGGAGCACTCCACCTCAGCCGTGCAGTGGAAGCCGCTCAACGCGCGCAAACGGGCCGGCGAACTTATGCGCGACTCCCTGGCCCACGTGGCCATGGGCGCCGACGCCATCTGCTTCTTCCAATGGCGGCAGTCCGTGTCCGGCGCCGAGGCGTTCCACTCCGCCATGCTGCCCCACGCGGGCGCCGACACGAAGGTCTTCCGCGGCGTATGCGAGCTCGGCAAGGCGCTGAAGACTCTCTCCGACGCCGGGCTGCAGGGCACTGAGCTCGAGCGTGCCGGCACGGCGATCCTGTTCAGCGCGGAATCCGAATGGGCCACACGCTCCGAAACCCTGCCCAGCATGAAACTCAACCATTGGCACGACGTTCGCGACTGGTACCGCGGCTTCCTGGATGCCGGGCTGCGCGCGGACGTGGTGCCGCTCGCCTACGACTGGACCGGCTACAAAACCATCGTGCTGCCCACCGTGCTCAGCCTGTCCGACGAAGACGTTCGCCGTATCGCCGACTTCGCGAAGGCCGGCGGAACCGTCATCGTCGGCTACGCCACTGGCCTGATCGACGAGTACTTCCACATCGGGCTCGGCGGATACCCAGGTGCTGGCAATGGCCTCCTACGCGACATGCTCGGCATCCGCAGCGAAGAATTCAACATCCTCGGTGAAGAAGCCGAAGGCGAGCCCAGCGAAATCAGCCTGTCCAACGGTCTGACGACCCGCCTGTGGCAGAATGACGTGACTTCCGTAGCCGCGGACGCCACAGTGCTCGCCTCTTACACAGGTGAGTCCGCCGCCGACTGGGAGCTGGAGCGCACCCCCGCCATCACCAGCCGTCCCTATGGCAACGGTGCCGCCATCTACGTGGGCTGCGACCTCAACCGTCACGACATTGCCCAGCTGCTCAAAGCACTTGGCTCCCGCTGGCGGGAGCTGTCGGCGCAGCCGACTGAGGGTGGTCAAACTCCAACCTATCCCACCACAGATCCCCGCATCCTGCACACCATCCGCCGATCCCCAGACGGCTCCACCCGCTTCGATTTCTACCTCAACCGCTCAAACCAGCCCGTCGTCATCAACGGTGTGGAAGGCAAGCCCATCATCGCCCACCGTTGCGAGACGGATGCCGTCGGATATACGCTGAACCGTAACGCCATTCTTATCGCTAAAACGTCCTGCTAGACCGGCTAGAATGGCAATGTTGTCCGGATGGAGGAGCGCGGCATGAGCGACGAGAAAACAGCCAAGCGTCGAGTGACGCTACGCGATGTCGCTCAGGCCGCCGGTGTATCGCTCAAAACTGCGTCGAACGTGATCAATGGCTCCGGGCGTATGACCGATGAGACCCGTGCCAAGGTCGAGTCGGTCATTAAGGACCTCGACTACCGAGTCAACGTGGCCGCCCGCAACCTCAACCGCAATCACACCGGTTTCATCACCCTTGCCGTGCCTTCGCTGATTCCGCCATATCTGGCCGAGTTGGCCAACCGCACCATCGAGGCCGCCCGCCAGCGCAACTATTCCGTATACGTCACCACGTATGCGGAAGGCTCCGCGAAAGGCGCGAGCGATCTGCTGAAGAAGTTCAACTCCACGGTGTCCGATGGCATGATCCTTTCCATGAGCGAGGTGGAAAACATTTCGCCCGATGATCTGAAGGTTGATTTTCCGCTGGTCATCGTTGGCGCGCGTACCACGTGGGGCATTGTGGATCACGTGACCCCGGACGATGTATCCGCAGCCGCCATGGCCGCAGGCTACCTGTATGACCGCGGTTCCACCAGACTTGCAGTGATCGGTGCCCGTGACGTTTACGACGAAGATGCATTGCTGAATGCCGTAGAAGGCAACGCGCAGCTGCGTCTGCGCGGCATCATCGAAGAGACCCGCAGGCGTGGGCTCTCCTTGAATCCGCAGCTGATTGGCAACACCGATCAGGATTGGACCATCGGAGCCGGTGCCCGTGTGACCCAGCGGCTCATTGATTCCGGCGTGCCGTTCGACGGTGTGATCGCCCTGAACGATCAGTTGGCCATCGGCGCATTGACCGCTCTGCGCACCGCTGGTTATGAGGTGCCCGCGCAGGTGCAGGTCATCGGCTTCGATAACAACGAGGAAGCCCCCTACCTGCAGATTCCGCTGACCACCATGGATTCCCGCCTTGACTGGACGGCTCCCACGGCAGTGAATCGCATCCTCGGACGCATCGACGGCAGCATCACCAAGCCCGAACTGCTCACCACCGAATCCCAAGTCATCGCCCGCGCCTCCACGCGTTGAACGACATTGCTGTAATGCTGGTGTTGCTGTACTGGGCCGTACGAGGCGATGATACACCGGTTGACCAACGCGGTATAAAGTGTTAAGGTGACAATTGCGTGATACACAGCTGTACCACGTGGCGCATAAGGAAAGGAAGCGCCAAGCATCACTGGGCGTTCGTTCTGAGCGTTCACCATTCAAAGGAGAAAAAGCATGCGCCGAAATACCGCGCTTACTCGCATTATGGCATCCAGCGTGGCCGCCATAATGCTCTGCGCAGGAGGCACGTTCACTGCAAACGCCGCCGAAGAAGAACCAGTCAAAGCCGCCGTCTCGGTCAAGGCCATCCAAGGCTTAAGCGATGATTTCATCGGTGGTATGGACGTCTCATCCATGCTCTCGCTGGAAGAAAGCGGCGTCACGTTCAAGAACGCCAATGACGAGGTCGAGGATTTGTTCACGCTGCTCAAGGAATCCGGCGTGAACTATGTGCGTCTGCGCGTGTGGAACGATCCGTTCACCGCAGACGGCCAAGGATATGGCGGCGGCAACGTCAACGCCGATCGCGCACTGACCATGGCCAAGCGAGCCACGGCAGCAGGGCTGAAAGTGCTGGTCGACTTCCATTACTCCGATTTCTGGGCCGACCCCAGCAAGCAGCAGGTGCCCAAGGCGTGGAAATCCTTTGAAGGCGACGTGGACAAAACCGCCGACACCATATACGACTACACCAAGCAGACGCTGACCACGTTCAAACAAGCCGGCGTGGACGTCGGCATGGTGCAGGTCGGCAACGAAACCACTGCGAAAATCGCCGGCATCTCCGGCTGGGACGGCATGTCCAAAGTATTCTCCGCAGGCTCCAAAGCCATACGCGAAGTGCTCCCCGAAGCCAAGGTCGTCATTCATTTCACCAACCCGGAGAAAGCCGGCACCTACGCCACTTATGCCAAACAGTTGAGCAACCACAATGTGGATTACGATGTGTTCGCCAGCTCCTACTACCCGTTCTGGCATGGCACCACCGAAAACCTCACCAGCGTGCTCAAGAACGTGGCCTCCACTTATAAGAAAGATGTGATGGTGGCGGAAACGTCGTGGGCATACACCTTGGATGATGGTGACGACGATTCCAACACAGTGCCCAGTAAAGTAACCGCCAATAACCTCAAGAAATACGACATCAGCCCGCAAGGCCAGGCCGATGAGATTCGCGCGGTCGCCGAGGCCGTGAACAATATTGGCGACAATGATGGCGATGGCAAAAACGACGGCCTGGGTGTGTTCTACTGGGAGCCCGCATGGGTGCCCGTGGGCACCGGCGGCAAGGATAACGCCGAGCTGGTGGATACGTGGAACAAGTACGGTGGCGGCTGGGCCACTGAAGCGGCCGGCGAATACGATCCCAATGACGCCGGCCTGTACTGGGGCGGCTCAGGTGTCGATAACCAAGCTTTGTTCGATTTCGATGGTAAGGCGCTCGCCTCTCTGCCGACGTTCAAGTACATCCACACCGGTGCCGTCACCGATCATGTGTTCACCAAGATAGATCCAGTGGAGATTACCGCGACTGACTCGGATTCCATCGACGCGATCAAAGCGCAATTGCCGAGTGAAGTGGCTGCACACTATCAGGATGGGGTGGACGAGACCGAAACCGTGACCTGGCAATCCGCTGCGCTTGACTGGATTCGTGGCGCAGGCACATACACCATCACCGGCACCACCAACGCTGGCCACGACGTGACCGCCACCATCACCGTCACCGCCACTCCCGCCAAGGATTACGTAACGGACGGCAACTTCGAGAACGCTGAAAACGATAAGAACTGGACCATTACCGGCACCGGTGCGTCCATCACCGAAGACAGTGGCAACGCCGCCGACGGCAAGCGCGCGCTGAAGTTTTGGGCATCCGATGCCTACAGTTTCTCCGCCACGCAGACCATTACCGGACTCGAGCCTGGCGAATACGTACTGACCGCCATGAGCCAAGGCGCGGCAGCGGACAACGCCGCTATTGCCGATGGTGTGACCCTCTCCGCCACAGCGGGTGGCAAGACCACGTCCGATGCGCTGGAACTCAACGGTTGGGTTAAGTTCGATACCGCCACCGTGCCTGTCACTGTGGGTGCTGATGGCACAGCGACCATCACCATCACGGGCAACCTGCCTGCCGACGCATGGGGCAATGTGGACAAGGTCTCACTCGTCAAAAAGACCGAAACTCCGGTGAAGCCATCCACGGAGAACCTGGACAAGGCCGTGGCCGAAGCCGGGAAAATCAATCGCGATGAGTGCACCAACGAGTCGCTCGCCAAACTCGATCAGGCGCTTGCCGCCGCTGACGTGCTGCTTGCCGGCAGCGCCTACACCGAGCAAGACGTGAACGATGTGACTAAGCTTGTTTCCGATGCCATTGCCGGCCTCGCCCCAAAGGAGGTCTCCAGCCTGACCGTCACGCCAAGCAAAACCACCTATCAGGTGGGCGATGTCATCGATGCCGACCATGATCTCAAGGTCGTGGGCAACTATTCCGCAGGCATGGGCAACGTGACGCTTTCCGCCGACCAGTTCACGCTCGATTACGATTTCTCCGCTCCCGCTGATGCGGCGAAGGTTACCGTAACGCTCAAGTCGAATCCGAATGTCACCGAAACCTATACGGTTGCTGTTACCTCTCGGGCCGAAGGTGGTTCCGGCAACGGCTCGGACGGTGCGGGTAATGGCGGGGCTACTATCAATCCCGATACGGGCGAGGGCGATAAGACCAACGGTGCGAATGGCGGCAAGATCACTGGTGTGCTGAGCAATACCGGTAGCGCGGTGACTGCCGTGGGTCTTGCGGTTGTCGTTCTCGGCGTGGCCGGCGGGGTCTCGCTTGCTTTGCGTCGTAAGCGCTCCTGATAGAGACTGATGCGGCATTATGATGCGGTTGCTGGCAGCCGGCAACCGGCTGTCAGATGCCATCTGTCGGTTTTCGTCTGCTTGGATGCCATCTGTCGGCTGTCGTTTATCGGTTGTCGGCTGTCAGATGCGTCTGTCTCGGCGCAGCGATGCGATTCTGTCCCGGTTCGTGCATCAATCGTTTGATGTGGGTACTAGGACAGAAATCACTGTCCCGGTTTGCGAAAACGGGTGTTTTTCGCGTACCGGGACAATTCCCGTTGCCCCGGTTTGCACGTCAATCGTTCTATGTGAGAACCGGGACAGTATGTTGATTTCGGGATTGGCTGTATTCCGCAGATTCTGTTTGTCAGGTATGTGGACTTTGAGGATTGGCTTGTCCTGGTCCTCGAAAATGGTCCGAAATTGCGTACTGGGACAACGATTTCTGCTCCGGCGCAAACGTCAATCGATCGACGCCTGTACCGGGGCAAATTCGCGCCCGAGAACAATAGGGCGAGGGCCGGTCGCAGGAGTAGAGCGTGATGTTGTCATGATTGCGCCCGGCTCTCCCACACGGAAGGCCGGGCGCAATCATGCCGTTTGGTTGCAGCCCCCCGCACATCGCCTGCATAACCGTGTACAGTGGCGTGTAGTTGCAGTACATGAAGGGCACATAGGAGCATCGCACATCATGACCAACGGACGCATCAACCCCGCCAACGTGCCGGACATCGCCTTGAAAGACGGCCAGTCCATTCCGCAGGTCGGTCTCGGCGTGCTACGTATCGACGACGAGGGCGTGGTCCCTGTCGTCGAATCCGCGTTGGAAGCCGGTTACCGTCATATCGATGGTGCCGCTGGGTACAACAACGAGGCCGGCGTGGGCCGCGCGCTCGCCGCCTCTGGCTACAACATCGGCGCTAAGCGCGAGACACTGTGGGTCACCACCAAGCTGCGTGACTCCGAGCAGGGCTACGACTCCGCACTCAAGGCATTCGACAACTCCCTGAAACTCCTCCAGCTCGACTACGTGGACATGTACATGATTCACTGGCCCACGCCGTTCGACTGGCGTAGCACCGACACCTGGAAGGCCTTCGTCAAGCTGCGCGACGAGGGCCTGGCCCGCACGCTCGGCGTGTGCAACTTCATGCCCGCCGACCTGAAGCGTCTGCACGAGGAGACCGGCGCATGGCCGGCCGTCAACCAGATCGAGCTGCACCCCACGTGGCAGCAGCGCGAAGTGGTGGCCTTTTGCAAGGAGCATGGCATCGCCGTGGAGGCTTACTCGCCGATGGCTCGTGGTGCCGACCTCAACGCCGGCAACGGCACTATCGAGAAGATCGCCGCCGCGCATGGGGTCAGCCCAGCCCGGGTGATTCTGCGCTGGCACATCGAAAACGGCACCATCATCATTCCGAAGTCCGTGCACGCAGCACGCCAGAAGGAAAACCTCGACCTGTTCGGCTTCGAGCTCACCGCCGAAGAACATGCAGCCATCGATGCTCTTGACGGTCCGACCCGCGCCGGTCATGACCCCCTCACCTTCACCTACGCCTGATGCCTCCGCACCGTCGTCCTTACCGTTCCAGCGCTCACTTCAGCCGCCGCTTCAACGCCTCCGGGCCGCTGGAGCGTGTGCTTATTCTCATTGTCATTGCGGCGGTCATTGGCATTACGGTCGGCCTGCTGCTGCCGCGAGTCAATCCTGATGCAGCCAAGCTCACCGGCGGATACACCGCCACCGGTTCCGCCGCTGACACGTTGAACAAGCTTACCGTGGATGACAACCAGAGCGCACATGGCTACGACCGCGATTCCTTTGCATTCCGTTCCGTCGATACCGACGGTAACGGTTGCGACGCCCGCGATGATGTACTTGCCCGCGACCTGACCGATGTCAAATACAAATACGCTGGTTCCTGTGTGGTGATGTCCGGCACATTGGATGACCCTTATACCGGGCAAACCATCAACTTCGTGCGCGGCCGCACCACCAGCGCCAAAGTGCAGATCGACCATGTGGTAGCGCTCGAAAATGCATGGCAGTCCGGTGCCAACAAGTGGTCCGCAACCAAACGTCACGAGTTTGGCAATGACCCTTATAATCTGCTCGCCGTGGATGGCCCCGCCAACCAGGAGAAAGGCTCAGCCTCCGCCGCTTACTGGCTGCCCACCAACAGCGAATACCGCTGCGACTACGTGGCACGCCAAATTGGCGTCAAAGACAAGTACCAACTCACCGTCACATCTCAAGAAAAGGATGCCATGCTCGCCGTCCTCCACACCTGCCCCGGCCAAGCCGTGCCAGCGGATTAGGAGGAAGAGGCTATCTCGAGGGATTATCCAGTAGAGGAGCGTGCCCCTCGTCAAATGCTCGTAGCAGTCGTCGCAAGAGAAATGTGGCGAAGTAAGGTGCAGTAAACACATGTTCACTACTGCCGATATTGCCTGCAGATAATTTCACGCCAAACTGAATCTCCGGATACGAGTCAGAAGAGATCAACGTTCGCATAGATTTGGCAGTAGTAAACATGTGTTTACTGCAATTACTGCGATTCTGCACTTTCATGAGCGAGTTTCTGGTGACGTAGCATATTTCATGAGTGAGATAAACGGCGTATCCTCTGTTGACTGACTCATCATTCGCCAATTGTCCGCAAATCGTTTGTGTATTGACACCCGAAACATGCCTGCGCTATAACTGGGCGCGGTATGAAGGAAATAGGGGAAGACGATATGACAGCACCACACACGGCAGCAAGCGCCACTGCGGCAGACATTGAGCAGGAAACGTCGGAAATCGAGAAGGAACGCCGAATCGCCAGCGATGAGGCGAACAACAAGGAAAATCCTCATGGCCATGCGCTCGCTAGCATTTTGGGGCCCGCGTTCGTGGCCGCTGTGGCTTATGTGGATCCAGGCAACGTGGCCGCCAACATCACGTCCGGCGCACGCTACGGCTACCTGCTGGTATGGGTGCTGGTGCTCGCCAACGCTATGAGCGTGCTCATCCAATACCAGTCCGCCAAGCTCGGTATTGTGACCAATAAATCCCTGCCCGAGTTGCTGGGCGAACGTATGAGCGACGCCGGCCGGTTCATGTTCTTCATGCAGGCCGAGGTCATCGCCATCGCCACCGATTTGGCGGAGGTGATTGGCGGCGCCATCGCGCTGAATCTGCTTTTCGGTCTGCCGATGTTCCTCGGCGGCCTGGTCATCGGTGCGGTCTCCACTGTGATGTTGTGGTTCCAAGGCGGCAAATCGCAAACCACATTCGAGCGCATCATCATCGTGATGCTGCTGGTTATCACGTTCGGCTTCATCGCGGGTCTGTTCGTGGCCCCGCCGAATCCCGTCGAAGTGGCCAAGGGGCTGATTCCGCGCTTTAAGGGTACGGATTCAGTGTTGATGGCCGCTTCGATTCTGGGTGCTACGGTGATGCCGCATGCCATCTACCTACACTCCACGCTGGTGAACGACCATTACGCGGGCGGCGAGAAGCCATCGGTCGAGCGTCAGCTCAAAGGCTCGAAGATTGATGTGGCTTGGGCGTTGTTGCTGGCCGGCACGGTGAATCTGGCCATGCTGGTGCTTGCCGCCAACTCCCTGCATGGCATGTCAGGCACGGATTCCATCGATGGCGCTCAGCGGGCGATCACGCAGGTGCTCGGCCCGGTGATTGGCATGATCTTCTCCATCGGCCTGCTGGCTTCGTCGTTAAGCTCCACGTCGGTCGGCACCTATGCCGGATCGGAGATCATGCACGGCCTGTTGCACGTCAACGCCCCGATGTGGGCCTGCCGTGTGGTCACGCTGGTGCCGGCTCTGATTGTGTTGTGGTTCGCCAAGGACCCTACGGAGGCACTGGTGATTGGTCAGGTGGTGCTTTCCATCGGCATTCCGTTTGCCGTGATCCCGCTCATGCGCTATACGCACAGCAAGGAACTCATGGGCAAATGGGCTGATGGCACGATTAAGCACATCATCTTCCTGATTGTGGTGGCGCTGATTGTGACCCTCAACGTGCTGCTCATCGTCCTGACATTGATGGGACGGGCGTAAGAAGCTGATGAGCCGGCTCCCGCCAGCGGAAGCGAGCAGCTTACCGAGCCATACGCCGTGCGCGGCGTTCGCGCAGCGCACGCAAGGAAATAATGTCACGCGTACGTCCGGCACCGTCGCCCTTGACGCCGAAAAGCACCATAAGCACCATCGCAAAGCACAGCAGCGCGGAGAATCGCAGCGCCCACTGGATGCCGAAGACGGAAGCCGCAACGGCCGAGGCTCCCGCTTGATGCCTCCATGCGGCAAACGTCTCCATAAGAATCACCAACACAGGTGCACCCACGGCACCTGCGATCTGCCGCGCGGTGTTCGTGACCGACGATCCGGCAGACACCTCATCCGGTCCGTTCAAGCAGTTCAGCGACCATGTGGTAATCGGCATAAGCAGGAATCCCATGCCGATCTGACGCGTGAACTGGCAAATCGACACCCACCAAATCCATGTATCCATAGACACCAAAGACATGCCGAGCGTACCGACGGTCAGCACAATCGAGCCGCACAGCGCCACTGGTCGCGCGCCAAAACGGTCCATCGCCCGCCCGCCGAAGAACTGGGAAACGCACTGGCCGAGGGCACCCGGCAGCATAATCAGGCCGCTCATGGTGGCCGAATAGCCACGGTCGGTCTGGATATACAGCGGCATGATGACCAGAATCGAGCTGAACGCAAAGAACGCCAGAGATGCCGTGATGGTGCCGACGGTAAAGGACCGATTCTTCAGCACTTCAAGATCCAGCAGCGGAGGCTGGGGGAGTGCGGCCGGCTCCGCGGCCGACTGCGCCGCCTTGGCTTCGCGATACCGCCGACCGTGACGCAGGTTGCGCATCACGAACCATACGATGCCGACCAATCCCACAACCATCGGCCCCCACGTTACCGGAGCGGCGAATCCATAGGTTTCCGAATTGGTGAAGCCGAACATCAGCCCGCCAAAGCCGATTACGGACAGGCTTACCGAGAAGAAATCCGCGCGGGCCGACGGGTCATGAGAACCGAAGTTATGCAGTCCGAACATGGCCGCCACCAGCGAGACCACGCCAATCACGGTCATGGTCAGGAATATGGAGCGCCAGCCGTTCGCATCGGTTTGCCAGCCGCCCAGCGTGGGTCCAATGGCCGGCGCCACGCTCATGGCCATGCCCACCGTGCCCATCGCGAATCCGCGGCGAGACAGAGGATAAATGGAAAACACGGTGATCTGCAGCACTGGCCACATCACGCCCGTGCCCGCGGCCTCAAGCACGCGCCCGAGCAGCACCCAGATGAAGCTCGGCCCGACCCAGGCCATCAGCGATCCGACCGTGAACACCGCCATTGAGCAAATCACGATCTGGCGGGTGGAGAAGCGCCGGGTCAGAAACGCGGTCAACGGCACCATCACGCCCATGACCAGCTGGAACACGGAGGTGAGCCACTGCCCGGTGGTTACGGAGATGTGGAATTCGGAAACGATGATCGGCAGCGCCGAGCTCAGTTGCAGCTGCGTGAAATTACCGACAAAGGTAATAAAGGTCAGGATTGCGATGGAAATAAATGCCGCGCGGCTCAGTTTACCGTCCACGTATGATTCCTCACGGCTCAGTACCCGCTGCAATTCGCCGCGACGATTCTTGATTCCCTGAGCTCCAGTCACGCACTACCCCACTTCTGTTGCCCGGCCTGTTGCCTTGGCGGTGTCGGTGGCGTATCTGTTCAGTGATATATGCGCCTCGCATATCAATGCGTATTCGGTGTATTCGGCGACCGTCGTCTTCGCGTGCTTGGCCGAGCAGCCTCTCAAAGCACCCCAATACGCTATACCCAGGGGTGGTCCAGTCGGTTCGGAATATGTGCAGAAGCGGGGGGACGAACACGCTTTGTGCACAAGACCGGGGCATAATAGGCGGTTGGTTATTGCAAGAGGTTACAAGTCAATAAGATCAGTTTGGGAGTTAGTATGAGCGTTCATAGGGCCAGTCACGCAACAAGTATTCCACGCAGAAGGCACCGCATCTGGCCGTGGGTGATGTTGATTCTGGCGCTACTTGTGGTGCTGCTAGGCGTGAGTGGATTCTTCGGTTTGAAGCTGTATTCCGAAGCCAAGCAGGTAAAGGCGCATGAGGAACAGGCGATGCAGCTGCTGGGCGGTGTGACCGACCTCGGTAACCTCGACAACCTCGATACGGTGAGCCAGCAGATCAGCCAGGCAAAGACCGAGACCGCGGCTGCGAACGAGATTGCGCACGGCACGCTGTGGAACATCGCCTCGAAGGCGCCGGTGTACGGCGGTGACATCACCACAGTGCAGGGTATGACTTCGGTGGTGGATTCGCTGGTCAGTGATTCGGTGCCGCAGTTTATGAACGTGCTTTCCACGCTGAAGAGCGCACAGCTCAGCTCAGGCGACGGTCAGCTGAATCTGCAGCCGATTCTGGAAGCCCAGAAGAATATTGCCACCGCGAACCAGTCACTGCAGCAGCAGGTGCAGAAGTATCAGCAGCTGCCGAAGGCCCATATCGGCATGGTGAAGAACGCCTATGCCACCGGCAATACGCAGCTGACCAAGATGGCGGACAAGGTCAATCAGCTGTCCGGCACGTTCCAGATTCTACCGGACTTCCTCGGCTCCGGTCAGCCGCGCACGTATGCGTTGATGGCTATGACCACTTCGGAGGAACGTTCGTCCGGTGGCCTGATTGGTTCCGTAGGTGTGGTAACTACCGACAACGGCAAAATCAATATTGGCGATTTCCGTTCGGATGGTGAATATATTCCATATGGTGCTGGTGATCCTACGGAAGACGAGCAGCGCATCTTCCGGCAGTGGGGACCATTGAACATGTCGTTCGATGTGCGAGATTTGGCCGTATACCCTGATACTTCACGCAGTGCCGAAGGTATGCGCGCGATTTGGCAGCGCACGCCGTGGGGGAGCAATACTCAGCTGGACGGCGTGCTCATGGTTGATCCTGTATTTTTGCAGGAGCTTACGAAAATCAGTGGTAATGTCACTATTCCTGATGGAACGGTGCTTACGGGAGATAACACTGCCGAGTTTTTGTTGAACAAGGTGTATGTCGATTACCCAGTCTCCATGCAGGACGCCCTATTTGCTCAAGTCGCAGAACAAGCAGTCGGTAGTATGTTCAGCAATATTGATTTGGCTAAACTCACCAAGGTCGCACAGCTTATGGGTAGCATGGCCGAAGGCCGTCACTTCTCCATGTACGCATTCGACGAAACTGCTGAAAAGACCATTAGTGATGCAGGCTTTACTGCACAGACTCCGAGCAGTGAAGAGCATCCGCAGGTGGGAGTGTATGTGACTGAGCAGAATCCGTCAAAGATGGGATGGTATATTCATCGTACTTCGAAGGTGACTCGTTCCACCTGTGGTAATGATGGTTCTCAGACCTATCATGTGGAATATAAGATGACAAATACACTTGAGAACAGCCAGATTGGTGCTTTAACGAGCTATATCCTTGGCTCCGGCGGACAAGGTGTGGAAAAAACTCTGATTTATGCGCCTGCCGGGGGCTCCATCTCGAATCTTAAGACCAGTGGTGGTTCAGTGACGGAGAGCCGTCAAGAAACATTGAATGGTAAAACCGTGTATGCGAGCAATGCCACGATAGCTCCTGGAGAGTCCGTCACCTATTCCTTCGACGTGACCACGTCCACCAAGGCTGTCTCCGACCTCACTATCGACCAAACTCCAATGGGCTGGATTGATTCCGGTGTTACCACCGACACTGCTGCCTGCTCCATCAACAAGCAGTAAAAGTTCCCTCTGACGAGGACTGTCAGTCACAGGCTCTGAGGGAGAGACAAAAGAAGGGCGTCAGCAAGAAGCTGACGCCCTCTCAACATTTCAACATTCCCAAAGAAAACTAGTACGATCCAGTCCCCTTAAACACTGCCACCACAGTCTTCAACAGAATCACGATGTCCCCCGTAATAGACCAGTCCTGAATATACGACACATCCGCATACTCCGACTGTTCCTGAGTCAAATCGCTGCGTCCGGAAATCTGCCACGGTCCAGTAATACCAGGCTTAACCAGCAGTCTCGTGGAATACAGCATGTCATATCGCGCGACTTCTTCAGGCAGCGGCGGGCGAGGCCCAACCAAGCTCATATCGCCCTTGAACACGTTAAAGAACTGCGGGAACTCATCCAGCGATGTTTTACGAATAAAGTGACCGATCTTAGTCACGCGTGGATCGTCCTTGAGCTTGAAGATAAAACGATCCTCAATGCCGCGTTCCTTAGCCAGTTTCGCCTTGATCTCGTCGGCATCAGTGCGCATGGAACGGAACTTGTACATGGTAAACGGCTTGCCGTAAATGCCGATGCGCGTCTGCGAATAGAACACAGGGCCGCCGTCTTCCCGCTTGACCTTGTATGCCACCCATAGCATGATGGGCGAGCTCAAGATAATGGCGATACCGGAAAGCACGATATCGCACACACGCTTGAGGATGCGGGTAACGGTTGAGTACTGCGTCAGTCGTGCAGTGACTACTGGCATCGTCGGATCGTTGCGGAAATGCAGGTCAGCGCCGCTCAAATCAGCCACAGAGGTAGTGAGGGCCAATTCAATGCCCATGGATTCCACGGCCAGGGACAATGTACGCATGGTCTCAGAATCACGGGTAAGTACATCAGCTACCAATACGGTACGTGTCTTCATACGCTTCGCGGTTTGCGGCAAATGCGAGTTGAGTGGCAACACCTTCAGTCGTGCCTCAGCATCGTTGGCAGGAGTGAAGGGCACCGACACCAAATGCTGCGCCGAATCCGGGTCATCCTCGTTCTTGACTGAAGCCACTGGGCACACCGCAATTGGCGCGTAGCCGAGGCCACGGCACTGGCGCAATTGTTCGACCGTCCGGTGGATACCTTCCGGAGACCCAATAACCACAGTCGGGTAGTTGAATTCGCCATTCATGCGGTTGCGGTGCAGCGCGCGGCGCATAATCCAACGCTCGATAATAACCAATACCAGTGAAACCAGCGGAATGAACACATTCAACGACCGGGGAAGATTGAGGTGGAACAGGTACCCCAACGTGCACAGCATAATGAAATCGATGAACGCAGCGTTCAACAGCTTGGCGTACAGGGCATAGCCCTCACCCATGGTGTGCCGTTCATAGGAGCGTGCGGAATACAGACTGATGAGCCACGATACGCAGGTCAACAGCAGGAAGCTAAAAACGCCGTATTCGCCGGGGCCAATGCTCTGCACATAGGTATAAGCGAAAGGTCGGAGCAGGAACACGATGTACGTGGCCACAATGGTCATCAGCAGATCAAGCACGACCAAGGTCGTGTTATAGAGATATCGCCACTTCGGCACAGAATGGCCCATCAATGGACGTATGTTCGTGGTGTCGTTATGTGTGGAGCTGCCGTCCGGTGTAGAGGAGAAGTAGGTGCCGTCAAAGAATGTCGGCGCAATGTCACATTCGGCAACGGGGGAGAACGAAGCCAAGGCCCGGCTCCCGCTCACCCGTACTTTGGGCATTGCCATGGTCGCGGTGCTTGTTGCCTGCGACTCTGCTGCTGTGCTTCTGTCCTTCGGCACGTTCGGCATGATACTGAATTCTTCCTCCATCGTTCCCCAAAAACCGCAAGGAACATTCATTCTCTCGCCCACCCTAGCACGAATGCCACCCCCCCCCCTATAGCAAAATCCGCCCAAAAAGTGAATCCCTTGTAACATTCATGTGAAGATGAAGTGGTGGTGGGCGGACGCGGATTGGCCGCAGTCCGACGTATCGGACTAGAATGGGACGCTAGTGGTTTGTACGCAGGCCCGCAAGGTAGCGTTGTAAGTATGAAGAAGGACTGAGCCCATGCACATTATGTTCGTCTGCACCGGCAATATTTGTCGTTCTCCCATGGGTGAGCTATTGCTCACTCGCTACCTCTCTGGCACCACGGTGCAGGTTTCCAGTGCGGGTACGCATGGTTTGCCCATGCATCAGATTGATCCCAACAGCGCCCTGCTTATGGAAAGCGTAGGAATCGAACCGAGTGGGTTCCGTTCTCGGCGCCTGACGCAGCCGATGGCAAAGTCCGCTGATCTGATCCTGTGCTTTGAAAAGGATCAGCGTAAGGACATCGTCACGTTGGCTCCCACTGCTGTGAAATACACGTTCCTATTGGGTGACTTCGCAAACATGTGCGAGTACTGCGCGCGCAACGGGCTGGTCAAGGGCTTGACCATTCAGGAACGCTTGCAGTCAGTGATTGACTCTGCTTCCATTATTCGGCCCATGCTTCCCGAACCCGAGGATATTGAGGATCCGCACGGTAAGGAATATGCAAAGTTCCGTACCGCAGCAGAGCAGACGAACAAAGCGCTGCGCACCATCCTGACCAGCATGCGTAAGCACTACCGCGTTGAGGAAGCTCCGGTGCGCCCTCAAATCACGCGGCAGTATGCTTACACGGTCTGACATCAAGCTGACGTAAGACGTAAGTATTCACGTCATTCTCACGCCGGTTTCATCTCCCGATACGATTTGTCCGTTACAGTGGCATGCTGTTGGGTGATGACAGTGGGAGTAATGAGTGACTGATTCTAATATTGCCGGCATCGCCGAGGCGGATTTCGGGAAAGCCGGCGTCTCGTTTGATAATGATCGACCGATATTGGTCGATTCCTCAGATTTTTTGTTCTATGCGGCGCTCGCCATGCTGCCGATTGACGGCACAGTAGCAGGCCCATACATGCCGTTTTGGACACCGCTTTCTCCGTGGTTGTTTATGGCATATGCGGTAGCGAACTGGCGTTTGCTGCCGCAGGTTTGGCACCGTTTCCGCGCATTCTTCCTGTTTCCGGTGCTGTTAATCGCGCTGTCTGCAGTGGATTGGTGTCTGGTAGCATTCCATCGGCTTCCGGCGCTGGTGTCGCTGGCCGGCGTGGCTGGGGCTCTCGCCTGCCTGTGTGCGTTGGACATGGCATTACGTATCAAGCGCTTGTCTTGGCGGCGCATGTTGGATCTGCTGATTCTCGTATATTGGTTCGCCTTCGCAGTCGGCGTGGTGCAGCGGTTGTCAATCATGTTTGATTGGACTTCCGTAAAGAACTTCTTCATTCATCTGATGAGCCGCCAGTACATCAGCAGCACTTCGCATTGGGGCGGTGGCCGCCCGCAGTTTCTGTTCGCAGAACCGAGCTATATAGGTATGCACCTGTTCGGTGTGCTGCTGCCGCTGATCTGGCTGGTGCGTGGTCGTGACCACAAGCGTGCAAACCAACTGCGCGTCCTTATCATGGTATTCGCTGCAGGCTCGGTGCTCATGGGTGCAGGCGTGCGCATCATTCTTGACTCGATTATCGCGTTGGTGTTTGTGATTATCGAGATGAACAGTTGGCACACGTGGCGCGGCCGGCTTGTGGCGTTCGGGGAACTGGTGGTCACGGTCGGTCTCGGCGCATGCAGCGTGGCAGTGAACCATCGGTTGAGCTCCATAGCCGAGCTTGGCTTTGACGGTGACGGTTCGTTCTATGCCCGTTTATGGCAGTCACTGGGACCAGGTGCGGGTGCATTGAAGCATCCAAAGCAGTTGTTGCTCGGCTATGGCGCAGGCAATCTATCCGATGCCACCCATCAGGGTGCCGATGCCGCAGTGCGGTCTCTGGAACGTCTGGGCCTGAACGCTTCGGCACCGAAGGGCTGGTACGCACAAGTGACACCAGCAAACATGTTCACGATGAGCGCCTACACCAGCTTTTTCGTGGAGTTCGGCCTGATTGCTTCTGTAATTCTCGTGGTACTAGTGCTGTGGTGGATTAGCCATAACCATGCCTGGAACAAGACCACTGTCTGCTGGCTGCTGTTGACCATATACCTGTATGTGCAGTTCGAAGGATATGCCTTTTATGCCCTTCCACTACTCCTATGGGCAGTGGCTGCCGTGCCAAGGCTTAAATCAAAATGAGAATTCTGATGACTCATATATTTGGAGTATTCCGATCATGGTGATTGTGCATTGGCTTATTTCGGCGGTTTACTCGAAGTTATTCTTGCTCGTGTGAAGAATAGCCTTATTCCCGGATTCAATTTGTAAGTGCAACACTCGTCTTTGGGTGGCTTGTCTTTGACATTATCTTGCCGAGCTCGCGGTACCAAACCTCGTTGGGCGTTTCCCAGTCCAGGACCTTCATGGGGGTGTCGTTGATCTCCTGGACGATGGCCTGCAGGTCCTCGTCCGTCAGGTCGTCGAAGCTGGTTCTCTTGGGCAGGTAGCGGCGGATGCGTCCGTTGCGGTTCTCGTTGCTGCCCCTCTGGTGTGAGGAGTACGGGTTCGCATAGTAGGTGAGCATGCCGAGGGCCTCGTCCACGAGCAGGTGGCAGGAGGACTCCGTGCCGTTGTCCCAGGTGCGGTCGATCCTCGCGGGCGCGGGGATGTCCTTGTGGATGTCGTATTCGGCGCGCGCCGTGGCCGGCGCGCCCTTGTCGGGGATGAACCGGGCGAACAGGCGGCGGCTCTTGCGTTCGACCTGCGTGTCGATGCACCGTTTCGAGGGGGCCGTGCCGACCACGGTGTCGGATTCGAAGTGGCCGAACTCATGGCGCGAGTCCACCTTCTTCGGCCGGTCCGTGATCGGCACGCGCATCGGGATGCGCGGTCCCCTCGCCCTCCTGCCCTTCGAACGCGTGCGGTGCCGCTTGCCGCGAGGCAGGTACCGCCTGAGGTCCAACGCCCTCTGCGGTTTCGCGTGGATCCACCGGTGGAGGCATTCGTGGCTTATCCGCATGCGCGGGTCGTCGGGCCATTCGACCTTCAGCCGCCCCTCGATCCTTTCCGGCGTCCACCCCTTCCTGAGCGCGTCCATCACCCATGCGAGCAACGGGGAGTAGGACATGCGCATGGGCCTGCGGGATTCGCGCGCACGCGTCTCGGCCTTCCTCTGCGCGGTCATGGCCAGTAGAACGGGCGGGACGTCCACGCGCCCGCCTTCAGCCGTTTCGGCCGGTAGGGGCGGTAGGACCCGTTCTCGTCGGACGCGACCCACAGGCCGCGTCCCGGCTCGCGGCTGACCGTGGACTTGTCGCGGCCGATCCTCAATGCGATCTGGCACACGCCGAGCCCCTCGCGGTTCCTCAACTCGTCGATCCGGACCCGCTCCTCGCCCGACAGGTGGGAATACACTTTCGTCATGGGCGCAACACCTTCTCCAGTTAGAACCTGAACCCTTCCAACCATAGAGCGGGTGTTGCGCTTCTATCTAGAACCCGGGATCCCCCGGAAAATAGAAGATAAGTAGTACACTACTACTAAGTTTAGTTGAGATGGAGGGCGTGCGGAGCTGTGAGCCGGAGCAACTATGGATTGGCGGATCAGTGCGGTTATGTTTGGTTAACTGCAATTAGGTACCGTTATGTCTGAACTGATTCGTGTAGCACAAGTTGTCGGCAGAATGATGGGCGGCGGCGTGGAAGCCACCGTCATGAATCATTATCGTCATATCGACCGTAGCCGTATCCAGTTTGATTTCATCGTACAGAATGACTCCACGGTGGTTCCTGAGGATGAGATCAAAGCACTCGGTGGCCGAGTATTCACGATACCTTCCTATAAGCATCTGTCTGCATACATAAATGCATGCGAGCAGTTGTTTTGCGATCTCAAGCCGACGATTGTACATTCGCATATGAATGCATTGAGTGTATTCCCGTTAGGTGCCGCTAAGAGAGCGGGCGTACCGGTACGTATTGCGCACAGTCACTCGACCAGTAATCCGCGTGAGTACACGAAGACCGCAGTGAAGATGGCTTTGCGTCCGTTTGCGAAGGTATATCCCACACATTATGCAGCTTGCTCGCATTACACGGCTCAGTGGCTATTCGGCGAAAAGCTTGATGCCGCCGGCAAGGTCAGGATTATTCGTAACGCTATTGAGCCCGAGATATTCCGTTTCAATCCTATGGTGCGAGCCGCTAAACGTGCCGAGTTGGGTGTTGCTGACAATCAACTGCTCATCGGTCAAGTGGGGCGTATGTGCTTCCAGAAGAACCAATTGTTCACGCTTGATGTGTTCAAACAGGTACTCGAGTGTCATCCAAATGCTGTCCTTGCTCTCGCGGGCGATGGCGACATGATGAAGCAAGTGCAGGCACGGATTCATGAACTTGGACTCGAACGTTCGGTACGCATGCTGGGTGTACGTAACGATATTAGTAGCTTGTATCAAGCGCTCGATGTGCTTGCTTTCCCCTCCACCTATGAAGGGCTGGGTATGGTCTCTATAGAAGCACAAGCTTCAGGATTACCGGTGATCGCATCCAATTATGTTCCGAGGGAGGCGAGCATTATCCCTGGTCTCGTTAAATTCTTTCCATTGGATAAAACCGATGCATGGGCAGTTGAACTTGCAGAAATGTCACCCGTAGCCAAACGAAGTGATGAAAAAAACGCCATATGCCATGCCGGGTACGATATCAAAGACAGCGCACAACAACTTGGTGAATGGTATAGTCAACTCGTCGATAGTAGTGTGATACATTCTTGACATAAAATAAGGGGCACTTGAATTTGAGAATATTAATGGTGACCAGAGGACTGCAACATTCCAATGGTGTAGCAAGCTATGTTATGAATTATTACAGGGCGTTGCATGGTCCTGAAATGCGATTCGATTTCTTGGTGATAGATGATGTTGGTTCACCGTATTATAAGGAAATTGCGGGTAATGGGGATAACGTGTTCCTGCTTCCTTCATATATCAAACATCCATTAAAATTTTTCTTACTTATTTTCAATATATTTAAGAAGAGTCATTATGATGTCGTTCATTGCAATGTCGTTAATAGCGGAGTTCCGGTGCTTGCTGCAGCAGCTGCATTCAATGTTCCCATTCGTATATTGCATAGTCATGCTGCACAGAATGGTGATGTTTGGTGGAAGCAATTAAGGAATAAGCCATTTTCTGCGTTGGCTCTGCATTTTGCGAACAAATATATCGCATGTTCGCATAAAGCCGGTGATGGCCTATTTGGGAAGAGAAAATACAGGATTATACCTAATGCAATAAACATATCCCGTTTTCGTTATTCGGAGGTTGCGCGGAACAAAATTCGAGGGATCGAAAATTGTGGAGATAAAATTGTTGTGATGACGGTTGGTAGGATCACAACCCAGAAGAATCCCTACTTTATTGTCGATATCATTCGCGAACTTGCCAACAGTAAAGTTGACTTCCGTTTCTGGTGGTTCGGGGATGATGAACTGAATGGCGATGTACAACGATATGCCGAAAAACAGGGCGTCAGCCAATATATTTCGTTCAAGGGATCAGTTGGAAACGTGAATGAATACTATTCCGCGGCCGATGTCTTTGTTCTTCCGTCATTATATGAGGGTTTGCCGGTATCTGGAGTGGAAGCGCAGACGGCAGGATTGCCTGTGTTGTTTTCGGATCAAATTACTCGTGAGACATCAATGAGTGTTTTAACAGATTTTCTTCCAATAGACGATGCGAACCTGTGGGCGGAAAAGATTCTTCTGGATAGGCATTATGATCGGTCAAACTATATTAGATCGGTCGTTTCAGATAGTTTCGATATACGTTGTTGTTCAAAACAGATGATTAAAGAGTATTCGATATCAATGTAGGTTTTATAATGATCCGAAATAGATATACATTCTTTGATATAATATTGTGTATTTCTTTTTTATTGAATTCCGTTTCGGTATATTCAAAAAGCAACTATTCACATAGACTAAACTATGCATCGCTATTCATAGCTGCTATGTGTTTACTGTTTGTGCTTCTTTCTAACATGAGCAAGGAGGTGTGGTCAAAAGCAATTTACATTGGTTTCATATGTATTGTTGTAGGGTGTTTACCGTTCTTTGTTTTGTATTTCGTGCAGCAGTCAGATATTTCTAAGCAAATTTTTCGTTTCGTATTGATTGTGCCGATCTGCTCTATGTATCTTTTTCTGCGATCGTTATATGGGATTAAAGTAGTCTTGAGGAATTTCGTAAATGCCTATATCATTTTGGTAATACCTGGCTTTATAATTTGGATATTGTATTCACTGGGTGTTGTATCGACTAATATGTCATTAGACGTTTCTTGGGGTAGTTACACTACTGTAAATGGGGTTTATGGAATAGAGTGGTTCACTCAATATAGTGATATTAATCTCAGCATCGGAAAACTCTGGAAGTTCACATCTGTTTTTATCGAAGCGCCGGCCTTTGCAGCTTTTGCCGTATTGTTCGGATGTATTTCGATTTATCTCGCAGATTCTTCGTTGGTTGCTGTCTTAATAATAGTGATTAGTGGATTGTGCTCCTTTACGACAACCGCATATCTTGGTTTTGGATTATTGTTATTGCCCTTACTATATAAAGCTTTTTATAATAGCAAAACAAGAATATTGAAATTTTTATTCCTTGCGATTGGTGTATTATGCATTTTAGGGAGTTCGTTAGTTTTTGTTAAAATAATGTCAAATAAGATTGCGACTTTTTCCGGAGGAATTCATCTTCTTGACTTTCTTTCCGGTTTAAAGGCGTTTGTTGATAATCCGATATTTGGTCATGGCGTTAATGATTATCGGGCAGCTTGGCTTCAATTTGCTTCCGATCATCAAAGTGGTGTATCACAGACTAGTACCTTGATGTCAGTGCTATCCCAGGGAGGCTTACTATATCTTTTTCCATTTATATATCCGCTTTTTAATATGTATAAATCGGAAATGAAAATTTATAAGCCATTTGTTATATGTTTTTTAATACTGTTTTCAATTTGTATTGCTTTTGAGGATAGTTTTATTACGTATCTTCTTATATCATTCGGGTATATTGACATGACAAATAGATCTGGCGGTAAGTGTTCTCTACGGGAAAGGATATGAGATTGTCTTCTGTTGGCATCGTCACTTATCATGCTGCGTATAACTTTGGTTCCGTGCTGCAGGCTCTAGGCACTCAGATTGCCTTTGAAAAGCATGGTTGTTCGGCATCCATTATTAACTATCGTCCTTCTGGTCAGCGAGCTTTTTATGAGACGCTATATCGTACGAATCGTTCATTAAAAACGCTGATTAACGATCTATCCCTGATCTCAGTGAAATCGGATCGTCTTCTTCGTGCTGAACGATTTGAGCGTTTCATCAATCAGCAGCTCAATCTCACGGAATGTGTTGAAAAGGCTTCGGATTTGGGAAAATTCGCTGATTCTTTCGATATATATGTGAGCGGTAGTGATCAAATTCTGAATATTCATTCTAATGAATATTCGGGAAGCGACTGGGATGCCATGAAACCTTACTTATTAGATTTCACAAATCGTCGCAAGGTAAGTTATGCTTCATCTCCTGCGAATATGACACGGGATGAGATCAAACACATTGTTCCCGACCTTCAAAAGTTCACGATGCTGTCTGCACGTGAACAAGATGCCGCCGAAATGATTGGCCAACTCGTGGGCAGGCCCTGCGCCAATGTACTTGACCCCACGTTGCTTGTCGGGGCTGATTCATGGCGTAGGATTGCGACACGTGCAGCGGATGAGATGAATCTTCCGAAAAAATATGCCTTGATATATTCGCTAAACGGCACGAAAACCGTTATGCAGCAGTATTCCCTATATCGCCGTGTCAGTGATATTCTTAATATGCCGGTTGTCTTGATTGCCCCGTTTGCGTGGTTCCCGACGAACAAGCATATTGTTGATGGGCGAGCCGCTGGGCCTGCGGAGTTCATCAATATCATCGATCACGCTATTGTGGTGATTACCGATTCTTATCATGGAACCTTATTCTCCATGAATCTGGGTACTCCTTTCCTGTCGATGAGCAACGGAAAAGGGTCGAGCACGCGAAAGGACCAGGTTCTGCATCGTATGCAGGCCAGTGAATCCATCGTCAAAGGGATAGAGGATGCTGTTCATTATCTCGAACGATCAGGTATCCCCTCAGTTCATGATATCACAAAACCTCTTGCGGGAGTTCGGCAATTCTCAAAAGATTACATTGCTCACACCCTTGACTTCTAGAATCGATTGTGCATAATGGCAAATCATAGGAAAAAGCCGAAAATACATTCGGTGAAGTTCAATGTTCTCATGAATATGCTTCTAACGACATCGCAGATGTTGTTTCCTTTAATCACCCTGCCGTACGTTTCTCGTATTCTTTCCACGTTTGGTACGGGTGCAGTTGCTTACGTGCAAAGCGTTGTGCTGTATTTTTCGATGGTCGCGCTCCTCGGCATACAGAACTATGGCATCAAGGTCTGTGCTATGGTACGTGATGATATAGTGGAATTATCGAAAGTCGTAAAGGAACTTTTGGTCATTTTGCTGGTGTCCACGAGCATTGTCTTTGCGGTTTATCTATTATCGATATTCCTCATTCCGACTTTCTCTCAACAGCGGACACTGTTCCTGATTTTCTCAGTTGGATTCTGGCTTTCTTCGTTCGGTGTGGAATGGTTCTACCAAGCCATTGAACAGTACGGTTACATTACTGTACGGAACATTGTATTCAAGTTTATTGGCCTTATTCTGATGTTCCTATTTGTCCACCAGAGCTCGGATTATATTGTGTACGGCATCACCGTGCTCGTTGCCGGCTACGGTATGAATATCCTCAATCTTCTGCGTCTGCGCAAACTCGTGGATTTCTCTATCAGGCAGCGTCTGGAATACAAAGAACATCTTAAGGCTATGTTCTGGTATTCAATTGCATCGATTTCGTCCGGCATGTATACCCAAACGGATATCGTGGCTCTCGGTTTTCTCGGTAACATCAATATGGTTGGTCTCTACCAACTTGTTGCGAAAATCAAGAATGTGCTCATCAAAGCCGTGAACTCCGTTGGCAATGTGATGTTGCCACGTATTTCATACTACAAGGCCAATGGGGACAAGCAGGCAATTATTAATCTGATGGCCAAGAATGTCAACTTCATCGGTGTGGTATCTGGTGCTCTAATCGGTGGAACGGTTCTGTGTTCGGATTCCGTTGTACAACTTATGGGAGGCAAGGACTTCTCTGGATCAGTCGTGCCACTAATGCTCGCTGTTCCAGCTATATTATTCTCATCGCTCAATATCGCTTTGGGAAATGAATTGATTGCTGATTCACGCGAAAGGGAATGGGCAATACTTAATGTTATTGGATTCACATGTTCGGTTGTATATGCTATCACATTTATTTATTTTTTTGGCGTTGCCGGAGCTGCAATATCGAATTCTCTAACCGAATTGACCGTACTTGTTTTGCGATGCTCGCGCGGCAAAGGATTTATACGGCAAATTTTGCCACAAACCGATTACCACAAGATTGGTATCGTATCCGTTGTATCGGTATTTATCGCTTTGCTGCTGAAATCACAACTTGCATTCACTCCCGGATTCATCTCTCTCATTGTGAACGGATGTTGTTTTATGGGAATATATTGTATCGGACTTGTTCTGGCGCATGAATTGTTTGTCGCCGAAATGATTCATTCTATTATCAAAAGGTAGGAGAATACTATGACTGGTCCCGATAAGTTGTTAACCATCTCGGTTGCTGCGTATAACGCTGAACCATACTTGGAACGATGCATATCCTCTGTCGTTTCCTGTCCGGATGCAGCACGTCTGTGTGAAATCATTATCGTAAATGATGGCTCCCACGATTCGACTTCGGATATTGCCCACCGTTTTCAAAGCCGGTATCCCCAAGCAGTACGCGTGATTGATAAGGAGAACGGAGGATATGGCTCCACCGTTAATGCCAGTCTGAAGCACGCAACAGGACGGTATTTTCGGCTCCTTGATGCGGATGATTGGGTGGATACTGAACATCTATCCGGCTTCTTGAGAGAATTGTGCGCTTGCGATGTGGATGTGGCTTTATCCCCGTACCTCGTATGTAATGATCAGACCAAGGAAGAAACCCCGGTAACACTGTCGGAATTGCATGCAGCTCAGGCGGGACGTTTTGAAGATCTCGATTTCTCTTGGACACATTTAACAATGCATGCGATGACTTTTCGGACCGATTTACTGAGACAGGCGGGAGTTCACCTTGATCACCATGTACTCTACACAGACTGCGAATTCATTACCCAGCCGCTTAGATTTATTGACACATATCAGATGTTGACAAATCCATTGTATTGCTATCGAGTGGGCCGAGAAGGTCAAAGCTGTGATTATCGACAGACTGTACGGCATAAGGATGATCTCAAAACCGTCATCAAAACCTTAACGCCGCTTTATGATGAGCAACTCCCCGGCAACAAATCGGAATTTCAATACTCACAGTTCCTTGGCCTCTACACTCAATTGTTCAATGCATGTTTTCTTCCCCGTGATGCTGCATGGGTGCAACTTAGAAAGCTATGCGAAGAGATGAAACCTCTTAATCCGAGAATGTGGGATAAATTCCTGCGGCATCGCGTCGATATTCGCATGGCGCTGTCCACGCATGGACTTACGTTTCCTCTTCTGTGTGTGCTTCAGCGTAAACGACTCAGCTATAGCGAGTGAAACCGACAAATGCAACCAGCATATTAATTTAAGGAGTATATAAAATATGCAAGCCATCAAGCATGCACATGAACGCAATGCGCGGATCGTGGTCTCATTGTTGAAACAGCATGGCGTGAAAAATATTATTGTTTCACCCGGCTCCACGAACCTGCCGGTAGTTGTCTCTGTGCAGCATGACCCGTATTTTCATGTTTATTCATGCGTGGATGAACGTTCTGCAGCTTATATGGCATGTGGCATGGCAGCGACAACCGGGGAGCCTGTCGCGTTAAGCTGCACTGGAGCGACTGCTTCCCGCAACTATCTGCCCGGCCTCACTGAAGCGTATTACCGTAAGCTTCCGGTGATAGCCATCACCTCATTCAACGGGGATTGGAACATCGGTCAGCTTCTTCCGCAGACGCTCGATCGGCGTATCGTTCAGAACGATGTAGCGCTTGTCTCAGTGGACTTGCCGGTCATTAAGGACGAGACGGATGCCTTGTACTGCAATCGGCTCGTTAACCAAGCCATTCTGGAGTCCATACGTCACGGCGGCGGTCCCGTGCATATCAACTTGCCTACTGTCTATGACAACACCATGGATCCCGGCCCAGTTCCCGTAAGCAGGTGCATCCGACGTTACATGCCGTCCGACCCATTTCCAGAGATCGGCTCACATAGGAACATTGTGATTCATATCGGTGCTCACATCCGATTCTCCAAGGAAGCAGAACAGTCGATTTCGGATTTCGCTGACCGTTACGATGCAGTGGTGCTGTGTGATCATACTTCCAACTACCACGGTCATAACCGACTCCTCGGCACGCTGACCACAGACAACCTCCATTCCGGTTCGGCTCAATGGGACGCGCTGAAACCCGACCTGGTCATTTCGATGGGGGAAATCTCCGGTGACTATCCGACCACGAATTACCTCAAGGCCGTACATGCCGAGACCTGGCGTGTGTCCTTGGATGGGGAATTGCGCGACCGATTCGACGGATTGACCAAAGTTTTCGAGTGCGATACCGAGGAGTTTTTCAAGAGATACGCAGCTTTCGGTGAACAGAATGGCAATACACCAGTGAACCGTTATTTCGCTCAATGGGAACAATACGACGAGTCATTGAGACGATCTCTTCCCGATCTGCCATATTCGGGCAGATGGATAGCAGAGCAGACCGCTAAGCAGATTCCCGAGAAGTCGATTATGCATTTCGCAATCCTCAATGCGCTTCGCAGTTGGAACTACTTTGAGCTTAACCCTTCTATTCGTTGTTATTGCAATACGGGCGGCTTCGGCATCGATGGGGCACTGTCCACCACATTCGGATCGGCCTTGGCTGAACCCAACACTCTGCATTTCGTGGTTATAGGTGATCTTGCCTTCTTCTACGACATGAACTCGCTTGGCAACCGGGATATGATGGCGAACATCCGCATCCTTTTGGTCAACAATGGGATAGGCGATGAGATGCGAATGCCCTATTCTACCGGATTTCGCCTCCATGGTGAAGAGCTTCCCTACGTGTGTGCGCAAGGCCATTATCGTGCACAAAACGCCTTCGACAGTCTGGCCAAAGCATGGTGTGAAGCCCTCGGGTTCAAGTACATGTCTGCCTCAAGCAAGCAGGAATACCTCGAACGGCTCCCGGAATTCCTCACAACGCAATCCGACAGCCCCATTATTCTTGAATGCCACACCACCCCGGACGATGACTCCCAAGCCGGAGGGGCGTTACAACTTCTCGATCAGGATTATGTGAATAAGAAGAAGCTCAAGGACGCCATCAAAAATGTCGTTCCAGACAGCATGCTTCGCACTGCGAAGACTATCTTAAGTCGGAAATGACAAATATAGGTATACTGCTTGAAGATATCTGAAAGGATTGTTTCAACCGTGTGTAACCGACTTTTCCACCGGTCGTGAGGTTGGCGGAAAAGTCGGTGATGATTTATGCTGAATACCTCGCTGATTTCAACGTATATATAGTGCTTGAAGGAATTGACAAGATAATGGGTTGTTCTTGGAATTCCAAGGACAACCCATTGGACGTTTATGAGTCGGCAGCTATTATTGTCTGGCCACACAATTCGGTGTGACGTCGGCTATGGATTGGCCGCCGGTGACGGCGAGCGTGTCGCCGTCACCCCAGTAGCCGTATCGAACGCGGCCCTAGGGGGCGTGCGGCTCGTGGTCGGCGACCGGTGCGCGGGACTGGTCGCCACGGTGGACTCGATGCCGCCGAAGGCGGGGTGTCGGCGGTGCATGGTGCACTTCTTGCGCAACGTGCTCTCCAAGGTGCCGCCGACCCACCGCGAATGGGCGTCGGCGGCCCTGAAGGCCGTGTTCGCCATGGAGTCCCGGGAATCCGCGTTGGACAAGGCCGGGACCGTCGCCGCGGAGATGGAGGCCAGGAGGCTGACGGCCGCCGCCAACCGCCTGCGGGAGGGGATCGGCGGGACCACGACCTGCCTGCTGCCCGGGTTCCCGGACGGGCGCCGCAGGCGCATCCGCACGAACGACATGATCGAACGGCTCAACCGCGAGATCGGGCGGCGCACGCGCGTCGTGGAAAGCTTCCCGGACGGGAACGGCGCGCTCATGCTCGTCCGCGCGCGCATCAGGTACGCCGCCGCGAACGAATGGTCCAACCGGCGTTACCTCGACATGTCCCGGCTCGATGACAATCTGCCGGAAGCGAACCGGTCATCGCGCCATGGACGGGCATGATCCAAAGTGCGCAACCTTTCGGACACTACCCCTCATCTACCTATTCATCCTCATCTCCGCGTACAAGTGGTACATGAAACCGCTCACACTCAAGCAGACCTGGATGATGACCGGAACCGGACTGGGATTCTTCCTCTTGTACACATGCGTTTCCGTTGTGTTATCGTTGTTCGGAATCGATAAGGGCATCTTCGTCACCGGATCGTTCAAGCTGCCCGTCATCATGGTGAGCTTCGGCATGTTTCTACTGTTCGACCGGCTTTCCTTCCGCAGCCGGATTATCAACCGCATAGCCCAGTCCGCATTCGCGGTTTACCTGATCACCGATCATCCCGCCACGAGAACATTGCTTTGGAAGCACCTGTTCGTACTGGAGGACCTTTATCAGCAGCCTTTCGCCATTCTGCAAATCCTCGGCATCCTGTTGACAATCTATTTTGCCCGCACTCTGATTGACTGCATGCGTCAAGGACTGTTTGCAGTGACCGTAAGCTGTAACCGTGGCCGCTGTCTCGAACTGGTGTGGAACGGAATCGGAAAGCAAATCAAGCATCTGCAGGAAGAGTGAGCACTTAGCTGAGCTTGCTAGTGGCGTCAGTGCGGCAAATCATCTGTCACACTGACACCACCATTGCGGATGAATGCAATCAACGGGCAAAGCGAAATCGAGATGCCGACTTCTTACAGGCATTACAACAATAAAGCGACGTTCCATCGCAACTATGATGCCGACCGCAAATGTTTTTCTATCATGCCGTTGTCTTATCTTGCAAAACCGGATTGTGACGGGAACTGCCGATCAACACGGGAACGAACCTATCCATAATGAGATGAACAGCAACGCAAATAGCTACAGTGACAACAGTCACCAGCATCGCATACGCAAGATTCACTCGCAATGCATCTGTATTCATTCCAAGAATTTTCGCCATAACAGAACACAGCACTCGTTTCACCGGTTCATGCACGCACATGATGGTAAGCGACGCCCTGCCAAGGAACTGCAGCAGCCGGCAGTCGATAGCAACGCAAAGCATGAGCGATGATATAAAACCAAGCAATGCTGCGCATAGCATCCAAAATGGATTGCTGGTACTTGCACCGTTGAGGTTGACGCTTAGTCCGGTCAACTCATCGAATATCCACAGCAGGTCAAGTCCTGCCATACCGATGACAGCATAGACAATATGCAACGATGCCTTCGGCTCGGATTTCTGCATGCATGGCATGAGAAAACGACTCAACAAGCAGCCAATGCAATAGAACAGCATGGAGAAGGGCAAGATATCAAGAGCCCAAGGAAGGCGGAGCCGATCAATCGGCAGACCAAAGGAATGCATGACCATGATTGAGAGAAAGCTGACCGTGGCAAGCGTCGCGGCAACAGCCCAATCATGCCGGATCGCTCTCTTTGATTTGACGAGGGTAAAGGTTCCAAGGAACAACATCTCCGTGACAAACAGACAGGGTAGGAACCAAAGCACAGCATTCTGCGGATAATTACTGGTTCCGGCACGGGCGAGAAAAATGTTCGTCAACGCATTCGTGACGGAACCACTGCCCCCCCCCCACCCTAAAGCGTCGTTCGATAAGGGCCCAGTACACGAAAGTCACTATTCCGAAGAACAGATACGGTATGAGAAGTCTTGTAACCTTCTTCTTAAACGAGTCGAGGAATTGTCTTTCGTGGAACAACATGCCTGAGATGATGAAGAACAATGGCATGTGGAATGAAAAAATCCACGACACCAGACTGGCAGACCGTGATGCGTGTCCCAAAACAACTAGTAGTATGCCGAAACCTCGTAGCGAATCGAGTGCAGTCAGTCTAGAGCTTCTCGCCATGACATGTTTCCCTGTGGCCACTGCGCGAGCAAAATCAACCCCTATAATACGCGATTTGCTTCGATCTGATTCATACGACATGAGTACTCCACTCCTGATAGTTCGAATTAACCTGGCCTAGTGTCCGAAAGGTTGCGCACTTTGGATCATGCCCGTCCATGGCGCGATGACCGGTTCGCTTCCGGCAGATTGTCATCGAGCCGGGACATGTCGAGGTAACGCCGGTTGGACCATTCGTTCGCGGCGGCGTACCTGATGCGCGCGCGGACGAGCATGAGCGCGCCGTTCCCGTCCGGGAAGCTTTCCACGACGCGCGTGCGCCGCCCGATCTCGCGGTTGAGCCGTTCGATCATGTCGTTCGTGCGGATGCGCCTGCGGCGCCCGTCCGGGAACCCGGGCAGCAGGCAGGTCGTGGTCCCGCCGATCCCCTCCCGCAGGCGGTTGGCGGCGGCCGTCAGCCTCCTGGCCTCCATCTCCGCGGCGACGGTCCCGGCCTTGTCCAACGCGGATTCCCGGGACTCCATGGCGAACACGGCCTTCAGGGCCGCCGACGCCCATTCGCGGTGGGTCGGCGGCACCTTGGAGAGCACGTTGCGCAAGAAGTGCACCATGCACCGCCGACACCCCGCCTTCGGCGGCATCGAGTCCACCGTGGCGACCAGTCCCACGCACCGGTCGCCGACCACGAGCCGCACGCCCCTAGGGCCGCGTTCGATCATGCCGTGAAAGGACCGCTCCCGGCCGGCGGAATCCTCCCTCATGCCCTCGACGACGCCGATGACCTCGCGGTGACCATCCTTGCCGACGCCGATGGCGACCAGGACGCTGACGTTCCCCACGCTTCCGCCCCGGGAGTGCTTGTGCCACACGCCGTCCACGAACACGTATGGGTACTCGTCACCCAACGGCCTCGTGCGCCATTCGTCGATCTCGGCGTACACGCGCTTGAGCTTGTCGCTCAATGTCCGGGACGGCATGCGGTCGCCCCACAGCAACTGGCCGGTGTCGTCGACCTGCCGGGTGGACACGCCGGCCAGGTACATGTCGATCAGCGCCTCCTCTACGCTTTCCTCGCGTCTGCAGTGGCGTTCGATCACCGCGGACCCGAACAGGGCGCCCTTCAATTTCGGCGCCTTGAGCTCGAGCCTGCCGGCCTTGGCGGTCAGGCTCGAGCTCGTAGTGGCCGGCCCGATACGCCTTCCGTCCGCTGGAACGCTCGTATCTCGCGGCGTTGGCGATCTCGTCCGCCTCGGCGTCGAGCATCGCGTTGACGATCCGCTCGGCCTTCTCGCGCACCATGGCGTCGAGCTTGCCCTCGAACATGGCCCGGTCGAACCGTATGATTTCCTTGGACATGGCTCCGTGCCTCTTTCCAATCACGGTTTTTCATTGTCCGGCGGCTGAAAATCGTACCCGGCACGGGCCATGTCCTCTTCCAGGAAACCCGAATTACAAAGTGCGCAAGAATTCGGGCACTATCAGCGAGAGGCCAATCTGAATTTCTTCAGTCCAACAATCGGGGCGCGGTACAGACGCTGACCAGCGGGGCTATCCACGTAATCGTGTCTGCCGTATAAGCCCGTTAGAAGGGCTGTTCCGCGTGTTCTGGGACTATAGAGCTGCTTCGAGTTCTTCCTCGGTGTAGCCGAACGTGTAATCCTCGTCTTTGCCGTTTGACATCCAGATGAAGGCTGCGTCGTACACGCTCAGCGACTCGTCCTCGCTGTCGTCATCGTCCCAGTCATCATCAGATGAGGAGTCATCCACGATTGGAGTCTCCTCGACTGGCTCCTCATGCTTCTTCTTGCTGCCGAAACCGAACCGGCCCATAATCACTCCTCGATTTCCTTCTTATCATTAGATGATTCTACCGTGTCTGCAGCTGCTTCTTCTTTATACTTCATCATTTTCTGCACGGCAAGAACGAAGGTGGACCCCAGAGCCACTCCTGCTGTAAGACCAATGCCGAGCAACATTCCGACGAAGCTCGATGGTCCGCCAGCGTTCTTCGCACTTTTACTGAGTTCTGCGTAATCCCATGACATGTGTGACTCCTTTGCCTCGTAGGTCTTATCAACGTCAATTTTAGGGTCACCGCCCCGGCCGTCATCTACCATTATCACCAGCCGTAATAACCAGTCTAACCATTATCAACGTCAAATCGAGGTGGACGCTTCGAGGTGGTGACGTTTTCTTGGACTTCCCGACCGGGAGGAGGACCCCTTATGGCGAAGTGCGGCAGGAAGCAGCACGACAGGGCCGTGTGCCTGTACATCACATACGAACGCTGCGCTGCGGACGCGATCCGGGAGCTCGGCTACCCCAGCAGGGGTGCGCTGCGGATGTGGTGCAAGGACCGGCTCAAGTAGAAGTTCCTCCGCAAACGCAGCTTCGCGGGCATCCCTTTGGACGGGTTCATCAACATGCCCGACGACTACATGGTCCGGTACCGGGACAAGAGAATCAAGACGGAGTTCGGGCACGGGCGTCATGGACCGGCGCGGGATGCTGGGCCTTATGGCATGATCGGTGGTGATGGGATCAATGACGAGTCCAACAAAACACGCCAGCCCTACTGTGGATGCCAACTTGCAGAAACGCAGAAGGGTCATTCTCCGGACAGCGCCGCGGAGGGATTCCTCGGGCGTATGAAGACGGAATCCGTCTATCCCGAGCATTGGGAGGAATGTGCCTGTGATGAGGTGCTCGTCCTGATAGACGATTACATCCACTGGTACAACCATGCGCGCATCAAACGGTCGTTTGGCTGGATGAGCCCGGTAGAATGCCGTCAAAGAACCAAGGAAGGGCTGCGTGACTGTCTCCAAGAAAACGTCCGCAGCACTTTCTTCCATGCCGAATGTGGCGGCGAGTTCGACGACCCGGGGATCGGCGAACCGCTCGGCGTGTTCGGCGTCGAACGCCCCCTCTCGTGCAAGGGCAATTCCTGTGGCAACGCGGTGGTCGAGTCCACGTGTGTTTCGGCAAGTTGCCGCCCCGCCATCCCTCAGCCCGCACCTCAATCGCCTCCCTCAGCTCCATCATGGGATGTGCCAAGCGCCGACTCTTCCGCTACATTTCCGGACGTTTTATGAGAGAGTCCGCATGACAGCTGAGAACAGCACTAGTGCAAACATGGTAGATTCGCGCAGTTTTCCGCTACATGGCGAAATGAGGGTCAATTTTTGTCCCAGGTGCAGGCTGCTTTCACTTCGAGCGGTTCTACGATGCCGCCATAAAGCTTGCTTGTTATAGACATACCAAGGCATATACATGTGTATTACATTAGAAATACCAAGAAATATACATATACCCGCTGTAGCGTATCATCAACCTAGTTTTATTCGTTTTAGAAAACCCTTAAGTGCGATAGCATGTAGCAAGTCTAAACCGATACTTGAGATGAGGTGAAGCGATGGTGGAAGAGCAAATCGATTGGAGGAAGACGGTCGAGGCCATTCTTGAAAACGCCAACCGTCCTTTCGTTCCGATTAGCAAGTCCTTCATCCAGCAGCCTCGCGGAAGCAAGGAGCGCAGCAGCGTGCTGTCCCAGTTCGTGACAAACGGAGATCTCAGGGGCTTGAAGGCCTATTTACTGATCGCGGCATCCGCAAGCAGCCCCGACACGGAGAACGAGTGGTACACATCGCTGCCCCTGCAAACATGGGCTCGTGCCTTTGGATGCTCGGAAACAGCCGGTAACATTGCGACCGCAAAGGCTGCCGCCACGAGGATTCTCTTGCGACTTCAACAACGTGGCCTGATCGAAAAATCCCGTTGCGGCAAAGAGCGCAAAATCAAGATCAAGCTACTCGCGCAGGACGGCTCGGGTGAGGAATACCAGCGACCCGCGAGCCGGTACATACGACTGTCCCACGATTTTTGGAAGAGCCGCTTCGATGAGGACATCAGCCTGCCCGCCTTGGCGATGTTCCTCGTCGTCCTTGGCGAACGAACACCATGCGAGCTTCCAACGGAACATATGCCGGAATGGTACGGATGGTCCGCAGACACCGCCGAGCGCGGCTTGCGCGAACTGCAGCGCATTGGCCTGATCCGCAAGGAACAACACCTCAAGGAAGCCCCGCTGAGCCCAACGGGAATCACCGTGGTGAACGAATATTATGTCTGCCAGCCATTCGACAAACGAACGTTGGATTCGAGACGGCACACGCACGAGACGAAAGGAGGAGAAGCATGAGTGAACTGATCGCATGGGGCGACGAAAGCGTACAGACCCAAGGCGGCGTCATCCCCACTTACTACATGGGAGCTTGCATCTGCGGACTTGAAGAGCGCGATATCCGCAGACAGCTGCTTTCCGCGACCAAGCGAAAAGTCTCCAAGTTGCATTGGCGTGACATGACGCTTTCGGAGAAACGCAGATCCATACCAGTCATCGAGGCATTGTCACTGCCCCATATCGCCATAGCCGCTACGCCCTTGGATGGCACGGTCACCTCCGAACGCGCCCGACGTAAATGCCTCGAACTTCTGCTGCCCACGCTGGAGAAAGAATACGGGATTTCGCGTCTCGTTCTAGAATCACGCGAAACCAGCCAAGACGACAGAGACCTCATGTTCGTCCGTGGATTGCGGAGCAGGCGTTTCATCAGCCGACTCCGCGTGGACTTCGCCCCGGGCTTTTCCGACGCTCGGCTGTGGATAGCAGACCAAGCGCTTGGAGCCATCGGCGATGCGCAACGCGGCCGCCAAGACTTCTCATCATTCCTCGAAACCCTGGACATGCGCGAACTGGATTTGCACCATCTCGCGTAAGTCACGCTGCAATTTAGCCTGTGGAGACATCACACTAAGGCCGTCAGCCGAATGGTATATACTTACCAGTAAGCCAACCTCTGAGGAGGAAATGGAAGTAGGAGCCGGATTCCCTGTGCATCATGGGGGCCGGCTCCCGCGCTATGCGGCATAACCGCATAGCGACTACGGGTTAAGGGTCAAAAAGTAGGGTTAAGTAAAGAAACGTGGGTCTTATTCGGGTGTGTTGTTGGCGTGTTGGTGGGTTAGTGCGAGCGTCCCGCCCAGCCTGTTCTGACGCCGAACCCGCTCTCGTAGGCGTCGACGCCGTCGGTCGGTTCCTGCACGGCCGTCATGGTGCCGGGCATGGGCCCGTCGTTCCCGGCCGGCTTCCTCTTCCTCGCCCTCGAGGACTTGTTCCTGCTCATGGAACAAGTCAACACGAAAAGTCAAGCACCCGGACGAATTAACGACGAAAACGTTAATCACACCCCAACACGCAAGACGGGAGTAAGCCCCACCCTGGATTTAAGACACACTTTTCTTTACTTAACCCCCTTTCCTCGTCGGCTTCCAATGCTCGGACGCGACGAACGACATGGGATGAGGATGTTCGGTGGTAGTGCCCGAAAGTATGCACAAATGTGATTTCGCCCGTCCATGGCACGGTTATCAGTTCGCTTCCACGAGGTTGTCATCGAGGCGGGACATGTCGAGGTAGCGGCGCGTGGACCATTCGCTGGCGGCGGCGTACCGGATGCGGGCGCAGATGAGCATGAGCGCGCTCCTGCCGTCGGGGAAGCCGCCCGCCACGCGGGTGCGACGCCTGATCTCGCGGTTGAGCCGTTCGATCATGTTGTTCTATTCTTCCCGCCTATCTTTTTCTTGTGGGGGCGTTGGAAAACCGCCGTTTTCGCGGGCCGGTCGCGCTGGTGGTCTGACTTGTGGTGCAACTATGGCGCGACTCGGGCCGCGATATGGTTCGGGAAGGTTTTCGCTTCGCGCAACCTCGTCGCGGGTGGAGGGTGATGGGCTGGCGGGGACGGGCGCAGCGCCCATGGTGTCGTTCCCCGTGTGTGCTCCGCGCAGTTTTTTTCGTTTTGGTTCGCAACAATCCCAGCCTCCGTATCGCAAGCGCATCGCAGCGAATACCGGTCGGCCCAGCGCGAAGGTCCCCCCGGACCCCCTCCGACAAACGCCACACGAACGCATACAGGTGCCATGAAAGCCCATTCGAACCGTCAATCGACTCCTTGATACATAGACAAGAAGCCAAGGAACGTTCGTCGGTCGGATGGGTCCGAGGAGATAACGGCAAACCCCGCCGGCATCCCTCCCCCGGGTATTCGCCAGCGAACGGCACCGGCACCGCCATGACCGCCAAGGAGAAGACATGAGCCCGGACCCCATCCACCGCAAAGGCAGGAAAACACTCGCCAAGATATACGATTCCCTATCCGACCCGGAAGAGGCCGCGGACAGGTCGCGCATCATCGGACTGCCCACCAAGAAGGAGGCGCACGACATCCGGAACGAATTAACGGCGGCGGCGTGGGCCGGCGGCAAAACGGTGTCGCGCATACGGACGGCCAAGGAATACATCAGCATCGCCGAATCATTCTTCCGCAAGCTGCGGGCCATCAAAAACGCGGAGCAGCGAACCCCGCAGACGGGTATTCCGACCCTGCGGGAACTGCTGAGGGACACCCGCGTAACCAACCTCGACGAGTGTGAAAGAATGATCGAGACCGCAAGAGCGGACACGGCAATCCTGCTTGTCGGCAGGAAAGACCTCCGAGGCAGAGGAGCCCGGATACTGCTGACCCTGAACGAGACGCGACTCAGCATGGGAAAGACGACGATCCTCCTGGCCCACGGAACGGAAAAAGACTACAAAGCCGTCCTACCCGCATACAAGCCCAAGTTCTACCGGCGATAAGCGAAGGCGTGAAGTGGTGCGAAGCGGCATTCCGGCGGCCCACCCTTCACCCCCGGTCGCGCGCCCACGGGCCGGAGTGCGGCCCGATTCAGCCCGCACCGCGCTCCCATTCCGGCCACCCACGGGTATTCGCCGCCCGCCGACTTGATCTGGTTGAGATAATTGTTGATGCCGGCGTCGGTCGGATCACCGTTGTAGGGGATGCTCTTGAGGATCGCGTCCTTCGAACCGGTGAAGTAATACCCCTTCGCCGTCACGCTCGTGCCGTCGATCCAGTGGTCACCCGACTTCACGCCGACCGTCACATTATCGGTGATGGGCTGACCCTCCTGAATGACGTGAGGGGTGTTGGTGGAGATGGTGGGGGTGAAGGCCATCGGGGGCTGGGACTCGTTCACCGCGACGCAGATGGCCAGGTTATTCACCGTGTGGGCTGCGGCCATCTCAGCCATGCCCTCGTCGAACTCAGCGCGGGCGAACTTGGTTACGTCGCTATCAGTCCAATCCTGTAGATTGTGCTGGATGCCACCGTTCGGCTGCGCCTGAGCCAGAGACCATTTCTCCTCGAACAGAGACTTCCAGTGCGCGGCGTTGTCGCCCCACATGTCTCCGCCACGCAACGAGGTGGCGAAGCCAATCACACGTGCCCTTTGATGGGTGGCGTCAAGTGCGCGGTTCACCGCCTGGTTACAGGCCTTCTGAATCAGGGGCTTGTTGACACTGTCAAAAGCACCGACATCCATGCCTGCGTTGGCCAGATCACTGAGCAGAACGCTGGTGTTGGAGTTGTCCCTCGTGCCCCAACCGGTGGGCGGCTTGCCCGCAGCGGTGGCGGTGAGGTCGTCCTTGAGCCATAGGACGAAGTCATTCGGGCCGATGCCGTTGCCACCGCCATTGCCGATAATGACGCCGTTGCCGGAGTTATCGATGGCGTTGGCAGAGGAAACAGCCACCAAACCACCCGTGGCGAGGGTCGCGAACGCCGCAAGCGACGCAATACCCTTCTTCAGCCAAGAAGGCTTTTCCTTGGGCGGAGTGGGCTTGCTATGCTCTTTGTGTTTCAGCATATCTCTCCTAAATCGAACTATATTGATCAAGCAACGCCGTGCACCCACCGAACCCAACCGGCGACGCACGACCTGCTTGCCCCGAAGCGGACAATCACACCACGAGCATCACCCGCGCCAGCAAGAGCATGCGTGAAGACATGGAAAAGCCCCACCTCAATGAGATGGGGCTTCCAAGGAGAAAAATGACTAAGGTCAGTTGCCAAGGATGGAGCAAGCAACCTTGGAGCAATCAACCAGCGGGCCGGTGCCGCCGCCAAGGACTCCATTGTTGGGACGTTGGATGGGGGCAGAAGCAGGGGCTGAGGAGCCGCCGTTGTTGGACGGGGTGTAGGACTGCTGCGGGGCGGAATACCCACGGTTGGCGGAATACCCGCTGCTGGAGCCGCCGTAACGGTTGTAGGACTGGGAGTAGGAGCGCTGCGACTGCGCGGCGGCTTGCGCGGCCTGCGCTTGGGCGGCGGCCTGCGCCTGCGCTTGGGCTTGGGCTGCGGCCTCGGCGTCAGCCTGCTCCTTCGCGGCCTTCGAATCGGTCACCCGCTTGACGGCTGCGTCGAGCTTCGCCTTCTGGTCGGTGTACGCCTTCGGGTCGGTGACGCCCTTCTTGGAGAGGGCGCTGTTCGCCTCGGCGATGGCCTTCTTAAGGCTGTCGCGGGTGGCGTTGTCCGCCACCTTCCCGTCCGTGTCCTTGAGGGTCTTGCTCGCGCCGTCGATACCCTGCTTGAGCTGGTCCCTTCGCGCCGTCCAGCTCCTTCGCCAGCTTGCTGTCCCTGACGGCCTTGAGCGCGGCGTTGAGCGCCTTCGCCTGGGCATTGGCCTCGTCCGCGTCCGTGGCGCTGGCCTTCCTCGCGGAAGCGAGCTGCCACGCCAGCCACTCGCTGGGGGCGTCGTTGGGGACGCCCTTGAGCGCCTTGGCCTTACTGATGGCGGCGTCGAGCTTGTCCAGCAGCTTCGGCTCCTTGAGCTGATCCGCCTTGTATGTGGTGGCGGTGGCCTCGTCCACGGCCTTCGAGAGCGCCTTGTCGGCGTTCTCGGCTTGGGCTACCGCCTCATGGTAGGCGTTGCCCTCGTGGTGCGTCCAGTAGGCGTAGCCGCCGCCAATACCCGCCAGCGCCACGACCACCACCGCGATGATGATGGCGGTGAGCTTCTTGACGCCGAGCTTCACTGCGGGCCTGCCAGGCGTCCCGGACTGCTCGGATTCGTTCTCCTCGGCCATTTTCCACTCTTTCTTTCTGAATTTCTATGAGGCCACCCAAATATTGCCATATAAGGGAGGCCATGCGCAATGGGTCGCGGCCATAGCGTGTCGTTATGCCAAAGATTACTCCGGGCGGCAGATGGGCCCCTTACGCGAAAGAGCTGGGCCTGAGCATGCAGCGACTGCGCGAGGCGCGCGGGCTGTCGCAGGAGCGGGTGGCATACGATTCGGGAATGAGCCGGTACACCTACCAGAAGTTCGAGAAGGGCGAGTCCATGCCCGGCACCCCGGCCAACCCGAGTCTGCGCAACGTCATGGCCATCGCCCAAGTGCTCGGCGTCACCCTCGACGAACTCCTGCCGCGGCCATGGCCCGACCTGCACGCCAAGTAGGCCCTCCGCCGTCGCGGCCCTTGGCCCCGTTGGGTAGGCGGTGGCAGGAATCTTGGGTAGCCCGCCTACCCCGTTTTTCCGCCCTCTGTCTCCTAGGGGCTCGGGACGCCCGTTTGCCCGTGTTCTCCCGTGGGGTTTCCGCTTTCGCCCGATTTTTGGGTGGCCGAGCCGTCGCCCTTGTTATTGCTATTGTTTTTGTGTTTTTCCTCCCGTCCGGATGTCGTTCCGCTATGCGGGGTTATGTGGAGCAGATGGATTCGTTTGCCCCCATCGTTGAAATGCTTGTGATGCAATGTTTGAAATGCCTGTGCGTCCATTGTTGAAATGCTTGTGTCGCCAGAATTGAAATGCTTATGGGGTCATCGTTGAAATGCCTGTGCGCCCATCATCGGAATTCCCATGCCTCCATGATTCGAGTCGCCCATGTCCTCGCGTTTCGCAATCGCGTTGGAGTCGGGTTCCGGCCTTCGGATGGCGGGGCCGGACGCGAAAGGCCGCCATCGCGTCCGGCCGGGTTCCTTCACCAGTTCCGGGTCGAGCCTTGCAGGTGGGTGCCGATGCCGAAGCGTTCGCGGCCCCTGCGCTTGACGTGCTCGCGGTTCTTGCGGCATGCGCATCCCTCGGCCCGTTCCAGCAGCGGCTGCGTGGCCTTGTCGAAGCCCATCGGCTCCCGGAACGGCTTGGCTCCTCCCGTCTTTCGGTCGTAGAGGCATCGTCGGATGGCGTTGCCCCTCGCCTCGCCCATATACGGCCAGTCGAGCGGATGCAGGGCCGCCCACCGGTGTTCGGGAACCGGGCACAGGTGCGAGGGCACCACCTCGTTCCACGCCGGAGACACCTCGATCGCCTTCAACAGGAGGTGTCGATAATACTGTCGGCGAGGAGACCGCGTGTCCGTGTGGTCGCATTCCGGCACGCCGTCGCGCAGGATCGCCCGGCTCATATACCAGACGATTTTACGGGCGTCCTCGATCACCGGCACCGTGACGTCACGCTTGGCCTCGTCTTCCGTTTCGTCATGGCGGACGATCATGCCGGCGTATTCGTCGAGGTCGCCGACCAGCTGGATGTCCATGCGCGGACCCCATCCGGGGGCGAGCGTCCCGCGCAGGCACTCCACGAAGCACGACTCGACGCGCTTCCCACGCATGTGCATGCTGCGGTCGAGGTCGAGCTTGACGCGCCACATTTTCTCCGGCAGGCGGATGAGCATGTGTACATGCGCCGCGAGCCGGGCCTGCAAGTCCTTCACATAGAGCACGGCCGCGCCCGGCATTTCCTTGCGCATGCGCGTGAGCATGACGTTCAGCCGATCGCTCAACGTCAGGTTGAACAAGGCCATCCCCATGAAGTCCACGTCCCGGAAGTCGGTCGGCAGGCCCGACAGGGCGAAGCCGGGCTCGTGGTATTTCCCGCATGCCGGGCATCGCCTGCGCGCCTCGCCTTCCTTGGGGGCGACGTGCACGGGCACGCCCGGCCTGACGAATCCCGGGGCCGTGAGCGTCACGAACACGTAGATCCCGGGCTTCCCCAACCCCGCTTCCCCCTTCCGCACGAACCGGTAGCGCTTTCGCCGCAGGCACGCCGGGCAATGCCCGCAGGGCGTCTGCCGCCCGTCCGGCGTGACATGAGGGTTCTCGCAACGCCACCCGTGCATGCGGGAGGACTCCCCGGCATCGACGGTGGAGCATTTCGCAAAATCAGCATTCCCGGTTCTCTCGGACGGGCGGAAGTTCGCCGCCTGCTGCGTTGTTTCCGCGATGAGCTTTTGAACAAGTCCAGCGTCCATGGCGGTCACCGTCCTTCACGCATCGCCGGACGCGTGTTCGCCGCATTGCCGCCGCCCGGCCTGTCGGGATTTTTCCGCCGGATGAGCTCCAGTCGCTCCATTCCACGTAGATCGATCGTCGTGCCTATCCCACGACCGGAGAAACGGGCGGCAGCGCAACCACGCAGGTCGATGAGCGCACCGGACGGCGTGGGCACCGCACGAAGGGGAGCAAGCCCGTCAAGAGGTCCCTCGACGTCACCGGTTCCGTGTTTTCCCGCGATCCCGCCGTCCGTCGGTCGACGTTTCGGCCGCAATCCGGCGATCTCGTCCACGCGCAGCAGCAACGTCCGGCGCACGCGGATCGAACGGACCCGCCCGGCCTTTCCACGGCCCTCGCCGCGCGCCCACCGGCCCAACGTCTTCGCGCTCACGTCGAACTCGCGGGCGAGGTCGGAGGCCTTCGCCCATGTGCGCGCGCCATTGACGGCGCGCGCAAGCTCGGCGCCGTCCCGCAGGCATTCCGGGGCGAATGCGAGGAACCATGCGATCACGTCCACATGGCCCCGGGAGGGCCTGCGGCGCAGTCGTTCGCGCATGCGTTCGCGGGCCAAGCGCCCGTCTTCCCCCATGTCGATCGCCTTATGTTCGGCGCGGCGCAGCAGCTCGCAATCGTTGCCCATGATGCCGCGCAGCGTGTCCGTGGCGATGCCCAAGTATTCGGCGAATTTGTTTGTTTCAGCGATGTTTTTCTTCGTCATCGGCGTTATCCGTTCCGGATGCTCCCATGCCGTTCGCCCAGTGCGAGCGGTTCGCGCATCCGGTGCGTAAGCGCGCGGTTCACCAATCGCCGCATGGAAACCGAAAACGCCGGTTATCCCGTAAACCCCCGGTTTCACGCCGTCTGAGGCCTCCGCAGGGTTTTCGATGCGGCCGGAAGCCACAAGACCCCCGCCCGGGAGGCCTCCTGTGGCGTCCGCGATGTTCCCGGCGTGCGCGGGAAGCCCGAAGACCCCGCCCGGGAGGCATTCCGGCACGCGCGTTCCCCAAGACGAGAAAGACCCCGCACGCTTTGAAAAGCATGCGGGGCCTCATACGGCAATGTCCGGGACTATCCGTCGGACAGCCTCCGGGCGATGTCCCCCAACAGTTCCCTCAACTCGCGGTTCTCCCGGCGCAGGGCTTCCAGCTCATCGCCGCCGCCGGCGACCGTGGGGGACATCTGCTCGGTGAGCCGGCGCAGCCGTTCCCCGTCGCTGTGCAGGTAGTGCAACGCCATGGCGGGCGTCGACCAGCCTCCGCGCCGTTGCAGGTCGGCCACGGTCGCGTCGGTGTGCTGGGCGAACCAAGTGTTGCCCGAATGACGCAGATCATGGAAGCGCACGCCCGGGAAACCGGCGGCGTCGCGGGCCTTGGCGTACATTTTCTCGAACTCTCCCTGATACAGGAACCCACCCCGCGCGCTGTGGAACAGCAGGCCGTCCGCACCCGGCATGGCGTGCTCGTCGAGATGGGCGCGGATATCGCCCATCAGCGGCCCGGGAATGGGGATGTCGCGGACACCGGCCTCGGTCTTCGGCGTCGAATCGACGAACCCGTCCTCCTTGGTGTACGACAACGCGTGCGTGACATGCGCCACCCTCCGTTCGAGGTCGATGTCGCGCCGGCGCAGCGCCAGCACCTCGCCGAGCCTCAACGACAGCCAGAACGCCAGCGACACCGCCAGACGATATTCGGCGGGCATTCTCCCGGCGACGGCGGCGACGGCGACGGGGCCCACCACCGGGCGCTCCGCGCTCCTGAGCGTCGCCCCGCCGCGGATACGGCAAGGGTTGAACTCCAGCAGCGGGCCGGGCGGCTCGCACGCCGACGCGAGAACGCGCTTGAGCAACCCGTACGCGCCGGCGCGGGCGCCCGGCGTGCCGGCCAGCGACTCGTACCACGAGGCCACCATGTCCGGCGTGATGTCCCTGACCGGGGTCTCGCCGAACACCGGCAGCAGGTGGCGGTCGAGCAGATGCCGGTACGTCGCCCGCGTGCGCGGCTTGACCTTGTCATCGCGCACCTTGCGCACAAGCCACCGTTCGGCGAACTCGCCGAACGACACGGCACGCGCCTCGACGGCCTCCCGCTCGCGCCGCGCCCTTTCCAACCGCTCCCTCGGATGAACCCACGAACCGGACTCCACCAGCCGCCGCTCGGCGGCGAGCCACCCCTCCGCGTCCTCGCGCGACGAGAACGCATGCGGGGCCGTGACACGCTCCGACCCATCCACCGGATCCCGGTACGACGCGTAATAACTCACGCCGCCCTTGACCTTCCTGCTCCTGATGGCACCCCAACCGCGCCGCCTCGAACCAGCCATGACACACCTGCCTCACGCGGGCGACCCCCGGAACGGCAACCCACCGAACCGGCCTGCCCGCATGACAGCAGACCATAAGGCAAGTGCAACCACCGTGCAACAACGATGTCCGCCCCTACCGGCGAACGTCCCCAACAACCCGCCGCACGACGGCGCGAACCCGGCGAAACCACGCCAAAACCCAGCAATACCGCCAATCTCGAGAACCCCGCCCATAGAACATGTTGTTGGTGCGGGTCCTCCTGCGGTGCTCGGCGGGGAGCTCGGGCAGCAGATAGGTCGTGGTCTCCCCGATGCCCTCCCGCAGGCAGTTGGCGGCGGCCTTCAGCTTCCTGGACTCCATCTCGGTTGCGACCGCCTCGGCCTTGGCCAGGGCCGCCTCGCGCAATTCCATGGCGAATATGGCCTTGAGGGCCGCGGACGTCCATTCGCGGTGGCTGGGCGGCGCACGTTGCGCATGAAGTGCACCATGCACCGCTGGTACCTCGCGTCCGGTAGCATCGAGTTCACCGTGGAGACGAGCCCGGCGCACCGGTCGCCGACCACCAGCCCGGCACCCTTCAGGCCGCATTCGATCATGCCGCGGACGAACTGCTCCCAGCTGGCGAATCCTCCCTCATGCCCTCCGCCACGCCGATCACCCCGCGGTGCCCGTCGGCGTTGACGCCGATGGCGACGAGCGCGCTGACGTTCTCCATGCTCCCACCCCAGGAGCGCTTGTGCCACACACCGTCCATGAACACATACGGCCACTCGCCCTCCAATGGGCGTTCGCGCCACGCATCGATCTCGGCGTACACTTTCCCGAGCCTGTCGCTCAATGTCTGGGAGGGTATGCGGTCGCCCCACAGAAGCTGGCTGATGTCGTCCACGCGGCGGGTGGAGACGCCGGTCAGGTACATGTCGATCAGCGACTCCTCGACGCTCTGTTCCCTGCGGCGGTATCGTTCGATGACCGCAGACTCGAAGACCGCGCCCTTCAATTTCGGCACCTTCAATTCGAGCTTGCCGACCTTGGCCGTCAGCCCGCGTTCGTAGTGACCGGCGCGAAACGCCTTCCGACCGGTCTTGTGCTCGTATCTGCCGGCGTTGGCGATCTCGTCGGCCTCGGTTTCGAGCATCGCATTGACGATCTGCTCGACCTTGGTCTTGACCAAGGCATCGAGCCTGGTCTCGAACATGGCGTCGTCGAACTGTATGATTTCCTTGGACATGGCCTCGCGCCTCTTTCCAATCGCGGTTTTCTTGTTCAGCGACTGAAAATCGTACACGGCACGGGCCATGTTCTCTTCCAAGAAGCCCGAATCACAAAATGCGCAAGATTTCGGGCCTTATCGGATGTCGAAGTGGCGCCGTGCGATCTTCTCTCCGTGTTTTGAGAATTCCGCGATGCCGCACAGGGATGCGTCCGCGGCCCACTGGCGCAGCAGGGGCGCGGCCGCATCCGCGCCCCTGCCTGAGGATCATCCCGAGGCGTTCCTTGAGCTTGTACGCGGTCCAGAGGGTCTCGTTGGTGTTCGCGATGTACTCGAGCCGGGCGCGTTGGGCGGCGTTCAGGTCCGACTCGTTCTTCAGCAGCGCCCACCGGGCGCCCTTGATCGGGTCCCTGACGCCTTTGCGGGCCGTGCCGGACCTCCTGGTCTCGCGCCATGCGGAGCGGTCCTGACCTTGTCGAGCGCGTCGGCGGCCCGGGCGACGATGTGGAAGCCGTCGAGGATGCGTTCGGTCTGCGGGCGCCGGCGGAACACGCACCCGTCGATCCATCGCGCCCCGTTGCCGGTGACCACCCCGATGGAGGCGCGCCGGCCGGGCGTGAGCGTCCGGAAGAACAGGTCGAAGACCTTCTCCCCGTGCCCTGTTTTTAGTCAAGTCGGTGTTTCGTGTTTCGTCACTAATTTTTTTCGGTTTTCGGCATGAGGAGTGCCGGCCGGTG
>OKVL01000189.1_pt1 | contig 47053 bp, 38 predicted proteins | sample 1606791 | NCBI WGS metagenome assembly OKVL01 (sample SAMN03281006, study PRJEB24777) | human gut metagenome | isolation source: fecal sample PR165 from 1 month old male Malay infant, vaginally delivered...
GCCACCTGCTGGGTGCCCTTGTAGATGTAGCCGTTCTCCAAGCACTGCTTGAACATCTCCTGCACCACGTGCTCGTGATTGCCGGTGGTGGTGCGGGTGAACAGGTCGTAGCTCAGGCCGAGGTCGCACAGGTCCTTGGCGATCACACGGTTGTAGCGGTTGGCCAGCTCCTGGGCCGTGAGACCTTCCTTTTCCGCCTCAACGAGAATCGGGGTACCGTGCTCATCGGTGCCGGAGACCATGAGCACATCATTGCCTTTCATGCGCTCGTAACGCGCGTAAACGTCGGAGGGCACACCAAATCCTGCGACATGACCAATATGACGGGGGCCGTTAGCATACGGCCAAGCAACATTCACCAAAACATGACTCATAATGTTTGATTATCCGGCGCGGCGGGGACACGCCGGGCACACGCATAAGCAACGCGCGGAAAGCCCGTCGAAATGCCGATGCACAGCACAAAGAGCAGCCTAAACATGTGGATTACCAACCATTGCGCAGCCCCTCAACAAACCGCCCACAGCATCGTCCACAATCTCGGCGCGGCAGTCGGAATTATCCACTTATCCACCGTTTTCGCCTATCCGGTAGCGCCCGAGCGCAAACTATGCGTATGGTCGGGCACATGAATGCACCAAATCGCTCGATGGCGAGCACCATAGCCAACGCTGGCACCGCTCGGCACACCACCGTCAGCCCATCAGTGCCGCCCGTGCTGTTCACCAAAGATCTGCCCGGACCGCTCAGCTTAAGCCGGCTGGAAACATTCGGCACCATACGAAAGTTCGACGAATCCGCTGGCTACTGGAACGAACACGCCAGCACACTATATGGCCGCGCGATGATTGTCTCCACGGTCGCCCCGTTCGGAACCGTGGCGTGCGCGCTGACTGCCGCCTGGGTATGGCTTGGCGGTCCGGATTTTCCGAGAACCATTGACGTGATTTCCACTTCGCATTTTCGTTCGACTTCCGCAGGCCGCCGCATCCGCGTATTCAGGCGGGTCACGTCGCCAGAGCACATTATTCGACTGGGCAATCTTCCTGTCACCACACCGCAGCGTACAGCCTGTGACCTGGTGATGGGCATGGACGATGCGCCGGACCCGTCCGCCATCAATACGTTGGTATGCCGCTTGATGACCGAATACAGTTTCCGTGCCAGCGAATGCCTGCAAATCATCAAAGAGCACCGGCATCATAAGCATGCCGGTCGCGCACGGATATTTTTCGAATCATTGCAACGGGAGTCCGAACCGGCCTTAGGGCAATGCGCATAATAGGCCGCCATGCTTCCCGGCGACTTGACCGTCTGCATCAAGCGCAGCGGCTACCGCGCGCTTCTGATATTCAATCGCGTAGCCCACACGCGAGCGCTGCTGTCAATCATGATGCCCCACCATCGCCGCCAATCGCATTGACCCCATCCGTAGCCTGTTCGCCGGATACGCCAATCGAAGTGCTGTGGCATATCGCCCAGCATGCGCCCGAACTCAGGCGCTGGCTTATTGCCAATCCTCGGGCGGATGCGGCATTGTTGGAATTCATCTCGCAGGCGGGCGGACCTGGAGTGAAGCGGGCGCTGGCGGTTCTATTGGAATCGATGGAGGAGGAATAATGCTGCCGCAAGTCTCATCCCCCGGCAAATTACCGCGGAATCTCAATCATCACAGATGCCATCAATTATCCACGTCAATCGCAAGCGCCAACCAACGGCATCATGTAAATACGCGGATCCTACCCCTTAATCTCCAACACCGCCGCATACACTTGCTTGCGATTGGCCAGCGAACCATCGGCCAACGGATGCTCCTGCACCACCTGCGCGATGGCGTCCTTGATACGCAGGCCATCCTCCAACGCACGGTCGATAGCCAGCACGGCCATATCTTCCACGCTCAACGTGCTGGGCGCGGCGGCCTCGGCCTCTTCACTGGAGGCGCCGCCGATGACCAATACCATCTCGCCGCGCGGCGGATCGTCAATCACACTCTGGCGAATCTCTCCGATTGGGCCTCGCCGGATTTGCTCATAATCCTTGGTGAGCTCCCGACACAGCGCCATCGGACGGTTCGGGCCGAATGCGTCAAACAGATCATCCATCGAATCGGCGATGCGGTGAGGCGTCTCGTAAAACACAATGGTGCGGCGTTCGCCCAACAGTGTGCGTAGATATTGCACTCGTTCGGCATGCTTGCGCGGCAGGAATCCCTCGTAGCAGAAGCGATCGGTGGGCAGGCCGGAAAGGGCAAGCGCGTCAAGCACGGCAGAGGGGCCAGGCGCGCAGGTGACGGGCAGGCCGCGTTCAATGGCGCGGCGCACAATGGCCAGGCCTGGATCGTTGATGGTGGGCATGCCGGCGTCGGAAACGACGAGCACGGTCGCACCGGTTTCGACCTGATCAAGCAAACCGTCGGCCTTGTCTCGCTCGTTGTGGTCATGGTAGGCGACGACTCGGCCGTTCACATAGACGCCGAGGCGGCGAGCCAGGTCGAACAGGCGGCGGGTGTCTTCTGCGGCTACGATGTCGGCACGTTCCAAAAAAGCCACCAGACGAGCAGAAGCGTCGCCGACGTTGCCGATTGGGGTCGCAGCAAGTACCACAGTGCCAGCAGGAATAGTCACAGCCGACTCGCGAGTTTGGGAAGCGGCAGGTTCGCCGGCATCAATCCCATCGTTCCCATCGTTGCGTTCAAACACTTGTGCGACGCTCTGTTCAGCGTCACGCTGTTCATTCAACTCATCTGCGCTTGTCATACTCCCAGTATTGCCCAAGCCAAAGAGCAATCCGCTGTGGGATCAGGAGCATTCTGCACTTCGAGGGGCTGATTTCACATGTTCCGGAGATCTACTTCCGTTTCGAGGGGCTCCCCAAACGTCAAAACGTGAGTAGGAACGGCTTGCTCTCAATGATATTTCGCCGTTTTGGAGACATGTCTACTTAACGACCAGCCCCTTGAAACGGAGGTAGACCTCCAGCAAACACCAAATCAGCCCCTCGAAGTGCAGAATGACCCTTCACCAACGAGTTTTCTCTGCGCTTTGCATTTTTGAGGTCTACTTTCAAAATGAAAAGACCCTCTGCGGTGGAATGAATGCAGAGGGTCTCGTGGAGCTGACGGTAGTCGAAACCGCGACCTCTTCGATGCGAACGAAGCGCTCTACCAACTGAGCTACAGCCCCTTGGATGTTACTTTGCTCCGCAAAGCAACTCGCACAAATATAATACGGGGTGCAGTCAAACGCAATTCGGGCAAGGTGTCGGCAGACAGACTATTTTCCCAAAAATCTGGAAGAACGCACACTGAGCACACAGCAGTGCACATTTTCGAGACAAGAGCCGAAATAGTCTGAAAAACGTATGCCAGCTGGCTGGTCGAATCAATCAAGCCAATCCAGCCGCAACTGCACTATGCCTATGCCCCCAGCACGTGCAACACCTTCTTCTCGTTATAGAACGCGAACACAATGCCGCCCAATCCACACAGCACAGCCGCGCACACGGCGGCGATACGGTAGCCCGCGCCGGATGCCATGCCGATGGTGGACACTCCGGTGAACAGCAACATGGCCACGGACTGCCCCATTTTCATGGCAAAAGTACGAGCCGCGTAGAACATGCCCTGACGATCTTGGCCCGTGGTCTTGGAACTGGCATCGGCGATATTCGCCACAATGGCCTGCGGCAGGATGCCGAATGCAGCCATCGGAATCGCACCCACCACTGAAAGCGTCAGACCCTGGGCCATGGCCGGCATGAAGGCAAGCACACCGGAGCCGAGTGCACCGGCAAAGGCGAACGCGCAGGTGAAAATCACAAAAGCGATAAGCAACAAGCGCTTTTTGCCCACACGGTTAGCCAGGATATTGACCGGCAGATAGAACAGCACCGAGACACCGGTCATGAGTACAAAGTAGATGGTCGTGGTGGTTTCCGGCAGTTTCAGCAGACTGGTCACGAAGAACGGCAGGCCGGTCTGGAACGTGGTGATGGCCACCCAGTAGACCACGTCGGAGCATACGAACTTGCGGAATTCACCGTCGGAAAAGGTCTGCTTCAGGGATTCAATGGTCGATTCGGAGGTGGGCTGCGAGTTGACGTAGTCCTTCTCGCGAATGGCCAGCGGCGGCACAAGCATGCAGGCGAACGCCACGGCAGCCATGATGGTAAAGGTCACGCGGATGGCGGTGATGCGCCCCATCATCGGCACGAATGCGCCCCAAATCACCGGCGCAACATAGGCGATGGCGGTGCCGGCCACCCAGGTGAAGGAGATGGCGGTGGAGATGGTCAACTGCTGCTTGGAATCGTGACCGAGCTCGGCGATGAGCGCGTTGTACGGCGTGCAGTAGAACGTGAGGGCAATGTAGTAGCCAATAACCGTGACGAACAGGAATGCCGCGTTGACCCAACTGGTGCCGTTGATCGGACTCCAGAACACGAGTACGGTGACCACGGCGAGCGGCAGGGCCGCGAATTTCAGGAAGGGCATGCGGCGGCCGGCTTTGGAATCGCAGCGGTCGGACAGGGAGGCCACGGCCGGGTCCACGAAAGCATCAAAGAACCGGGCGAATGCGGTGATGCCTCCCACCACGGTTACTAGCCCAAGCACCACGAGACCCTGCGGCACGAACACGGTCTGGCCTTGGGAGACGGTCTCCTGATCGGGCTGGTAGAAGTAGACGAGCCAGTTGGAGATGATGCCGGAAAGCAGCGCCCAGCCGAACTGGCCGACCGCGAAGGCCCACACTTTGGCAATGGGCAAATCCTTGACAGTCGATTGCAACGAGCCACCGGACACATTCGTTGCACTTACCGCTGTTGCATTGTCCATTCTCATACCCTCCGAATCAACATTGACACAGTGTCAAGATTCAGTATACACCGCACAGCGCAGCGCCTTGCAGCCGCGCAGCCACACGCCCTACGATAGTAGGCATGACAGGCCTAACCGAGCAATTGCCGCACACCGCCGCATTCCCCAATGCCTTGGGAACCGGCCTGCTGTTGCATACCGCGAGCGCGCTGGGCGGTGACCTGCAACAGCACATCGAAGACCTCATTTCCGATTACGAAAACGTACTGTCTCGATTTAAAGGTGACTCGATTGTGGGTCAGATGCGCGTGGCCACGCACGGCGGCACATTCGATTTTCCTGACTGGACGCTGAATCTATTTGACCTGTATGGCCACTTGTTTTCTGCTACCAATGGGGCGATTGACCCATGCGTGGGCGAAGATCTGATTCGGCTGGGATATGACAAATCATATTCATCTGTGAACGAACCCAATGCCGCTGAACACACAGGTGCGATTCATGGGCGGGCCACATGGGATCACGCCATCGAGCACCATGGCACAACGTTGGTCACGCATGGACCGGTCGCACTCGACTTCGGCGCATGCGGCAAGGGCTATCTGGTGGATCTGATTGCGGAAAGGCTGGGGGTGGCCCAGAGCGACCTCCGATATGTCATCGACGCCGGCGGCGATTTGCTGGTGCACACGAGCGAACCAATCACCATCGCCCTTGAAGATCCCTCCGACCCGGCTAACGCCGTCGGTGTGGCAGAGATCAGCCAAGGCGCGTTCTGCGCAAGCTCCCCCAGCCGCCGACACTGGACCGATGCCGCCGGCCATCAACTCCACCATCTGCTCAACGCCATCGACGGTGTGCCGGTTAACAGCGTAGCCGCCACATGGGTTGCCGCTACGCCGCCATCTTTGGCTACCGCCCAAGCTGACGGCCTTGCCACCGCCCTCTTCACCACCCCGGCCACCCAGCTGCGCGCACACTTTCCATTCGAATGCGCCATCCTCACCGCCGACCGCTCCGCTGCCCAGTCTCCCGATTTTCCGGGCAGCTTTTTCATGCGATAGTTCAGCCGTCAGCCCGCCAACGCGAACTGGCTGTTGTACAAATCAGCGTAGAAGCCACCAGCAGCCAGCAACTCCTCATGCGTGCCGCGTTCGATCACATCGCCGTGATTCATGACGAGAATCATGTCGGCGTCGCGAATCGTGGAGAGGCGGTGCGCGATCACGAAGGAGGTACGGTCCACGGTCAACGCGTCCATGGCCTTCTGAATCAACTCTTCAGTACGGGTATCGACCGAAGATGTGGCCTCATCGAGGATCAGAATCGGTGCGTCCTGTACCATTGCGCGGGCAATGGTGAGCAGCTGCTTCTGGCCGGCGGACAGCGACGAATTCTCGTCGAGCACGGTGTCGTAGCCGTTCGGCAACGACATGATGTAGTGGTGCAATCCCACAGCTTTGCATGCGCTGATGATCTGCTCATCCGTAACGCCCGGCTTGGAGTAGGCGATGTTCTCGCGCACAGTGCCATTAAAGATCCAGGTATCCTGCAGCACCATGGAGAACTGGTCGTGCACATTCCAGCGCGGCACGGACTTGGTGTCCACGCCGTCGATGGCGATCGAGCCACCGGCAATCTCGTAGAAGCGCATAAGCAGGTTGACCATAGTGGTCTTACCGGCACCGGTCGGGCCCACAATAGCAACCTTCTGACCGGAGGAGACAGAAGCGGAGAAGTCGTTGATAATCGGCTTGCCGGCCTCATATTCAAAGCGCACGTGACTGAATTCCACATCGCCGTGCACCTCATGGCCTTGAGCGCCAAGCAGCGCCTGCTTGCCGGATTCGTCAGCCATTTCCGACTCTTCGAGGAATCCGAATACGCGTTCGGATGCGGCGGCGCAACGCTGCAGGTTCTGGAACGCCTGCGCAAACTGCGAGAGCGGCTGCGTAAACAGGCGGATATACATCATGAACGCCACGATCACGCCGAATTCGATCTGGCCGTCCATGGCGAGCGCGGCACCCACCACGCACACCACCACATAGCCGAAATTACCGACGAAGTTCATCAGCGGCATCATCAGACCAGACAAGAACTGCGACTTCCAGCCGGAATCGTACAGATCCGCGTTGTAGCGCTCGAACCGACGAATAGAATCCGCCTCGCCGTTGTATGCCTTGACGATGGTGTGACCGGCGTACATCTCCTCCACATGGCCGTTCACATCACCCAACGCGACCTGCTGGCGGGTGAAGTACTTTTGCGAGGCCTTCATAATGACCATCATGATGATCAGGCCGATGATGCTTGAACCGATTGCGCACAGCGCCATGATCCAGTTGTTGTAGAACATCATGACCAATGCGCCCACGAACAGCGTCGCGGATGTGATCAGCGATCCGAGCGACTGGCCCAGCGTCTGGCCGATAGCGTCCACATCGTTGGTGACGCGAGAAAGCACGTCGCCGTAGCTGACTTTGTCGAAGTAACTGAGCGGCAGCTTGTTGATCTTCTTGCTGATCGACTCACGCAACTCCTGCGCAGTGCGCTGCGTAACGGTGGCCATCATCCAGCTCTGAATGTAGCTGAGCAACGCGTAGCCCACATACAGCACCACAAGCAGCCAGCCGATACGAGCAACTGCGCCCATGTCGATGGAATTGAGCACCGGCTTGCCATGCACTACCGCAGGCAGACCTTTGGTGATCTCATTGGTCATGTCCTTGAGCTTGTCCGGGCCGATAATCTGGCAGATGGTGCCAGCCGCGCCCAGCACAAGCGCGATGATGATGGCAGGAACGTATTTGCGGCAAAAGCGGACGAGTTTGCCCATGACTTTGCCGAAATCCTGTGGTTTTTCGACCGCACCTCCGCGGCCCATAGGTCCTCTTGGCATTGTTTCTTAAGTCCTTTGTCTCTTGGCCCCCTCTGGAGGGGAGCTGTCACGAAGTGACTGAGAGGAGGCTTCAGAGGCCACCCTCAGTCTCGCTATGCTCGACAGCTCCCGCCAGCGGGAGCCATCTAAGTTACGCAGTCAGTTCCGATTCACTCAGCTGGGATTCGGCAATCTGTCGGTACACTTCGCAGTTCTCGAGCAACTCCTTGTGTGTGCCTTGCCCCACAACCTTGCCCTCGTCAAGCACCACGATGCGATCGGCGTTCATGATCGTGCCGATGCGCTGGGCCACGATGAGCTTGGTGGAATCCTTGGCTTCCTCGGCGAGCGCGTCTCGCACCGCACGGTCGGTTTTGAAGTCGAGCGCAGAGAACGAGTCATCGAAAATCAGGATTTCCGGATGACGGTAGACGGCGCGGGCGATGGACAGACGCTGCTTCTGGCCACCGGACACGTTCGAGCCGCCTTGTGCGATCGGCGAATCGAATCCGCCGTCCATGCGGTTGACGAATTCGCTGGCCTGGGCCACGTCGGCAGCGGCCTTGACACGGCTCATCTGTTCGTCTGTCAACTTGCCGTCGTTAGCGGCATCGGCGGCCAGCTGAAGCGCCTCACGCTTACGGCCGGCGGGAGTGGAGGTATCCGCGAGTTCGACCGTGTCGTTCTCTCCGGGCTTGTCGCCGTAGCTGATGTTGCCGGCCACGGTGCCCTTGAACAATACGGAGCGCTGCGGCACGTAGCCGATCTTGTCGCGTAGGGCGACCATGTCATAGTCGCGCACGTCCACACCGTCGACGAGCACTTGCCCGGCGGATACGTCGTAGAAGCGCGGCACGAGATTAATCAGCGACGACTTGCCCGAGCCGGTAGAGCCGATGAACGCCACGGTCTGGCCCTTCTCGGCTTTGAAGTTGATATCCTGCAGCATGGCCTCACGCGAATCCGGGTAGGTGAAGCTCACGTTCTTGAATTCCACGGTGCCGGTCTGCCCGGTCTTGGCGATGTCGGCCGCGCGCTTGGTGCCGTTTTTCACAATCGGCTCGGTGTTGAGCACTTCCATCACACGCTGCGCGGACACGTCGGCACGAGGCCAAAGCACGAATACCATGCTCATCAGCAGGAAGCTCATAATCACCTGCACGGAGTAGCTGGAGAACACCACCATGTTGGAGAACACGGTGAGCTTGTCGGTAAGCTCGGCGGCCTCGATCAGGTAGGCGCCAATCCAGTAGACGGCGAGCATAAGGCCGTTCATCACAGTGTTCATCAGCGGCATCATGATGGCCATGGTGCGGTTGGTGAACAGCTGCGTATCGGTCAGATCCTTGTTCGCCTTGGTGAATTTGGACTCCTGGTAGTCCTCGGCGTTGTAGGCGCGCACCACCCGCAGACCAGTGAGATTCTCGCGGGCCACGAGGTTGATGTTATCGGTGAGCCTCTGCATGGCCTTGAACTTCGGCATGACCATCGCCATGAGGATTACGACAGCGACCAGCAGGATCACGACCGCTATGGCCGTGGCGACCGTCCATTCGAAGCCCTCGCCGGCAATCTTGCAGACAGCCCACACGGCCATGATCGGCGACTTGACAATGAGCTGCAGACCCATGGTGATGAACATCTGGATTTGCGTGATGTCGTTGGTGGAGCGGGTGATGAGGCTGGCCGTGGAGAACTTGCTCATTTCGGCCGGGCCGAAGGATTCGACCTTACGGAATTCGAGCGAGCGCAGGCGCTGGCCGAAGCTGGAGGCCACGCGCGCCGCGATGTAACCGGTGATGATCGCGCAGGCGACCGAGCCGAGCGAGACCAGCAGCATTTTGCCACCGGCGACCCAGATGTCCGCCATTGCGCTGCCCGGCGTCTCGACCAGGGTGGTGATGTCTGACATATAATCGGGCAGTTCGAGGTCGAACCAGATTTGCCCGACGATGGACACTAAGGCGATAAGCATCTGACCGATCTCCGCTTTGGAGAGGTATTTCATGATGCGAAACATTGGTTTCCCCTTGTGTTGGTTGGTTATTGGGTTATTAACTATTTGATTTGTGGATTGATTGAGTTATCGATACTTATTGATTCACGATGTCTTAATAGTTTTCATTATTTGATTACTTACACCGTAAGATATTACGCGCAATTCTGCATGTTCGCTGCGAGCATCATCAATCATGCTTGCCGATCAGCCCTCAGCATGTTTGGCCGCCATGTGCTCCGCCACGCGCTTATCCCGCTCGGCAAACGCCCCCCGCACTTGCTCAGGAGTAGGACGCGGCTGGCCGGGATGGCAAATCGACATGTACGTGGTGAATTCTGAAAGCAAATCAACGAATTCGCGCGTGCGACGCTCCCCCATCTGCGAGAAGATCCAGCAGATTGCGGAACGCATCTCATCAATCATTCGACGAGACTCCTCACGCCCGGAATCAGTAAGGCTCACGCGGATGATGCGCCGATCATTAGAATCAATGTCGCGCGTAATCCAGCCCTTCTTTTCCAATGATGACAGCACGGTGGAGATACGGCCTGAGCTGGCTTGAAGCGCAGTCGCCAACTGCGACGGCGTCTGGGTGCCCTTGAGGGACAACTCCCGAAGCACGAACCGCTCTCCATGGGCGCCGCGCGTGAATTCCCTCTGCATTTTCGAACGATTGCCCCATACGCTGGCATACAGCTCGCCGACCGCTTCCTGCTCGAATCCCATATCGAAGCACCATCCATTTCACGCACCATGCGGCAGTGCACCGCAAACATCCCAAAGAATATCTCACACCGTAAACAATTCATTACTGAAAACTATTTCGAGAATGCACAACGCACACACTCCAAGCTCTTTGATATTCTGAAAACCGCATAGATATTCACTTTGGGGCGTCGTCTAAGAATATTTGCTGGGCCAACGGTAGCAACGTTGGCGTTGTGCTCCATGAGGTATCTGGTCGAGAAGGCGGACGAAGACAGACCAGTTTGGGCGGAGTGTGCCCATATCTCAAAACCATTGCAATTATTGGCTTTGACCATTTTCCCGAAGTCAAAAAAAATGGTCGTTTGAAAGGATCTTATTGTTCCTGAGAACCTGCCTGCTGCCGAAGATATCAAGAAAGTCGAGCGCCGCACCCGCACCGATGAACGCCGCATAGAGCGCAGCGGCTTTGGAGATAATGACTCATCGCAGCAATAATCTCGCCGCGCATAACACGAATGGGGCTTGTTACCGAACCACAAAGGTTTGGCAACAAGCCCCATTCGACGGTCAGCTCAGTCCGCTACTGATTGCAGGCCGCTGCTCTGCCGCATGGAGACGCGAACGTCACGCACGACGGCGACGGTACATAATCAACGCACCGGCTGCAGCCAGCACGATTGCAGCAATGGCAATCACCCCAACCGCAGCACCGGTGTTGCCGATGGCATCCTTACTGGCACCGTTGGTACCGTTATCAGAACCACCAGTATTGCCTTGGTTATCTGCACCAGGCTTGGTATTGTCACCAGCACCATCGTTGCCGCCTTCGGCCTTCTTCAAGCCATCCAAAGCCTTCTGCAACGCGGCAGCGGCAGTATCCACCTCATCCTGCGAAGCATCCGCCTTGACATCCACGGTCTCAGCAGACTGCAACGCGGCCGACAGCACAGCATAGGATTCCTTGGTGCAGTCCTTCTCGGCAACGCCCTTCGCCTTGGAAATCAGCGTCTGCAGGGCAGACTTATCCACGGACGGCTCCGGCAGAGGCTCAGGCGAAGTCTGCACGGCAGTACGAGCCACAGCCATGGAGTCGAAGTTAGGAGCATAGCCGTTGGCATTGCCCAACAACACCGTGTTCTCACCCTTCTTCAAGGTGACGCGAATCGAAGTAGTCCAGTAGTTCTTCCAGCTCCGAGTGTTAGTGAACACAACATGTTGAGTGGATGCTGAATCTCCGTTCACAGTTACATCAGCCCAACGACTCTTCGTCTGGAAATTATTGTTGTCCGCTACTTCATTCTGCGCATAGGCAAAGGCCAGAGTGTAATCGCCATCCTCGGAAGCGTTTACCTTGTTGAACTGCAGCGTGTTGCCTTCACCGGCGCCCACCCAAGATACGGCGCTACCATCCACTTTCGCAGTGCCAAGTAGCGTGTTGTCCGAGGATTCGACTTCATAGGAATCCACTTTGGAGTCAGTAGCAACAGGCTGTACGTAATCAATTTTCACGCCGCCGGCCAATACCGCATTATCAGAGGGAACCAAATCAATTTGGGCGCTGTTGCTGTTTTCATGGGTGGCGGTTCGTTGTTGAGCCGTTGTGGGAGTAAGAAAAAGGCACTCCCTGGATAGGATGTTTTCGACCAAGATAAGCGAACCACTCAAAAAGCGCCTGATGAACAGGATATTCAACCAGCTTCTCAACGTCAAAGGCGTGGTGGTCGAGGATGCGCGTATCGTCGACTCGCCATTACGTCCCGTGCCCGCGCTCGAGATCCGGGCCCGCCCGCGCAAGGGCATGCTCAGATGCCCCCGGTGCGGCAGACGCCGACACGGCTACGATCGCGGCGGCGGGCGGCGTCGTTGGAGGCATCAGGACTCGGCTGCTTCAGGGCCGAGCTAGTCGCCGACATGTCTCGCGTGGACCGCCCCGGGTGCAGCGTGGTCGTGGCGATGGCGCCGTGGACGGAGCCCGGCAGCCGATTCACCAGGGATTTCGAGCGGGAGTGCGCGTGGCTGATGACCGTCGCGAACCAGAAGACCGTGAGCGGGTTCCCGCACGTCGCATGGCGCACCGCGGGCGACATAGCCCATAGGGTCGCCGAACGGCTCAAGGCCGCGATACCCTCGCCGTTCGACCATCTCACGTTGATCGGCGTGGACGAGACCAGCTACCGCAAGGGCCACACGTACATCACCGTGGTCGTCGACCACGAACGCCATCGGGCGATCTGGGAGCACGACGGATACGGCAGGGACGTGTTCGGCCTGTTCTTCAAGGCGCTGAAGCCCGAACAGCGCTCCTCCATCCGGGTCGCCACCGGCACGGGGCGCGCTGGATCGACTCATGCGTCGCCGAGCACTGCCCGAACGCGGAACGCGTGCTCGACGGCTTCCACATCGTCTCCTGGATGACGGACGCGCTCGACAGGGTCCGCAAACGCCTCTGGAACCAAGCGCGAGGCAAACGAGACGAAGAGATAACGAAACGCATGCGCGGCGTCAAGTACGTCGTATTGAAGAACCCCGGCAACCTGACCGACGGACAGTCCGCGACGCTCGAAGCCATCAGGAACACGGATCCCAAAGGCCAGCTCTACCGCGCCTGGCAGCTCAAGGAACTCCTGCGTACCCTGCTCAAGCACCCGGTCGAACAGGCCACGGCCGAACTGAACCACTGGGTGTTCCGGACATCCCATAGCCGCATCCCCGAAATCGTCGAACTCACCCGGAAAATCAGGAGACGCCGGACCGACATCATCAGAACCATCCGGCTCGGATACTCCAACGCCAGGCTCGAGGCATTCAACAACAGGATCAAGGTCACCATCCGCATGGCCTACGGCTTCCACCACGTCGGCAACCTCATCGCACTCGTCATGCTCCGCTACGGCGGACTCGACATCCACCTACCACGACCAACCATCTAACCCACGAAAACAGCAGAAGCCTCTCAAAAAAGCGAACGACAACAGAAAGGCTTGAATCTTAAGCCCCCCGCATGGTATTGCTGTTAACCAAAATAACTACTCCTTGCAAAGAGATTCTTCCCATCACCCGCTGCAACAACGAAGAATGGGTATGATTCCAATGCGATGGAAACATACCCATTCTGACGGTATAAGAACATACGACAGTCACAGTCGCCATGTGTGAGAAACTATACTTCTCCGAGTTTTCTAACTACTCCTCCAATCACGAACCCGGAACCAAGCAAATCATACGCAGCGCGCGGCGATACGCTCACTGAAGCCGGTTCTGTCTGCTTCGGTGATAGGTCGCAGTACCCGGGCCGGGTTGCCGACAGCGATCACGCCGGCTGGGATGTTCTTGGTGACTACCGAGCCGGCACCAATCACCGAACCACGGCCGATGGTCACGCCGCCGAGCACGGTCACATGACCGTCCAGCCATACACCATCCTCAATCACAATCGGCTTGGCCTGGCAAGCGCCATTCCTACGTTCCTCGAGATCAAGCGCATGATTGGCGGCGAACAAGCCCACCATCGGCGCAATCCACACATAGTCACCCAGCGTGATCGGCGCATTGTCGAGCATCACACAATCAAAATTGATGTAGGCGTGTGATCCGATGGTGATGTTACGGCCCACCTCGCAACGGAAATTCGGCTCGATGAACACGCCCTCACCCACCGAAGCGAACAGTTGCTCCATGATTTCGCGTCGGGTTGCGGTGTCTTCGTAATCGGTGAGGTTATAGGCGACGAACAGTTTTCTTGGCTTCTGCGCGTTTGTGCTCGATCTCCGGATGCGAGTCCTCATAGACTTCACCGGCCACCATGCGTTGCCATTCCGCGAGGCCCTCGGGTGCGAGATCGGCGGTGACATCGTACTGATTTTGAGGCATTTACGTTCACTCCTTTGCGATGGTTGTTGGTTTATTCCGGTTTGCTGGGGTGCGGTTGCGTACTGAACCGCGGGCGATGAATTGTGGTTGCATTACGGTCACCATGTCGATTGGCTGATCGTTCATCACCCGGACCAGGAGGGATACGGCGCGGCGTGCGACTGCGGGAAGATTCTGTCTCACCGTTGTCAAGGCTGGTGACACGTATTCGGCGGCTTCGACATCGTCGTAGCTGACGATGGATATGTCCTTCGGAACATTGAGTTTCAGATCTCTCAAAGCGGCTATGGCGGCCATCGCAAGATGATCGGAGGCGGCGAATATCGCATCCGGATGGTTTCTCCTATTGAAACCGGCGTTGATAATGGCCTCGTACGCGGTTTTAGGGGACCAAGATGCCTGCAATCTGGTCCCATGCACATGGTTGGAAGCGAGCGTATCCTTCCAACCGTTCAACCGTTGCTGTTCGTCGAACCAGTCCATCGATCCGGCCAAATGCCAGATATTCCTATGACCCAAGCGGATGAGGTGACGGACCGCCCGGCTGGCTCCCTCATACTGGTCCTCCCCCACCATCGGAATCCCTATATCCTTCAGTTCGGAGCTGACGATGATCACCGGTTCCGGAATCTGACAGTCGACAATGGTTTGCGACAAGCCGATACGGGGTGCGATGACGATGATTCCTTCAACGGACATGCTACGCAGTTTCGTCATCGCCTGTTGGAACTGGCTATGGAAGGGCTTGTCCACCGTCAATACGACGGACATGTAGCCGAGCATGGAGGCGTATTCCTCCAATTGGACGAGCACGTTCGCGGTCGCGTATCGGATGGACCGGTCAACCAGGACTCCGATTATTCCGGAATGGTTGGTCACCAGTGAACGGGCGAACTTGTTGGGTGAATAGTTGAGTTCGTCGATGGTTTTCTGAACGATTTCACGTGTTTCTGCGGTCACGTTCGCGGTACCGTTGATCACTCGGCTGACGGTTGCCGGGGAAACGCCGGCTTTTCTTGCTACGTCGAGGATTCCCGGACGACCCTTCTTTAGGTTTTGCAATCCTTCGCTCATAGTCATCGGAATCCTCCTTACGGTTACAGATTATCGGAAAAATCCGGTGTGGGTTGAATTTGAAAGCCTTTTCAAACCAACCCACACCGGATCACTTACTCAGAGGAGAGAGAGGGAACGGTATTCCTCACGAACGCAGGACGACCGCGGCGCCGTTGGCCAGAGCCGCCGCCACGGCCAGCTCCTTGTTCTTGGCTTCACGGAACTTGTCGAATGCTTCACGCGTCCAAACCAGTGCCGCAGCATCCGGACGATGGTTCTCGATCATCCATTCCATGGCGCGGGCGGTCACCTCACCCAGGTCACCCTTCACATCGACTCGTTCGGCGTCCACCGTGGTCAGTTCGACCATGGTCAGCTCGGAATCGAAGCTCATGACCAGGCTGGCCCAAATACCACCCTCGTCGTAGACGCCGAGCAGCAGGGAGGAGTTCGGCCTGACCCAACGGTTCGCGAGAACGATGGCCTCGTTGCGGGTGACACCGAAACGATACTGCAATCCGAGGGTTTCACGTGCCGGACCAGGGTAGGTGACCATGGTAGTCGGATACTCGTCGAGCAGCGCGTAAGTACGGTGCACGAAGGAGTCGAGCGGTTCGTCGGCGACCCAGGACTGCTGCATGCGGGAGAAGTATTCATCAAAAGCGCTGCGTTCGAAGATCGCGACGAAGTCTACATTGTCCTTGTTGTTCTCGTACAGTTCCTTGGCCTGAGCCGGGGCGTCGGTGATCTCGGTGGGCTTGCCGACGATTTCGATGCCGTCGGTGTGCTCGCACTTGCGGACCACGCCGTTGTCGTGCAGGACGATGATGCGACGCTTCTCCTTGGAGGATTCGAGAAGCAGATCCTGCGCGTTGCGCCACTGGTCGATGTCGATGTCTTCCATCAGGACGTCTTTGCCCAACATGGGAGTTTCCTTTCGATAAAAAAGAGGTTTGTCTGTTTTGCTGATTATTCGATTGGGTTAATGAGGTCAGGCGACCTTGCAGTCGGCGATCAGAATCGTGTACGGGGCCAGTTCCAGATCCAGACCGCCGTCGGTGATGGTCAGATCCTTGTCCTCCCACAGTTCGTGAGCGGAGACAAGCAGCTGGTCGACCGTGATATGCGTCTTGATCGGCTGGTCGGTCGGGTTGCAGACGAACACGATCTGATGCGTCGAATCAGTGACGTCATCGTGAACCACGACATCCACGCGATCATCGTCGGCGGTGAACTTGGTCACGTCCACGTCGGCGGCGATCTTCGCGCCAATCGTCTTGGCCTCCTCCACAGTCGGCACGACAATGGCGGCACCCTCACCGACCTTCACCTGAACGGTTTCAGTCACACGACCAGGAGCAACACCCAGAGTGTCGGCGAGCACCGTGCACGGTTCCATCGTATGGCCGAGACCCGGCACCTTCGGTCCGATGATCAGCAGGCCGCCAGCCTTCGCATAATCAGCCAGAGCCTTCTGCGTAGTCTCATCAAGCCAATCCTCGGTCGCGATGACCAGAGCATGATACTTGCTCCAATGATCGGGGCTCAGATCAGTGTCGGACAGCACGTAGCCGACGCCGCTCTTCTTCAGGGATTCGTTGAACGCGTTGAAGTAGTTCACCTTCTCCTGGGAGACGATCGTGTCGAAACCGAAGGTCTCATCAGCGGTGGTCAGACGGTTCGGATACTCGGAGAAACCGGACGGGGTTTCCAGGAAGTCACCGGGGAAGGACACCAGCACCGAGGAGGCTTCCAGACGATCGTATTCACGGTTGGCGAGCAGCATCACATCGCTACGGCGACGCAGATTGCTGAAATCAACACCCTTGAGAATCGTGTTCATCGTCTTATGCATCTTGGACATGGGGCGCACGGTGCCGTCACGGCGGATCGGCGAGAAGAACCACTTGTCACGTTCGACAATCATGTAACGGCTGAAGCCCTTGATACCCTGCATGAGAGCCGCCTTGGTGACGAACTCCTCATCATGCGCGTCACCCGGATGCAGATACCATGCCCACACGCCGGCGATGAATTCCGGAATGTACGGGAAGCGGCTGGAACCGACCACGTAGGAGGCGACGGTCTTCACATGGTTGTACAGGTGCTTCCTGGAGTAAATGTCGAAGCCGACGAAGTCAAGCTTCTCCTCCAGCTTGGGCAGGTTGAACGGGCAGGTGAAACCGGAGGCGGCACCACCGGGGCCGAGCGGATGCGGGTAGTTGTGGAACAGGGCGATCTGGTCGAGGCCGCGTTCGCGCAGCATGCCGGCGAGACGATCCATGGAGTCGATCAGATAATGTTCACGGTATTCAGACCAGTCGGCGTACCAGGGGATGCTCTTCTGATCGTTGCGGCCAAAGCGGCGCGGCGGCTGGAAGTTGCTGAAGTCTTCGATCCTGTCGAGACCGTAAGCCTTAGCAACTCCTTCGACCGTACCGTACTTGCCGAGCAGGAACTCACGGTACTTCTCCAGGGCGGCGTCGGAGAAGTCACCGGAATACGCGTTGATGCCGAAGAAGAACGCCATCTCGTTATCGACCTGGCAGGCGACGATGCCGCCACCATTGTTGACCGCATGCTTGGCGAGAATTTTGCAGATCGCGTCATACCAGAGCGCGGTCTCTTCGAAGAACGCGTCGGTCGCATAGGAAAGGGCCGGGATCGGCTTGGGCACTTGGTTGAGGACCGCGCGGGCGCCACTGGAGTTCTTGGCCTGGAGACGCTCATCATCGAGGATGCGCTTCGGATAACCGAACCAGGTCATTTCGGAGTTGATCTGCGGGCCGGGACGGACCACGATGTTCAGGCCACGATCCTCGCAAAGGGTGAGGAACGCGTCGATGTCGGTACGCGGATCGACCTGGCCGAAGTCGAAGACGCCACGGGAAATCTCGTGAGCCTCCCACGGAATGTAGATGGAGACCATGGTGAAACCGAGGTTGACGATTTCGTCGAGAATCTTCTCCCACTTGTCACGGTCGAGACGCCAGTAGTGGATGGCACCACCGTAAAGTTCTGCACGTTTGCCGTTCACCTTGATCGCTGAATCATCGACGGTGACGACTCGGTTGGTTGCGGTTGTCATGGGTGTTCCTTTCATTTGTTCCATGCTTTGTTGAATGGAAAATCTTTAACTGGTTAGTGGGTTAGTCGTTGCTGCGCTTGGCAAGAGCGACGGCAAGAATGATGATGATGCCGCGGACCACCTGCTGTTGTGCGGACGACAGGCCAGCGAGGATAAGACCGTTGTTGATCATCGCCATGAGGATTGCACCGGCTGCGGCACCGACGGCGGAGCCGCGGCCACCGGAGAGGGCGGTGCCACCGAGGATGACGGCTGCGATGACGTTCATCTCATCACCATCACCCCATTGGAATCGTCCGGACTGGAGACGGCCCGCGTACAGCATGCCGGCAACTGCGGCGCACATTGCGGAAGAGAACATCACGGAGAAGCGGACCTTGGCGACGTCGATACCGGAGTACTTGGCTGCCAGCGGGTTTGCGCCGACTGCCAGAGTGTACTTGCCGAACCGGGTTTTGCCGAGGATGATGACTCCGATGATAAAGAACACGAGCGCCCATATGATGATCACAGGGAAGATGCCGATCTGACCGCCGCCGAAGATGAAGTTGTAGTTCGCGTTGAGAATCGGTTGCGGGGAGGAGTCGGTGATCCATTGCGCGACGCCCACTGTGATGCCCATCATTGCGAGGGTGACCAGGAAGGATGGGATTTTCGCCCAGGCGACGAGCAGACCGTTGATGACACCGCACAGCACGCCGACGAGAAGACCAGCGAGGATGCCGGGAAAAACTCCGAACCTTGCAATAGCCATTGCGGTGGCGACGGATGCGAGACCGGCGATGGAGCCGACGGACAAGTCGATTTCCGCGGCACCGATCACAAAGGTCATTGCCATGGCCATCACGATGATGATGGAGGATTGGCGGAGAATGTTCAGAAGGTTCACCGTACTGGTGAATCCTCGTCCTGAAAGCATCAACGCGAACAGGATGAACACCACCACGACTCCGACGTATACGATGTTGCTTCGGATGTCGATTTTCTTCAATGTCTTCAACATTTTTCTACTCTTTTCCGGCTTCGTTGCTTGGAGTATTCGAGGATTGGGTTCCGTCGTCGGATCCCGCATGCTGGATGGCGAGCTGAAGGTCGGCTTCCGTGTCGATTCCTTCACTGCTGAGTTCGGCGACTACCTTGCCTCGTTTCATGACCACGTACCTGTCACAGACGGCGATCATTTCCGAGAGTTCGGAGGAGACGAACAGTACGCCTTTGCCTTGGTTGGCGAAGTCGGTAACGCGGGAGAGGACTTCGGATTTCGTTCCGATGTCGACGCCTGCGGTCGGCTCGTCCATGATCAGAAGATCAGGGTCACGGCCCAACCATTTGGCGATGACGATTTTCTGCTGGTTTCCACCGGACAAGCGGGAAGCCGGAGCACCGGGGTCATCGACCTTGATGGAGAATCGTCCGATGAGGTCTTCCGCCATTTGCATGATTTTCTTATTGGACAGGAGTCCGGAGGTTTCACATTCGTTCAACCTGGTAAGGGTCAGGTTGTTGCGAACCGAATGGGAGACGACCAAACCTTGCTCTCGACGATCCTCAGGCACCAAAGCGACCGCATTGTTCATCGCATCCTTGGCGGATTTCGGAGTATACGGTTTGCCGTTGAGTTCGATCTTGCCGCCGGTGATCTTGTCGATGCCGAACAACGCTCGGGTGACTTCGGTTCGACCGGAGCCCATGAGGCCTGCCAGGCCGACGATTTCACCTCGACGGACTTCGAAGCCGACGTTCTGCACACCCTTATCGGTACTCAGATCAGTCACCTTAAGCAGGGTTTCGCCGATCTTCGACCCATCCTTATGATGCTTGCCGAGCATTTCGGTATGCTGGCCGACAATACCTTCGACGATCTCCTCATCGGTGAGGTCAGCCACATTCGAAGTGATCAGGTTCTTACCGTTACGAAGAATCGTGATACGGTCGGCGATCTTACGAATCTCATCCATACGATGGGAAATGTAGATCAGGGAAATGCCTTCGTTCCTCAAATGCCTGACCAGATCGAAGAACCTGTCGGTTTCCGCCGCACTCAACGAAGCCGTCGGCTCGTCAAGAATCAGCACCTTCGCATTCGCTCGAAGAGCCTTGGCGATCTCAGTCAGCTGCCAGTATCCGGTAGCGAGCGTCCCAACCTCAACATTGGGATCCAAGTCGACTCCAAGACGTTCGAGAAGCTTCTTAGACTGCTTGTACATTCCCTTCTTGTCGAGGAAACGGAAGGAATCGGTTTTCTCCGCACCCATGAAGATGTTCTGGGCTACGCTCATGGTTGGGACCAGGGAGAATTCCTGGAAGACCATGCCGATGCCAGCGTTTCGAGCATCTTCAATGGATAGGTTCGTGAATGATTTTCCGTCGATCTGCACCGTACCGGAGTCCAGGGAGTACACGCCTTGGAGGATTTTCATCAGCGTCGACTTGCCGGCGCCGTTTCCTCCTGCCAAAGCGTGTACTTCTCCACGTCGCAGGTCGAACGAAACATCATTGAGCACGGTAACCCCGGAGAATTGCTTATGGATGTTCTCCATGCGCACTACTGAGGTTTCGTTAGTCATGGTGTTTCCGTTCTATTGAAAGAGTCAGTTCTTCATCAGGTCTGCGATGTTGGACGGCAGATCCGAGTGGTAGACCTCGGACCAGGCTTTCTTGAGGTTGGTGCGGGTCACGGGCAGGGCGGACAGAGCCACGTAGGTCGGATAGGTCTTGCCGAGTACTCGTGCGCCGGCGGCGATCTTGGCTTCGGTGACGCCCTGATCGTACGGACGCTGAGCGGAGGTTCCGGAGATCAGCTGGTTCTGTGCCATGGCGACACCAACGGATTCGCCAAGATCGATGGTGGTGATCTTCAGATCGTTACGTCCGGCGCTACGGGCGGCGGCCATGACACCTTCGGCGGGCACATCCCAGGGAGCCCACATGCCTGCCAGATCAGGGTTCTGGTTGATGATGGCGTCGGCCTGCTGCTGGGATTGGGCGACGAGATCGGAATCGGAGACGCCCTTCTCGGCGATGATCTGAATATCCGGATACTCCTCTTCGATGGTCTTCTTGAAACCTTCGTAACGCTGCTCGGTGACGAAGAAGTCAGCATCATGGTAGAGGGCGGCGATCTTGCCCTTCTTGCCGATCGAATTGGCCAGAATGTGAGCGGAAGCGACACCGTTACCGTAATTGTCGGCGGACACGACGGACACGTAATCCTTGCCGGCTTCCAGATCGTTGGCGGGCTGATCCATGAACACCAAGGTCACGCCTGCTTCTGCGACCTTCTTGTAGGCGGCTGAAGTCGCGGTCGCATCGGTAGGAATGGAGATGATGATATCCGGGTTCTGGGCGAGCACAGTTTCGATATCGGAAACCTGCTTGTCGGGGCTGAAGTCAGCGTCGGTGGTGGCGATGATCTCAACACCAAGCTCTTCGAAAGTGGCTTTCAGACCGGCGACCTGAGCGTTGTACCAGTCGTTGCCCGCGTAGTGGAATACAAGCGCAGCCTTCAGGTGCGCGTCCTTGATCTTCTGGACTTCCTCATCGGTCAGATCGGCCACGTCAGCGGATGCGGCTTCCTCGCCGTTCGCACCGGTGGACAGGACCTTGCCATCGATTGCCTTCTGGGCCACTTCCAAAGCGCTTGCGGCCGTATCTTCGGCGCTTTCGCTGCTGGTGGTCGAGTTGGAGCATCCGGCAAGCATCGCAATGCAGGCGAGACTGGCTACCGCAGCCGACATTATGCGCTGAATTCCACGAGTTCGAGTTCTCATTTTTCTTTTGATCCTTTACTCTCCATTGAATAGGGTGTTCAATTATTTGGACCGGAGTTTTGAGCATAGCTTCGCCACGCCTACGACTCTTAATGTTTCGAGAGTGAAAAGCTTTTCACTCGCTCCTTCGCGATTGTTCGCTTGAAAAGCTTTTCATTCAGAATAACAGCGAGCCCCCCCCCCGCAACTTTTGAACAAAAATGAATGTAAGCCTTACTCCTATAAGGGATTTACGGCGTGTCGCAATAGTTGGTACGGTTCCCTGGAGTAGCTGACTAACGCTCTATGGCCCGAGTATTTTAGAGGCTTCTGCTGTTTTCGTGGGTTAGCTGACTGGTTCCGGTAGCCGGATGTCGAGTCCGCCGCATCTGAGCATGATCAGGCTGATGAGGTTGGTGACACGCTGGAAGCCGTAGGCCATGCGGATGGTGACCTTGATCCTGTCGTTGAACGCCTCGAGCCTCGCGTTCGGATAGCCCGACCCAATCGTCCTGAGGATGTCGGGACGCCGTCGTCTGATCTTCCTGGCCGATTCGACGATTTCGGGGATGCGGCTGCGGGACGCCCGGAACACCCAATGCTCCAGTTTGTCCTCGGCCTGTCCGATCGGGTGTCCGAGCAAACCGCGTAAGAGTTCCTTGAGCTGCCGGGCGCGGTAGAGCCGGCCCCTCGGGTCCGTGTTCCTCAACGCTGTGGGGGATTCGTCCTGCCGTCCGGCCAATCGGCCGGGGTTCTTCAGTACGGCGTATCTGACGCCGCGCATGCGCCTGGCCGCCTCGTCGTCGCCGTTCCCGCGGGCCTGGTTCCACAGGCGTCTGCTGATCTTGCCGAGCGCGTCGGCCATCCAGGAGACGATGTGGAACCCGTCGGGCACGCGCTCGGCGTTCGGGCACCATTCATGCACGCACGAGTCGATCCGGCGTGCGCCGTCGCCGGTGACGATCCAGATGGAGGCGCGCCGCTCCGGCGCGTCAATTGTCGGAAGAACAGGTCGAACACGTCTTTGCCGTACCCGTCGTATGCCAGGATAGACCCGGTTTCGCTCGTGGTCGACAGCCACGGTGATGTACGTGTGACCCTTCCTGTAGCTGGTCTTGTCCACGCCAATCGACGTGAGACCGTCGAACGGCAACGGCATTCCGGCCCCGGGCCGGCCGGCGACCCTGCGGGCGATGTCGCCCGCGGTGCGCCATGCGATATGCGGGAGACCACTCACGGTCTCCTGGCTGGCCACCGTCATCAGGCACGCGCGCTCCACCTCGAGATCCCGAGTGAACCGGCTGCCGGGCTCCGCCCACGGCACCGACGCGACGACCACGCCGCGCATGGGGCAGTCGACGCGCGGCATCATGGCGACCAGCCCCACCCTCCAGCAGCCGAAATCTTGGCGCCGCCAACGGCGCACGCCGCCGCCCCGTGGATTGGCAACGGTGTGTTGGACTGTTTCTAGAGAGTCTTTCCTTGTTGTGTGAACTCCACGGGGCTCAGGTACCCGAGGGTCGAGTGGAGCCGCTGGTGGTTGTACCACCACACGTACCGGTTGACGTCCAAGCGCAGTTGTTCCACGTTCGTGTAGACGTTCCTGTGGATGAGTTCCTTCTTGACGAGCCGGTTGGCGGATTCGACCACCGCGTTGTCGTATGGGTTGCCGGGTCTGGAAAGGGAACGCGTGATGCCGAACGCGGCGAGCATGCGCTCCATCCTTTCGCCGGCGAACTCGCCGCCGCGGTCCGTGTGAAGCACCTGGATGTCCGTCAGGGGGAAGTGCGGCGCGGCGAACGCGGCCAGCACGAGGTCGGCGTCGTGCCTGACTCCCACGGAATGGCCGGCGATCTGCCGGTTGGCCAGGTCGCCGGGCAGGCAGACGTACGCCCACGAGGCACCGCGACCCTCACGTAGGCCGGGTCGGAGGCCAGGTGCGTGCGCGGCGCATAGCCATTGAACTCGCGGGCGAGGATGTTGGGAGCCGGGTCGTCGTTCGGCCTGGCCGGATGCGGCCTATAGGCGGCCTTGGAATAGGAGCCGGCCATGCCGTTCCCCTTCATGATCCGGTTGACGCGGCGGCGGGACAGCGTCACGCCCTCGTGCCCCAGGGCGTGCCTGATCCTCCTGGCCCCGTACACCTTGCCGCTGTCCCTCCACACGCGCTCCACATCCTTCTCGTAAGGGTCGGCGCGTTCGGTCTCGGGGTGTTCGGGCATCCAGTAGCAGGCCGACTTGGCAATGCCCAGGATCCCGCACTGCGCCGATATCGGGCAGCGGCCGGCGTTGGACCGTATCACGCCTGCTTTCGTGCGAATACCGGCGCCGCTTGTTCTGAAACGTCGACCTCCATCTCCAGCTGCCTGTTGCGTTTCCGCAATTCGATCAGCTCGTTCTCCTCGGGAGTGCGGTTGTCGGCCGCTTTCGTGGAGCCGCTGTTGCGGATGCCCTGCACCCAACGCTGCAGCGTGGAACGCGGGATGCCGTACTCCGCCCTGATCCGCGACGACGGCTTGCCGTTCCCGTTACGACTGCACGATCTGCCTCTTGAACTCCTCCTCGTAATGACGGGGACGATTCGGATCGGCCATGACGATCAACCCCTTCGTTGTCATGTCCCGCATGAACCAGTCCAATACATTGTAGCCAATCCAGGGCGCCCTGTCGCGCCGTTCCCGGACCGGCGGTTGAACCGCCGGCAGACGGTGATCCACTTGCCGTAGCGCTCCGGCAGGTCCCTCCACGGGGCTCCCGTGCGGCACATCCACAGCAGGGCGTTGACGAACGTGTGGTTGTCGACCGCCATGTTGCCGCGCTGGCACGGCAACAGATGCGCGACCATCATGAACTGGTCAGGCGTGATGTCATACCCCGGCGTACACATGCGACAGTTATCACGCAAAACTTAAATAGTGTAAACACACCCTAATAGCCGCCAGCCAATCAGCCCGTCCAATCACTCCTTATGCTCTAGCGCGGCCTTCAAATCACGACTGCGGTAACGCTCGCGCAACAGCGAGAAGCCACCGAAGCCAATCAACCACACCAAGCCGGCAATCGCGGAATTGCGCGTATCGTCCGCCAAGAACAGCGTCAGATAAATAAACACGAAGAACGCAATCGCCACTGTGTTCAGCACCTTCCATGCAGGCATCACGAAACCGTCCGGGATGAAGTCGTCCGAACGACGGTACTTGCGGTGTGCCACCAGCGTCAGAATGTAAATGAATAGGAACACCGCGGAGCTGGCGGACGAGAACAGCACGAACGCACCGGAAACACCTGGAATGGCGTTAACAATCGGCGAGAGCAGAATCAGCACCGCGGACACCAGAATTGCGCGCGCCGGCACTTTGCGATCGGAAACCTGACCGATCTTGTTGAGCATCGGGCTCGGCGACTCTTCGGACAGCTGGTACAGGTGGCGGCCGGCGGAATACAACAGCGAATTGAGCGACGAGGACGCGGCGGTGATCACCACGAAGAACACCAGGGCGGACGCCCAGTTCAGCCCGGCGTACTGGAACACCATGATGAACGGGGAGGCGAAAGAGCCGTCCTCGTTCGGCTTGAACGAGGTCCACGGCACGATGCACATGATGGCCACCAGTGCGCCCACGTAGAAGATGAGCACACGCACGATGATCTCGTTGACGGCTTTGGGCAGCACCTCACGAGGATTCTTGGTCTCGGAGACGGTGACGCCCACGAACTCGAGCAGCTCATAGGCGAAGAACACCATCTGGAAGCTCATGAGGAAGGCCATCCAGCCGTTCGGGGCGAACGAGAAGCCGGCGAACAGGTTGTCGAGTCCGGCGTGACCCGCCGGGCTCACATGATCCACGCCATGAATCCGCGCGGCCGGGTAATGGTAGCCAATCACGATCATGACCACGGCGGTGACGATCATCGCGCCGATCAGCGTGATCTTGATCATCGAGAACCAGAACTCCACTTCGCCGAACACCTTGACGGCGATCAGGTTGACGGACACCAGCGATACCAGGAAACACAGCTCGATCAGCCATTTCCAATGGGTCAGGTCGATGCCGAACGTGTCGAAGAAGGTGATGAAGTACGTGGAGACGGCCGTGATCTCGGTCATGCCCAGCAGCACGAGCGCGGCCCAATACGTCCAACCGGCGAAATGCCCCCATCCGTTGCCCAGGTAGCGGGTGATGAAATTGATGAAGGTGTGCTGGCTGGGGTCGCGGTACATCATTTCGCCGATGGCGCGCATCAGGAAGAACATGATGACGCCGACCAGGATATACACGAAGACGATCGAGGGGCCGGTCAGCGAGATCGATTTGCCGGAGCCCAGGAACAGGCCGGTGCCGATAGTGCCGCCGATGGCGATGAACTGTACATGGCGGTTGCTGAGGCCTCGTTCCATCGCATTGGTCTGATCAAGGCTCTCGACGGACTTGAGCTTGCTTCCGGACTGCTGCGCGTTACCGTTCTCATTCGTATCGGCCATACTGATTTCGTTTCTCTTCTCTGCCGCTCGGCCCTGTTCACGCCGACTACGGCACTCGTTCAATGCAAGTTCAAACTGTATCACCGATAGATGTCGCGAAAATCACCCAGCTCACGAACGCACGTGATGATACCGCGAACATTAGGCCAAAAAGTTCAATTCATCGCCAAGAAATTGAACTTTCTCCATCTTGTCTTCTCTCCCCCAGTCAGCTTCGCTGACAGCCCCTCATCAGAGGGGGGCGCAAGCAAGGTCATTCCACGGACTTGAGCGAACTGACCGGCTCAATCCGGTCAAGCACTGGGTTGGTGAACAGCTGCACCAGCAGCGCGAATGCCAACGTGGCCGCCACAGCAATCGCATAGCTGTACCAATGCACTTCCACTTCAAAGTACAGTGACGGCATATTCAGTGCAGCCGTCAGAAGCCCGCCAATCCAGCGACCGAGCGGCAATCCGACCACCACTCCCATGCCGGTCAGAATCATCATCTCGCGATTCACGTAGTTGTGCACTTCACGGTCATAGAAGCCCAGCACCTTAAGCGTGGCCATCTCGCGTACGCGCTCGGATACGTTCGTGTTGGCCAGCGTAAACAGCACCACCAACGCCAATCCGCCGGCAAGCCCCACAATCAGCGCCACCACGGCGGCCATCAAATCGAATTTGAACGTAGCCTCCAGATGCGCACAACTCACGGCCTTCACCACCGACGATTCCTCACCCAGCCGATCCGCATACTCGGCCTGTTCCCCATCGGAACCCTTCAGTTTGGCAAGCATCGCGTTCCAAGTCAGAGTGGAAGACTCACCATCCGAGACAGATGAGTCAATGCCACGTGCCGCAAATTTCTGGTCGTACAGCCGCTCACTGATGTACACATCGGATCCGATGAGGTTGCGCACCACCGCAGCGACCTTTATCTTAGCGCGGCTACTACCGCCGTTGCTCACGGTAACGGTATCGCCAGTGTGCACGCCCAACGAATTGGCAGCGGATTGCGCCACAATCACACCACTGTCATCCAGCGTCACAGTGCCGCCACCTGATGCGCCGAAGAAGTTAGGCAGTCCAAACCACCCCTCATCGCCGGCCTCTTCCAAGGTGACCATATCGTTCAATTTGTTCAGCGAATTATTGGGTACCGCCATCAACTGGATGGTTTCGCTTTCCTGAGCAGCATTGCTCATCTCCGCACTATCCACGCGCAAGTTCAACGTTTCGGTGGTCCGCCCATCCTTTTTGACCTGCTTGCGCATCGCGGCCGCATCATCGTCATTCGACACCACCATCAAGTCGTATTGATAAATCTGCCCATACTGTTTGACGCCGATGGTGTCCACGGTGTCGTTAATCGCAAATCCGCAGATAATCAGTGCAGTGCAGCCGGCCACACCACCCACGGTCATCAACAGGCGCGACTTGAACCGGAAGATATTGCGTGCGGTGACCTTGCCCAAGAAGCTCAGCCTGCTCCATACCGGCCTGATACGTTCCAGCAGAATACGGGCGCCGGCCTTTGGCGCTTTCGGTCGCATCAGCGCGGCAGGTGTATGCCGAATTTCGCTACGACAGGCAAGTGCGGTGGCCACACCCACACCAACCACGAACAATAGGATGCCGGCGGTGCCGTACACCCAGTCGTATTCAAGCCGCACGTCCGGCAATATATATAGCCCCTTAATCACAATCAGTAGGAATGCCGGGATACCAAGGAATCCGACCAGCAGACCCACGCCGCCACCGAACAGGCAAGCGAGCAGCGCGAACAGCAAGTATCGCAGGGAGACAACCACGCCACCATAGCCAAGGCCCAGATACGTGCCGATAAGTCCGCGATCTTCTTCGACCATGCGAGTCATGGTGGTCAGGCTCATCAATACGGCGACCAGCAAGAACACCACCGGGAATGCGCGGCCTATGGACTCGATGGAGCTGACGTCTGACTTGAGCGAACTGAATCCATCGATTGAGGAACGCGTCTGCATGTACCAGCGCGCGTTGGCCACGTCGTCGATACGGCGCTGCTGTTTGGCGAACTCGCTCTCCGCCTCGCTGCGTTTCTCATCCAGCTCTTGTTGGGCATCCTCCAGCTGCTGTTTGCCGTCCTCAAGCTGCTGTTCTCCGTCTTTCAGCTGCTTTTCGCCCTCTTCAAGCTGCTGTTTGCCGCCGGCCAGTTGCGCGGCCTGCGCTTCAAGTTGCGCCGACTGCGTTTCCAGTTGTGCGGCATTCGATTCGAGCTCGGCTAACTTGGCGTTAAGCTCCGCTTCTCCGGCTGCAGCTTCCTGTTCTTTGGCCGTTAACTGCGCATTCTGCTGGTCCAAGGCGTTCTGCGCGGGGGCAATCGTGCCATCCAAGGTTTGCTGCAGTTCGGTTTTTTGCTTGATCGCGTCGCTGCGCTGCGATTGCAGTTCATTCCGTTTGGCATCTAACTGTTGTCTCAGCGCACTGATGGACGGCACGTCGGGCACAGTGATTCCCAGACTGGCGAGCAGCTGTTTCACAGTCTGCCATGTGGATGAATCGACATCGATATTCGGATCGAGCTGGGATAGCAGATCATCGGCTTGCTGGATAAGCTGCAGCATCTGGTCAAGTTGTGCCACACCTTGGTCGATTTGCGCAATGCCTTGTTCGACCTTGCTCCGGTTGGCGGTCAGCTCAGCCTGCGCGGCATCGAGTTGTTGCCTGGCGCTGGCGAGTTGGGCTTTGCCGGACTCGAGCTGCGCGCGGGCACCGGCTATCTGCTGACGGCCTTGTGCAATCTGCTGACGCGCGGAAGCTATTTGCGCGCGGCCCTCGGCTATTTGCCGCTCGCCGTCAGTGATGGAGGCTTTGTTCTGTTCGAGTTGCGTTCGGCTCTCTGCGAGCTTCGTCTCGTTGGCCTCCAGCTCAGCACGATTACTGTCGATCTGCTGTTGGCCTTCGTCAAGCTGCTTGAGCGCATCGGCCTTGGCTGCATCGAGCGTATTCTGGGCGCTTGTGACGATTTGTTGGCGGCGGGCTTTCTGCCGCTGGGTTTGTATCTGACTCTCGATGCGGTCGGCCACGGTTTTGATTGCGGCATCGTAGTCATCGGAGAACGTATCATATTGGGACGCGCCTGCGACCGCAATGGATATTGCGGTGTATACGTTGCCGGTCACGCCATCGCTGGGCGCAAAGAACACGTAATCCTCGGACGAGGTGGACCGGAACGCGGTCATGCCGGAATAGCCGGCTGGATTGTTGAGGTCGCTTGGGTCAAGCACTACTGCGGTAATGGTGAGTTCGGTGGGGAACTGCGGGGACTGCTCTTTTTCGTTGTTGCTCGTGGTGGCGTCTTCCGCAGCACCCACGGTGTCCGTATCTCCATCAGAGCTTTTACCGGAGCCGCTGTTGCTCTTATCCTCTGCGCCCGCCAGAACGGTTGAGGATGCGGACCGCGGCGTCACAGTGAGGTCATCGCCAATCTCAAGCCCGCTGTCGTTGAGGAATTGCTGCGTAACCGCCACTTCGCCGGCCTTGCTCGGCATATCCCCTTGCTGCAGATACGGCTGATCCAAACCTTCGGTGCCGATTTCCTGCATGGTGACGGTCTTCTTCGTGCCTTTCACCGTAGCGGTCACCGTCTGCGAGCGCTCCGGCTGCACGGTTTCCACACCTTCGACGCGACGCAACGCCGCTGCATCGTCACCGGTCAAACCGTAGGTGGATAGCACCTGCAAGTCGTGCAGTCCTTGCTGATCGTAAAAGCGGCTTGCAGCCAGAAAGGCATCACGGCAACCGGCGTAGATGCCGGTCAGCACGGCCACACCGAGTAGGGTGATGACGGCGATAGACACGAATCGTTTCCAGCTGCGCAGCCAACAACGCAAGGCATCTTTGACGAACACGGCGGAGACGCTGGATCCGCGATCATCGGATTCAGATTGTTTCACGGGACGTTTCACAGATTGGCTTCTCTGTTTCACGAGATGTTTCACAGGTCGGCCACCCGGGAAGCCGGTATGAGAATGCCTTGCCGTTGCCATAAGAACCGCCTACCATTCGATGTCTGCGATGGGCTGCGGCGCAGTATTGATTTCCTCGCTGGTCACGGTTCCGGAACGGAAGTGAATCACCTTGTGAGCCATCGGCGCGAGCGCGGAATTATGGGTGATGATCATCACGGTCATTCCCTCGTCGCGGCAGATATCCTGCAACAGCTGCAACACTTCCTTGCCGGTCTCGTAATCAAGGGCGCCGGTCGGCTCATCGCACAACAGCAGCTTCGGCTTCTTGGCGATTGCGCGGGCGATGGAGACGCGCTGCTGCTCGCCGCCGGACAGCTGGCCCGGGAAGTTATTCATGCGCTCCCCCAGCCCGACTTTGCGCAGCGTTTCAGCCGGGTCGAAATGGTCGGGACAAATCTGCGAGGCGAGTTCCACGTTCTCCAGGTCGGTGAGATTTGGCACCAAGTTATAGAACTGGAATACAAAGCCGACGTCGTTGCGGCGATACGTAATCAAGTCTCGCTTCCGCAAGCCCGTGATATCACGCTCGCCAACCACCACACGGCCGGAAGTCGCGGTATCCATACCGCCCAAAATATTCAATGCCGTGGTTTTACCGGCACCGGATTGCCCAAGAATCACTGTCAGCTCGCCCTGATCGGCGGTGAAACTTGCCTCATCAAGCGCGCGAATCGACGTGCCGCCAGACGGGTATTCCTTGACCACCTTGTCAAATTCGATATACGCCATCGAGCACCTCCAGCGATTTCGCTGCGGATGGCCTGCAATCGCAGCCACCAAAATCCCGTCGTAGTATCCATTGTAAAACAATGCTTTTAGCCACTCGCGGAATCCAATGGGAGTAAGAGCCCCCCACTCCCACTACGTAACTGCCCAAAGCTGCGCAATGCTCCCTCAGCGAAGCACCCACCCACTCAACCGAAAAAACATCCCGTTCACGGCCCCTCAGCGAAGCAGATGTTCGAACAAATCGCGGTTTTGCCCCACTGAGAGCCCGTCAGCGAAGCAAATCCCCCAACCAATCGAAGAACCACCCCGTCCGCGGACCCTCAACGGGGCAAATCTCCCAACCAAACGAAGAACCACCCCGCCCACGGACCCTCAACGGGGCAAATCTCCCAACCAACCGAAGAATCGCCCCGCTGATGCCAACTCAGCATGGTCTTCGCACGGTCTTGTGGAACCAATCGGCATACAATACCATCGTTGAGCATAATCGCTGACGGACTACACCGCCTCCCGCGGCTTACGAGAGAAGAACAACATGAGCACTACTGACGCGCCTAAGAAGCCGCGCGAAACCGACGATGTGCCGGTACCCGCGACCCTACGCAAATCATTGAAAAATCGCCATATCCAGCTAATCGCCCTCGGCGGCGCCATCGGCACCGGCCTGTTTTACGGTTCCAGCGAATCCATCGCCCTAGCCGGCCCATCGATTCTGCTGGCCTACCTCATCGGCGGCTTCGCAATCTTCATGATTGTGCGTGCACTGAGCGAAATGTCCGTCGAGGACCCTAAGGCGGGCGCATTCAGCTACTACGCCACCCGCTACTGGTCCAAGCGCGCCGGCTTCATCTCCGGCTGGAACTACTGGTTCAACTACATTCTCGTTTCAATGGTGGAACTGGCCGTAGTTGGCAGCTTTGTGAACTACTGGTTCCCGGCAATCCCGACGTGGGTCTCCGCAGCCGTGTTCCTGGTGCTCATCACCGCTGCAAATCTGCTCGGTGTTTCCAAGTTCGGTGAGTTCGAGTTCTGGTTTGCCATTATCAAGATCGTGGCCGTAATCGCCATGATTATCGGTGGCCTCGCAGTCATCATCTTTGCCCTGCCTACCGCCTCCGGCATCAAGGCAAGCTTCGCCAACTGGTTCACCGTGGGCGGTGGTTTCTTCCCGAACGGACTCATGGGCCACACTGATAATGGGTGGACCGGCCTGCTGATGGCACTGGTCGTGGTGATGTTCAGCTTCGGCGGCACCGAACTCATCGGCATCACCGCCGGCGAAACCGAAGATCCGAAGACCACGATTCCGCGTGCCACCAACGACATCATCTGGCGAATCCTCGTGTTCTACATCGGCGCTTTGGGTGTGATTATGGCCGTGGTGCCGTGGAACACCATCGATGGCAAGTCCAGCCCGTTCGTGCAGATCTTCGACTCCGTGGGCATTCACGCGGCCGCCGGAATCCTCAACTTCGTGTGCCTGACCGCCGTGATGAGCGTCTACAACTCCGGCCTGTACGCCAACTCACGCATGCTGTACTCGCTGGCCAAGCAGGGTAACGCCCCCGCATACCTCGGCAAGCTCAACTCCAAAGGCGTGCCGGTGGCCGGCGTGCTGACCTCCGCCGTGATTACCGCCATCGCCGTGGTCGTGGTGTTCGTGTGGCCTGAATTCGCGTTCAACTATCTGATGTCGATTGCCACCATCGCCGGCATTATCAATTGGACGATGATTATGTTCACCGAGATGAAATTCCGCAAGGTGGTGGAAGCCGGTGGAGCTCCGGAAGACTCCGACCTGGCCGGCAAGTCCGGGCAGGAGGCGCTCGACGCGATTCACTTCAAGCTGCCGTTCGCCAGGGTGACCCCATGGGTGGTGCTGGTATTCCTGGCACTGGTTGTGGTGTTGATGTGCTTCTCCGCCAGCTACCGCATCGCTGTTATCGCCGGCGTAATCTGGCTGGCCATCCTCTTCGTGGCATACCAAATCACTCAGGCAAAGAAATAATCGCCCTATGGCAATAAGAAAAGGCCGCTGTTCCTCCGCAGCGGCCTTTTCTTATTGTTGAAGATACGGCTTGAAGACGCGCTCGGTAACGGGGATGTGGAGCATCAGCATGGTGCCGTAGCCGAGAATCACCAACAGGAACAAGCCTCCGGGCATATAGAACCAACTGCCCACCAGCAACGCCACGAACACAGCGTCCACGACGACAAGCGCCGCGGTCATCGCGATATGGGAAATACCGAAGATAAAGGCGTTCTTCAGGGTACCGGCCACGGTGTTCTCAAACCGGGCCTGCAACGCGAATACCCACTCAAAGCCGATGAGCCAGATGATGGTAAGCGCGAACTTGATGATGAGCAGCGGGGTGAATTGCAGCACAATCCACGACCAGGCCAAAGCAATCAGCACCACCAGGAACGGCAGCCACAGCAATGTGGCCTTGACGAAATTAGCCTTGAATGAGCGGAAGTAGTTGGCTGTGACGCCTTTGCCCTCTCCCTCGATGGAGCGACGGCAAGCATCATGGCTGGCAGTCAGAGCCGCACCGATGGTGATAATCGGAATGGATGTGACCAGCATCAGAATATTGACCCATACGCCATCGATGAGATTGCTCCACGCGCGCATGAATTTCGAATCCGGTGCCAGCCAGTTCATCAGTTCACTCCTTGTACCGCTCGGCTCCCCTCCCTGAGGGGAGCCGTCGGCGGAAGCCAACTGAGGGGAGTAACCTGCGCTTCATCAAGGCTCCCCTCAGTCATCTACGATGGCAGCTCCCCTCAAAGAGGGGAGCCAGATTGTTGGGATTCAGCCTTTCACTGCGCCCGCCATAACTCCACTCACAATATACTTCTGGCATACCAGGTAGAAGACGATGATGGGGATGATTGCCAGAACCAGGCAGGCCATCATGGCTCCCATATCCACAGAACCGTAACCGCCCTTGAGATACTGCACAGCCACCGAAATGGTCTTGTACTTACCTAGGTCGAGCGTCAGGTATGGCAGCAGGTAGTCGTTCCAGATCCACATGGCTTCGAGGATGGCCACCGAAACAATCGACGGCTTCATAATCGGCACCACAATCTGGAAGAAGATACGCGGAACGGAAGCGCCATCAATCATGGCGGATTCCTCAAGCTCAGCCGGAATGCCCTTGATCACACCGGTGAAGATGAACACGGCCAGACCGGCGCCGAATCCGAGGTACACAATGCACAGACCCCATGGGGTATTGAGCTTCAGCATGTCAGCAATCTTGGAGAGGGTGAACATCACCATCTGGAACGGCACAATCATGTTGAACAGAAACAGGGTGTAGAGCAGTTTGGCCGCCCAGTTGTTCACGCGCACGATCCACCACGCGCACATCGAAGTACACACCAGAATCAGGATTACCGAGCCAACCGTGATCAGCAGCGTCCAACCGAACGAGGCGAAGAACTGCGTAGTCTCAACACCGCGCACATAGTTTTCGAATCCCACGAACGCCTTGCCCGCCGGCAAAGAGAACGCATTCTTGGAGATGTATGCCTTTTGCTTGAAGGAGTTGATCAACACCAGAACAATCGGGAAGATCCAGAATAGAGAGACGACGGCGAACAGGACAGTCCACAACGCGCCGTGCTTCACAGGCTTGTTCTCGTTCATCAGGCTGCCACCTCCTTGCTCGTGGTGAGCTTGTTCTGAATAAGGGCGATTACCGCAACCAGAATGAAGAACAGCACGGCCTTCGCCTGGCCGACGCCCTCCCAGCCCATACGGCCGTAGAAGGTGCGGGTGATGTTCAGCGCCAGGCCTTCAGACATATTGCTCGGCGCACCATTAGTCAATGCGAGGTTCTGATCGTACAGCTTGAAACCGTTGGTCACGGTCAGGAAGGAGCAGACCGTGATGGACGGCATCATCAACGGAATGATGATACGGAACATGGTCTGCCGTCCATTGGCACCATCCACGGCCGCCGCCTCCAGCACATCGGTGGGCAGCGCCTGCAAGCCGGCGATATAGATGATCATCATGTAACCGATTTGCTGCCAGCACACCAGAATGACCAAACCCCAGAATCCGTAGGATGCCTTATAGGTCAAGGCGCGGCCCCAGTGGGCCAGCACGCCGTTCAGCAGCAGCAGCCAGATGTAGCCCAAGATAATGCCGCCGATCAGGTTCGGCATAAAGAACACCGAGCGGAACAGCGTGGAGCCCTTGATCGCCTTGGTCAGCATATAGGCGATGGCGAAAGCGATCACGTTGATCACGATGGTGGTCACGATGGTGAATGCAGTGGAGAAACCCAATGCGTGCAGGAATTCCTTGTCCTTCAGCGCCTTGGTGTAGTTCTTGAGCCCTATCCATTCGCCATCGGTGACGGTGGTGAATTCGCAGAAGCTCAAGTAGACGCCCATGATGAAGGGCACCAAAAACCCGATGATGAATGCGGCAAATGTGGGTAGCGCAAACAGCGCCCACCACCGGCGTATTGCCTTGCCCGCCATGCTGATCATGACTTTCCTCCTCCTTGAGTCCGCAACACTGCACTGCATCGTGCGCCGAGCGCGGAGTTCAACTCAATTCCAGCCCGTCAAGCAGAACACACGTTCGCGAATCCCGCCAATCAAGCCTAAGCTTCATGGTAAACACTCGACAACCATATGTCAAACGTTGTCATTTACAGCGTTTCTACATGCAACTACATCCCATCAGAGCAATTATCTTTCACTTCACAAAATAGCTAAATTCCAACGTTTCTGCATAATAATAGACTATCTGCAAACGTTTGTAATACAATCGTTGTCATTGTGCAAATTGCCCAATCACCATGTACACTGGAGCCAGTTGTGTCCGCTTCGCGTTTTGCAAGGCAAAGGGGCTGTTATGACCACAAGTATCCAAGATGTCGCCCAGAAGGCCGGCGTATCCATTTCCACTGTGTCACGCTCGTTCACCAGACCGGATCTGGTCTCGACTAAAACCCGCGAGCGCGTGCTTGCCATCGCCGACGAACTCAATTTTTCCCTGTCCCGTTCGGCAGCGGCCTTGAAATCAGGCCGATCACTGCGCATCGCGGTACTGATGAGCGGTCACATTCGCCTATGGTTCACCGCTTCAGTAATTGAGGGGCTCAACGAAGTGCTGCATGCTGCGGGATACGATATTTCGGTATTCCAAATCTCCAGCATCGAGGAACGCCGCGAATTCTTTGAAATGCTGCCAGTACGCCGCAACGCGGATGCCGTTATCGTGGTGTCTTTCGACATCGACAATAACGAAATCACTCAGCTGGCCTCGGCGGATGTGCCGATCATCGGCATCAACTCGGTCGATCCTGAAGTGCGTGGGTTCACCGCCGCCGTCAACATCAACGACGTACAGGGCTCCACGCTAGCGGCTCGCCATCTGATCAACCTTGGCCACCGCGATATTGCATATATCAGCACCGACCGCGATGTGTCGCTCAACTTCTCCGTGCAAAACCGATTCGGCGCCTTCACGGAATGCTGCCGCAACGAGGGCATCGAACCGCAGGTCATCGTCTGCAAGGTGGATGATGCCGGCCGTTACCAAATCAGCGATGTGGTCACCCAACTGATGAGTCTGCCTAAGCTGCCCACTGCCATCGCCTGCCAGGAAGACGGCATTGCTCTGCCGCTCATGTTCCAGCTGGAGCGCAACGGTCTCTCCGTGCCGGGCGATGTATCGCTTATCGGCTATGACGACAGCTTCTACACCGACGACATCGGCCTGACCACGATTCGCCAGGATCCAGTAGGCATGGCCCGCAAAGCCGCGCACATGACGCTCGACCTCATCGAGGAAAAGCCCGTCGACGAACCGTACGTCGTGGCGCCAGCTCACCTTGCGGTTCGTTCCTCTACCGCCAAGATCCGCTAGCCAGAACCCGCTAGTACAACAGCCGGCCAGCAACCAAACGCCAGGCAACACTGAAGGCCACCGCCCAAACGGACGGTGGCCTTCAGTGATATAGGAAAGGAGACACACAAGGTGGAGTAGGGAGGTAAGCGCGGCGCCCCGGAGAAGGAAATTGGGTAGGGCGCCGCAGATTCAGTTATCGAGGTTGATCACTGATGCCGACTGGAATCAGTGGGACGCCTCGTACTCGGAAGCCCAGCCGTCCACAAAGGCGGTCTTGACGGCGTCCCAGTTGCCGGTGCCCTGAGCGTACTCGAGCAGGGCCTGACCGATCTTGTTCTTCCACTCTTCGGACGGCATCATGGTGAAGTTCCAAGAGACCTGGGTTTTACCGGACTTCTGATCCTCAACAGCGGCCTCGGTCAGCGGGTTGTCGCTCTTGACGTCATCGAAGGTCTTGAACGGCGTGGTGAAGCCCATGTCCTGAGAAAGGGCCTTCTTGCCGGTGTCGGAGGTAATCACCCAGGACAGGAAGTCCTCGGTGGCCTTCTTGTCGGCGTCAGAAGCCTTGTCGTTGATGCACCAGTAGTTCTCGGAACCGGTGGCCAGACCCTGCTTCTCCTCGCCCTTGACACCGATGTAAATCGGCATCATACCCACGGATTCGGCCTTCATGCCGGCCTTCTGCAGGTCGGTCCAAGCCCAAGTACCGTTCTGGTAGAAGGCGGCCTCGCCGAGCGCGAACTCGGAGTTGGCGTCATCGCCGGTCTTGGCGCTGAGCTGAGTGGGCTCAGTGGTGGAATCAGTGATGTACAGGTCGAAGATCTTCTTGTAGTTCGGCAGGTAGGTGCCCTTGATCTTGGCCGGCTGCTCGGTGACGTTGTCATCCTTGAACTCGTAGTAAAGCGGCAGGTTGGCCAAGTGGGTCTTGAAACGCCAGTCAGAGCTGGAGTCAAAGCCGGCGGAGGTGAATGCACCCTTGATGCCGAGCTCGTCCTTGCGGGACTGCATGTCGTCGGCAACTGCCTTCAGGGTATCGAAATTATCGATTTCGTCCATGGAAGTGGCCTTGGCTCCGTCGAGGGCGAAGTACTTGTTGAGGATGTCCTTGTTGTAGATCAGGCCGTAGGTTTCCATCACGTACGGCACACCGACAACCTTGTCGCCATCCTTGAGAGCCACATCCTGGTTGGTGAGCTCCTTGTACACATCCGTTTTGGACATGTCGGCGGTGTACTTCTTCCAGTTCTGGTAACCGACCGGACCGTTCACCTGGAACAGGGTCGGGGCCTCGGTCTTGGCAATCTCAGACTTCAGGGTCTGCTCATAGGTGCCGGATGCCGCGGTCTGGACCTTGACCTCAACGCCCTTCTCCTTGGTGTATTCCTTGGCCAAGGCGGCCCACTGATCAGCCGCCTCCGGCTTAAAGTTCAGGTAATAGACCTTGCCCTTGGAGTCGTCGCCGGAAGTGGAGCTTCCACAAGCGGCAAGGGTTCCGAGGGACATTGCAGCGATGGCCGCCACTGCGACCGCTGACTTCACTGTACGATTCATCATCGAACCTTTCTCTTTCATCGTCGACCCGCCCGATCTCCGGTCGGCCAGAGTGCCGTTAGCAGCACCCTCACGACTATCGACATGACCTATTGTGCAACGGTTCGCGCTTTTTTTGCAAACGATGGCATTATCGGCGCGCCAAAAAGTGCTACAGAAGCATGTGCAGTTGACCAATTTCCCGATAAATCAGTCGGTTTCCACCGGCGGCAGCAATGCAAGCGTTGGCAACAATGAGAGCGCTAACATGCAAAATCCATACCTCATGCGCGGCCATTCACCCCGTTGCGCAACACGCCGAAGCTATCGTTTGCAGAGACGATGACGCACACGCCTTGTCCGCTCACGGCTCAAAACAGAACGCAGTCACTGCATTTGCGCCAAAGAAACGTCAAGCCAGCCCGCTACGGCTCAGCTCAGGCATTCCACCGTTCGATGACGTTATCGCCCTTATACACGCTCAGCACCGAGTAATGCGCAGTATCCAATCGCAGCAGACGCGCGAATTGCGGATCCACGTTCAGCCATTGCGAGGTCAGGATACGCAGAATATGGGCATGCGCAACCAATAGCACGTTCCGCCCCGACTGCAGCAACGGCGTCACTTCTTCGATGGCAGTCCTGGCCCGCGCCGCGACCTCGTCCAGTGTTTCTCCAGCTCCGGAATGCACATTGACCTGCTCACCATCCGGCAAAGTATCCACCCAATCGCCCTCCAGCGTGGGGGTTAGCGAGCGCGGGCCGTCACGCCACACATCCCAAGAGAACCCACTGGCTTCGCTCACCTGTTGACGGGTACGCCCTTCAGCACGGCCATAATCCCACTCGGCGATGCCGTCGAGTATGCCATGCTGTGCAAAACCTGCGAGTTCCGCGGTCTGGCATGCGCGTTTCAACGGGCTGGAGAACACACACTCAGGGTCAAAACCTTCGGGGAAGGCCTCGCGCAATCGCGCCCCCGCATCCATAGCCTGCTGCCTGCCTACCTCAGTCAGAGGGATGTTCGTTCGCCCGGTATGCTGCCCGGATTCACTCCAAAAAGTTTGACCATGTCGCAGCAATACCAAGAACCCCGCCTTGCCGCAAGATGCATCAACAGCCACAGTGCCGTCCATGTGTTGTTCGCTCATGCCTCCACTCTAGTCTGCACAGCTTGGCAACTCCACCGAACATCCCATTTTTTGCGATTAGACTGATAGTCATGAGTGATGAAACGAACACCGGTATTGCCTCTGACGCCGATCGCGTTGTCGAGGGACTGCACCGCATCGATCAGAAGGTGGACGACTTGCGCAACCAACGTCTCAACGACCCCGACTCTCTGGGCGACAAGCTCGTCAAGTCGGCAGTGCCGGCCTTGGCTGGTCTGGTTGCGGGCAAGCTGTTTCAGATAGCCTGGGACAAGGGCGCCGCGCGCCGCAATGTGATCAAAGGACTGGCTGCCGACGCACCGCAAGGCCTGGCCATGAGCTTGGCATTTGCCGCCATCTCAGCGGCATTCGGCGCAATAGTTTCGCAGTTGTCTAATCAGGGTTCTCAAGCGTTTGTCGAGCGACGCCACCGCAAGGCTTCTCGTTAAGCGCCTGAACCGCTGGCCCCAACGTCTCACTATGTATATTTCACTGTGAGACAACCAACATCCCCTATGCACGCGAGCCGTGCGACAATACAGTCATGGCTACCAATGCAACTATCGAAACCCTGCTGAATCGTCGTTCCATCCGCAAGTTCAAGGACGAGCCCATTGACGACGACGCCACTGCCACTCTGGAAACCGTCGCACAGCACGCCGCTTCCAGCCAGTTCCTCAATGACTGGTCCGCCATCCGCGTTAGCGATCCGGCAATCAAGGCCCGCCTCGCCGAAATCGGCAACCAGCCGTATATCGCCACAGCCCCGCTGCTGTACGTGTTCGTCATCGACGAGCATCGCAACGCGCGTATCGCCCAACGCAAGGGCATTGACCCGGCCTCTGACGAATTCCATCTCAAGTACAGCTATCGCTTCACTCAGGCCCAGAACGACGCCGTGCTGGCTCTGCACGCCATGGAGACCGCGGCCTACTCGCTGGGTCTCGGCGGCGTGATTCTCGGCTCGCTGCTCAATGACATCCCCGCTCTGATCGATCTGCTCAACCTGCCGGAATACACCTATCCGGTGCTGGGTCTGGCTCTCGGCAAGCCTGATCAGGAGCCCACGTTGAAGCCCCGCATGCCGCGCAGCATGCAGTTCTTTGATAACACCTATCCTGCCGACGCCGATGGCATGCTCGAGCAATTGCCTGACTTCGACAACAAGGTGCACCAATATTACGATTTGCGCCAGACCGATCGGCCCGTGGATGCGTTCAGCGATCAAATCGTCTCGGTGAGCCGTCAGGGCATCAGCGGCAAAACACTGCTGGACAAGGCTGCAGCTCAAGGTTTCCAGCTGGATAAGTAATGCGCCAGCACCACCCAGTGTCCAGAACATGCATCCGCCATTCGGACACTGGATGGCCGTTTTTTCGCCTTGCAGCTGCGCTTTATCCGATAAATCACGAGCGGCCGGAATAGACTGCATTATGGCTGGATTGGAGCGCCGAGGACAAGAGACCGAGAGGAGGCTGGATGCGCACGGTATGGCAAGTATTTCTGCGTGACTGCAAACGCATTCTCCGCAATCCCGTTGCCGCAGTGGTGACATTAGGTGTCGCAGTACTGCCTTCCCTGTATGCATGGTTCAACATCCTTGCCAACTGGGATCCTTATTCCGCCACCGGCAACCTGCAAGTCGCCGTCGCCAATGAGGACCGCGGCACCACCAATGATCTGGTTGGCCATCTCAATGCCGGCAAGCAGGTGGTCACAGAGCTCAAACATAACGACCAACTCGGCTGGCGGTTTGTGAGCAACGAAGAGCAGGCCGTACAGGGCGTGCAAACCGGCGACTACTACGCGGCGATTGTGCTGCCAAAAGACTTCAGCGCCAGCCTGGTCGATTCGTTGACCGGCACCTCCAAACAACCGAAGATCAAGTACTACGTCAACGAGAAGAAGAACGCCATTGCCCCGAAAATCACGGACACCGGTGCAACCACCATTGACGAGCAAATCAACTCCACATTCGTAACCACGGTGAGCAACACCGTTGCCGCCGCCATCTCTCAAGCGGGAGACGACCTCGACCAAGCCACCAATAGCACGCAAAACAATGTGGTCGCCGATCTCGGCAGTGTGCTCTCCACCATTGCCACGGTGCAGGACGCGCTCACGGATCTACGCACCACATTGGATCAGTCAGACACAGCTCTGGCCGACGCCCGCAGTACTACGGCCTCATTGCAGCGCAGCATCATCGCAGCGCAGCAAGCCTCCCAGCAATCCGGAGCGTTGCTGGCCGAGACACAGGACGGCTCGCAAGTATTCGCGGCCTCGCTGGTAAGCGCACTGGACACCAGCTCCGCACAACTTTCCGGACTGACGGTGAACGTCAACAATGCAGCCGGTACCATCAACCAATCCTTCAACACTGCACAAAATTCCGTCGACACTATTACCAACGCCCTGAACAGTCCGCTCGACAAAACCGCCACTTCCCTCGACACGTTGAAAGACGCATTGAATAAGGCCGGCATCAGTGCAGACACCACTGATCCGACCGGCAAGCGCATCTGGGATCACATCAACGCGGTCGATGACGCCATCAGCACGCAGCAAGCGAAAATCAACACCTTTCACGAAGACACCACCCGTTTCATCGACTCCGGCAAGAGCGCCACCACCAATCTTTCCGGTGCCATGAGCGGCACCGCCACCGGCGGCATCGCGGCGTTGAATACCGCACGGAGTTCGCTGACCGGCACAGTGATGCCGTCACTTACTTCATCGCTGAACAGTTTCGCCGCGCTAAACGGCACGCTGGGCGGCACGCTGACCTCGCTCTCAGGCACTCTTGACCAGACCTATGGCCTCTTCGACCAGCTGTCCAGCACCATCGCCCAGACCAGAACCACCATAGGCAGCACGCAGGATTCCTTGAACCAGATCATCGATGACGTATCCACCGTGCGCACCGATGTTGCCACGCTTGATAGCTCCGCCGTCTACCAGAAGATCAGGGACACGCTGCACTTGGACGATAAGGGATTCGGCGAATTCATGGGTTCGCCCGCCACCCTGACCACCAAGGTCGTGTACGCCATCGATAACTATGGCTCGGCCGTCACCCCGTTCTACACGAATCTGGCGCTCTGGGTGGGCGGCTTCGTGCTCATCGCCATCTATAAGCTTGAGGTCGACCGCGAAAGCATACGCCGGATCAACGCCAAGCAGGCCTACCTCGGCCGATGGATGCTTCTGGTCACCATTGGTTTTCTGCAGGCCATCATTGCCACCGTGGGCGATTTGGTCCTCGGCATCCAGTGCGAGCACCCATTGCTGTTCATCTTGGCCGGCATATTCTGCTCGTTCATCTATATCAATATCATCTATGCGCTGGCCGTGGCATTCCGCCATATCGGTAAAGCCATCGCCGTGATTCTGGTTATTGTGCAGATTCCGGGAGCTTCTGGCCTCTACCCCATCGAAATGATGCCCGACTTCTTCCGCAAACTGCACCCATGGCTGCCTTTCACCTACGGCATCAACGCGATGCGCGGGCCGATTGCCGGCACATACAGCAACCATTACTGGCTCGACATGCTGCACCTGTTCTGGTATCTGCCGGCAGCGCTGTTCGTAGGCCTTGTGGTGCGCCGTTATGCCATGAATCTCAACGCATTGTTCGACCGCCGCTTGGGAGACACTGATCTGATGATCACCGAGCACAACAGCATGGTCAACGAACAGGTCAGCCTCGCATCCGTGTTCCGCACGGTTTCCGACAGCAAGGAACTCAAGGCCATCATCACCCGCCGTGCACACCGGTTCTTCGCCAGATACCCAATGATGATTGTTGCCGGCTTGGCACTGCTGACTATTCTTCCGTTCGTGTTCCTCATACTGCTGTTCGTCACACAGGAAAAAATCGCGATGCTTACGTCGTGGATTCTGTCAATCATCCTTATCGACGCATACCTGATTGTGGTCGAATACACTCGCGAAAGCTACGCGATGCAACTGGGCGTCAGTGCGATGAACGCCGACGAATTCCGCGATGTGATGCTCAACGGCTATGTATGGCGCCGCTTCCGCTCCCATGGTCGGCATGAGGCAGCATCTGCGGAATCCGCTGTGGATACCGACCCGGATATCGGAGAGGTCACCGAGCAACTTACGCCGTTCGAGCGAACGGGCTCCACTAATTCATCGGATTCATCGAAATCATCGGAGTCCACCATCACCGACACAAACCCCGCACAGGGAGGTGCACGATGAAGCTCATCTGGAAGATCTTCGCACGCGATGTGCGCCAATCCACGCGCAATGTAATCGCGGTGATCGTGGCCATGGGATTGGTGATCGTACCGGCGCTGTATGCCTGGTACAACATCGCCGCCAGCTGGGATCCATACGGCAACACCAAGGCACTCAAAGTTGCCGTGGCGAACGTCGACAAGGGATATAAGTCCGATCTCATGCCAATCACCATCAACGTTGGCGAAACCGTCACCAATACCCTGCGCGCCAATCATGACCTCGACTGGCAGTTCGTGGACAAGGACGAAGCCATCGACGGCGTGAATTCCGGCGCCTACTACGCCGCCCTCATCATCCCGAAGAGTTTTAGCGCCGACATGATGACAGTGTTCTCGCCAACCATCAAGCACGCGAAAATCGAATACTATCTCAATGAGAAAATCAACCCAATTGCACCGCATATCACCGATCAAGGCGCCAGCACGGTAGCCACCACCATTGACCAGACCTTCGTCAAGACACTCGCCAGCGTGGCACTTGATCTGGTTTCCAATGTGTCCAACTATGCGCAAAGCCCGCAGATGGCGCAGTACGTCAACAATGCCACCAGCCATATCTCCACCATGTCCTCCAGGTTGACTGTCGCGGCTTCACAAATGGATTCCTATGCCAACCTCTTAGGGGCGGCCAACGGCATCATTGATTCGACCGACAAATTGCTGGGATCCACTGGCTCTGCCGCAAACACCGCCAAAAAGGCATTGAAGCAAACCCGCGACGGAGTGAACAGTCTGGATTCCGCATTGTCTGGTGCCGCCAGTGGCGTCGAAACCGCCCTGCAGCAGGCCGGAGCTTCATACGATACGGTCAGCAAGCAGCTTGATACCGCATTTGCCAGTATTGGCTCGCAATCCGACCAAATATCCGGCACGCTCACCGACATGCAAACCAAAGTGAACGACCAATCCGCAAGCTTCGGCGCCTACGCTTCGGCATTGCGCGAACTTGCCGGCAAGTCGTCATCACTGCCCGCCGGTGGAGATACGATTGCCAAGCAGCTCAATGCCGCAGCCGACCAAGCCACGCAGACGCAACAAGATCTCAAGAATGTCGCCGACGATTTGGGCCGTGCCGCACAGAGCCTGGTTGATGGCACAGCGGACACCGACCAAACACTCAAAGACATCAAGGCACAGATCGCCGCCGCAAAACAGTCAGTTACACAGGCCGCGAACGATTATCAAAGCACGCTGAAGCCGCAGCTCAACAATCTGACCGCATCGATGGGTGACGTCGCCGATCAGGCAAGCTCGGTTATTGATGGGCTGTCTTCCACTGTCAACAGTGTCTCCAACCTGTCCGGCGGCATATCGGCCAGCCTGAGAGACATTCAAACCACGCTCACCGACGCCGCAGGCAACCTGAACCATTCGGCAAGCAAGCTGGACGATTTATCCGCTCAGCTTTCTGGTATCGCCAGTGGTAGCAGTACTGATCTGGATTCGATTACCACAGCCGATCCTAATGCCATTGCTTCGCTCTTGTCCGCTCCCGTGGCGGTAGATCGCATACCGCTGTACCCAGTGGCCAACTACGGTTCCGCGATGGCTCCGTTCTACACGATTCTGTCTATCTGGGTAGGCGCAATCATCCTGGTTGCCATGATGAAAGTCTCTGTTTCCGATCATGAGAAGGCCAAGATTCTTGGGTTCGGCAATGACCTGCCTCTTGGCTCGGAGGTCGGCTTGCGCGAGGCAATGATTGCCGGACGGGTTGCCGGCCCGGCTGCCGCATTGGACGTGTTGAAGAAGCCTCGTGCCGATTCGCCTGGTAATGCGCGGCAGTTTGGCCTGCACTTGTATCAGGAGTACTTCGGCCGATATATGCTATTTGGATTCCTGGCACTGTTGCAGGGCACACTCGTATGCCTAGGTGACATGTTCTATCTCGGCGTGCAATGCGAGCATCCCGTGCAGTTCCTGATGGTCGGATGGCTGTCCGCATTGGTCTTCTCGAATATCGTGTACACCCTTACTTTGTCGTTTGGCGATATCGGCAAGGCGATTGCTGTGGTATTGCTGGTGATGCAGGTAGCAGGATCCGGCGGCACCTTCCCCATCGAGACATTGCCTTCGTTCTTCCAGGCGGCCTCGAAATGGCTATTGTTCCCCTATGCAGTGGACGCGATGCATTCGGCAATGGCCGGATCATACGGCATGGAATATTGGGTCTCCATGGGCAAGCTCGCCCTTTTCCTTGTGCCTTCGCTTCTACTTGGCCTACTGCTGCGCAGGCCGGTAATACGATTCAATGATTGGATTATTCGCAACCTCGAGAGCACCAAGGTGATGTGAGGCACCGAGGCAATTACTGCTTGGTGGCGATGTTGATTCCCGTTCCTGGACCGTGACATGTCGTTCGGTTCGAGTGGCAATTGCTATTGAGCACTACTGGACTGCGATGTTGCTTCGCCATCTTGAGAGAGATGACATACGGCTGCCGGAGAAGGAAAACTACTTCCGCCGAGGCTTATACCCTTTCTTGCGGCTATGCGGCTTAAGCTGCTGGTTCAGCGGCACATGGCGATAGCTGGATTGCGGATCACGGTGCGTCAAATGCCAGCACCCGCAGTATTCGCAGCGGTACACCCATAGCTCGGCCCCGCGCTCAATCAGACTTTGATCGGCGGCTCGCTGGGCTTGCGCCTTGTCGTGATACATGATCTTGTTCGACGTAGCGCAACGTTTCGGGGTGAAGTAGTGCATAACGGAATATCAGTATAGTTGGAGGATAAAAAAATGCCCCCGACCGTGTGGTCAGGGGCATTCGTAAGTTGGATGCGGCGGCGTGCTACTCTCCCACACCCTGTCGGGTGCAGTACCATCGCCGTGCCAGGCCTTAGCTTC
>OKVL01000192.1_pt1 | contig 46641 bp, 67 predicted proteins | sample 1606791 | NCBI WGS metagenome assembly OKVL01 (sample SAMN03281006, study PRJEB24777) | human gut metagenome | isolation source: fecal sample PR165 from 1 month old male Malay infant, vaginally delivered...
TTGCAATATTTGGCGAATTTCACAGATTTCTCATGCCCCACCCATGCCCCAAGACGCCTGCCACGCGAAATCTTCCACCAAATTACTGAAACTAAACAACCGCATTGTCCTGGCGCACATCGCAGATAGTAAACGTCACGACACCGATGACAGTAACATCATCAAGGGCTTCGCCCTACGAGGTTAGCAGTTTATGTTATAACTGCGAAGCATCTCGTCACTGGGCGCACTACACCCTCCCATAGTGATGCGTGGGCCATCTCCTAAGCCACTACGAATATCGCCTTTTCGGATTTCAACATCACCAAGGTAATCTGTCTCAATAACTAATTTCCCATCCTGCTCAACAAACATGCGAACCTCTATATCCAAACTAACTGAAAAGTTCTGCGTTTTCATTTTTGTTCTCCATAGAGGCCCATCAGGAAATCCTCGGCATCTTCATTAAGGTGATTTTCATCGGAGTATTGCATGACATCTGCACGCGTAAATCCTGCTGTAGTGCCATTGCTAAAGAAGTAACAACATGTAGCTGTTAAATCAGCTTCTTAGCCACATCAAAAATGTTGTCACCTGCACTGCCCGCGCCTGACGCTCGCACAGCGTCGCCAATCAAGTCGACTGCGGCAATATACTTCCGCGATGCAAGCCCAAGCTGGGTTAAACTCCCGATTTCTTCATGCGGGCTAATGCGGCTGACAATATCTGCGGCAATATCTGCGGCCAAACTATATACCATACATCCCATTTCATCACGTAAATTGGCGGTAATGATTTCCCGTAATTCATATTCTACCCCGGTTTCATTCCGTAAATAACTTCCACCATTTGGGGTAATGGGAGCGATATCGATAGTCATTTTACTGGCGTCTCCCTCATCTTTAAAGGAGATTATGAACTTAACTTCATCCCCAGACTTTACCCCTTCCGGTATAGGGAAGTTTTCAAAGACCCCGGTTAACTCTATAAAATGTGGCTTCATGATTAGTCCTCTTTAGCTTTATTACTCGTTTTCATAAGAAATCCTTAAATAACAGTTAGTAACAGATATCTCAACCTACTGGGGGTAGGTATATACCTACCCCCTTGTTTATTCTTGTTTCATTTTTGCCAATTCATCATTGAGATTAGTTATTACTTGATCTAGTGCAGTCATATCAGCACTCATTTTCATCATTGATAACTGAATGACCTGCTGACGTGTTTTAGCCAGCTCAATTTCAAGCTCAATTTCACGGATAGTTTTCATTTTTACTCCTGATACGTTTCTGATGCTGCTTTTGCCAGTGATAATGCAGCCTGTTGAGCTTCGTCAGCAGAACCATAATCTACCGTATTCACACTGAAAATAAATGTGCGATTGTTGTCATCAACATACGTGCAAACGGTAATTTCATCTTCTGTATGGTAATTTTGTGATGACATATTGTTTCCCTCATGCAAAGAAATACCATGACGAGCCACTCCAGCGGGCTACGGCACGGGTATATGTTTTTGTTGGGGTGAATGAGTACGATGACACATTGTTAACATTCACGCTGGAACTCAAACATGACACTGTTACAGGATTGGTGCCGAAAATGTAAAATTCAATTTCCTGTCCAGCCACCAGGTTAGCTGACGGCAATACCAGGCTAAAAGCGGCAGAGTTGTTATTGACATAATATGATGCAAAGTCAAGCGTAACACTAGTCCCGGATACTGCTGAAGAACTAGTACGGCCACCCTTCATAAGGAACCCATACGGAGATATTGCTGCCGGATATACAGTGCTACCAGCATAACGCCAGAGTATAGAGCGTGAAGAGTTCCACCCCTGGAAAAGAATACCGGTTGGGTTACTGGATGCATCCACTACAGACCCAAGAGAAGGGTGTAGACCACTTGATCCATCTGCTATATACAATCCTGCAAAGCTTACATCCTCAACCCTTAGCCCAGTGGCCCAGCCTATGCTGGTTGCCGCACTCCTAACCCTGAAAGCTGTGTCCATGCTATAGAGACTGGCATCATGAACTACCATATCCCAGCCATTCTTCTCTGTAACATTCGGACTTGCCAGCATGAAGTCCCACTCACCACCTACTACCTTTGTCCCGGTGTAGGTTGAGGGTATCCACATAACCTGGTTCTCAAAGTACGTTTTAGTGATGTGGTTAAGCTCTGCGGACGTGCCAGAAGGAGTTCCCGCAACTTTTGCTTTGTACCAACCATCCACAGTAATAACATTACCTGAGATACTGACAACCTTACCCCAATAAAGGTCTGATGTTTTTATTACACTACCAGTCTTTAATTTAGAGAGGTTAGCACCATCAGTAATCGTGATTGTGCTTGCAGTGAATGTAGGGGATGTTGTCGTTATAGCTGCTCTGCCAACGATACCACCGTACATCAACAAGTCTTCAGCCATCCCATAACCTGATAGTACAGAGGAATCCCCACTCACAATTTGAGCACGGAATGAATCACTGTTATTCCCCAACAGATTTAACAGAGCGGCAGTATTCGAGGTTCCGTATAAGTTGGCTGCAAGGTTCAGTTTACCTGGTAAATACAAATCATTGTCGACCGCTTTGTCTGCAAACACTGACGCATAAAAAGCGGTATCATACCCGTTGATGGGCAGGCTTTTTCCGTAGTCAGAATATGTTTTAGTCCTCGACAAGATTTCACTAACCGAATGATAAGGATTTGCCGCAACCAGGTCACCGCCCATCCCCTCTTCTCCTGAACCCAGGTTTTGGCGAAGCGTGTCACCATCCATCAGAACGAAGTGAGCCACATCATTCGCAAAACTGATTGCGTCGGTACCGGTCGTCGTAAATCCGACATCCGTGGTGGCATTCAGGCGGTAATATTGGTCGTTATACCGGATATACTGGTTACGGGCACTGAACTGGAATGGGCCATTTTCGTAATCCCCCAGGAAGACATAACCGGATGAAAGAAGAAACTGCTGGAAGCGGTTTTCTTTATCCGCTTGAGAAGCATCAAAAGTGGCTTCCTGCTCGACTATCTGGCTGGTAAATCGGGATTCAAAGTCACTCAGTTTTACCGAAAATGCAGACTCCAGTCCGAACCATGACATACGGCTACGACCGAGCCGATCAGTCCATAAGGATGAAGTTAAATCATTGAGTGCAAGGTCCAGATTCTGAGCGTTATCAAAAACGTTACGCATGTCTGCCGACGGAACCGGATCCCGCGTTAAATAAAATGGCATAGTGGTGTTACCTCAGAAGCGGATCAGGAAGGAATTTCAGGCCAAACGATATCGGGTGCCGTAGATGTATCAATGCGGTTCAATGCAACGCGGTATTTTTTCCACTCAGCCAGTTTCGTAATTTCCTCTTCAGTCTGGATGCCAAGCTCTATAGCGTCGTTTAGAGGAGCTATTTTTGCGTTTGCTTCGCGCATCAATTCGGTCAATAGCTCAGTAGCATTGCTCACTTCAGCCAGGTGTTTAGCTTCTGTATCGTCAACCCAGTTATCGCCATCCCATTTTTGATATTTGTCCGCTGGCGCCTTCGTCGTTACCCCTTCTGGCAGTTCTCCGAGCGCTGAAATCTCAATAGGTTCTCCAGACACTGTGCTGTATACGGTTTTTCCGCGATGGTCCTCAATAAGAGACCACAGCCCAGCAGCTATATTGAAAACCGCTGCTTCTCCGGGTCCTATTTCTGGCGGTGTTATTTGGGTGCAGCAGGCTGGCAATCCAGTGTGAGGCGGGATTGACAACTCTTCAAAGCCCGCCAACTCCCCCGTGTCGTCACTGATATGATAAACGGTTACAACCTGAGTTTTATCAGACATTTCAAAAGTCATTATGCGAGCCTCACGATGTAGTTGAATGCGATGTTTTTAACGGTGTTTTCTGCATTACCAGTAGCATCGACCGTGATGGTATGTGAGTGGGCCCCAATTACTACAGAGTGTGTATGAGCGCCTGCAGTAGATGTCACACCAAAATTATTCCCACTATTATTGCCAACCTCCTGATCACTTCCCCCCTGTTTCTGCATAGCAGATCCCCACGTGTGGGAGTGGTCACCGTTACTACTCGTGACTTTAGTTCCAAGATCTGTTGATGAGGCAGATGCTGTGTGCGAGTGGGATTTAACACCATCTTGCTCCTGTGATAGCACCGCACGCCCGGTAGCTGGTTTCCCTTTAATGGTCCAGTTACGCATGTCTGGAATTACACCTGACGGGTACGCAGCAGCCAGTAACGGATATGCCGTCGGACTAAATGTTTGCCCCTGCATAAATGCGAAGTTTCCCTCTGCGGGTAGACTATCTGAGGGCCAAGGGATGGGGGTTCCAACTGGAAGCGCACTCCGCGCAACAGAATTAACTGACATGGTAATCAGGGATACAAGCTTTGCTGTGTCACCATCATCAAGCACATCCTCTCCGGTTGTCTCAGCCATGAACTGAGCTAAGACGCTCGCCATAACGGTCCCCTGCCGCAGCGCTTTATTAATCTGGGCGGCCCTGGCCAGCCCTGCAGTAAATCCTGTAGAAAGGGCGATCAAACCTTCCCATTCCGTCTGTGATGTCACATTTGAGCCAGATGCAATGGCAAATGGTTTAAAGTTGTTAACTGGCATCAGAAATTTTCTCCCCATGCACCGGACTCAAATCCAGCGATATAGTCGTTTTCGACATCAAAACCAAAGAATTTATATCCATTAGAGGGCGTAACCGTTTCTCTAACTCTTACTCCGGCCGCTTTTACCGTAAGGAGGCCAGCACGAACCACAAAAACAAACTCAGCGGGAAGTTTATCTATTGGGTTAATGTCATATCGCGATGGTGTGCAATCATCAGGAAGAGAAATAAAGGGACCACGATTCATACCTGAATCAAATATCAACCGGTCTGTTACAGACATTAAATATTCAGAATCAATGACGATGAGCACTGAGATCGTCATATCCTGATTATCGAGGATGATCATTTTAATCCCAGTACCAGCGAGCGCTGTTTCCAGAATGTCTGGCAGCGTTCCGTTCTGACCATTCCAGTTATTAATACCCACCCTGGCCTTTAACACGACCCGGTACACGTCATCACTCAGGTATGTTATTGCGTCAGAAGACTGGTACGGACCAAGCCAGATCCCCTGGTCCCAGCCCACTCGTTCTTTGTCCCATTCAAGGAAAACACCAGATATCGGCGCGGCAACAGTCCGGGCTACTCCAATCCATTTACCAAGAATATCAAGTTGTGCCCCTACGCCAGTATCTATGTCGAACGCAGAGATAAGACCGGACACTGAACCAGACACATCAATTAGCGGCCTTGTCGACAGGTCAACATGTTTTAAAAATTTTGGTTTTCCTGCATGGTAGTTGGAAATAAGTTCGGTGTATTTGCTCATGCTGTCACCGTTATCTCTATATTTTCCACGCTACATGAAACAGCCTCGTCATATACGACTGTGACATTAGCTGCTGCGACGGACTCAGCCGACCGGCCTATTAACAGCTCCATAATGTCGTAATATCGCGCATTCCCACCGCTTACTACGCCGAGATTCGCCGGGGAATAAACCCTGCTCAGCAGCACACCATCACCAATGGCGAGAGAGTTAATGTACGAAGCCACAGCGGCTTTCATTTCATCGCCAATGTCGGAGGTGTAGCCAGTTAACGCCTTCAGGGTAATTGACACGTATACCGGAACATCTACTGGGCGAGAGAAGCGAATGGTATAAGGGTTTCCATACTTATCTGTGACTACCACGGCAGTCGTGCCGTAGGTGGAAACTCCCTGCCCCTTCACGCTTCGGATGGTATTGGCAATTTCTGTTGCATCCCCACCCTCAACGACAGCAGAGATAGAATGCTCTGGTAACCCGTTAGCGTCCGTTGTCTCGGTATCATTCTCAAACAGCTTGTGACGGGTTACGCCTTCAACGTTAGCAATCGCTCCATCTACCGCATCAAACGGCGTGAGAGACGCCAGCGCGACACTTTGCGACTGCCTTACGCGTAGCTCTGCATCGGTTTCCGCCGCAACGCCTACAGTGGCCGCCAGCGGGTTAGTTACCGAAGCCCATCCGCGCGTAGGTGTGTTGATGCCGTTTACTGACCCTGCTACCGCGGCAACCGCACCCGAGTTCACACACGTGGCCGTAGCTACCACAGTACCGTCGGAGCCAATGACCACCGTTGCAGGCAGATTCCAGACCACGCTGTTTGTGTCGCGTACCGAGCCGTTGGTGATTGTCGTACCGACGGTGCCGGTCAGCAGCAGATCGACGGTTGAATTTGTCGCTGCACGCCGGGTAATGCCGTTAATTTTGACGTTGCTCGTCAACGCATCACCCAGCGCCGTCGCCGGCGAAAATGACCTGTAAACCGAAATGGCGGTGTTATTGGCGTCATGGATAGCCAGCGCCACCAGCGCCACCATCTGGCCGTCTTTGCTGTCCGGGTCAAGATAGGCATCACTGCCATAAATCTGCTGAAAATAACCAGTGATGGTGTCCAGAACGGTCTGGTAGTCGGGCGCACTTATCCCCTCAGCGGTTACCGTTGCCGATAAGCCGAGTGTGTCGAGGTCCAAAGACATTACGCCTCCGAGGTTACTGTGGTTGTCCCGTAGATGGTTTCCACTGTCGCTGTGAACGTTACACGCCGCGTACGGCCATCAACTTCAGTGTTAAATTCGGTGATGGATTTTACCCCGCGTGTTTCGAGAATGCGTTTACGAATGGCGAGGTTATAGGTGTCTGGCTTTTGCTTACCCAGTACTGACTGAATCCACGGCGTACCCGCTGTGGTATCCAGAAACCATTGCCCGTACCAAAGCAGGAAGCGCGTTTTAATGGCCTGCGCGACGGCCTCAGGGGAGTTAACCAGCCAGGCATCATCACCCTGACCGAAGGTGTAATCCCCGTCATCATCTTCTCGACGGTATCGCATATCATCCTCCGAGTGGTGCTGTGTTACTCCCGCCTGACTCAACGCCACCATGCGTATGCTTATCGACGATTGAGCCATCCACCAGCTGCAGGCGGCCATCAGAAAGGATTTTAAGCCCGTTGAGGTTAAAACCTCCCGGCGCCGTACCGTTGATAGCTCCACTGGCAGGATTAAGGCTCAACTTTGTTTCCCCATCATCACTGCGCAGCTCTACCGCGCTGGTGCTGATGCCGCCGATTTTCTTCGCCTGCGACTGCGGGCCGACAATGCAGAAGGCATCGGATAAATCATGCATGCGCTCGTCTACGGGCTCCTGTATGCCCCCGCTCTGCCACCAGAAATCAATACAACGGTCGGCAAATATCACCAGGCATTCATCACCTTCTTTAACGGGAAAAGTCAGCGTGCAGCCTCCGCCGCGAGGGAATACAACAGGAACATCTACCAGCAGTGGGAGGTTTACCGATACCTCGGCGCCGGATTCATCCTTCTCTGCGCCTTTAATGGCTGGCTGAACAACAGCGGTGACAGCATCCGGATCAAACGACTGAATGATGCCAGGAATGGAGACGCGCATTGCAGACATTATCGCCTGCGCCAGCTGCGCGTCTGCCTGCTCTTTACTGCCGAGCTGGGAGTTTAGTGCTACGGGCATTTGGTTTACTCCGGGCATTAAAAAACCCGCTCAGAGGCGGGTTACTGATCAAATATCAGGATTTTAAATACTCATATTGAGTGTTACTGATCCTCTTTGCAGTTTTTGATGTAAACCTTGCTCAAAACGACCGTTACATCGTGATTAGTTGCAAGCAGGAAACTGCTGAGGAAAAGCCGGAAGGCTATTTTTAGTTTCTCCAAATAAGGACCGGAAACCTTAATGCCAAAATCTGATACTTCCATAAAACTACCTCCATCAATCGGTAGGGCTGTACTACCGATTATCAGGGAAACTGTGCCAGAGGATAATTACACCGTTCTTAACAGAGTGCACACTGTTGACTCTTTTGGCGCTGGAGTGGGTGGCGCGTTGGTTGATATTACCATTATTGTCGCCACTTCTTCACCTGCCTGCATTGCTATTGCTTCAATAATCAGAAAGTGGATTCAAACCAACTCTTCAAAAAAAGTAACAATAACAACAGAAAAGGGGAAAATTGAAGTAGAAAATCTATCTGCAAATGAGCTAATCGATGTAATAGAGAAGTGCAAAACGATCACCTTCAAAGAAGAGTAACTCTGTGCCGGTCAATCCGGCACCTTCTTACACGGAAACGACCCGATCACTTCACCTTCTGGCAGTCGTACGTCCAGAACTCTCTGGGCTCGTCCATGTTCTTGCGGATCACTTCGACGTTGAGAATGGCCTTATTGTTGCGCTTAACGTAGTCGAGACCTAGCCAACGCCCTGTTTTGGCGTCTGGGAGCATCCATTGCATCATGACGTTATCGAAATCGTCTTTTTGCTTGAGGAAGGTCATTTTCTGCGTTTCAGGGGCTTGTCCGTTGATATGCATCAACCCATCGCTTTCGCCCTTTAAGAAAAAAGGTCCGCATTGAGTGGCAGAAAAAGCCCCGTAGGAATAAAACAACCCAAAAACCAAAAATATTCCTAATTTTTTCATCAGCCAACCTTGTTTAAAGTGCTCAGGCTTTGCAGTTCTCTTGCCCCTTTCGCCAGACACAGCAGGTCCATATACCATGCCTGCCCGCGAGTATCGCCAGTATAGTCAATGCTGCCGACAATGTAATCACCGTCGGTATTGATTGCCGCCAGCTGCGACCCGGGAAGCCCATCGACATAGATGTTACCGTCTGTGGTACTTTCGCCTAAGATACCTGGTGACTGGCCAACCTGGTCATTTCCGAGAGCCTGACGATACACGGAGGCCTGATCCAGCCTGATAAGCCCACCAAGCTTAATATTCGGGTTTATCAGACAGCGCACATTTACCCCGGCGCCCATCGTCTGCTGAGGCATACCGATCAGGCCCGTATTGGCGTTCAGTACAATCGCTTCCTGTATGTACTTATCATCAGGAACAATATGCACCTGGTTGTTTTCGTACCACCAGTTAGCCTTGCATTGCCCTGCAAGGCTGTACATCAGGCGTCCAGTGTTCTGATAAATAGTACGGCCGCGGGGGAATACAGTTGGACCAAAATCCGGCCTGCTTCCCTCTGTAATGCCATAAGGGCTAAGGGACTGCATACCCAAATCAAACAGGTCAGCATGCTTCCAGCCTGCCGATACTGTCGTTTTCACGCTGGCGTTGAGATGCCCCTCCCAGCCATCAATACACTGGATGAGCACCCAACTATCGGTGACGTTATCTTTTCCGGTAACGGTAAAGCGAATATCACCGTTAAAGATGATCCCCACATTTTTATCAGGATAGTTGCCGCTGCTGTCTGCTGTGCCGTTATACCCGGCAATAGCCCTTACACGAGTAAACTCTTTACCCATGATCCGGTTTTGAGTCTCCGGCGACAGATTGTAGATTTTGAAGTTACCCACGAACCCGTTAAAGATAGTCGCGGGCATCTTCTGGATATTAAACGTCACCTTAAAATCCGACAGCGAAATCCCACCACCCTTATCATCAATAAGCTGCAGCTCAAAGTGCCGCATCCAGTTCTGAGACATAATCACTCCGTTACTGCGTAGAGATGGCTTTTAATGCCGAGGTCGGTTTGGGTTGGATTATCATTTGCCGGGTCGTCGCAATTGACATAGAGCGAAAAGCCAAGCCCGAGATAGCGATACTGCGCCAGCAGGTTGGCGCCGGTGATAAGCGGGATCCCCTTTATCAGGTCGGCCCCGGTACTGTCCATAATATCCAGACACCAGAAAGCAGCACGCCAGGTCACAGCCATTTGCAGACTTTGACCTGCCACGGATATGGAGAATCGCTGGTTTTCCGGGGAAAGAGGGATTTCTGAAACAGCCATTTAACCTCCCGAGATGAAACCGACAAACCGGCTTAGTAGCGACTCATCTTTTGGAGTCGGCGTCTTTACTCCTGAGTTTTGCACCGCAGACGTGTTCACCCCCTCTTTCATGTTTTCTTTTGCGGCCACGCTGACTGTCTGCGTCTGGGTGGTGATGACCTCCCTTAGCGTAATGGTCGCCATCAGGACATTCTCGCTGGCGCGATCGGTAGTCACATCGAGGGAGCGAATTACCATATTGGTATACAGCCGCTTACCTGTGGTTACGTCGAGTAACTGCCTTTCCCGCTGCATTTTTAGAAGCTCTGCATAAACTTCCTTTGGCCCCATGCTGTTGAGCGGCGTCGATAACCCAATGTTGCGGGTATCGTAGAAATCCAGCAGTGAACCGCCACCAGCAAAGCCAGTCTCCATTATGACTTCTGATGGTCGGCGATAGGCGTGATCGGAGATAAACCCGGTCCCGGCGGTGGTTGCCCTTTCCACCGGGTGCTCGGTTATTTCCAGTGCGTCGCTATGCCGTTCGGTAACCACCACGTCGGGGATCATCAGCCCAATTCGCCGGGTCTGCTGCTGGAACAGCGTAGAGAGAATATCCATCAGCTCGGCCCCCTGGTTAGTTGCTGGGTTGCGCGTGCATTAACGTTGCTCTGGCTATCAGAGACGATTTTCCCTGCTTCTCTCGGATCGCTGACACCAGAAATGTTGATAACGGTATTCTGGTTCAATGTCGCGCCAGCACCTGGCATATTACTGAGCACTTTGGGGATGTATTGCCTGGTTTCCTGCGGCATCAGTGCCATGCCGTACTTTTGCACGTTACCGATCCCCCAGTTGTAAGACGCCAGTGCTTTACCCAGATCGCCTCCATTCTTCTGCAGGAGCATCGAGAGATATCGCGCCGCAGCTTCCGCCGCTTTCATCGGATTAAATACGTCATTACCGCGCAGCCCCATATCACGGGCAGTACCAGGCATGAACTGGAACAACCCCTGTGCGCCAGCACCAGAAACAGCAAACTGATCGCCGCCTGATTCTGTTAGGGCGACGCTGCGAAGCAGGCCAGCCGGAAGGTTATACAGCGCTTCCAACTTACCCATCATTGGCGCCATCCAGCCCAACAGTTGAGCTCCGGCTTTAGTAGCCTGAGGTCGTTTAACAGACTGCCCGTATTGAGTAGCATCACCGCCAAACCAGCCAGTAACGGCTTGCCCAATACTACGGGGGTCAAACCCGGTTTTATTCTGAATCCAGTCAGCCGCGCTGTTGGCGCTGTCTGTCACCGCATTTGGTGGAGCAGTATTACCGCTCTGCTTCAGAAGCTGCCTGGCGTAAGCGGCAGCGTCTGACCATCGCCCTTCATCAATCGCGTTGAGAAGCTTACCGATGATATCCAGCATCTTGCTGAGCTCATCAAATTGCTTCTTCAGATTGTCGAACTCAAATTTAATCGACCAGGTTTTAGGGTCGATGCCGAAAAGCTTAATCAGCTCATCTTTGAGACGCTTAATGCCTGACCACAGCTTATCAATGGCGTTAAGAGTCAGAGTTATCGCCGGTTCCCACGACTTCCAGTCGATGAGGCTTTTACCGCCTTCCTTCCAGGTCTTGTAATCGTCGTACAACAACAGGATTGCGCCGGCCAGCGCCAGCACCCATGTAACCGGCGAAGCAAGCATTGCCGAGTTCAGCAGTCGCCAGGCCACCAGCAAGCCGCCAAGCGTTTCGATCAGCACTTTGGTGTCGTCGTTGAGCCCTTTCCACCAACTCTTGATGTCAATGGCAGCCTGAATAAGCCGGTAAACAATCCGCCCAACAGCTTCCCCCATCCAGAGGATACCCTTAACCGTCGCGGTGATAGCACCTTCGATTTTCGGGAAATTGTCCAGTATATGACGGCGCAGGGTGTCAATAGAGCCTGCCAGTCCGTTAGCCAGATTAGAGCCGATTTTGTCGCGCGCCATGCCTGCCATCAGCCCAAAAGAGCGCAGCGAGGTCATGAATTTATTGGAGCTGACGGCGGCCACATCGGCGTTATAGCCGATCGCCTTCGCCATCGCGGTGTATTCGCCACTAAACTGGCCGATACCGCGACGCATTGCCATCAGGGTGTTTTCATCCAGACCCAGCATTTGAGCGTACTGGTTAGCGCGGTAATAAGGCATGCTGCTAAGACGCTGGCCGACGCCGGTAAATATCGTCGCCATATCCCGCATGTTGCCGCTGGCATCACGCGTTTGAACCCCCAGCCGGTTCAGGAAACCCTCAGCGCCGGGATTGTTACGCATGAACCGGGCAAGATTTTCGAGAGAGCCGCGGGCCCCGTCGACACTGCCGCCAACCTGACTAACCGCATACCCAATCTGCTTAATGCCCTCCACCGTCGCGCCTGTGCGCTGAGAGGCCCAGTACAGGTCGTCGAGACCGCTGGCAATTTTCGCAGTGAATGCCACGACGGAAAGTGCTGCTGCTTCAACTTTGACGCCCAGTTCAATCGCTTTAAGCGTTGTCCCGGCAACGACGGCATCGAATTTTCTGGCGCCAGCCTCATCAACTTTGAACCCAAGCGAGATCAGAAAGTCCTTGAGCGTTTCAGCGTTCATTAGCCTCTCTCCATTTCGCTATACGGTATTCGTTATCGGCTTTCAGTTCCAGCCAGTCATTCAAACGGGCAATATCAGCCAGGTCTACTGATCCATCTTTCAGGTCGGTGTAACGGATGAGCCCGGCATCCACCGGGCGCATCAGGAAATCCTCGCCTTCTGGCATGGATTCCAGGACAGGACCTATGGCTGGGTAGGCGTCCCGCTGTCGGGGAGTTCTTTCAAAAAATTTCCCAGGCTGTCGGCGACCACCCGCGCCACCAGCTGCAGCATCGTGAACAGGTCGATATCGTCGAACATCAGCGCGCCCTGATCGAAAATTTTCACCCACCCCTTTTCATGCTGGCGCATAACAACGCTCAGACACGGATGAATCACCGCGTTAACGTCCTCATCAGGCAGCGCGGCCAGCGTATCGGCAATTTTCGGCAGTACGCTTTCCAGCACTGCACCAGAGTTACCCGCAGCGGCCTGCGCTTTCAGCGTGGAAAATTCGCTGACGAGCCCAGCCAGCACCGGGAGCAGCTTGCGGCTGACTTTCAGTTGCTGGAAAACGTCGAGTTTGGCGGTACGGTAGTTGACGCCTTTGATTTCAAATTCCATCTGTTAAAACTCCCCCAGAAGCTGATCAATCTTGCCGCAGTCAAAGACCCACGACACCGTGTTGCCGACTTTTGCGTTAGCGTGATCCGGCTGTTTCTGGAAAGCACAGCTGCGCGCGGTGGTGATGTCGCCAGATGCTTTGTTTCGCACGACGATCACGTTGTTACCCCAGGTAGCGGAGGACTGGCTCTGGGCGTTGTACATCAAAGACAGCTTTTTGTTGACCGGGGAGGTTTTCAGCAAGGTTACCGTGATTGTGCCGCTCTTTCCGGCGTGCAGGCTGTGCATCACTTCCCCGTCAGCGCCGACAGTCATGGTGTTTTTTGCCTCGGTCATCGTAACCGTGATGCCCTCTTCGGAGTTCGCCGAGCCGTAGCCCAGATCGATACTTCCGGTTGGGCCGGTAAGGGAGGCCGAGACGTCAATAAAGCTGTAGGTGTTTCCCATTTATTCCCCCTTATCGAACCACGTTGATCTGTACGTCGCCATAGTGAATCGCCCCTGCCATCTTAATGGCCGCCTGAATCACCGGCGACTTACGCGCTTCCCTGTCAGATTGTGCCTGGTTGGCTACCGCATCTGCGTAGACGTAGTAACCCTTGGTCAGGGTATCGCCGGATTCAATCTGGCCAATCGGGCCACCATTCCAGACGCCCGGAGCAATCAGCCCGTTATTTACCGCCTGATCCAGCGATGCTTCGACGTTGGTCATTAACCGGGTTACGCCCGCGTCGGTCTGCGGAATTTTGGTGGTCGAGGTGTACAGCAGGTTATAGAGATTGGTCTGAACGTAGTTCTGCAGCCAGTCCAGCCCGTGGCGTTCGTCGAAGAAATCACCGTTCGCCATCACGCCCTGCTGGATAATCGCCGTATCGTTGGCGTAGTAGACGTAGACGTTACCGTTAATGGCATCAATGGCGGCTGCCTGCGCGGTCGTCAGCGTCTCGTACGTCACGCCTGGCTCAGTCTTGAACTTCAGGGTGATCGTGGTGTTGTTGCCGGTAAAGTTCACAGTGAACGCACGACCAAAGGCCGAGATAGCGGCATATTTGCTGCTGGTACTGTACTGCCAGAATGTGCGGGAGTAGCCCGCCGCCTTCAGCTTATAGCCGATATTGCCGGTATTACCGGATACCAGTACATTCGCGTCATCAGTGGTAACCGCCAGAATACGGCTCAGACTGGAAGCCTCGATCGCCGCGGCCACCGAAATCACATCCGCTTCAACCAGATCGGCGCTATCGGCAATCGCCAGGCCGTACCAGTTGGTATATTGCAGAGAGGCATTAACCGCCTGCAGCAGGGTTTCTACAGTACCGGATTCACCCGTTGCCAGGGTCTTCGCCCAGCGGCCGATATAGACCAGCGTGGGTTTTGGTGACTGTGAAAAGAAGATGGTCGCCGCCTCGTACTCGGGAGAATCGACACCAAAATCATCGCCGATATCCTCAATGGCTGAATACTGGCGAATACGCTCAGTGACCGGGATAACCGTAGAGGTACCCAGAATGAGGAGCGCGCCGAAGTTACGCCCCGTTGCCGCTACCGGTGACATGATGACATCAACGTTAACGACATTGGAAACAGGTAAGCCCTGTGCCATGTTTTAATCTCCAAAGAATTGCACTGGCGCGTCGACCAGCGATTTAATGCCGTACTGGCGGATGATTTTGCGGCGCAGGTCAACGCTGATATCGTAGCGGCGCACCCACTGGTTATTGATGAGCTCGGGCAGATTGAGGATCCGCCCATGCTGCAGGAACGTCAGCCCGACGTGGTTCAGTTCGTCGTTGTTCTGAGCCACCAGGAGGCCATCACGAAAGCGCGTGGCCGCCGCCAGCCCCTGCGGGCCATAAAAACAGAGGATCAGGCTGATGGTTTCATGCGACCACTGCTCGGTGTTCTCTTCACCCTGCACGTACACGGGGTTGAAGTCCTCCTGGATGCCGGTAATACCGAACGCGCACCAGGTGGCGCCGTTTTTTGGAATGGCTTGCTGCGGGTCGGTCCAGCGCGGGTAAACCAGCGTGGCAGCCAGCCCGGTCACGCCCCGTACCCAGCGACTGATTAGCCGTTCCAGATCTTCATCGTAGGGTGGAGAGTTACCGACGGGAGTCAGGTAACCGGCCGTTGTGCTGTCGTTACTCAACTGGTGTACCTCCGTCAAACTCCAACAGTTCGCAATGCGCCTGAACGAAACCGGCGCCATATGCCGGGTACGGGTCGACAAAGGTCACGCGGTACTCTCTCCCTCTGTACGTCACAGTGTCAGCGTCTAGCCCTGGCTGGCCCTGCGTTAGCCTGAATTGCGTCACAATGAGGATTGCGCCGTTGATGTTCTGCCCGGCAGCCATTCGCTTGGCTTCAAGCGAGCGGTCGACAGTCACCACGCCAGAGAACGGGATATCCTGCGCGGTGTTAACCGGGAAGTTATCCTCATCAACCGTCTGCACCTGCCGGTGACATACCAGGGTCAGATCGACAAAGTCCGGATCAAGCAGAACATCAGTCACATCGAGAAACGGCATTATTTTTTCCTCACGACATACTGAATAGCTCTGAAAAGGTATCCGCGCGCACGCAACGGCTTATCGCCAGGGATAGGAGGTTTCATTGCTCTGCGCTTCTTGATGGTCTTTTCAGATAGCGGGGTCAGTCGATCGCCTGCCTCAATGACAGCCTTTGAGGCATCACGCGCAATCTGTCCTGCGGCTTCAAGATGCATCGACGCCACATCTGCCTTACCTTCAAGCGCAGACTGTGCGGCCAGTTTTAAACGCTCGGTCGTTTTATCCCGCGAATCCTCAATACCCATGTCCAGAAATGGCCTTGGCGGGAGCGTGACGATATCGCCGTCAATCTCCACGGTCGCCCCGGTAGACTGCAGGTAACCAATTTCGGCATTACTCAGTGGCGAATCCTCACGCGGAGGGCCTGCCGGGATACCAACCAGCACATCAGTGCCTGACAGCTGCTTCAGCGCATCCAGAACGCTGCTGTAATTGTCTTCCCGAATTGTGAGCCCGCTTTTCATTCCGGCGTCCCCAGTTGAACCGCTCCGGCACCAAACATCATCAGGTATTCCCAGAACTCCGATCCATAACGGGAGTTGTTCCAGAAACCGGCGTTAGGGTCCAGTGTCGCGCTGGCATCATAGCTGGCAGAAACCTTATCCACTGATTTCGCCGTCTGTATGCCGCTATTGACGCCACCAGCAGTACCTACGGCCATACCACGCATATCTGCGGCGTAAAGATACATGTAGTGCGCAACATACAGCCCGACGATGTAGGGAAAGATATCCACACCAAAGCGCGACTCACTCAGCAGGGCATCAGCAAAATTCAGTCGAGCCTGGATCATTGGCGAGGGGTACTTTGTTTCGTCAGCGAACTGCGGAAAGGTTACCCTGAACTGCTCAGGCGTCGGCAGACTTTGATTTCTTGCCATTATTGGTAGTCTCCGGCAATTGCGCTTCGAGTTCAGCAATACGCGCATCTTTCTCGGCGATTTTTGCTTCCAGCTCAGCAATGCGCGGGTCTTCTGCGACCGCTGGCGCTTCGCCATCCGGAGAACAGTGCGCTTTTACGAACCAGTGATCAGCAAACGTGTCATCAACGTCGTGGAAGCCAACCGGGAAATGCTTTTGCTCTTTGCCGTCGTTGAAATTAAACGGGGAGAGTACATAAATCTTTTTCATTGCAAGTCCTCATGAGCGGCCCTCTCGGGCCGCCTCAGGTTAGATGCCGTCGACGTAGGCCAGAGTTTCCGGATAAACCGGCTCTACTGCACCAAGCTTGCCGTAATAGGTTACGAGCTGATACAAGCCGCGATACTGGATCGGCACGCTCATCAGCGGAACCATCGGGAAGCGAACGTATTTCTTGTCGTTGGTGTAGAACACCATGCGATCAGAGTTCGACACACCACGACCTTTCGCCCATTTCACCGGACGGATGTTCAGAGGACGTCCGTTCTGGTGGTAGGCGATGGTGTTGGTTTCCAGATAGGTCAGCAGGGACTGGTTACCTGCGCTGGATACGATGGTGCTTGCCAGCAGAGAGAACTGCTCCGGCGGGATCAGCAGGTCCGTCGGTACCATGGAGTAAGCCGAGTTGGCCCACGCTGCACTCAACCCGGCATTAATGCTCGCCCGGATTTCGTCAGCGGTGGAGGTCGCCCAGGTCTTCGCGGCGTTGGTCGGCGTCACCTGCGTCAGGTTCAGCAGGCCTTTTACCGCCAGACCGGAATCACCGATGTAAACCTGCTCATCCGTGTCCATGTTCCACTTCAAAAGCAAGAAACAACACTTAAGCCCATGAATGTATTTAAATTATTTATTTAACAATCGAAGTCTAGTCCATTCTCTAGTCTGTTTTTCAGGCTTTAAATAGCCTGTATAAAGAGAATTGCAAATGATTTTTCTCGCGTGATGCTGCGATACCAATCTTGTTTTGAGCAACAAACTACTTAGAATGTGGATTGTAACATTTTGAAGCACAGCAAATTTCTCACCCAGCCGCACTGGAGGTTTTATGTCAGCTAAAGATGAATTTACAAAGAAGGTACAGCAAGGCAGCGTTAACAGGGCAAATTTGGAAAATAAAGTTAAAAGCGATATTCAAAATTTCCGTGCGCGTCTTTATGAGTTGGTTAAGGAAGTTGAAGAGTGGCTACACAATACAGGCGTAAAGACTGATGTCATTGACGCTCCTTATACGGATGAAAGTATAGATTTAATCCCGGAAGTGAAACATCTCAGTAATTACAAAGCTAGTTTTGTCACAATGAAGAATGGCATGAAATCCGCATCGTTAGTCCCTTTGGGGGTTTACGGCGGCGATGCCGGTGGTTGGTGCCGGTTATCAGTCCAAAAGTCATCTTCCGTGGAAACGTTTCTTTTAAAGCTGAAAAAGGATGTTCACACTTGGACTATCAGGCGAGAGGTGGATCTTTCAACAATAAGCCCTCTGGCGCCGCAGAACCCCATGAGGCATCCGGAAAAAGAACTCACAGAGGATACTTTTTTCGAAGCTATAAAAGATATTGCATAAACCAACGCCTTAACTAAATCACCGGCATGGCTTCGGCTTCTTCCAATGAAAATCAGGTGCCGTCATTCGCTGGCGGTGCCTCTCTTTAGCAGCCAGGGAACTAGCCACGCGTGAACGAATCTCCAGCATATCAGTGCTATTGAGGGAATGCCCCTGTTTAGCAGCCATTAAAACTATCGCCGCCTCTATTTCTTCATGTTTTAGCATCTAAGTTACCCTTTGCCCGAAGTGAAATTTAGCGAGATCCGCTTCAAACTCCGCTCCCTCCGCCAGAAGAATACGCAGTTCAGTAGTTGTTTTGGTCTAGCTCCGGGATTACCGGTGCTCCCTTTAGCAAACTGTCCGCGCTTCTTCCGTGTTACCTGTTTTTGCCTGTTCTCAGGTGCTGCCATTTTAATCACCGCCAATAATCTTTAACTTTACGATCCGCGCTCCGAGGTTGACACTTTTCCGGCTGAATCGCGCCAAAAGTGTAAAATGTGTAAAGCTATCGGTTTCGTATCTGACAGAAACTGTAAACCTCCGGGCTTCTTTTCTCCGTTCTGGGTTTACACTTTACACATTGCCCGTTTTCCATTCTGCGAGTGCTGCCAGTCCTTCTTTGCTCCATTCGTCCTCATCATCAGGGCAATCGCAAGCTGCATAACAGAGGTCACGCCGGATAAGCCCGATGGCCACATCTGCATTTTGAATAAGCTGGTCGTACTGTGTTAGGTAGAATTCAGTGTCACCGTCACACATGAAAATCCCATTGCCTTCCAGAAATTCAACATCCCAACCAAGTTCGCCAGCTGCAAGCTGTACCCTCTGCTTTATCTCCTCATCGCTGCGTGGCTTAGGAGCTTTCCCGTCTAACGCCTTAACTGCCGCCCAAAATTGCCCGTACGTCATTTCCAGTGTGCATGGGGTATTTTCACCCGGGGCTTTCTGTTCGTTCAGCATGTTGCGTTCCGTGGCCTCTACGTCGATTTTATTGCCTAATAAAACAACCTCACCTTTCGCCACCCAATCGTAAACCGTTTGACGGCTAACGCCTCGATGCCTGGCATATTCTGATTTGCTCATGAGCATAAGTTACAGATCCTCTCGTCTGACGTTTAACCCAGCTAACGCGATGGTTATTTTTCGCTCGTAAAACGCCATGAAACACCCAGATTAAAATGATAATGAATTGTTAAAGTATATTCTTTTTATGAATATAAAAACGATTTTTATGCTTTAAGCGTTGCGTTTATGGCGTGTTTTAATGAATTTGCTCTCAAGGTGTTCATGGTGTTCATATTCACAACAATATTCTTATAAATCATTAAATTAAACCATGAACACTAGTGTACATAAGCCTTCATAAGTGTACATAGGTGTTCATGTTTGGGATTTTCAGCTTAACATATCATTAACACTCATTCCGTTAATGCTTCCCCGTAATTGCCTCTCTACAATGTCGCTATTGCTATCAAGCTGGGGCTGACTGGCTAAATCGTCCTGCTATGTACGCACCTTCTCAACCACATCTCCAGATGTCTACACGCCATAATCATGGTCACACCGTCAATAGACACCGCTTCATGATTAGTTAGTCTTGGAATAGTGGAGTCACTCCATCAGTTAGATTAATGCCTATAATTGAGTTAACACATTCGCCTTTAATAACATAATCACGCTCAAGAATTTTAGCTATCTTTTGAATTTCCCGCCAATGCCGCATGACGAATAACTCTGTTTCTTTCACCATTTCATTTAAGACACCAACTCTGCTTGCCTTTGTATTTGTTGCACAATATAGATCAAGCATTTCTTCAACTATCTCTCGGTCTGAGCCCTTTGTTTTTTTGCTGAATGAACATGATTTACTGAATATATCACCACCTCCATATGCAACCTCGCTTATAGGACCAGCAAGCGATATAAGCATTTCCCTCTTGGCGTAAATTTTAATTTCTTTTGAGTAAAATTCAATAAAAGGCGTAATACTACCATCTCTATTTACTACCCCTGACTTACTTTCCAGTAATCTATTCAGATTATAACCGCTTCTAAATTCGCTGCACACAACCCCTAAACACTTAGCTTCATTGTAGTGCTCGTCGTTTATGTAGCCATTCTCATTCATGATGCTGACATGACGTATGTTTAAACAAGAACACCAATTTGCAACGGCGTGGCCAGCTTCATGATGAGCAACACAGGACTTACCGTCTGCAATCCAGTTGAAAAAATCACTATTTTGAGTCGGGGTAGCCATTGCTAACTCTCATAACCTAAATGATAGAACCCGGCCAACAACCGGGCTTAAGGATTGCATCACGGTCTGCGATTTCGATTTAATCGCGCATCTTCTTCGGCTTGCTTCTGCACCCAAAAATCCTTATTGCTTTGATTGATGTTCTGTAACTTAGAACAGTGATTGTCGAAAGTCTGACGGCTTTGCCGCTGCTCTCTCTCACTGCGTGGTATGAATTTGCTAACCATAATTATTTCCCCCCCCACGCCTTTTTAGCCGCGTCACCAATAGCCATTATTGAATCAAAGGTGGTGTACGGTTTTGGCTCGATGTTGTTTGCTTTCATGTAATCCCCAACCTGCGCCAGTACGTCTATAGCTTCGCTTAACTGAATCTCTGACATTGGACGGGAATAGGCTGCTGAAAAGGCTTCAGCGGGGGCGTAGCGTAGTACATCAAGAGCAACGAGGCGAGGATCATCATCCTTTGTGTTCTCGTTGTACTTAGGACATACAGCACGCACCAGCCGCATGAATTCAGCGTCGCAGGTTGTTGGCATGTTGCCACTTTCATAACTATCGCCAGTGCGCTTGTATTTGCGGTCTGCTGTGCGCCGCTCAGCTGCTGCGCGATTCTCAGCAGCAATAACCCTCTTATTAGCAGCAGCAAGCGCCTGAACAATGGAGGTCATAAAGTTTGCGGATTGTTCATCGGTAGAAAACGAGATGGTAGCGCCGTCATCGTAGCTGGCTGAAATTGCAACGCCTTTTCCAGATGGGGTAGCACTGAATTGCAGTAGGTTTGGCATGATCAAATTTTCCTGTTACCTCGACGTTATTGTCGGCATAAAGATTATACAACGTAACCATAAAAACAGATAGAATAATGAAAAATTAATCACAAAAAGTGGTTTAAAGCGTTAAGTTTCTGCTATTCTAAGTCTGTGAGGGCAGGCATACCCTCCACAATGTGCAACGTGAAACTTCCCAAAGCCCGCAACTCCTAGCGGGCTTTTTTTATAGTTTTTACTACCTCTTCACGGAGTTAGGGTAAGCCTGTGGAAGCCAGTCTTCTGCACTGCCTGAAAGCTCAACATTGGTTACTACACCTCGCGTCTTTCTCTCCTTCCTGTATTCGTGGTTAAACTCCCGCATTGCACTTTCCATGCCCTCAGCAAATTTATTCAGGGTTAGCGGCTTATCGAACCCGTTAGCCTCCAGAAAGGCCAGATAGGCGTGATAGAGATACACTCTCGGATAGAGCGGCGGATTACGGTTGCCCACCAGCATTCCCGTACACTCTGACAGCTTTTCAAGGTAGGCACAGAAAGCATAAAGCGGGTCTGTTTTCTGTTTAACCTCCAAGGCTTCCTCACTGTTCCGCTGATCCAGCAAGAGAATTCTTGCTTTTTCTGGATCGGAAAAGTTAGCCAAAAGACGGCGGACTATGACCGGAATTTCTGCAGATATCTTTTCCGACAAATCAGGGTCTTTGTCCTCCTCCCTTACCCGGTTATTGAACTGAAAAATAACCCTGCGGCGGGCAACGCCTCCGGCCCGTTCGGTAAAAATCATCGGAGTGTTGTTTGTGGCAACCACAACGGCCCTCAGAACGGCGGTGTACTGGTGCTCATGCTTCGGGTCAATCTCAACGGCATCACCGCCAGTAATCGCTTTAATCCCTGTCCCTTCGCCTGAGTACTTGGGCTGGTCTGGTAGGGTTATCATGCTTTTTCCTACGAACTGAGCCCGGCCTCTGGCGCTGTCGAGAGCCGCCATATTGCCGCTGGCCGTGTTGTGTTCGCCTGCCAGCATAGTAGCGATGTGAGTGAATACGCTTTTGCCGCTGCCGCCCTCGCCGGTTATCTCAAGAAAAAGCTGCCAGTCGTAGCGGTTTGCCAGAACCATAAACAGTCCAGCGGCGATACGCTGCATCTTAAGTGCGTCCCTTCCTGCTGTGTAACTTAGCCATTTATGGAAGTTTGGCGCATGGTCATGAAGGTTTTCGCCTGGCTCTGGCTGCGTATAGATCACGCCGTTATCGTTAGTGAGCCAGTTGTCTAACGAATGCTCAGAGAAAGCACCGGTTTCCATGTCGTACACGCCATTTTTGAACGGGATAAGGCTGCGGCGTGGCTCCCCCATAACCGGAATGACTATCTTTAACGCCTCTATGACGTTATTTACAGAGCGTTTGCTGAAATTAGTATGGTTTTCGTTGTAAATAGCCACCATTTCACGGCTTAATTCCAAGGGGGCCGCCTTAACCCATACGCCCTCTCGGTAAAGATAAACAGCTTCACTTTCTGCGTGGATGGCAATACCTTCGTACCGCTGCGCTAACATCAGCGCCTTTTCATTGTCAGCCTTTTGAATCAGATTTATAGAGCCACCGGACGGCATACAGACAGCACTATCCCCGCAATTGACATCTTCTCTGATCCGCTTGAGATAATCGCGCCAATCCTCCGGCTCTCGATCCGGAATGCCCCTAAACAATTTGGCATCCTGCACGCCAGCCCGCGCCAGCTTGACACCAATATCGTTAATCTTCATCGGCTGAATTTCCCCAGCAAGATATACCCTCGCAGCCCTGCGGCCATCGTCGACAATTCGCAGGTGATCCAACTCTTCCAGTTGTTTTGGCCCCAGATAAACAGGAGGTATTGAGTCTCCGGCGATTTGCTTACCCAATCCCTCTTCCCAGCCTTTCGCATGGCTCCATGCATCAGACCCGGCAAAAATAACAGCCTCAGTAAATAAGTCTTTAGGCAGTTTTTTAACATTGGGTGCATTTTTCATTGCTTATTATCCTTCACAGGCTGAAATTCTTTGATAAATCGTTGCTCAGGGTAAATACAAGGATACCCATAGCCATCTCGATAAAATGTCACTCTGTTGAATCGGTAACTTTCAATAATTATTGGTAATCCGATTTTATCTTCCCATTTATCGCCGGGCAGGATTTCAGGCTGAGTTTTCCCGCTGGCAATTAAGCCAGAATTTATTTTCAGCATTTTTTTTATTCCTCTTTGATGCCAGCAGCCTTTTTAAGGCAGGTCAGGGAGTCATTCACAAGGCTGCGAACCGCTGCAATACGGTCAGCTTCGATATCGTCTTCAATACCCATGCTATCAAGCCATAGTTCAAGAACGGCCAACCCCTGCCGGGTGAAACTAATCGCTCGCTCAACATCAGTGACAACCTCAAGAACATCTCTTTCATTGGATTTTCTGTTCATGAGCGACCTTTCCTCACCTTTGACCCCTTCATGCTGTCAGAACGATCCGCACCCGCATTCGCTACGGTATCGTTCAGCGCCCGTACTACCTCACCAACCGTACCCAGCATTGCGCCTATTTTGCGCATGTCTCCCTTTGCGGTCCCCTCGGTGTAGTTGTCATTATCCGTGGCCCAAAACATCAGGCTTCCAATTGCACTAATGCCGAGCAACAAATTACTCACAGCCTCATCCATGCGATTCTGAATGCCTTCCAGCTCATCAACGGTGTCGACATTGCAGAATTCGTGGCGTACTAAATCGTTATACAGGCTCATGCGGCCACCTCCTGAACGCGAGTAATGCGAACATGTTTATATTCGCCTTTCTGCGCCAGTAATTTGGCGGTAGATTTAGCTGTTTCTGGACTTGTGCTGGTCATGGTGTAGTGAATGCCTACGGTGTACCCGCGCCTGTTAACAGCGTATCCGTCGATCTGGAAGGTTTTACGCATTTCCGACCTCCATTGCTAAACGGGACTGGATAGCGGCGGCTTTGCTGCCTAATTGCAGGTAAGTTCGTGTTATCGCCGGGTTGCTATGGCCCAGCATTTCAGACGCCACCAGCAGGCCCTGTTCGCCACCTGCGGACATGAGATTAAAGGCTGCTATTTTTCGGCTTGAGTAGGCACTCAGGCGCAATTTAGCGTTAATGAAGCGGGTAAACCACTCCATGACGTTATGCAGCTTGCGCCAGATGGTTTGTCTGGTAACGCTACCTTCCAGACTTTGACAACGGTTACTTTCAATCTGTGAGCGGGAAAATACCAAATCATCCTCAACCAGATTACGATCCAGACGTTCACGCAGCCGCTTAATGATGCCCGGTGGTAACTGTTTTGTGTCGTGCTTAACATCAGCTTTAGCCACCAGCCCAAACACTATCGCCTGTTCTTCGTCGCTCATATCAGCCGCCAGAGCGTCACAGGTAATGCTATCCCACTTCATGTAGGCGATATGGTCAGCGGCAAGCCTCGCGGCGTCCTTGCGCTGCTGGCGCACAATTTCGATGCCTTTACGGGTTGCCCTGGCTTCTGCGGCTTTGGTTTGCTTCGCTACCACAATCGTAGCGGTCCCCGTCTCCCAATTGATGCAGGAGTATCGCAGGTTGCAAACGTCGCTGGTACGCCAGCCGGTTACGGTAGCAATGTCCCACCAAAGCAACACCCAATCCGGCTGCGTTTGCTGGATACGTTCACGCAGTTTGCGCTGTTCGTCGCGGTCATAGACAGGCGTCATTGTACGACTGCCTTTAGTACTAACCGCTTTAACCACGTTTCCGCGCAATTGTCGGGCTTTGGCTGTAAGGGTCTGGAGATTAAGCATGATTATCCCCTTTTTTTGATGATGTCGCGCCTTCTGCAGTTGTCTGAATGAGATTAATAATGTCGTTACGTAGTATTTCTTCTCCTGGCCCATCTAACATCATCGCGGCAGCTGCAAGAGAGGCTATTTTTATCAGCGCTGATTCAAGATCAATTACATCATTCGGCATGATCCACCCCCTGAGCGACGGAAGATATTCCCTCGATAAGATCTAGCATTTCAACCTGCATTTCATGCGACCATTCAGTGCCGCGCAAATACCTGGCGGCAACAGCCAGCGTCCATATTATTTCCAGTTTTTCATCAGCGCTTTTTTCGTGAGTTGAGGTGGAAACATTAGGCATGGTTCCCTCAAAAATAGAGCAGCTCAAGAAGGTAGAGGATGGAGGTATTTTGTCGGAAGTGAGCTGCCAGATGGTTTCGCTATCGGAATCTATCCAAGAGTCCATAAATGGTCTTTCGGTGCGGATTTTGGCAGCAAAGATTAAATTCCAGCCCGGGAAGGTATCACGCGCAGCTTCTTCGGTATCAGCTATTGTACGCAATACGATTGGCGTGCATTCGTGGTTTTTAGGTGTGGCCAGAAACAGCCAAGTGAATTTTGTTTGAGAGTGAGTAGGGGTAGTCATCATAATGATGATCTCCTTGTGCATATTTAAGGAGTCACCACCAGAGTTTCCACGCTCATGATAGGTGGTGACACTGACAGGGGTGGAAATACCGGTGCACAAGGAAACCGGCCAGCCCGAAAGCTGCCCTGCCAGCGCCACCATTGATTCTGTGCGGATCTGTGCCGCTGAATATAGTTGTGCTGACTTTGCGACAATAAAAAAGACGCGGTAGGCGTCTGTTGTCGCCATGTGCTTACCGGGTTTCCACGCCCGGCACCCGTTTTGTGAGGTGCGGGTTAATAATAACCACACTACAGCACCCAGCGCAAGGGAAATCCCTTACACCAAGAGCCATCGCTTAATCAGTACCCGCGAGAAGCATAAACACGCGCCATGCCAGCCCAATGACCGAAGAGAATTTCGTATTTGATCGGGTTGTAAGTAATGCTTCCATCGATTGCTGCTGCACGCCACGCCCTATCTGAGATGGAGGTATCTTTTGCCGTCTTACCCCATTCGACGATGTTCCCTGCTAAACCCTGAACACACGCACGGCTTATAACCTTTTCACCAGCATAAGCCCCAACATCCGAGCATGAAGATAAACTCATATCAAGGCTGTTTCTTAAGGACTCCAGTCCATCTACAGACATGAACCACCGGCCATTTGCATAAGCCACCCTGTTACCTCTTATTGTGAATTTTATCGTATTTAGGGCGTTGAGAATAATCTTCTGCTCCGGCGTGGGGTTAGTCCATAGCACAAGATTAATGGGCCTTTCTGAGGCTATGAGTTCTTCCTGATCGCGCTTGGCCTGAGCTTCATGCTCTGCCTGATAACGCTGCTGGTTTTCGTTGCGAACTTCCTGGTACCGCACTTCGATTTGTTCACGTTTCACCCTGAATGAAGAAATGGCTTTGTTAAAGCTCTCCTTATCAACATCATCAAGCCCCATACTCCAGCGGTCGTTTTTGAAATCTGCGAAAATGGCATCGACTAAATTTTTATTTGTTAATTTTTCAGTCAATTTCGAGGCAAAGCCCATTAACTCTTCTTCGGTTCTTTCATTGGAATCGAATGATATTACCCCCAAGCCATCCGAACCATATTCATGATATGCAGCGTAGAAAATAGGTATGAATTGTGGTTTTTTATTCACAAAATCGATAATGGCTTTGGTATCACAGGTTGATCCATTCCATTTTATTAGGCTCTTGCCCCCGTTTTTTTGGGTTTCACAATCATTATCAGTAAGGCGCACCACCGCATCCCAGCCCGGACGTTTTTTATAATCATCGTTTTTAACAATATGCATCTGGGTTAACGCCTTAGATGGGTCTATCTTCCCAGCGGTACAGGAGGCCAGAGGGAGTACGAGCGGGAGAAAGACAGCCAATTTCACAATGGCTTTAGTTCGTTTTTTCATCATCCTAATGTCCGTTTAAGCCGAGATTATAAGCCATCTTAAATTGTGGTCGAAACCAAGTCGATAGAAAGCCATTTTCACAGCTCGAGCCATCGGTAACTTACAGCCCAAAGCCCAAATCTGGGCTTTGACCGCCAGCCAGAAGAAACCATTTTAAATCCCGTACCTTCTCTTTGGCTGAACAGAGTTACTCCCCGTAATGCTGTGAATTGCCACGATGATTCGGGGTTGTGTTGCGCAGGTCTTTGAGTCCCGCACAAACGCTGACCTACAAAATTTTTGTAGGTGACAGGCCCTCTTGATGAGGTGCTGTTTTGCGTAACCCTTAATGAGTTGTGCAAAGGCTCACCTCTTTAAGAGGTTTGCCTAACCACCAGCGATAGCAACAACCGCCTACCTATGAACACTATGAATACCTTATGAATACCTTATATAAAGGTGTTCATACTCTATCTATATGATTTTTAATGGTAATATTTAAAACATGAACACTATGAACACCTTTTAGCATTTTTCTATAAACATTACACCATCGCCCTATTTGATGCCTTTCTCTGGCTGGCTTGTGTAAGTTACCTTTGCAGGAAACAGACAATAAAAAAGGCTTGCCCCTTTCAGGTTACAAGCCTTGTCTATCGCTCTGGATCTCACTCGCTACAGATTCCGCGCTTTTCGCTCTGCCTGCCGATCCACGCCTCAACCTCATCACGATACCAGCAATTTCGGCCGCCAACTTTGAAGGGCATAGGAAAGCCGTTTTCCTCGTTCTTCAAAAACTCATAAAACGATGAATCCGAGCGATAACGCAGCCGGGCTTTAACCTCGACTTTAAGCAAAATCTCACTGCTCGATACAGACATAAAAACCTCCGCATATATTCGATATAATTATAACAAATTTGGATAAAAAAGATACATTTCGGCGTGTAACAGGCATAAAAAAGCTGGAATAATCGAGCCCAAAATAGATATTCGACAAGCACTATCCAACCAGCCTTAATCCCTTATCGCCCTTCGTTTCCAGTATTTCACCTTTCCCGGCCGCTTCTACGTAATCGCCCCACCACTGCAAAAGAATGCGCCTCTTTTCGATATATGTTGAACGGTTGTAGATATTGCGAATGGCATCACCGCTTTTGTGCGCTAATGCAGCCTCAATGATGTCCGGGTTAAATCCTTCTTCGTTCAGCACGGTAGAAGCCAGAGAACGGAAGCCATGCGGAACAATAAGCCCTTTAAACTTCGAACGGCTGATTATCTTTGTCACGTTGTAGCGGCTGATTGCCTCATTCTGACGCCTCAACGAGGGAAACACATAATCACCGCGCCGCCATGCTTTCATAGTGTGAAGAATATCCATAGCTTGCCGTGATAACGTGACTGTATGCGGCCTCTTGGCTTTCATGCGCTCCGCAGGGATATTCCATAGTGCGTTGTCTATGTCGATTTCTTCCCACCTTGCCCCGTAGGATTCTGCGGGTCTGGTCATGGTAAGGATCTGGAAAATTAGCGCCTGTTTAGTCGGTTCGCCGCATATGCTCGCATCCCAGACATCGAGGAATTCAGGGAACAACGCAGGGGAAAAAGCTGGCAATGGAGTAACCTTCACAGTTGGCAGCGCTTTAGCAATGCGTAGAAGCGGGTTGTAAGCGATTATTCCGGCGTTAACTGCAAAATCCATTACCCCATTTGCATAGCTGCATAATTTCAGTCTCAAGGCTGGATGTTTGGAGAATTTCTCAAGCTCTGCGAGCGTGTGAGATGCAGTGATTTTATGTACGCTAATGCCGCCGATGATGCTATTCAGGTGGTCGATTCCCTTTCTGGTGTATATAAGTGACCGCTCCCGTAAACCGTCGCTTTCTTTTTTTGCCAGCCATGCAGCGGCCAGTACGGAGAATTTCTCCCCGTGTTCCTTCTGTTTTAACGCCTTTTCCTCCCTTTTGACCTCCACAGGGTCAACACCACGGGCAACCAGACGCCGGGCTTTATCTCTTTCTTCTCTGGCTTCGGCAAGGCTAAATTCAGGGTATCGGCCTATGGTTAGCGTCTGTCTTTTCCCTGTTAGCGGGTGCGAATACCTGAAACGCCAGGACTTACCGCCGGCGGCTGAAACGTACAGCAACAAGCCGAACCCGTCATATAAGCTGTAATCCTTTTTTTGTGGTTTGGCGTTCTTCACTTCTGTATGGGTTAGGGGCTTACTACTCATAGTTCATTCCCGTGCGTGACGTTGTGCTTTTCTGGTTCTTGATTTAGTCCACGCCGCACCGATTAACTGCGCAAACAACCGAACTTAAACGAACCCTTTCGGGCGTCTATGCGGCGCTATTGGCGGGGATTTGCCGGATGATTTGAAAGGTATCCGATTGAATTCGAATGATAATCACACTTCCACTTCAGCTGCATGCCGTCGTACTTCTGCGTGTCGATCGGGCGACCAACCTGTGCAGCGGCCTGCAATTCAGGAACGGTCCAGCCAAGCTCCATACCCCACAGCGTGAGCGGGAAGCCAGTTTTTGCGATGTCGACGTTAAGGCCAGCCATCGCCGTCGCAGTTTTGCTCAACCAGTTTTTACCGTTGGCATTCGGTGTACCGGCAGCAGCAAAGGTGGTGTTAGTGAACGAGCTGATCTCATCAGCGATAGAGACGTCTTCACGCAACTGGATATCGCGCGACCAGGTGAAATTCACCAGCGGCAGATTCAGTGTCTGATCGAGACGCTCCAGCTCATGGACAAGAAAGGCACCAGTGCCGTCGACTGTCGCCTGGTCAAATGTCATTGGCATTTGCGATTTCCTTAAATATTGAAGGCCAGCTCAATGTTGCCGCTGGTATCGCCAGGGCCATTGAAGTAAGCATTAGTGATCTGGACGGTATTCGAGCCATCAGCGGCGGCAAGGAACGCGCCGAGAGGGCTTGAGGCGGATGGTGTGGCCACTCGCATATAGACCGGGCCATGCAGCGCGACGCTGGATGCATCCGCGCCGATGTTTACCGTGACGTAGCCACGTACCAGGCAATCGCCGGTGAAGTTTTTACCGCTGCCTACCTGCTGGACTTTATCCGGCTGGCTGGCGGTCGGATACGGACGAACGTAAATGCCCACCAGCACCGACGCTTCGTCGCTCGCAGCGATTGGCACAAATTTCCCGGAGGAAATCTTGCCGCCAAGGCCGTAAGCGGGGAAAAGGTTGGAGGAGTCCAGCAGTTGAGGTTCAACCGTCAGATCCTGCGGACGAGAAATTGCCCCGGCGATGCCCGCAGGCATCCGGTAAAGAAATGTATTACCCATTGGTTAGCCTCGTTTAGACCAGAATTCCTGCGCGGCCTGATTCATACCGGCAATGGTTTTAACAGTGGTGGCAGTCTGCGTTTGCAGGCTGTCGACGGTTTTGGTGTTGCGGTTTTTCGCCAGCTCAGAAACAGCCGTGAAAGCCATATCTACCGTGGCTTTTTTCAGCTTGCTGATATCGGCATCACCGACAATAGAGCGCACCAGAGATTGATCTGCAGAGGCGAGCACCTGGCGTTTGAACGCTGTCGGCTTAGCCTTTTCTGGCAACTGGATGCCTGGCTGAATCAGATCGGCGCGATAAGCGGCATCACCGGTTACTTTGCCTTCCTCCTCATCCTTCTCTTCTGGATCTTCATCACCAGTCGATTGCTCCTGACGCTCCATGCCTTCCAGCTTATCCAGACGGGCAATGATGGCCTGCGCCCAGTCGGGGACTTCTCCGCCTTCATCGCCAGTGCCAGGCAATGCCGGGCCGGGAAGCGGATTTTGCGGCGCAAGGTTAATGACCACTCCACCGGGTGTCATGGAGGATGTCACATCGTCATCGCCAGTCAGATTATCCGGCGGGTTATCGATCAGATTCGCCATTTCGGCGGCATCGTTGGTTTTACGGGCCTTCAACAGCCGGGTAAACCAGTTTTTAGTAGTGCTCGGCATAGCGTCTCCCAATGCACAACGTGAACCAGCCCGCCCGTTAGGGACAAAGGCCAGATGATTACCGGTTATCGCGTACTGCTCTGCGATGCCCGGCGAGATTTGTCGGTAGTCAGCGTCATAACCGCAGCTCACCTCTTCGTCGCCGTTCTCCACTGCCTGAATGGCCTCAGGCGTTTTGGCAATAACGTCCGCCAGCAGCAGGTCTGATTTATCACCCGCGCCTCGGCGAACATTCTGGATGTGGCCGTTAGAGAGTTGCCGCCAGTTTTCTGGCGTGACGAAGATGATGTTTCCGCTGAAGTCTTTGGGGTGGCCTATCGTGACGGCCATACCCTCAAACGATGCGATAGTGCGCTCGCTGAAAACTTCTTCAGGCGTGCGCCGTACGGTTATGAGTCCATGGCTATCAGGCTGCAGGTCAGGCAGCTCCTCAGCGCCATATACCTGCTCACCAGTCCTTGCGATCGGGACGTCCTTAAACAGGACTGACCCATCAGCAAGTTGAAAGCGGGTATTACCCAGGCGGGTTTTAAAGAAATATTTCATGGGTTACCTGCTGAATTGCGGGCATTGAAAAGGCCGCTCATTGGCGGCCTGTTATTTTTTTGGTTCGGGGATCTGCACTTCTGGCCAGCAATCGCAGTTCGGCAGGCATCCGGCGTGTCCGGTCATGCCGTCAAGCGTTGGCGGGTCATCCCAGCGCACAAATTTATCTTTCATTCCTCGGTGCGATGTCCTGGTACCAGCCCCCTTGATGCGCCACCAGTACCCCTCAGAACCAACTGACAGTGCCCGAGCCTGAGTTAATGCGGTAGTGGCGCGGCCTATCTCAGTGCGGGCTATCATCCGCGCCCTGCTGGCCGCCACGTCGCCGGACTGCATGATCATCTCGTAAAGCTGATCTGGGCGCTCACCATGGATGACAGCCTGTATCGCACGCTCCTGAATTTCCCTGACACGTCCGGCCGCCTCTAATGGCAGAGACTTCATGTAGCGAATCTGTCGGTAAACGATGTCTTGCGCCACCATGCCGACAGGAGTGTTACCAATCACGTCACGCAGACCAGCGGATATTTCTTCAGAAACAGAGCGCCACTGATTCCACTCCTCTCGCTCCACCTGGGCAAACATCTTTCGACCGACCATTTCGGCCCAGTCGTCGATCACCCCGGAGTAGTCAACAAGCGATTTAGCAATGCTCTCAGCGCTTGCCTGTGAACCATCGTAGGAACCCGTGACGATTTGATTTATCTGGTCGACTATCGCCAGTAGGCTTTTCTGATACTGGACCTCCGATCGGCGGCGGAGGGCTGGTTTCAGATTCAGTCTCCTGCCACTGTTTCGCCGCATTCTGGATATCCTCATCGCTAATTGAAGCACCGATGCCGGTTACGTCAGACAGCTCGCGCAAATCGGTCAGCGCAGCAGCCGGCGACATTCCCAAATCACGCACCGCGGTTGCCAGAGCGGTGGTCGTGTTGGTTGCCACCGTAGAGCGATCGGTGTCGCTCATCTGCCACAAGGGGTTAAACTCAAAGGTGAAATCTTCCGGCAACGGCTCGCCAAACTCTGAGCGATGCAGTACATCGAATAACAGGCGGATGTGAGGCCGTAAATCTCGCTCCTGAAGCGTTCCCACGTCGTCGTAGTAGTTCGCGAGGTCAGCGTCACCGGTTGAAAAACCCTTCGGTGACTGGCGGAACAGACGGACAAGAGGAATACCAACAGCACCCGCGATATCCTCTTTAAACTCGCTAAGCAGGTCAGACAGGCCCGCGAAAGAATAGGAATGTGTTTCAAATTCGTCCTCCGAATCAAACAGGGACATCCCCTCGTTCGTCTGGTACTGGCGGACCATTTCCATATTCTTGATAAGCGCTTCAAACGCCTTACCGCCCGTGGCGATAATTTCACGCAGCTTTTTAATCTTTGCCGTTCGCAGATGTGCCTTGTAGGCAAGCTGGGCGGCTCCGACGCTGGTGCTATCGTAGGAAGTCAGGCGATCGAAGATGCGCTCGACAATGGACATCCCCCATTCGTTTTCGGTGATTTTCTGCTGGTACGGCAGCTTCACACCATCCATGCGGATCAGTCGGCTGTGGTGAACGGTCCACGCAGGAAGCCCCTGCGCCGTCGTCACGATGTCATAGAATTCAGGCTTGCCGAGGTTAGGGCCAAGCGCCTTAATGCGCCTGGTGAGCTGTGGGTTAATCATCCAGCGGTCAAGTACAGCCAGACCTTTAAAACTGCCCTTGCCAACCTTATCCAGCACCAGCGGCGTCAGCGGTGCCTGACCTTCAATCAGAATCAGCGCCACCGCCCCGCCATACAGTCGGGACCATTTCAGCGTCTCGTTGATGCAATCCCAAAGCTGAAGCTCATCGAACCTTGACTCCAGGACCCCGCGGCGTTTCGGGTCTATCTCACTGGTGATCCGCACGCCCTTTTTGGTCATATCGTCCGCTTTCGAATCGACTGCGGCGCCAATAATCCAGGAGGAACGATAAGCCCACTCGATGAGTAGGCGGTTGCGGCTGGTATAGTTCGCCCTGTAGGTCGATGCGGCATGCTGGTTCGGCTGCTGCATACCGACACGGGCAACAAAGTTATCGTACGAATCCGCCGTGGCGACTCGTCCTGTTTTCTTCGCCATGGTGACTATTCTCCGGCTTTTTTTGGTACTCGTGGCGGATAGGATAATTTGTTAAAAAATGACCCGATTTAACATAATGACTGTTACCCGCACCAGCCGGATCCCTCCCGCGATGAAATGTCCGCCAAAGGGTTATTTATCGGGGTCAAGTGGCTAAAATCGCGTGAATAAAACATGCATAAACAGAGTCGAAAATTGAATAGCGTGAATTTTGCGTGAAACGGTTATTTCCAGGTATTTAGCTGTTTCCCAGCGCTTCCCAGATATCCATTGCCGTATCAGTAGGAGCGAACGCCATGATAAAAGCGTCGGCCACGTTCGGCGATGGCACATCACGCTTGGCGAGGTCTTTTTTGCTTTCCACCATCACACGCCCGTTTTTGTCAAAATCGCGGTGTGGGGTGGTAAGTTCCAGCTTGAGCTTTTCCAGCAGCGGGCAGGATGAGTCGATGCTTATCAGCTCATCTACCGGGTACTGCTCACCGTTCTTAACCGCGTTGAAGGTATTACGGAAACGATCCGCTACCAGCCACCAGGCTTGCGCTTTGAGGTTGGCGAAAAAATCCTTGTTCGGGATGCCAATGTATTCGTAGTCCGGCTCATTCACACAAGCGCCTGCATTGAATCGCTGATAGTTGATGCGGGATGCGTTCATGTTTTCGCGCTTACGATCCTCATTAATTTCTGAGAATTTAGCGCCAGCTGATGCCCCAACGCCGATTGAGTCGTAGACGATATCAGCATCGCGCTCCAGTGCTGCCTGATACGTACGCTGGCAGCTCTTCAGCAATTCGTCTTCTTTCGCCTTCCACTCATCCGCCCAATACACGACGGAGCCGTGGCGATAGACGTTAGCGCACTTATCGGCGCCGCTATCGGCGACGTCGAAGCCAATACGCTTGCGCCCGCTTGGCTCGAAATTAAGGACTTTGTGGGCATCAACGGCCGCCTCAATCCATGACAGCTTGATAATGGCCGCATCATCATCCGACTCTGGCACGCCTTCGTAGACGTGCTTAAACCCATCCGGATCCCGGCGCTTAGCGGCTTCGATAACCTTCAGCATGGTGTCGGACAAAAAGGGGTTTTCATCGTAGTTGATTTTGCGTATCAGCGTATCTTCTGGCGGGTCGACCACAAAGTTACGCCAAACGAAATCAGTCACCAGTCCGGGGTTAAAGATAAACCAGCACTCTGAGCCCTCTTTACGGATGGTAGGCTCCAGTATCTTCCACTGGTATTCCGTCAGCGCGTGGGCCTCTTCAAGCCACAGAACGCTGATACCTTCCAGAGACTTAATCTCTTCAATGTTGCGCCAGAGCCCATAAAACACGAATTCAGACCCGGTCACCCGGTTAATGATTTTGTTGTTCAGAATGCGGAAACGATGCCGCAGGCCAAAGCGGTCAATCTGAATTTTGAGCAGGGTATACACCGACTCTTCAATTTTGTTCTGGATCTGACGCGCGCAACAAAAGCGAAGGCTGTATTTATTCGACAGAAATATGGCGATGCCAGCGGCATCCCATGATTTTGACGATGACCGACCACCATAAAGCACTTTGTTACGCGCCTGCGTCGTCCAGAAGCTACGCAGGACCGGATTCAGCGTCGGTTTGGATGTCAGAGTAGAAGTCATTGAGGTCACGCTCTCCGTTGCCATCATCAATACCTGCATCACGGCGAAGACGATCGGCCTCCAGCGACACCTTATCAGTAGCAGCCTTGCGATAGTCTGTATCAGCAAATATTTTTCCTACCGTCGCAAGCGTGCCGACGATGGACTCAATACGAACGGTATTGCGCATCATCGCTTTCTCGGCGGCGCTGATATTTTCCATCAGCACCTTTCTTTCCTGGTCCCCTTCAGCATCTTCCAGCTTGGTCAACCACCGGCCAATATTCTCTGCGGCGACAAGGTTGTTAGCCCGAAGGCGAAATAATTCGTCTTCGAGTGTCAACGCTTTCGCGTCTTCAATGACCTCATCTTTAAGCAGAAGGCGGCGGGCGTAACCACCATGCTTTAACGCCTGCTGGTTGCCGGGTTGAAATGGGTTAGTCGGTGGATCGGTACGCACCCCGCGTATCGGTTTCGTATCTGGTGGAGGTTCGGCTTTTGGTTGCGTACTTTTTTGCGTACGGCCAGAGCTGGCAGGCTTTTCGCTGGTACGCGCCTTATTCTTTTGCGTACCACTTTGCGTACCATTTTTGCGTACCTGCGTACTGGCCTTGCGTACCCAATCAAACTTTTTAGCCCTCTTCCTGATAGCCCCTTCAGTAACGCCGTATTTATCGCCTATATCACGGAGACTAAGGACTCCGGCCCGGTATGCCGACTCGATGGCCTCCCAGTCCGGTGTTGCCATAATTTTGTCCTCGCCTTGACATTATCGAGCCACCTCTGGAAGTGGCTCTGTAATGCCATCAAGCTAAAACGCCGACCGTCTGTTTTTCTACTTTGTCTCGGGCCAGAGAAATGCAGAACCGCACAAACAGGGATGAAAGCGCGTAACACACTGCGGTAAATACCCAGCCGCCGTAGGCAAGCAGAGCAATGGTTGCCATCATGCAACACCATCCCCACCAACGAGCAACGACGTTCTTACGCCGGACAATCTTTCTCAGCGACTCAAGCACCGACTGACGTGTTTTCTCATCAGTTACATGCTCAGCACCATGCGCGAGGAATGTTGTAAGAAGACCCCCAAATACACCGAGGAATACCACCACCCAAAACGCAGCGGCGGCCACGTTCAGAATATTGCTTTGCCCTGTAACCGACCCAAAGGCCAGCGCCGCAAGCAACGCGTAATAGAGAATTTTATTCAGCGTGTCGATTAAAAAGTTTTTCATGCTGTTTTCCTTTAGATGTGAGCCTGTCGTACAGGAACGCCGCCCGAGAGAGGTCGCCACCTTTAACGGCGCTCCTCAGGCTCACGACTGAAAGACTCTCGATGGTTTGCGCGTACGATACGCATTAAAAAGCCCCGCAAATGCGAGGCTGTTATTTCAGGCACTGCGTGGTAATGTACTCCTGCAGCGCTCTCAGGGCTGTTTGGTCGCTGATGATTCCGGACCGGATACCGAGAACGTTTCGTCCAGCAACTGCAGAGAGTTCGACGGTGGCATCATCGCCCATGCTGGCGGCGCCGGTGGCTTGGGTTGGGGCTGACACTGGACACTTGCCTTTGACGAGCACCCGACCACCATTATCAAGCTTGCGCTGCAGAGCATCATTTTCAGCTTTTGCATCGGCTAATTCCTTCGTGTATTTGGCATCAAGCGCTGCGACGTATCGCTGGCGGGTCTGCATGTCCGTGATGGTCTCGTTCGCAAGGTTTAGCGCTTTAACCTTCTCGTCACGCTGCCTTTTGAACTCGGTGGCGTTGTCGTGGTAATGACTGGCCAGCCAGCCGAGGCTGACTATCAGGCAGATCACAACGGCGCTGATAATGGCGGTTAACCGGCTCATTTTTGACTCCAGAGACAAACTTCGCGCTCAATCTCGCGGCGAGTTACCAGACCTTTCCACTGCTTGCCCTTGGCATAGGTCCAGCGGCGCAGCTGGTCGCATGCACCCTTCTGGTCGCCCTGGTTGATTTTGCGCAGCAGAGTGGAGGTCTGGAAGTTTCCGGCGCCGACGTTATAAGCGAACGAGTACAGAGCCCCACGCATTGTTTCGGGGATCGGCTTCTGGATGTACGGGTTAATCTGGCGTGCGACGGTGTTCAGATCTTTACTGAGCAGCGCACGGCATTCAGCCTCGGTGTACTTCTTGCCGAGCATGATGTCTTTGCCAGTGTGGCCATAGCAGATAGTCCAGACCCCTACCACATCCTGATAGGGGTCGTATCGCACACCCTCAAGGCCATCGTTACCGGTCGGGCCGGTGATGAGCGCTGAAGCAATGGCTATGGCGCCACCGCCGACGGCAGCGATAACGCTATTCCTCAGTTTTGGTGTCATAGCCATTGAGCCGATCCTCGCGTTCTTTCCGCCGGTAGTACCAGTTCACCCCACAGGTCGTAATGGTGCAGGCTATACCGACAATAATTGCCCAGTCACTCAGGGTCATCCCCGCTATTTTGTCGGCCAAAATCCATACCTCTGCCTTAACTGCCCCGGCATACGCCTTTGCTGAGACACCGCAGCCCGTCAGTGCGGTCCCGGTGCCGTATGAAAGTCTGCTGTAAATGGTGCTCATTTTTGTCATAACCTCACCTCCGTTGATGACGGATGGCGCTGTGTGTGTTTAAAAGGGGTCGGGCCCGTCGGGCTGGATTTAACAACGAAGCGTGTCGATGATGATTCCCGTAAGCCTGAAATGAAAAAGCCCACGCTTTTGCATGGGCTTGAATGGAGAGTTATTAAATTAATTAAGCCGATCGTCTGTCAGCAAATCCATCATTGTTTCTTTAATTAATGCTGCCGCTTCGTAAAAGCGCCCAGAGACATCAGGACCCGTAACCGTGATGTGTCTGCGCTTCCGACCAAGCACCGCCACCGTTAGCGTGCTTTCTTCATACCACATCTCGACATCCACCGAGACCCATTCACCGTTGGGATGATGCTCGCTTACCAATAAGTCAATGGTGAAAACCAACTGATGCGCACCGTTGAGTTGAACACCCTGTAATGGCCTTTCCGTTTTCATCCCATCACTAGACTTAACAAATGTTCTGACATAACTCAGCTTAATTCCTGATGATCCTGAAGGGATGCCATCCGGAAGCAAAAGAGATTGCTTAAACTCACTCATCAGGGCAATAGCGTCACCCTGCAACCTTACTTTCCGTTTTTGTTTTTGTTCGTCAAGCTGAGACTTTCTTTCCCGAATTGTGTCATAGATGATCTGCATTCCATACTCCAGAAGTTCTGATGAAGGAACATTCATAATTACCACCTTTTGGTAGGGAAATCTCTCAACTTGCACAAATAAAAACCCGCACAAGGCAGGAAGTAATACCAAGGGTAAAAGCGACGGTGCGGTAGCCGTAATGGTCCCAAGGTAGAGGGATTGGAGCATCTGGCGGGGATCGAACCCGCATATTCTGGTTGGAAGCCAGACGTAATTACCAAACTACGACAGATGCAATCTGGTTCAGGGCTCTGCGCGGAAGGGCTTTAACGTGTCGTGCAGCACGTCTCTACCCAAGAGCCCTGACCGGATTGCAGAAATGACAAAGCCCAAGGGGGTTAGCCTTGGGCTTTTAATTTTTTCTTGCTGCTCAGTTCGCTTTAACGTCCCGAGCCTATCACAATTCAAGCACTTTCCGCGCAACTATTCAAGTAAAATCTGTCGCTATTTGTGCCAAACGCGTCACACATTGGTGCGTAAAGCATCGATTCTGCTAAATTTAGCCAAACATCAACCCTGCTCTCGCAAGTCCTCAAGCACCATTCTGGATGCTTTTCGTTTAGCTCTTTTGCCATGGCCTTCTTGCTCATGCGATAGACGTACCGATCCTTGATTAGCTTATAGAGAGCTTTATTCCCGGAGCGCACAAGCTCGGCGCTAAGCACTGAATCAATTTTCAATCCCTCCTCGTCAGTACAAAACGCCAGGCCGCTTTTATTTTTACCGCTGAGGATTTCCTTGAAGAAGGCTTCCAGCTCAGGTTTGGTAATGCCCGATTTCTTCATACGGCGCAGTGCGTCATTGATAGCAGTCTTCGTTATCTTCCCAGATGCCAATAGCTGGTTAAACATGTTGCCGCCGCTACCTCCTCCAATGTATGACCAGCGGCCCCACATGCGCAGCTTTCCCTGTATCCAGATGCTTTCCAGCGTACGGAGGCGAATCATTTCACCTGACTTACCAACTTCAGAAGGGTTGATCATACATTCACCTCATTTTTGGTATTGCTCTGTCCAGCAGCAAACTGCACCAGTGACATAAATGCGCGGCCCTTCGCTTCGAGTTCCGCTCGATTGATGTAACTAAACCGCTCGCCAGCCCATGACTTATCAAAAACGACAATGGCGCCAGCGAAAAACGCACTGGTCGGCCTTTGTTTGTCGTCAACTGGCTTAAACCACTCGGGCAGATCGAAACCAATTCGCCCACGAATAAAGCAGACGTGATCCGCATCTTCCGGCCACCACGTTTCGCTTGTGGCTGACTTCACCAGGAAGACATAGCGACCGCCCTTCTCTCGTTGAGCAGCTGCATAGTTCATGATGTGCGTCATGCCAGTGATGGCCTGCTTTTCGTGATACTGAGATCTGCTGTAAGGCGGGTTTCCGTAAGCTGCGCCACCGATTGAGGAAAGCATTTCCGACCAGTCCTGTGTCAGCGCGTTATCTTCTGCCGTGTACCAGACAGGACATTTTGCATTGCTGTCGTCTGCGAACAGGTCCAGCATCAGCGGACCATACATCGCGTTAATACCCCAGAACAGCAGATCCGGAGTCCGCCACTGGTCGCCGACTTCTTTCAAATAGTGATGGGGTGCTGAACGCAGTGCCGTAAGGGCTTCACAGTAAAAATTAGTCATTCACGGTCTCCCCTAACTCCTGGAGTACCTGACTAAGTAACTCAGCCTCAGTACCGAACTTTTCTTCCCATGACTTACGGCCAGCATGAATAGCAACGCCGTAGCCACCAGTACGGTGATGGGCATGGCATAGCGGAATGACATGGAAGTTATCTGCGCGGACAGACAAGCCAGTACCAGAGCTGCAGTGATGGATTTCAGCAGGCGATTCGCCGTAGTTGAGGTTCCGGCATACGATGCAACCCAGCGCAGCTACGCGGCTCAGATGGAGCTTTTCAGCCTTGGTTTTGGATTTGCTCATATCGCACCGCCCTGGTGCGACAGACAAGCAGAAACACCAGCGATAGCCGGTGTCAGGGAGTAAATTTTTTGAGGGTGTTTCTTCTGCGCCATCGGTTTTTCTCCGTGGCACAGCGATCGATAAGCTGGGTTGTTCAGGCCCGCTGTTATTATAAATCAGACAGAGAAATACAGGTAGTGAGTTTTGCGTTTGCCGTCAGACTTTTAGAAAAGAAAACCCCGCCAGCGCGGGGTCTTATTCAGGAGCTTTTTCGGCGACCTTGCTGTGAACTTCCCACAGGCTAATGCCACAGCTCGCGCAGAAGTTGGCAAGGTAGTCCAGGCCAGACCACTCGCGAATCCCTCCGCGAGCAGCCTCCACAAACACAGCTATATCTTTACCCCGCCATAAGCCGAACAATCGCCAGCCGCCACCATCGGGACTTTTTACGGCGGCTATGCGCGTTAATACGCCGGTCTGATACAGCTCAGTGAAGGCCGGTTTCTTTCTGGTTATCATTCGCATAAATACAAACCTGTGATTTGTTGATAACAAATAGCGTGTTTGCGTTTTATGGTTTCACCTCCTGCGTGGCGGCTGCGAGCAGTCTGTGCCAGGCGTCTACAGAGTCTTCTGCGCCATAGTCGATAATTGAGTCGAACTCGTCGAGAATCTCCTTCCTCGCCTCTTTCGACACCAACACGTAACCATCCGGAATTGCCGGAGAGTTGCCGCTTTGCGCCGGAGCGACGCCGTTTTTCGCCGGAGAGTTGCCAGCATGCAGCATGGCGGCGCGGCAGGCGTTCCATCCTTCGTTAAAGCTCCACAGCAATGGATGGTCATCAGCATCAACGGTCTTATCTTTTTCATCCGGCACTACCGGCGCTGGCTGCGCTTTAATATGCAACCGCGGCTCCCCGTCTTTCGGCTCCGGCCATTCGCGTTGCTTATTCACAGCCAGTTTTTCAATCATTGCTTGAGTAACCTGCTCATCAGTGATTCCTGCCCGGCGCTGGGCGTCCCATATCAGGAACTGCATATCAGCCCACTCGGATAGGTCGCCAGGCTCGGCAGCGGCTTCCAGTGCTTCTTTGCTGAGGTGCTTCAGCGGGCCAACCGGCCCGACATTGCCGAAAGTTGCCTGTGACCACTCGGCATGCGCACTGCGTACCTGCTCACGTTCCGCCGCTGGCTGCGGTGAGGTGTATGGTTCTTCATCGAGATCAATTGGTGAGTTGCAGTTCGGGCAGCATCCATCACAATCACCAATAGCAGAAATCTCAACCTCATTTTGGCAAGACCAGCACGTCACACTTGGCACTACCGGCACCGGCTGCGCGTGGCGATAGAGCGGCGCTATGTTTCGCTCCAGGTCGGTAATAACGCTCCATATTGGGACTGACTCGACGCCTTGCTTCGCCATATCACGATAACTATCGGCATACGCCAGCACAGGATTACGGTTAGGCTCGCTGTCCATCGCGGCCAGCCTGAATGCAGCCAGCTCCCTGACGATTAGATTACCAAAATCAATTCCCACAACAGCCTCGCCGCTACTGATTCTCTGAAGCAGATCTCTGTTGTCGATGCTAAATTTGCTGGTCATTGGTTGGCTCCTTCTGCGTAACTGCCATACCACCATCCATCACCGCCATCAGTAAGAGATATCCTGCCATTCCCTACAGTATTTAGCACGCTTGCAGAGCAGGCGAATGACCCCCACTGTTGATTCACCTTCACTCCGTTTTCGGACTTTCCGATGCGGATGGTTTTTGTTTCTGCGTCAATCTGAATATCAATTTTTGTTCCGCGAAGTCCTGTATCTTTAGTAACCATGCCGCCAGTAGCTCCTGATTTTAGTTTTCTAAAGGAGACGAATCTAATTCCAGGCTTTCTTCCATTACGTTTTTGGTATTGACCTAATTGAGATACGAATGCCATCTACTCAACCTCCACCTTGATGCCAGCGGCGGCCAGCGCTACCTTTACGTCCTGGCTGTAGTTATAAACGCCATCAGACCAGACATATCTGTCCCCAGATACAATCTGCCGTAAGTCTGGCAGCTTCACGGTGCGGGACTCCAGCTCGGCGATGCGCTGGCGCTCAGCCAATTCCGCGCGAGCATCGAGCGTCACGTTAGCAGCACAGAGTTTTTGCTCAGCTTCTTCCAACTCGGCGATACGCTGCTGCGCCTTCTCCAGTGCCTCTACCAGCGCTTTTAGGTCTCTGGTTTTAATATTCATCTGAGAATTGAAATTGCTTACCGCGCGATGTACTTCAAGCTTCAACCTCAGCGCCAGTTCGGTGATATCAGTCATTGGCCTTTCCCTCGCTGCGGAACATCATGATTGTCAGGTCGCCTTTAGTGGCCAGGCGAACGGTAGAGCCGGGTTCCAGTCTGTTAAGCTCAAAGGCGTCATAAAACTCATTCACAGCTTTCTGGCGGCGAGATTCCTTACGACGCTTGTCCCACTGCCTCAGAGCATTTTTGGTAATCCACTGGCCTGTTTTAACCATGATGTATGCCCATCCAAGAATGGCTAAACCAGTATTGAGATAAGTGGCGATGCTCATTTGTCGGCCACCTCGCGCAGAGAAAACTCCCATGCGTATTCATCAGACGTTGCGAAGTAATTGAGTCTGTCCATGGTGATTACGCCGTAACGACCACGCTCACCGATGAAGAATTCGCCGATCACATCATCGTTGTGAATTTTATAAGGCTTGCCGATAGCGATTAACGCTACTCCATCCTGCGTGCGCTTTTTAGCTGCCGTGAATGTGATGGTCTTTTCCCGTTCTGCTACACCATCAGCCTTAAAGCCGGCTACGATGCGATCGGTGGCGGGGGTTTTTAGCCCATCGCGCAGTTTTACGTATGCGCTCAGCATGGCCAACTCAGGCACGTCTTCAGCTTTCGAATGATAAGTATCAAGCGCTTCCATCATCAGCTTACTGAACGGTGCCGGCGCTGATTTTTTCAGAGCCACATTCTCCGCAGCCAGCTGCTGGTACGCTTTCGCCAGCTTCAGGAACTTCTGCTCTCTGATCGACAGCTCGCCTGCGCTCTCCAGGGAGGCGATGAGCTCGTTTACTGTTTCGATGTTCATGCTGTCACCCATTCAATAAACATGCAGATACCAATGGTTACTACGGCAATAAGCACCCAGCAGATCACATCGAACAAGGCGGCGAACCGACGTAGGGTGTATTTGCTGTAATTCTCAGGATCAATATTCATACCGCCTCCCCAAGCACCCAACGGAGTGCGCTCGCATACTCACCCTCGGCTGATTCCAGGGCTTTGATGATTTCTTTGCGGGTTTTCAGGCGCGGCTTTGCCTCGCCGAGGATCTGACGCTGACGCCGGGCTTTTTCATGGCCGGTTGTGCCAGCAGTTGCCGCTTCGATTTCAGAGACCTTCTCCCGCTGCTCTTCGGGTTTAAGCGATGCCAGCTGACGCGCCTGGGTAACGGTGACCGTTCCGGATTCCACTGCATCGCGAACAGCCTGGGTGGCATCCAGCAGTGACAGAGTTGCGCGTACGGTCTGGACACTCACGCCAAACATCAGCGCTAAATCGTCCTCGTCGTGCCCTCGTTCCAGCGCATCAGCCATTTTCTTTGCTCGGCCAAGTGGCGTATCTGCCTGGCGGATTTCGTTAGCACTTACCATCGCCTGCGCCATGCGAACGGCGGAGCCACGTTTAGCGACTGCTGGAACCAGTAACGGTTCTTTACCCTCTTTCAACAGTCGCTTGTTGGCTTCCAGTGTATGGCGCACACGCTGGCGACCATCGACCACACAAGACAGCCCTGTTTCCGGGTCTTTCCAGACGATAATCGGCTCAAGAACGCCCTGGTCCATGATGTTCATCACCATTGCCTCGCTGATAGGCAGGTGGATGCGCTCATCGTAGAGCGGGTGCGTTTTGTCGGTAACCAGGTGCAGGTTTTCAGGTTCGAACGTCAAAACGTTCGTTTTGCCACTGGCGCCGTATACAAGCTTTGAGTCTTTTGCCATCAGAGTGCCTCCACGTTACGGAAGCTGGTGGGGCAAATTACTTTCAAATCGCGCATTGCTTCGAGGACATGCAGATTTATGCGCTTCTTGGTATATCGCTCAGTAATACGATCACACTCCTTCGCCCAGGATTTGACCTCTGCGAGAAGGGCGTCACGTTCGGTGCGCGTCTGGCGCAGAGCTACATTCGAAACATCGAGGACGGTAGCCAGTTCCTTGATTATTGCTGCATGTTCTGGTGGCATAGTTTTGGCTATTTCGTACGCCTGTTTAATCAGTTGTTTTGCTGTCTTAGCCATCTTTTGTTCTCCATCTGACGCGCTGCAACGCGTGAATTTAGGATGCAGCAACCCAACCCATGAGAGTGGGTGAATAGCTGGTTAAAATTTCTTGCTGATGGGGGACCGCCACTGCAATGGCGGTACGTTAGTTCTCCACACAACAAAAAGAGCACTACCGCGTTCTGCCGTTCCATCCTGGCTTTTGGTACCGCAACGGCTGCGAGATGTTTTTTGCATGCCAGCGCTCTTTTGGTTGTACCCTCGTCTCTTCCGAGGCGTCACACCTTTTCGCCACGCTGGTGGGGCGTACGTCGTGCCTGAAACACTTAGCTTGCACATTCTTCCGGAATTCCTGAGAGCGCATGGATAAAGGTAACTCTCTGGCGGCTAACGCTGCATGTGCCATACAGCGGTTGCGAATATTGCCGTTCACAACTGGAAGCGCACTCCTTCAGTTACAAACCGATCCCCACCGGAAAGAAGGGGAATGCGCTTCCATGTTGTGTGCATTCGGTTATCGGATAAATGTAATGTAGGATAACTTACCTAAGGGTGTCAATGATGTTGGTAGGAAATCTTACATTGGAGTGTGAAAAAAAGCCGACGATGAGGTCGGCTGTTTCTAAAAGAGGGAGGTTATAAGTCAGTTACAACCTGGCGAACGACTCCGACAATCTTGCAATTTCCGTTTACTTCAAGGACTCGGTAATTTGGGTTCAGGGGGACCAGGTATTTTATAGGCCCATCGATTACAAACTTTTTGAGTGTAGCCTCGGCAGATCCCATCACCTGCGCGACAACTATCTTACCGTTAACCTCAAATAAACTACCGTAATCAGGGTCAACGACAACGATTGATCCTTCGGGGATGCTGGGAGCTCCATTCGGGTTGGTCATTGAGTCCCCACGGACCTTGAGAGCAAATCCTTCATCACAAAGGTTAGCTGTAGTATAAATCCATTCGGAAACATCGCTTTCAGTCACGGGAGCTCCGCTCTCGGTCCACTCTCCAGCTTGGACCCAAGATAGGACGGGTATTCTTTTCACGCCAAACCGTTCTGTTGGTTTGTAAGTCGCCTCTTCAGCATCTGATTCACCCAGGCCGCTTATAATCCACTGAGGGTTTGTTTTTAACGCAGTAGCCAGCGCCTGAAGGTTAGATCCTCCAGGTTCATAGTCGCCTGATTCCCACCCAGTAACAGTTACACGATTCACGCCTACTAATTTGGCTAAAACCGCTTGGGTTAGTTTCAGTTCTTTTCGTCGAGCCCTGATGCGTTCATTCATTTTCATGTAGGTAATCCTACCATTTTGTGATGTAGGATTCCTTGACCTTATAATGTAAGATATCCTACTATCATGAAGTCTATTCCTTCCCATCTGAGGCAAAAATGAAAAAAGAAGACGTGATCTCTTACTTTGGCACGGTCGGCAACGTAGCAAAGGCTTTAGGCATCTCACACGCATCTGTATCCGGCTGGGGCGAGATTATTCCAAAAGGTAGAGCGTTTGAAATTCAGGCACTAACAGAGGAGCAACTGAAAGTTAATCCCGAACTTTATACAAAGCCTAATCAAACAGCAGCTTAACCGTAACTACAAATCGAATTTTAAAGGGGTAGGTATGAACCCGGAACAATTCATTAAAAACAATGTTGTTAAGGCGCTGCTGATTGATGGTTATTCAGCAGAACAGGCTGAGCAGGGGGGGGGTAGAGGCTATTTCATACTACCGGCGCTCATCTAAACCGACAACCAAGCGCAGGAATATCTTTGATGACTGCCTGGACCAAGCCAGAACGATTCTCAAGTACGGCAAAAAGAAAGGCACCAGGAAAAAAGGAGCTCTGATTTAAATGACAAATCTGAAAGAAGCCGTCAAAGCGATGTGCAAAGCATATCCAGGTGGGCGCGAAGCAATGGCTGGCGCACTGGGAATGACCGT
>OKVL01000194.1_pt1 | contig 46399 bp, 49 predicted proteins | sample 1606791 | NCBI WGS metagenome assembly OKVL01 (sample SAMN03281006, study PRJEB24777) | human gut metagenome | isolation source: fecal sample PR165 from 1 month old male Malay infant, vaginally delivered...
AGGTAAGACTCAGCGTGATATGGCAAAAGAACTAAATATTTCTGTTCAGTCATATAACAATAAAGAGACTGGTAAAACTGCATTTAACGACAGAGAAAAGCTAGCTATAAAAACGATGATTTCTGAATTAAAGTCAGATATAACTATTGATGAATTATTTTATTAGGAATAAGACAACAAAAAAGGCTTAGCAGTCGCCAAACTCACAAGCCTTTAACTATCCACAACTAAAACGAAACACACAGGCAGGCAAGCCATATTATGTCGGGTTTTAGCAATCAAATTAGATACCTCAATTATATCATGAATTGCTGGTATCGTGTACCCCTACTTAGAGCGCCAACTCTTAAAACTGGACACCACTTCCAAGCGTTCGCCAACTTGGGGCAATCGCCCAGCGTTTGGAGTGGTGTCAATCCTGTATAAGAAACGACATTAAAAGGCCATCAGGGCAATTACACATCATAGAAAAAAAGGTAAAAAACATGACAGAAACAACATACGATATTATCACTAAAAGCTTGGATAGAATTAGCATGGAATTACACCAAGCAGACGAAAACAATGATTTTTTAAGAATAGGACTCTTATCAGGACAATTAAAAGCTATCAAAGAAGATTTACACCGCTTACTTTGGATTGAACTTCCTGAATTGAATGACAGCCATAAAATCGAAGCGATCTCTAAAAGAACTACGGGAATCTATTTCAGTCCTGGTATTTTTGAAATGGATGCTATGCGACAAGCATTCTTTAAACGCCAAGCTAAGCACTTTTTTGACAACGAAGCAGAGCAACAGGCGTATATAGAGCATGCTGAAAAGGAGTATTTAGAGGCTACTGTAACCTTAAAAGATATTCTTTTTAACTCTAAAAATGGAACTCAGAAAGCAAATAAAAGTTGTCTTATAGAGAAGTTTGAGGAGGCAATGCAATGACACTAGACCTAGACAACATGACACAAGCAGAATTTGATGAAGTAATGACTGAAATCAAGGAGGAACGTCCTAATCTCTTTCAGTTTATTGCTGATTTTGTAGATAGAAAGGTAACACCCAAAGAGGTAGACGAATACCTGAAGATGAAACGTGAAAAACAAGTGGAATTTATTAAGAATTATCAAGCGAGGGCATAAAAAGTGGCTAAAAAAACAAAGAATAACACACTTACAGTGAAACAAAGCAAAAACCTAGGCGCTGACCTAACTAATATCATGACTGGGTTACAAGGCTTACGCCACCACGCTAACACTCTTATGATTGTGAAACACGCTGGGGCAGATAATGGGCTACTACGCCATGAAATGGATAATTTTTTAGAACATATCTATGACATGGTAGAAATTTATTCCCGTGATTTAGACAAAATTGCGTTTTACCTACTCGAATGTGACAACCCAGAGGAATTAAGAATATACGAGGCATAGGGAAAAGGAGAGTAACCATGGCCACAGAATTAAATTTATCTGCTACCCAGTTTATTATCCTAGTCATCATTTTAACGCTAGCTCTTGCTGTTTTATGGCTCAAGAAAAGCTATTTTCAGCTCGATATAGAGCCTAAAACTGATACCGTGACAGATAACACCACGCGCAACGTAGGCACACGCTACGGGGCTTATATTCAATCTCAAGGCAAGTATTACAACTAGGAAGGCGCGTGCTATGACAGAAATTATTGACCTTTTTGGACGGAATAAAGAGCTAGAAACACTAAGCACAACTCTAGTTACAATTACGGATATGGAAGATACGGATACGGACGTTGTTCCGGAAATTGTCGAGATCATTAAGCGACTACTGGATATCATTAAAACACAACAACAATCTATAGAGAAACTAGCTTATATAGCAGAGAAAACAATACAACTAGAAAGAGGTGTAAATGATAAGAAATAGACTACAAGAGGCGGAAATGGCAGTCTTAGCAATCCTAAAGAAAGGGTGTGCTAACGCCACGACTGGCGGAGAGATAGCTACTATCACGGGTTACAACTCCCGTCTAATATCTAGTGCAATCAGTAACCTAGTTATTCGCTATGGCGTTCCTATCATTGGTGCTAGGGTTGGTATTCGTAACGGTTACTATATAGCAGAGACCAGAGAGGAACTGTTAGAGGGGCTTAGATCTCTTGAAAACCAAGTCAAGAATGAACAGAAAAGATTAGACATTTTAAAGTCTATCGAAGACGTGACTGCATACGAGAAAATACTAGAAAGGGGATAATATGCACGTTTTAAGTGAAGAATTCGAAGACAAACTACTTCGAATCATTGACAATCGTTTTGAAGACTTTCTTAAAGCCATTTCCAAACATGATAACAAACAGTTGGATCTAATATCTGCCCAGAAAGTACAAGACGAATTAGGGGTAAGTTATAACACCCTAAGACGTTGGGAAGAAGCGGGACTTAAACGCTATCAAGCCCCAGTAGAGGGGACACGCAAAGTGTATTACCTTAGAAGTAGTATTTATGCATTTATGGGGAATGAAAGTTAGAAAGAGGGTGCAAGTATGCCTATTTACGAAAGCAAGGGCTTTGGGAATGACTTACATTTATTCGATAAAAAATCCCCCTTTAACTATGTTGCAGAACGTAGACCTATGAGAGTGCCACAAGGTGCAAATATAGACGATTTTAAGCGCAATTCAGCCCCCTACTGTATTGCTGGCTGGGTAGAACGAGACGAGAACGACAACTACAAACGCAATAACGCTAGTTTAATTTACCGTGACTTGATTTTCTTAGACTATGACGAGCTAGAGGCTAATATAGACTTTCCTAGCGTGGTCGAGAACGCCTTACATGGGTATTCTTATATAGTTTACCCAACTATTAAGCACACAAAAGAAAAGCCACGTTATAGGCTTGTGGTGAAGCCTAGTGACGGAATGACAGAACAGACTTATAGGCAAACTGTCCAAGAGATAGCAAGTAAAATCGGGCTACCTTTCGACAGTACAAGCCTAACATGGTCGCAGTTACAAGGTTTACCAGTAACCACTGGAGACCCTGCTGATTATGAAAAGATAGTAAATAGAGGGCGTGATTACCCCGTAGCAAAAACAGTTACGGGTAGTCAGAAACCACATTATCACACACCACGTCCAAGCGGTAATAAAACAATTACCATGCGCGTGCTTGATACCCTATTACATGGCTTTGGTGACGAGGGTGGGCGAAATGTTGCGGTAACTAGGTTTGTAGGGCTATTGTTATCAAAGTGGGTTGATGCTGACGTAGCCACTGCCTATGAGCTAACAACCATAGCAAATAGCGTTACAGATAACCCTTTACCAGAGCAAGAGCTGGAACGGACTTTTGAAAGTATTGTTAAGTCAGAAATAAGAAAGAGAGGTGTCAATGGAAATTAATATTGACGAATTGCAAGAGCAACTTAACGAAACCAAGGTTATTGAGCCACCTAAGTCTATGAAAGAAGTACTAGACCGTATCTATCAAGTTGGTGAGCTATGGCGCTCAGAAAATAAATACTTAGTTAACGAGGGAAAAAAGAATGAGAAAACAGTCATTCCGCTTCCTAGTATCTTTACCGTAGCTAAAGAGTTGAGTAAAATCGTAACATTTACGTTTATTACCAAATCTAACACTGCTGATAATAGCTTGCTCTATCTGTATGATCTCGACGAGGGTATTTATACCGCTAGCGCAGACGAATTCAATGTTTTGTGTAAGACGTTTGATAGCAGAATAAAGCCAAACGACTGGAAACAGATAAAAATGATGGTACGTACCATGACGAAGATAAGCAGACCGTTAGAAAGTGCTAACTTAGTACCAGTACAGAATGGTATCTTAGACTTGAAAAACAAACAACTACGACCATTTGACCCTAAGTATATTATCACCAGCAAGATAGCCACTGCTTACAATCCGCCTAAGTTTACCCCTAAGGATAGAGAGGGCAAGACGTTTGATGATTGGTTAAGTTCTATTGCTTGTGGTGATAGTGAGTTGATAACCCTCTTTTGGCAAATTATCCTAGAGGCTATCAACCCAAACTACACCCGTAACAAGTTCGCTATTTTCTATGGTGATGGTAACAACGGTAAAGGAACATTTCAGCGCTTACTTATCAATCTAATTGGTGAAAGTAACGTGTCAGCTTTGAAACCTGCACAATTTAGTGAGAAGCATAACTTAGAAACGCTTGTGGGTAAGGTATGTAACATTGGAGATGAAGCACCAAACGACTACTTAAAAAACCCGTCTGATCTAATGAGCATCACCAGTGGCGACACTGTATTGGTTAACCCCAAAGGTAAGACTGCCTTTGAAGCAACTTTCAAACTCTTTAACATCTTTTCGGGGAACTATATTCCTAATGGTGGGAATAAAACCAAGGGTTGGTATAGACGCATTATGATTGTGCCATTTAACGCTGACTTTAACGGTCAAACCGAAAAGCCTTGGATAAAGAACGAGTTCCTAGCAGATAAAGACGTTTTAGAATACGTCCTATATAAAACTGTCAATCAAGAGCCTTTCACTCAATTTATTGAGCCTAAGGCGGTCAAAGACTTGTTAGAGGAATACCAAGAAGATAATGATTATTTGCTTGGTTTTATCAGAAACGAATACATTCCTAACGGCTGGCATGAGTTAGAAATTGTACCAGTATTTCTAGCCACGAAACGCCTGAGAGAGTACGCCGAAGATATGGGAATACAAAAGCCGAATTTATACGGTGCAGGGAAAGACATCGCTAGAAACCTACAAAGCTTAACACCACACAGCTATTTTGTTAAAAGGGCAAGGGCAAAACCTAGTGATATCAAAACTTTAGACCCTAGTGGATTTGATGCAAAAAAACTAAATAAGCCACAACACTCAATCGTAAAAGAGGAATAATGTTACCTTGTTACTTTGTTGTTACCTAGTTTTCACAACAAGGTAACACCTTTAAACGCTTGATACATAAGGGGTTAGACCTATTCTGTTACTTTGTTACCTTCTTTATAAAGTTTATATTATAGATAGATATACGATGATAGTTATATATATAAGAGAATAGAGAAAAGAAGGTAACAAGGTAACAACACCCCTCAAACCCTTGCTACTACTGGTCTCGTACATGTTCCCAACAAGGTAACAAAAGGGAACAACAAGGTAACAAATAGCAAAAGTTTACATAATTTATCTTAAAACAAGAAAGAGAGACTAAAAATGACTGAAAACCACTACCTAGAACAAGCGGAAAAAGACAGACTGGAACTTGAACAGCACCGCTTAAATTATATGGCTGATGATACACCTATTGAGCCTAGCAGTATTCCTAAACTAATGGAAATAGCTGAAAAGTTACAAGCAGAGGATACCAGTCTGAACATTTATGAACTGTATAAGCACCCAGAAGCGCGTGCTAAACTATTCTCACAGATAACTGAAGCTTGTTATATGGCTTTGAATGCTACACCGACACAAGCCCAAAGATTGGCATTTTGCGACTATCTAAAACAGCAATACGAAAACACCTTAAAGAAAATGATTGCCAGCACAGACAAGCAGGCACTAGGTGAGTTACTAGTTTCGTTAGAGCTACCAGCAGAGATAGAAAGCCAGTTTATCCGAGATATGGCAGTTAGTGGGATACTAGCCAAAGATTGAACAGAAATGAAGCGCTTGGGTTATCTGAGCGCTTTTAACTAGTATAAAAAGAGGATAAATCATGGAACTTATGGCAATCAATGAAAAGCAGACAATCAAGAACGCTAAAAAGAAGTTGCGAGAATACCCACGATGGCGAGAGATTGCACACGATAGCGCTGAACAGCGTATAACGGCAAATTATACCTTTGAGCCACGTTCTAAGAACAATAACCGCAGTAACATTGTTGAAACACCAGCCCTAAGACGAATGAATGCCATAAATGAGCTGGAAGCTATCGAGGAAGCACACAGAAACATCGTTGATAAACGCTACAGGGTTATTATCTATCGCCGTTTCTTACAACACCCACCAGCACCAAACTGGGTTATCGGTCAAGAATTAGGCTATGCTAAAACAAGATTTCAAGAGCTAGTTAACCTTGCTTGTTTAGCTTTTGCTGAAAATTATCGAAATGGTGAATTGGTTGATTTGCTTGAATAGTTGGGTTGTCCATATATAAGGCGAGGTGTTAAAGTGATAGAAATTGAATTAAAAGCGTTTATAGACGTTCTCAAAGCTAGCAACCTAACCAAGGCGAAGATGGCACACGGCAAAACTAAGGTATGGCTAGACTTGGATAAGTTGACCATAGTTTATAACGGTCAAGAAACGCCCCTAAAACGGCAGTCATTAAACTATGGAGGCTATCGCTATTATTTATATTGTCCTAACTGTGGAGAGGCTAGAACGAGCTTATATTGGTATTGCGAAGCCTTATCATGTCGTAAGTGTCTAGGATTTCATAATAGAACATTAAACCGAAGCAAGACCGACTGTGTTTATTACTGGGAGCAGGCAGTTAAGGAAGCTCAAAAGATAGTGCCTGAATACGAGGCGAAGGACTACTTAACACCCGATTTTCCCGATAAGCCAAAAGGAATGCACTGGAAAACTTATTACAAGCATAGAGCTAAGTATTATCAATATTGGCGCAAAGGTGAGGACTTATGGTTAAATGGAGCAAGTCGCTTGTTAAAATCTTGATATGTCGTAACGTTTCGATATTTACCAACGTCGAGAAATTGAAGCACACTCTTAAATGCGACAACGTGGTCGTATTTGGAAAACGCTTTTTAAATTTGTGTACGTTCTCAATTTTTCTAGTTACTCTTTACATGGAGCGGTGAACGTTCTTAACTCCCTAATTATAGGGAAATGTTGGAAAATGTCGGTATAAAACACCACTATATTATTGGAAAATATGGGAATGGAAACCATAAATGTTAGAAAATACTAGAATATAAAAGTATATAGTGGCGCGTGGTATAAGAATGTTGAGAAATGTTGGTATAAAACACCCCTATATCGTCCTTAACACGCCCTAGACAAAGAATAGTCCGATAACATTCGGGCTATTTTTAAATGCACCCCCGCCCCTATATTGCCGTCTGGAGAGCCGCCACAAGGTCTTGTATCGCAGACCAATTTTCCAGAATTTTAATGGGTGTCATAAACCCAGACGGAGAGGAGTAACAATGAGTGGTTAAAAATCCGTACTTTTAACAAAATAAAGGGCGTTTACCCACCGACCCGCCGAACTATCTAGGGACAGTTGCAAGAGAAATCTGGCGCAAAATCGTTCCGTTTTTAGAAAGCACCCACAAGGTGTTGTCTTACATCACGCGCAAACTTTCACAGTTTTTTATAGGGTGTCTATACTAAGTTATGCTAAGGTTTTCGCTATAATAGAATTATTTAAAGATAGTTGTTTTTCTGTATCAATTACGAATAGTATAGGAAAGGAGAATAATATAATGCTAACTTATGATGAATTTAAAGAGGCTATGGACAAGGGGTTTATTAAAGGTGATACTATCCAGATTGTCCGAAAGAATGGTAAGATCCATGACTACGTTTTAGACAGTGAACGAGTTGAGCCACACGAAACATTGAGTTTAGAAAAGGTATCGGATATAATAAAAGAACTAGGCGGAGGCAACTAAAAAAGCACCTTGCTGGTGCTAGTTTCTTGCCTGCTAAACTCGTAAAGTGATTGATACCCTAACGGGTATTTTTTTTGCTTTCCTTTTTGCTAACTTTCAAGGTAAGCAAACGGTAACTTATGGGGTATGAATTACTAAAATAGCTCACAAAATCGCTTTGTTGTCACTCTAATAAAACTCTGTGGAAAAGTAGTGTGATTATGTGTTATAATTTATTTTATCATAAAATGTTAGAAGGAGGGGAGCTCTGTGGCCATTAAAGCAGTCTTTTTTGATATTGATGGGACTTTTCTAAATGACCGAAAACGTGTGTCAAGTTCAACCAAAAAAGCTATCAGTCAAATGAAAGAAGATGGTATCTTGGTTGGTTTGGCAACAGGTCGTGGTCCAGGATTTGTTCAGCCTTTCATGGACAATCTGGGTCTGGATTTTGCAGTCACTTATAATGGTCAATATATTTTGACTCATGACAAGGTCCTGTATCAAAATCAGCTTCCTAAATCAACAGTCTACAACTTGATTCGCTATGCTACCAAGCACCGTAGAGAGATTTCTCTAGGGACTAGCACAGGTCTTGTTGGTTCCAATATTATTAGTATGGGAACGAGTAAGTTTGGACAAATCGTTAGCCGTATTGTCCCTAAGTCCTGGGCTAAGATGGTGGAACGTAGTTTCAAGTCTTTGATTCGTCGTTTCAAGCCACAAAGTATTGAGACTCTTAAGACTATCATGCGTGAACCTATTTATCAGGTGGTTATGGTAGCGACGGTGGGGGAAACACAAGATATTGAAGAAAAGTTTCCTCATGTGAAGATTACCCGTTCAAGCCCTTATTCAGCCGATATTATTTCAGCGGACCAATCTAAGTTAAAAGGTATCGCTCATTTAGGTGAGGCTTTTGGTTTTGAACTCAGTGAGGTTATGGCCTTTGGGGATTCGGAAAATGACCTAGAAATGCTGTCTGGCGTTGGCGTTGGTGTTGCCATGGGAAATGGTGAAGACGAACTGAAAGATCAGGCTACCCATGTCACTGATACTAATAACCAGAATGGGATTGCCAAAGCCTTGTCACACTATGGTTTGATTCACTTTGAGACAGAAAATTCATTTACCAGCGATGATGACAACTTCAACAAGGTTAAGGATTTCCACCATTTGATGGATGGCTCAACTACTGATATGCCTCGTGTTTACGGTATTGAGGAAGCTAGTCACCGTTCGGACTTCAAGTTGGAAGAAATTGTCGAATTCCTTTACGCTTCATCAGGTGGGGACAAGCGTGTCTTTGGTCAGGCTGTCCTGGATTTGCATGCTGCTCTTGATAAGGCAGCCCTCAAAGTTAGTTCTAAAGAGCATTCAGAATCAACTATGGTTGGTCAGGTGGATGCTTTGACAGACTTGCTTTATTTGACCTATGGTTCATTTGTTCTTATGGGGGTGGATCCTAAGCCTTTCTTTGATACCGTTCATGAGGCTAATATGGGGAAAATTTTCCCAGATGGCAAGGCTCATTTTGATCCTGTGACCCACAAAATTCTTAAACCAAGTGATTGGGAAGAGCGATTTGCACCAGAACCACACATTAAACGTGAGCTAGATCGTCAGATTCAAAAATCCCTACAAAGAAGTAAATAAGAAGAGAAAAAGGTTTGGACAGTCTGCTCCAAACCTTTTTCTAATAAAAATGACATTTATTAATGGATTTATTTGTGATAAAATAAAGTCGTTCTATGTATTTTTAAGGAGATTATTATGACTAAAGCAGATTGGTTAGATTTTTTTGAAGCCATCAATGGTCGTTCAGCGACTGAAGAAGAAATTGCAGCGGCACTTGCAGCTGGTGAGTTCCAAGATGACGCCCCAGAAGTAGAAACTGCTCCAGTACAAGAAGCGCCAGCGCAACCAGCTTTCGCTAATGTTCAAGAAACACCAGCCCAAGAGTCGCACCCACAGCCAACTTTCGCTGGTGCACAAGAAGCGCAACAACAACCGACTTTTGCGAGTGCACAAGACGCACAACCACAAGCTCCTTTTGCAACTGCTCAGGCAGCACAACCTCAACCAACCTTTGCGGGGGTGCAAGCTGCTCCAGTACAAGGAGTGCCAAATCAAGCAGTGCAACCACAAGCTGGTTTTGCGAATGGGCAAGCTGGTCAACAAGCAGCTTTTGCTAACGGTCAACCGCTTCAACCAGGTCAAAATGTCCAATTTATCAATGGCCAAGCTGTAGTTGTTCCAGCACAACCATCAGCATTTGCAACAACTTTCAAAAACTATTGGACATGGTTGCTTAATGCATGGCGTCGTCCAGCTGACATGACAGATTATGGTAAGCACAATGGTTGGCTTAACTATATCTTCTTGTCACTCTTCACTGGACTTGCCTTCTTTGCAATCTTGAGCGCTGTGGCACGTAAACTTATTAGCCCAGTTGTATCAACAACAAATGCATTGTCTAGTATGTTTGGTTCTTATGGAACAGATAGTTACTCATCTTCATTTTCAAGTCATACATCTAGTATTGGTTTTGGGGCTTTCTTCGCAAGTATACTAGCTGCCTTCCTCTTCATCTTTGCCTTCATCTTGGCAGGATTTGTGACACGTAAGGCCATCTTCCGTGACCCAGAGACTACTTTCTTGAATAGTTTTGACCGTTTTGGTCGCTTGACATCATTAGCCTTGCCAGTATTGCTTGTAACCATCTTGTTCGGAGCTATTGGACTTGTTGGCTTCCCACTTTTCTTGTTCTATGTTGTTTACTTCTTATTTGCACTTGCAAACCTCTTTACAATTGTTCCTGTAACAACAGCGTGGAAGGCTGATAAGTTCTATCAAATGATCTTGGCAGCACTTTTGAATGGTGTCATTTTGTCTATCTTATTTGCAATCGTATTTACTATCATGTCATCATTTACAATAGGTCTTCTATTCTAAGTAAAGCTCTAGCATTTTTTGAAAAAGCAAGTGTATAGAAGTCTTTATGGCAACAGAAGAAAAGTCGATTGATTTATTTGAAAAGGCAGTTGGTCGTCCGCCCCGTGTCTTGGAAATTGAAGAAGGCTAAAAAGAAGACCTTGATTTAAAGGCTATTAAAGGCATTGCTGCAATGGGTTTGGATCAGGAAGTTACTTATCCTGAACCAACAGAAGAAGTTGATGAGTATGACGTTGCCGAGGAAGTGTTTGAAGATGTCCCGCTTGGTGATGAAGAGGAAACGACTCTTTTAGAAATTGAGGAGCTTTCACCAGTATCTCAAGCAGATCAAGGTCAAACTGAAGAAAATTCAGAGGCCGCTTCTAAAGAAGCACAAGCCATCTGGATGAAGGCTTTTAAAACCTATGTTGGACGTCAACCTCTTCCTGAGGAATTCCTACTTGGTAAGTCTTCAGGTTATGATGTGTCAACCATCCATCAGTTTATCTCAGATGGTAAGGCAGCGAAACCAGCCATGGCTAAAGGAAAGAAAATCCTGATTATTGCTGGTGTTGTTGTAGCAGTCCTAGCGCTTGCTGGTTATGGCTTTGGTTCTTATTACTACTCACGTGGTCAAGTAGCAGAACGTTATGAAGCAGCAGCTAAGAAGAGCTTTAGGGATAGCCTAGAATACCAAGTATGGTCTGATACTAAAAAGGAAATTAAAACATCCGAAGCCAAGTACACAAGCCTATAGCAAGAGCTAACTTATGTCTGGTTAACGTATGCAAAAGGTTGGCCGCCAGTTTCTTATTTTTCCTAAGTGGAGAGTCGTGGTAGATCCTGGAACGGTTGATTTAACCGTTAATACAGCTGATTTGAATGTGACTATTAATGGTATTGCTTATGCGACTACAGATGGCAATAACTACACGTCTAAATTGAACCATCTCTATCCAGGAACTTACAATTTTGTGGCTTCTGGTAAGGTCAATGACCAAGAAATCACGGTCTCATCTGAGGAAAATGTGACCTCTAAAACGGAAGTCAACCTTTCTGTAGAGTATCTCAGTTTTACTGTTAAATCTAATGTTAAGGATGGGGATCTCTACATCGGTGGTACTAAGATTGGAACCCTTAATTCAGAGAAATTTGATGTAAACAAGGTAGCAGTTGCTGGGCCATCAGCTGTTTATGTTAAGAAGAATTTCGAAGATGATAGCTCTATCAAGACAGAGACATTGTCTATTAAGAAAATCTCTGAAGGCCAAACGGTTACTTTAGATGCTGACGGAGTTCTTGACCGTGATACGGCAGACCGTTTTTTGACAGCAGCTTATGGTAAGTTTGATAGTTATGCCTCAAATCATAACACGACTACAGATGGTGTTTCTGTCATTTTCCTTAATGGTACTGATGATACCATGTATAAGGATGTAACGGCTGATATTGATAAAAATACTACAGGTGCTAAAAACCGAGCTGCCGATAGTATTACCTTCTCAGGCATTGACGTAACAGAAGTCGTTCAGACTGGTGAGAAGACCTTCAAGGTGACCTTCACAGCCGTTTATGATTTCTACTATGGTTATGATTCAAAATTCAAGTCATCAGGAGATATCAAAGATAAAATCTCTTGGTCATGTAATGTGGAATACGTTGGAGACGATGATAGCGATTCTAGCAGTAGTAGTTCTGACTACAGCAACTATCGTATCAACGGCAAGGCTGGCGAATCGCAACATGTGAGCCGTGAAAATACCGTGAAATAACAGTAGCTTTCTCAGTTAGTTAGCATTGAACAGATTACAAATAGGAGGTTAGTCCTCCACACTAAAAAATGGAGAACTTGGCAATTGCTGGGTTCTTTTGTTTGGCTGTTTTTACCTCTTAGGGGCTAAACTGTGCCACTTACCCCAAAAGGCCTTGTTTTGTGTAAAGTACTTGTTATAATGGAACCATCAAAAGGACAGGAAAGGAGTCTTATGAAAGTTAGAATCGAATTAGACCCATCCATGGATGAGTCTGAAATCTTGATTCGAGCTCCTCGGTTAACACAGGAATTAGCCCAGCTCCAAGAGTCTATTCTAAAGCAAAAGTTAGTTCCTTTAACCTTTTATAAGGATCGTAGTGAATATTTTCTGGATTTGGCAAATATTCTCTTTTTTGAAACAGACGGGGAGAAAATTTATGGTCATACTAAGGATGAGGCCTATGAGGTAAAGCAAAAGCTCTACGAATTGGAAGACTTGTTACCGATTGCCTTTTGTCGGATTTCCAAATCGACCATTGTCAACGTAAAGCAGATTTATTCTTTAGAGAAGTCTTTTTCAGGGACCAGCACGGTTAATTTCTATCAGACCCACAAGCAGGTCCATGTATCAAGACGCTACTATCAAGTTTTAAAAGAACGACTAAACGAAATGAGGTAAGATAATGAGAAAGAAATTAGTTGGGATCCTCTTGATCCTTTTGGCAGCTTTGGTAATTGTACAAGACTATTTTATACAATGGGAAATTAGTTTTTGGATGTTAGCTTGGGTAGTCTTACTGGCTATTTTGTCCCTTTCTAGTTTTTTGAAGCGACATTTTGCTCTTGGTTTCGCCTATGGCATTGTGGCTCTTTTTTCACTTAACGGGCAGTTCCATTTTCTTCCAGTATCTAATTTGGTCGTTATCCTCTCTTCTATTCTTGCAGTTATTGGCTTGAATATCCTCTTCAATTCTTCTAGTAAAACAAAGAATCGTTTTGGGTTGGGTTCTACTGGCTCAGAAGCTAACAATGGTGGTAATGATATCGATGTGTCTTTTTCAACGGTGACCAAATATCTCAATGATCAACACTTTACTCATGGAAGTGCGGATGTAAGTTTAGGATATGCTTCCGTTTATTTTGATAATTGTCATATCGAGGGGTCATCTGCCCAGTTTGATGTGGACGTTTCTCTGGGAAGCTTGAGTCTCTATGTCCCCAGTGATTGGCGAGTTCATATTAATGTGGACAACTCGCTCTCGGCTATTCAACACCAGGAAAATCCAAGTAATTTGACTAGCAAGGATTTCTACATCAAAGGGGAAGTTTCCTTGGGTAATTTAGAAATTATTTATGTTGGTTAGAGTTCGATTGATTAAGTTAGGAGAGAAGTTGCTAAGAGCATGACACTTTAAGTGGATAATACTCCTGTATTTCTAAGTTCATCCAATCTATCAGATTGATTCCCACTCCCTTTTTTCCTATTTTGTAGTCTCTTTATTTGTGATAATAGAGTATAGTGAAAAACTAGATTGGAATGATTATACTCTATTGGAGTTTTATGTGACGAATATGACATTAAAAAATCTAGGCGAATGCATGCTAAGACTGAAAGTCAGATAAACAGAAAATGAGGCTAGAAGGGAAATTACTATGAGAAAGAAAGCGGTTGGTTGATTTAGGAACAACTAACCCTGTCATGTCTGTTGTTAGTGAAGATGTGCTAGAGATTATTCTGATGGGGACGAATGACGATCAGGTTTTGCTATGAATGTGGTTGACTTGACCCTACGAGTGTCTATTTTCTTTAGTAATGCGATTGATGAGAGTAAGCAGGTGCCTGTAAGTCAAATCAATTTTAGTTTTCATAGCCATGATAAGGATGGTAGCTACCATTTCGTCATGGAAAATAGGACGTAAGAAGAAAAAGTTGACCTTGATGCCATTATGCAGGAAGAAAATCAGAAGAAGACCTCTGGTCTTAACCTTCACTCAGCCAAGAATATTCTTAGGAAGTATAGTGATGCCAAGCTGATTCCAAGCAGTGGTGACTACCTTTTAGGAATTAATTTTTAAATAAAGTTGTGGAGCTAAATCTTTTGATTTGGTTCTTTTTTGGGCTATAGGACCAGATATTTGGGACTTTTACTGTAGGGGATAAGCTTATGTCTGACCCATAGTCCAGAGGGCTAAAAAGGGATGAGGAAGGAGTCTGATTGTTGCTTAATTCTGTGTTATAATAGCAAGGATTAGTGGTTGTTAGCGCTAAGTGAATGGCGATCCTTGCTTAGCCCAACGACTGGTGTAGAGACAAGAAAGGGACGTCTTATGAAATTACTTTATACGGATATGTCTCAGGATTTGACAGAAATTCTGACGGAGCAGGCAACCAGCTATGCTCAAAAAGGGAAAAGGGTCTTTTATATTGCCCCTAATGCCCTGTCATTTGAGAAGGAGCGTAAGGTCTTGGAATACCTGCCTCAGTCAGCATCCTTTGAGATTACGGTGACTCGTTTTACTCAGATGGCGAGATACTTTATTCTCAATACGAGCAACCCCAAGATGCAGCTGGATGATACAGGTTTGGCCATGATTTTTTATAAGGTGTTGTCGCATATGGGCGATGATGAACTCAAGGTTTATGGCCGTTTGCGTAAGGATAGCAACTTTATTAATCAATTGGTGGACCTTTATAAAGAGTTGCAGCAGGCTAATATGACGGTTCTGGATTTGCAGCATCTGGATCAGGTTGAGAAACAAGAGGATTTGGTCAGGATTTTCAGTGTGGCTCAGGACCTCTTGTTGGCAGGGGATTTTGACAATCAATCAAAGCTCAGTGCCTTTTTTAAGGAAATTACCTCAGGTCATTTGGATAAGGCCCTGGGCAACACGGTTTTGGTCATTGATGGCTTTACGCGTTTTTCTGCCGAGGAGGAGGCTCTGGTTGCACTCTTGAATGATAAGTGCCATCAGATTGTCATTGGAACTTATGCCAGTCAAAAAGCTTATAGGGCTAACTTTGTTTATGGGAATGTTTATCAGGCCTCAGTGGATTTTTTGAGAACTTTGGCTCAAACCTATAAGGTGACACCCGACTATGTAACGACAGACAAAGAGGGCAATCCTTCTTTTGATCGCATTAGCCGTCTTTTGGAGAGCCGTCATGATTTTAGTACGGTAGATGAGCAGCTGACTGCTCAGGACAAGCAAGCCTTGCAGGTCTGGGAAGTGGTCAACCAAAAGGAAGAGGTGGCTCAGGTTGCCAAGAGTATTCGTCAGTTGCTGGCAGATGGCAAGCGCTATAAGGATATTCTGGTCTTACTTGGTGATGAGGAGAGTTATAAGCTTCAGGTAGGGCAGATTTTCCGAAAATTTGATATTCCCTATTATTTCGGCAAAGAAGAAACCATGTCTAGCCATCCTTTGGTGCAGTTTGTGGATTCGCTGGAACGTATCAAGCGCTATAACTACCGTGCCGAGGATTTGCTTAATCTCGTAAAATCCGGTCTCTATGGTGGTTTTGCTCAAGAGGACTTAGATCTTTTTGAGTATTATATCAATTTTGCAGACATCAAGGGGCGTCACAAGTTCTTGTCTGATTTTACGGCTAATAGTCGTGATAAGTATGATTTAGACCTGCTCAATGGCTTAAGGTTACAGATGGTAGAGCCCTTGGACAAATTGCTTAATAGTCGCAAACAAAAGGGATCTAGTCTACTCAAGAAACTAGTGGTCTTTTTAGAGGCTGTGCAAGTGCCAAGTAAGATGGCTAGTTTGACTGCCAAGGCTAGTGAGGCCGAAAAAGAACAGAATGAACAGGTCTGGAAGGCTTTCACACAACTCTTGGAGCAGGTTGAGACTATTTTTGGGGAAGAAACACTGTCAGTGGACGACTTTTTGTCCATTTTGCGTTCAGGAATGTTGGCCTGTGATTACCGTACGGTTCCAGCCACTATCGATGTGGTCAATGTGAAGAAATACGATTTGATTCAACCACATTCTGCTCCTTATGTTTTTGCCCTGGGGATGACCCAGTCACACTTTCCTAAGGTAGGGCAAAATAAGAGTCTCCTGTCTGACGAGGAACGTAGTCGTATCAATGAGGCGACGGATGAACACAGGAGTTTGGATATTGTTACGCAGAGCAATAGTCAGCGGGGGCATTTTGTAGCTATGTCACTTTTTAATGCGGCTAGTGAACAATTGGTGCTTAGTCAGCCACAAATTCTCAATGAGACTCAAGATGACATGTCGGTTTATTTGAAGGAGCTGCTTGACCTTGGTCTTCCTTTGGTTGAAAAGGGACGTAATCGTTTCGAGGCTAAGGGTGACCAGATTGGGAACTACAAGGACCTTCTATCAACTGTCATTGCCCTTAACAGCAGCCATCTAGATGCTGATTTGGATAAGGAAACGCAGACTTTCTGGACCGTTGCTGTGCGTTATCTCCGTAAGCGACTTGATAAGGACCAAGTCTTGATTCCAAATGTGATTGACGATGTGACGACAACCAAGGTGGATGATCAGGTCATGCAGCTGGTCTTTCCGGGGGAAGAACCACTGAAATTATCAGCTTCGGCTCTGATGACCTTCTATAACAACCAATATCTTTATTTTTTGCGTTATGTTTTGTGGCTTGAAGAGTTGGAGTCCATCCATCCAGATGCTCGACACCACGGGACTTACTTGCACCGTGTCTTTGAGTGTGTTATGGGAGATTCTTCGTCAGAAAACTTCGATGATAAATTGGAAAAGGCTATTGCTCAGACCAATCAGGAACAGCCCTTTGAACTTCTCTATACAGAGGACCAAGAGAGTCGCTTGTCTCGTCAGATTTTGGAAGATATCGCCCGTTCAACTGCCAGTGTTTTACGTGACAATGCGGCCGTTAAGGTTGAGCGTGAGGAAGCCAAGTTTGATTTGCTTTTAGCAAATAGCATCAAGATTACAGGGATTATTGACCGTGTGGACCGTTTAACAGATGGGGCTCTGGGTGTCGTTGACTACAAGTCAGGTAAAAATATCTTTGACATTCAAAAATTCTACAATGGCCTTAGTCCGCAATTGGTGACCTATCTGGAAGCCCTCCGTCAGACCTATAAGGTTGATGCTGATCAGCTTTTTGGTGCCATGTATCTTCACATGCAGGACCCACAGCTTAACCTAGCTCAGTTTGGTCTGGATAAGCTAGCAGCTCAGGCTCATAAGGAATTGACCTATAAGGGACTTTTTGTGGCTTCAGAAACAGAGCATCTAGCTGGTGGAAACTATGATTTGCAAAAGATTGTCACTTATGACAAGGAGGACCTAGAAACCTTGCTCGATTACAATATTAAGCTCTTTACAAGTGCTGCTGAAGTTATTAGAAGCGGGAATTTTGCGGTTAATCCTTATACTGAGGATGGCAAGTCTGTTCAAGGAGATCAAATCAAGGCAATTACTCATTTTGAGGCCGACCGACACATGGGACAGGCTCGAAAACTCTTGCGTTTACCAAGTAAGGGCAAGAAGGAAGCCTATTTGGAGCTGATGGCAAAAGATGAGGACGATAATGAGATGCAAGTTGCTGAAAAAATCATCCCCTTTCCAGTCACTGATCAAGCTGTAACAGCAGACAAAAAAGACCAGGAGGACAACCATGTTGACTAAAACTTTTTTAAGTCCAACAGAGATTGAGGAACGTATTGCCCAAGAATCAGCTTCTGACAAGGAACGTAAGTTAACACCAGAACAGATTGAGGCCATTTACAGTAATGGTACTAATATTCTTGTGTCAGCTTCGGCCGGATCAGGGAAAACTTTTGTCATGGTTGAGCGTATCCTTGATATGATTGGACGTGGCGTTGGTATTGACCAACTCTTTATCTCAACCTTTACGGTAAAGGCTGCAGGTGAGTTAAAAGAGCGTCTGGAAAAACGTCTGACAGAGCAGCTTGGACAAGCTGAGACGGATGAAGAGCGTGCCTTTCTTTCGGACCAGATTGCTAAGATTGGGACAGCTGATATTGGAACCATGGATGCCTTTACTCAGAAATTGGTCAATCAGTATGGCTATCTCCTGGGTGTGTCACCTATTTTCCGCATCATGACAGATCCTGCCGAGCAGACACTTATGAAAAATGAGGTTTATGCTGACCTCTTCAACGATTACATGCAAGGAAAGGATGCCCAGCTTTTCCAAAAATTGGTCCGCAATTTCACTGGACATAGCAAAACTAGTAAGGCCTTCCGTGATTTAGTTTACGATGTCTATAACTTTTCTCAGGCTACTGCAGGTCCTGAAAAATGGCTACGTCAAAATCTCTTAAAGGGGCAGACGGAGGCCAAGCCAGAACAGGCTAAAAATGATCTTTTAGACGGTCTTAAAGTTGGCTTGTTGGCTGATTTCCTAGCTTTCTTAAGAGACCATTTAGGTCTAGCTCAGCGTGAATTTGCCAAGGCTAAGTATCTGAATAATGTGTCGGATGCCATTAGCCTTCTTGAAGGAGCTCTGGCCAATGACCAAACGGATATGGAGGACTTGCTCAAACAACTCTTGACTTTGTCAGGAGGTACTGGTTTGACCAATATGACCCGTCCTAAAGACGAGGAACTCAAGGCCTACAAGGAAGCTTACAACAAGACCAAAAATGAGTTTGTGGCCCAGTTGCGAGAGGTTGATACCCAACTAACGGTCCTCGAGGTTTTGACCAAGCATAATGATGACATCCTACCTCTGTTGGAGTTGCTTCAGTCCTTTGTACTTGATTTTTCGGACCAGTATTTACAGGCCAAGATTCAGGAAAATGCTTTTGAATTCTCGGATATTGCCCATTTTGCCATCCGTATTTTGGAGGAAAATCCAGAGGTGGCAGCTAGCTACCGTGACCGTTACCATGAAGTAATGGTAGATGAGTATCAGGACAATAGCCATACCCAAGAACGCATGTTGGAACTCCTATCTAATGGACACAACCGATTCATGGTGGGAGATATCAAGCAATCCATCTATCGTTTCCGTCAGGCAGACCCTCAGATTTTTAATGGTAAGTTCCAGCTTTTCCTTGAAAATCCAGATGCAGGTAAACTTATCCTTCTAAAGGAGAACTTCCGTAGTCAATCTGAAGTTCTTGATGCGACTAATGGTGTTTTCAGCCACCTCATGGATCAGGAAATCGGGGACATCCTCTATGACAAGACTCATATGTTGGTAGCAGGTAGCGAGAAGCAAAGAGAGCCCCATCCTGAAAATCAGACAGAGGTTCTGATTTATAATAGTGATGAAGCAAATGTGACTCCCGACGAGGAAAGTGCTGATCAACCTATCAGTAGCGGCGAGATTTCCTTGGTTATCAAAGAAATCATCAAACTTCACGAGCAGGGTGTACGTTTTGAGGACATTACCCTCCTTGCGCCAACCCGCAACACCTATCTGGACTTGATGGCAAGCTTTGAGGAGCACGGAATTCCTTTGGTTCCTGACGAGTACAAGTCAAGTTACCTTGAGTCACTAGAAGTTATGATTATGTTGGATACTCTTCGTGCCATCAATAATCCTCTCAATGACTACGCCTTGGTTGCTCTCCTTCGTTCACCGATGTTTAACTTCAACGAGGACGACCTGGCTAGGATTGCTGTCCAGGCTGACAAAGGCCAATTCTACGATAAGCTTCTTGCAGCTCATACTAAATCAGGACTTCATCCAGAAGTTGTCACCCAAGGACTTGAGACCAAGTTGACTCTCTTAATTGAGACTCTATCAGATTGGCGTGATTACAGTAAGTGGCACTCGCTCTATGACCTCATCTGGAAGATTTACGACGATCGTTTCTATTATGATTATGTTGGCAGCCTTCCACGAGCTGAGCAACGCCAGGCCAATCTCTACGCCCTTGCCTTGCGTGCCAATGCCTATGAAAAGACTGGCTTTAAGGGGCTTTCTCGTTTTATTGGTATGATTGATAAGATTATTTCTAGCGGTAACGACCTAGAGGAAGTGGCAGACTTGGTTCCCAAAAATGCCGTTAGCCTCATGACCATTCACAAGTCCAAGGGGCTAGAGTTTAAGTATGTCTTTGTCCTTCAGATGAATCGCAAGTTCATTGGTCACAGCAAGGATGGCCTGAGCGGGAAGTATATTATCAACCGTGAAAAAGGGCTTGGCATTAAGTACCTAGCTGACCTTAAAGACCAGATAAACACCAATTTGCCTAAGTTAAATGTTGTTCTCGAGACCTTAACCTTCCAGGAAAATCGTAGGGAAGAGCGACGGGCAAGTATCTCAGAAGAGATGCGTCTACTCTATGTGGCAATGACCCGTGCAGAGAAAAAACTCTACCTGGTTGGTAAGGGCAGTAAGGAGAAATTGACCCAGCAATTTGGCACGGATGTTGAAAATAATCGCCTACCAGTAGCCCTACGTGACCAAATCGCTACTTATCAGGATTGGGTTATGGCTTTGGATACTGCCTTTATGAGAAAGGATCTCAAGTTTACTGTTCGCTTTGTTGAGGCTGAGGAGTTGATCCCAGAGGCTATTGGTCAGGTTGAAGTTCAAGCGGCAGTAGATGCCGATGATTTATCTAACAATCGTCAGACAGAAGAGATTAAGCGTGCCCTGACTGTCTTAGAAAGTGTTAAAAAACTCAACCAACTCTATGCACCAGCGATTGACCTACCATCGGTGCGTACTCCAAGTCAGCTGAAGACTTTCTACGAACCAGTTATGGATACAGAAGGTGTAGATATCATGGACAAGAAAGAGGAAGTCCAACCTCTTGAGACAGCAACCACTTTTGAGTTACCAGACTTTGGACAAAAGATTAAGGTAACCGGAGCTGCGGTTGGTTCTGCTACCCATGAACTCATGCAACGCTTGATTCTTTCTGATACTGTGACCCTCCAAGACTTGACACAGGCCTTGAGTCGGGTATCGGCAGATGATCAAGTTAAGGCGCGTGTGCAGTTAGAAAAGCTACTAGGCTTCTTTGACACCGAACTTGGGAAGCTCATTCTAGCTAACCGTGGTAAGTTGCGTCGTGAAGCACCATTTGCTATGTTAGCAGAAGATCCCGCTAGTAAAGAAGACTTTGTCGTCCGTGGTATCATCGATGGCTACCTTCTTCTTGAAGACCGTATTGTCCTCTTTGATTACAAGACGGACCATTTTACTCAACCTGGTGAGCTTAAGGAACGCTACAAAGGGCAAATGAGCCTATATGCTAAAGCACTTAGCCAAGCCTATCAAGTAGATAAGATTGATAAATACCTTATTCTCCTAGGTGGAAAAAACTTGGAAGTTGTAGAAGTATAAGCTATAGCATAACCATTCTTTCATTATGAAAGAATGGTTTTTTGGCTCTTTGTCAACTGTAGTGGGTGACGAAAAGCTAACATCTAGAGAGGACCTGATAGGTCCTCTTTTTATGTATGTTCAGAGTGATGAAGACACGCTTCTTAAAGTTGATGAAGTTTCTAAAACCGAAACCCAACCGTTTGATGTCTTTGATCAACTTATTAGTTGCTTCAAGTTTTGCGTTTGAATAGTCCGTTTCTAGTGCGTTTTTGATGTATTGTTTGTGTCTAAGAAAAGTCATAAAGACTGTTTTGAAGTAATGATTGACCTTGCTTATATTCTCCTTTATGAGTTCAAAAAGCTCATCTACTCTCTTCTCCTGAAAGTGAAAAAGTAAAAGCTGGTAAAGAGTATAGTAGTTGGTGAGCTCTTCTGAAAAGTCTAGAGTTTTCTCAACGACTTCATGTGGACTTAAGGTTTGACGGAAAGTCTTTGAATAAAAAGAGTTGAGAGATAACTTACGGCTGTCCTTTTGGAAGAGTCGCCAGTGATTTTTCAAGGCTCGATAGGGTAGAGACTTCTTGTCAAACTGGTTCATAATCGCAATTCTTGTCTTTAAAAAGGCTCGACCAAGGTGCTGGATAATGTGGAAACGATCAAGAACGATTTTAGCGTTTGGAAAAAGTTTTTTGGCTAGTGGAATATAAGCCCCAGACATATCCATCGTGATAAACTGCACCTTTTGGCGAGCTTCCAATGGATACTTCAAAAAGTAGTTTCGAATAGTAGTTTGGAGGTGATTATCAAGGATGGTTATGAGTTGGTTGGTCTCATAGTTCTGCGCCACAAAAGCCAATTCACCTTTCTTGAACCCAAACTCATCCCAGGACATAACAGCAGGAAGTTTGTCATAATGTTCCTTGAAAGTAAACTGGTCGAGCTTACGATAGACAGTGGACGTCGACACACGAAGTCTTCTGGCAATATCAGTTAGTGACACCTTCTCAGTCAGGAGTTGTGCAACCTTTTGTCGGACCAGATTTGAGATTTGGCAGTTTTTCTCAACGATTGATGTCTCAGCTACCGTGACTCGTCTACAACTTTTACACTGAAAACGACGTTTCTTCAGACGTAGTAGAGTTGGCGTTCCTGCTTGCTCAAGAAGAGGGATTTTAGAAGGCTTTTGAAAGTCGTACTTGATCATTTTTCCATGGCAATGAGGACATGATGGTGCAGGATAATCAAGTTTTGCTTGAATCTCGATGTGAGTATCGGTTTCAAAAACGAGTGAAATAATGATATTTTGGTCTTTGATTCCGATTAATTCTGTGGTATTCTTAATAAGTCTCATAAGTTCTTCCTAATGATGGTTTGGTCGCTTTTCATTATAGTTCTTATGGGACTTTTTGTGTACACTCAAAAAGCTCTATAATCTCTACAGTAGTTTTACCCACTACAGAAATTATAGAGCCGGTTTTTTGTGTCTTAATTCCACCAAAAAAGACCGGTATGCACACACCAGTCTTTTCTGATAGATTCCCATCAGTATTGTAAGTTCGTTAAAATATTAGAGGATGGAAATAGTTATGAAAAAAGTATCTTGTAGGTTGCTTAGGCCTAAAAGGGCTATTATAACAAACTCATCTCAGTCTAAACAAGGTTAGAAAAATTAAACACTATAAACATTACTAGTTTTTAATAGTTTGTATCTATAATGGCAATAAATAGAGACCAAAACCGCCAGCATTAGACTGACGGTATGTCGTTATTTCAATAGTAATTTCAGCCAAGAAAAGGCACCACCCAATTTACCCAGGCCCAGGAAATAGGCATAACCAGAATCATGGCCGGAATCATATCTGCTGTTGGGAATTGACGCAGTTTCATAATACGAAAACCAGTCGCAATCATGAGGAAGCCCCCACAAGCCTTAAAGTCTCCAATCATGGCTTTTGTTGTTAGAGGAAGAATGAAACCAGCACTTACAAAGAGGAGGAAGAAAACGATAAATTGTGGAATGGCAATCATGGAGATGATGTAGCCTAGGCTACAAGAGAAAATCATGGCCGTAAAGAAATCTAGGATAGATTTGGAAATCAAGATGGAAGCATCGCCTGTCATCCCAGACTCAAGGCTCCCATAAATTCCTGTGCCACTCGCACAAAAAAGGACGATAACCGTTAAGAGCTGTGCATAAAATTCATCGTGAGCTAACCCTGTTTGTTTGCTTGGCGTAATCTTGGACAAGCCTTTTTCCATAAGTCCAGCTCCCTTGTTGATGAGGTTTCCAAACTTTAGGGCCAGTCCAATGATGGTACCGATAACTACTGCAAAGATAACTGCAGGCATATTAACCATATTCATAATGGCGCTAATCCCCATAACCATAGAGGCCAGGCCAAAGATAAGGTTAAGATTGTCTTTGAAATCGTCTCTGAGATAATCCCCAAAGAGTCCTCCAGCGATTCCTCCTAAGATAATAGATAGCGAGTTGATGATAATTCCAGTTGGCACCAGTGATTTTCCTCCTATTTGTTCTAAATACTATAAGTTTAGCATTATCAAAGGCTGAATGCAAAATTGTCTCGTATTTGCAAACGTTTTCTTGAAATTGTACCTTTAAAATGATACAATGAATGAGGAGGTAACGAAATAGCCTTATCTAAATCTATTTCCAGTATTTTTAGAGCGTTATTCATAAAAAATAAGGAAACAACTCTAACTCAAAATCTAATATAAATTATAAGATGAGGCCATCGTTAAATAGGTTCTCAAGAAAGGATAAAAGATGATTCGGTTTGAACATGTAACGAAACGTTATGAAGATAAAGATGCTCTCTCAGATCTTAATCTCGAGATTCGAGATGGTGAAATCTTTGGTTTGATTGGGCACAACGGAGCTGGTAAAACCACTACCATTTCCATTTTGACGTCTATCATTGAAGCTAGCTACGGTGAAGTTTACGTGGATGATATGGCCCTCAGCCTGCATCGTGATGCTATTAAGAAGAAAATAGCATATGTGCCAGATTCGCCGGACTTATTTCTAAATTTGACTGCCAATGACTATTGGTACTTCTTGACACGTATCTATGATTTGGAAGCTAGTCAAGTCGAGGAACGTTTGACTGATCTCATGTCTACCTTTGACTTGACTGAAAATCGCTATAACCTCATTTCATCCTTCTCTCACGGTATGCGTCAGAAGGTTGTTGTTATCGGTGCCCTTTTGGTTAATCCACAGATTTGGGTTTTGGATGAGCCTCTGACCGGTTTGGATCCCCAGGCGTCTTATGATTTGAAAGAAGCCATGCGTAACCATGCTAAGGAGGGCAATAGTGTGCTCTTCTCAACCCACGTTTTAAGTGTAGCTGAGCAGCTCTGTGATCGTATCGGTATTTTGAAGAAAGGAAAACTCATCTTCCAAGGGTCTATAGCTGAGCTTAAGCACCAGTACCCTGACAAGGATTTGGAAACCATTTATCTGGAAATGGCTGGACGTAAGATTGAGGAGGTGTAGTCATGAACTGGAACCATGTTTGGGAGCTTTTTAAAATCAATCTCCTCTATGCGAATCCTCAAGCAGTTACAAGCCTACAGAAACGTCAGGAGAAAAAGAAAAAAGCTAATTTCTCCATCGTTAACGCCATGCTCAGGCAGCAACTCTTAATTTTAATTATTTTTACAATTATCTATAGCTATCTTTTTATAGGTGTTGATTATAAGGCTAACCCTGGTGTTCTAACCCTATATCTCTTGACATTTTCAGTTATGGGACTTCTCCAGACATTTACAGCTCTCTATAGTACCTTTTATGATAGTAAAGATAGCAAGGTCTATTTACCTCTTCCCTTAAAACCATCAGAAGTTTTCCTTGCCAAGACCTTGTCAGGTTTTATGGTTGGTATGACCTTCATGGTACCTATCCTTAGTCTTTTGATTCTAGCTTACTGGCAATTTATTGGGCCGCTTGGGATACCTGTAGGTCTATTTGCCTTTATCCTTTGTCTTTTTGTCAATCTCGTTCTGTCAGTAGTTCTCGCTAATAGCATTGGGACCATGATTGTTCGTAGCTCTCGTCAAAAGCTCTATTCGAGTATCCTGATGACTCTGTCGACCATATTGATTATGTTGCCTATCATGATGGTTGGTTTTCTTAATGGTTATATTAAGGGTGCTGGGCATGTCAATTTTCCCTTGTTGCCTTATCTAAGAGGTTACTATGATGTCGTAGCTGCCCCTCTATCTCCAGAGGCTCTGCTAAATTTCTATCTTCCTCTTATCTTAGTGCTTATCTTGGGCTATTGGTTTTATAAAGTCAGAATGCCTCGTTATTTCCACGAAGCCATCTATAACCAGAAGGCTAGAAAGTCTCAGGCCAAAGCTGTTACCCGAAGCCAAAGACAGGTCTTGGTTCGCCATCATTTATCTACTTTGGGGAATTCAACCCTCATTATCAATACCTATGTGGTACCAGTCTTATATATGATCATGCTAGGTGGGGGTGCGGTCTTTTTGAAAGATCTGGGTCCAGACTATTTCGGACTCCTGCTTTTGGTCGGAATTGCCTTTGGTTTCTTTTCAGCTCAACCAACAAGTTTTCTTGGTGTGGCAACTTCCTTAGAGGGGACAAACTTTGACTTTATTCGTAGCTTGCCAATCAATATGGGTGACTATCTTCGTCAAAAGTTTTGGATTTTCTATGGCTTGCAAGTCAGTGTTTCCCTCTTATTAGGAGGACTTGGTTTAATATTCCTTGCACATCTCCATCCGGTTTTAGTACTGAGTTTCATCATTGGTTTCCTTGTGACAACCTATCTTGCAGGTGGCTATTTCTTTGAACGTGACCTTAAATTGTTGGAAGTGAATTGGCAGGAAGTTACCCAACTCTTCAACCGGGGCGGCGGCCAGTGGCTTTATATGGGTATTTTTGTCCTTACCATTTTTATTGCAGCCTTGCTGGGCGGTGTGGTCTTCTTTGCAAGTAAGTTCTGGATTGCCCTAGTAGTCAATACTATAGTATCTGGGCTTATAGCTTTAATTGCCTTAATCGTTTATCTCTTTGTTGATCGCAGACGTTGGAAACGTATTAGAGCCATGTTTTTTGCCTAGAACAAACTGTTTAAAGAGTCTCTCCGATTGGAGGGATTCTTTTTTTGATGATAATGTTAGTTATTTAAAGTTATACATTATAGATGTTAAAATACAAGAATTTAGTGTATAATCATAAACATGAAACGAAATTTTGACTCAGTAAAACGCCTAGTTATCAAAATCGGGACCAGCTCTCTGGTTTTGCCATCAGGGAAAATTAATCTTGAAAAAATCGATCAGCTAGCTTTTGTTATTTCTAGCTTACACAATAAAGGGATTGAGGTTGTCCTCGTATCCTCTGGTGCCATGGGCTTCGGGCTCAATGTCTTAGACCTAGACAAGCGACCGGCTGAAGTCGGTAAGCAACAAGCTGTCTCGAGTGTAGGACAGGTGGCTATGATGAGCCTATATTCTCAGGTCTTTTCACATTACCAAACCAAGGTATCTCAGTTGCTTTTGACGCGTGATGTGGTTGAGTATCCCGAGAGTTTAGCCAATGCCATCAATGCTTTTGAGAGCCTCTTAGAGCTTGGAGTTGTCCCAGTTGTTAATGAAAATGACGCTGTTAGCGTAGATGAAATGGATCATGCGACTAAGTTTGGGGACAACGACCGCTTGTCTGCTATCGTTGCTAAGATTGTTGGTGCAGACCTACTTATCATGTTGTCAGATATTGATGGGCTCTTTGATAAGAACCCAAATGTCTATGAGGATGCGACCCTTCGTAACTATGTCCCAGAGATTACAGAGGAAATTCTGGCATCAGCTGGTGGTGCCGGTAGTAAATTTGGTACGGGTGGTATGATGAGTAAGATTAAATCCGCTCAGATGGTTTTTGAAAACCAAAGCCAAATGGTTTTAATGAATGGTGAAAATCCACGTGACATTCTTCGTGTCCTAGAAGGAGCCAAGATTGGTACACTCTTTAAACAGGAGGACTAATATGACATATATCGATACACTAGGCCAACAGGCCAAGGTGGCAGGCCGTCAGATTGCTAAATTGTCAACAGCAGCTAAAAACGACCTTTTAAATCAGGTAGCTAAAGCTCTAGTAGCTGAGAGTGACTATATTATCACTGAAAATGCTAAGGATATGGCCAATGCCAAGGAAAATGGTATTTCAGAGATTATGCAAGACCGCTTGCTCTTAACGGAAGACCGTATCGCAGGAATTGCTGAGGGTGTCCGTCAGGTGGCAGATCTTCAGGACCCAATCGGTCAAGTGGTTCGTGGCTATACGAATCTGGATGGGCTCAAAATCGTTCAAAAGCGTGTTCCCATGGGTGTTATCGCTATGATTTTTGAGAGCCGTCCCAATGTTTCAATTGACGCCTTTAGCCTTGCCTTTAAGACTAATAATGCCATTATTCTCCGAGGAGGACGTGATGCTATCAATTCCAATAAGGCTTTGGTTACGGTAGCTCGTAAAGCTCTGAAAAATGCAGGAATCACAGTAGATGCTGTTCAACTGGTTGAAGATACCTCTCATGAGGTAGCCGAGGAACTCATGGCGGCGACCAAATATGTTGATTTGCTCATCCCTCGTGGTGGAGCCCGTCTCATCCAGACGGTTAAAGAAAAAGCCAAGGTTCCTGTCATCGAAACGGGTGTTGGTAACTGTCATATTTATGTGGATAAATATGCTAACTTAGATATGGCGACACAGATTGTCATTAATGCCAAAACCCAACGACCAAGTGTGTGTAATGCTGCAGAATCTCTCGTCGTTCATGCTGATATTGCAGAAGAATTCTTACCTAACTTAGAAAAAGCTATTTCAAAAATTCAGTCTGTTGAGTTCCGTGCGGATGAAAGGGCTTTGAAACTTATGGAAAAAGCTGTACCCGCTTCACTAGAGGATTTTGCGACAGAGTTTCTTGACTATATCATGTCTGTTAAAGTAGTAGATAGCCTTGATGAGGCTATTGATTGGATTAATACTTACACGACATCGCATTCAGAGGCTATTGTGACTCAGGATATCAGTCGTGCGGAGCAATTCCAAGATGATGTAGACGCTGCAGCTGTCTATGTTAATGCCTCGACCCGCTTCACAGATGGTTTCGTCTTTGGACTGGGTGCTGAAATCGGAATCTCAACCCAAAAAATGCACGCCCGTGGCCCAATGGGACTTGAGGCCCTAACTTCAACCAAGTTCTATATTAATGGTCAAGGTCAAATTAGAGAATAACCCATCAAGCTCCATGAGGGGCTTTTTTACTCAGTTTGCTAGAGTAAGACGCTTCTGATATATTGGGGGTATCAAAAATGAGGAGCTTTGGTGATGTTTAAAGCTTATAAAAAATATTGGATGGGCTATGTTGATTTCACGGGACGTTCAACACGTTCAGATTATTGGTTTGCGGTGTTAGCAAATATTTTAGTCATTTTCGCTGTAGGGATTTTAGCAGGTATATTTATAGGTGCTAATGATGGTAGTGTGGCCGGTCCACTAGGTACTATTGCAATCTTACTGATATTAGCTATGTTAATATATGGTCTTGCTGTTGTATTACCATTTACTGCAATCCAAGTCCGTCGTTTGCGTGATGCTGGTTATCACTGGGCTTTTATTTTCTTCCGATTTGCCGTGGGGATAGGTGGGATTGTACTTTTAATTTTGTTCTGTCAACCAACAAAAGTAGAAGTGCCATTCAACAACTTCAATAATCCACAACAATAACGACAATCAACCAACTCAAAGAGTTGGTTTTTCTGATGTCAAAAAGCTTTATGTCAATGTTGCACATTTTAATATTTCTGATATAATCTTATCTGAGACTAATCAACACTAAAATATAATTTAAGAAATGTGAATAACTTATGAAACTATTTCGTCACATAAAAGAAAAACGTTACCTTATTTTGGCATTTACCCTACCAGCTCTTTTATTGGCTTTGGCTATTGTCTTTTTCCGTCCTACTCATCATCATGCCGAGGTAGGAGTGAGGGTTAGCACCAAACAGTCGTCATCAAAAGCTAAGGCTCCCTCTAAATCATCTAGCTCTAGCTCGTCATCGTCAACATCAACGTCTAGCGAGTTGTCAAGCTCTAGCACGGCATCTGTAGCAGCTAGCCAGGCACAGACAGCCACAACGACTACGGTTACACCGGCTCCTTCCTCAGCTCAAGGAACTTACCAAGCGCCACAGTATAATTATGCTCCTCCAACAACTGATACCGACTCAAATAGTGAGACCTCAAGCTATACAGACCCTGCCTACGGCTCAGATATTAGCTCTGGGACAACAGAATAAGGGTAAGAGAAAAGGAATTTAGGATCAGCAATGAAAAATAAAGTTTTAGTATTAGTAACAGGATTATCTAGCCTAGTCTAGCCCTATTGGTTGCTTGTTCAAATCAGTCTAATCATTTATCATCTACCAATTCTTCATCATCAGTAGAGCAGTCCCAATCAAGTAGTAGTGAAAGCTCTAGCTCAAGCTCTAGTCAAGAGAAAAAGGTAGATGCCTCTGCCTATGATAGCATCATTAGTAAGTACCAAACAGCTGTAGATGACAATCAAACTGACGATTCAATTAATCCTTTGGTGGTGACCTATGCTAATTCTCAAATCAGTCCTGCTTCAACGGTCTATACTTACCGTGATTTGGATGGTAATGGGGTTGACGAGTTGGTGTTTGCTTTTAAACCAGGTAAACTCTTTAAGGAGCATATGATTACGGATATTTACACTATCTCTAAGGATAGTGGTCAGGTCATTCGTCTGACAGAAGGTCCGCAACTGGGCATGTTGGGTGAGCGTATGACATTGGTCTACCTCATGGATAACAACCTTTAGCTACTATGGTAGTGCTGGTGCTATGGCTGGTGAAGGTTCTGGCTACCACTTTAGTAGTGATGGCCAGTCTCTTATAAAAGATGACAGTGATTCGGGTGCAGAGAAGGCTGATCTCTCTAATTGGGGTTGGAAGGACCTGAGCAGTGCCTCTATTGAATCTAGCACAGCATCACAAACTCAAACAAGTTCATCAGCCCTCAAGCCTGATGAACTGAAAAATGGTAACTATAAATCAGCTGTAGGGACATGGAAGTCTTCAAATGGACAGACTATCACCATTACTTCGGATGGACAGTTGGAACTCTGGGGTTCTACTTACCCTATCGACAAAGTCTCATCCAATCAATATGTGTCAGGAATATATACCCTAACTTATGTGTATTCTAGCCCAGTAGGGAATGCTCCAATTGAGCTTTGTCCTAAAGGAGTTAGCGATGGAAGTGATGCGGGAGATAACAGTAAGGACCGAATTTTAGCGACTAATGGTAAGCCATCTGAGGAAAGTTATTTTTACAGAGTTGACTGATTTTCGAGAACCGATCTATCAATCATCAAGCCAGGCCACAGGTCTGGCTTTTTTACTATCCTGTTAACTTACAGAACGAGACAATTTCTCCATTCTTGTGCTATAATAGAAGTTATGACTAATGAATTTCACCATGTAACCGTTCTTTTACACGAAACTGTTGATATGCTTGATATCAAGCCCGATGGCATCTATGTTGATGCGACCTTGGGTGGCGCAGGACATTCGTCTTATCTATTGTCACAATTGTCTGAAAAGGGTCATTTGTACTGTTTTGATCAGGATCAAAAGGCTATTGATAATGCTCAAGTGCGTCTCAAGGACTATATTGATAAGGGAATGGTGACTTTCATTAAGGATAATTTCCGTAACCTCAGATCTAACCTTGAAGCTCTGGGAGTGTCTGAAATTGATGGCATTCTCTACGATTTGGGTGTGTCTAGCCCACAGTTGGATGAGCGTGAGCGTGGTTTCTCCTATAAACAGGATGCCAAGCTGGATATGCGTATGAATGAGGAGGCGAGCTTGACTGCTTATGAGGTGGTTAATACCTATCCTTACAACGATTTGGTGCGCATTTTCTTCAAGTATGGTGAAGACAAGTTCTCTAAACAAATTGCACGTAAAATTGAACAAGCTCGTCAGGTTAAACCAATTGAGACCACGACGGAACTGGCGGAAATCATTAAATCAGCTAAGCCTGCTAAGGAATTGAAGAAGAAGGGCCATCCAGCCAAGCAAATTTTCCAAGCTATTCGAATCGAAGTGAACGATGAACTTGGTGCTGCGGATGAATCGATTCAGGAGGCTTTGGATCTCCTAGCTGTGGATGGTCGCATTTCGGTGATTACCTTCCATTCTTTGGAAGACCGGTTGACTAAGCAACTTTTCAAGGAAGCTAGCACGGTAGATGTACCTAAAGGCTTACCTTTTATTCCCGAAGACTTACAACCGAAGGTAGCTCTGGTTAATCGTAAGCCTATCCTACCTAGTCAGGAAGAATTAGAAGCCAATAACCGCTCGCACTCTGCTAAATTGCGTGTGGCTAAAAAAATCAGGAAGTAACTATGGAAAATCAGGAACGTCAGATTGTTAATAGGGCTATTAGAAACCATATTCGTTTTATGACACGTATGGAAAAGGCCTTCTATTCGGCAATTGTTTTGACAGCTATTGTGATGAGTATCGCTGTTGTATTTTTACAAGGGCGTAATCAGGCTATCAAGCAACAAATCACAGACCTTAATCGCAAGATTAGTGACGAAAAGACAGAGCTTAACAATGCTAAGCAGGCAGTAAATGAGTTAACTAACTCTGATCGTATCAAAGAGATTGCCACTAAGGCAGGACTGTCTATTAATAACGATAGTATTAAGAGTGTGAGGTAACCAATGAACAGATTAAGAAAACTTAAACATTTATTTCTAAACTATGTCGTTAGGGATAGGCGAAAGCCAGCCCAGAATCGACAGCACGTTGGTCAGAACCTTATGGTTCTCAGCATCTTTATCTTTTTCGTCTTTATTATCAACTTTGTGGTGATTATCGGGGCAGACAGTAAGTTTGGTGTCGATTTGTCGACCCAGGCTGCTAAATCTTATAACACTAAGACCACAGTGGCTGCCAAGCGTGGGACGATTTACGACCGAAATGGAAATGTTTTGGCTGAGGATTCAACCAGTTATTCCATTTATGCTATTGTGTCAACCAGCTATGTGTCAGCAACTCGGGAAAAACTCTATGTCCAAGATAGTCAGTTTGATAAGGTTGCCGATATTTTGAAAGACAAGCTAGGAATTGAAAAGAGTGATGCTTTGGCTCAATTGCGTACCAAGGGTGCCTATCAAGTATCCTTTGGACTAAAAGGAAAAGGAATCACCTACTCTGTCAAAGAGGACCTAGAAAAGACTTTTAAGGATGCAGGTATTAAGGGGATGGCATTTGAAGCGACAACCTCCCGTATGTATCCTAATGGAACCTTTGCTTCAGAGTTTCTTGGCCGTGCCGAAGCTGTTGAAAATAAAAAAGACGGTTCGTATTCATTGGTCGGTCAAACAGGTTTAGAGCGTTCGCTGAATAGCCTTTTGACAGGTAAAGATGGCGAAGCTATCTACGAGAAGGATAAAGACGGTAATACCCTTCTTGGAACGGAAACGATTACCAAAGAAGCTATCGATGGTAAGAATATCTATACGACATTGTCGGCCCCTCTTCAGACCTTCCTAGAAACGCAGATGGATACGTTTATGGAGCAGACCAAAGGTGTAAATGCTTCAGCAACAGTTGTCAATGCGAAAACAGGTGAAATCCTTGCAACGACACAACGTCCAACCTATAACTCGGATACGCTAGAAGGACAGACTAAAAAAGGTTACGACTGGGTCAACCGCCTCTATGAAGCTCAGTATGAGCCAGGGTCAACCATGAAAGTGATGCTCTTGTCAGCAGCTATCAATAATGGAAGTTTCAACCCGAATGCAACCTACAGTAACGCTAATGGTATTAAGGTTGATGATGTTGAAATCAATGACTGGTCAATCAATGAAGGTGTTTCAACAGGTCGAACGATGTCATTTGCACAAGGATTTTCATATTCAAGTAACGTTGGTATGACCATGCTGGAACAAGACATGGGAGACAAAGTCTGGTCTAACTACCTATCGCTATACAAATTTGGACTTCCAACCCGCTTTGGGATGGTTGGTGAGTCTTCAGGGATTGTCTCTCGAAACTCAGTTAATATTGCCCAATCATCTTTTGGACAAGGGATTTCAGTAACTCAAGTCCAAATGCTCCGAGCCTTTACCGCAATCTCTAACAATGGTATTATGTTAGAGCCTCAATTTATTAAACAAGTTGCCGATACTAATCAAGGTACTGTTCGTACAGCCAAGAAAGAAGTTATTGGTAAACCTGTTTCCAAGCAGACTGCATCTGAAACCCGTAACTATATGATTTCTGTCGGTACGGATCCAGAGTTCGGTACCCTATACAACAAGTCTGAAGGTTCGCCAATCATTCAGGTTGGTAACTATGATGTTGCGGTTAAGTCAGGAACAGCCCAAGTGGCTGATGAAAAGACAGGAACCTATAAAGTTGGGACCAACGAGACTCTCAACTCAGTTGTAGCCATGGTTCCTTCTGATGATCCAGAATACATCATGTATTTGACCATTCAAGAGCCTAAGACCTGGGATAATAATTTTTATGCGACTGTGGTGAACCCTGTTTTAGAAGAAGCCATGTCAATGGGTGCTACTTTGGAGACTTCTGTTTCTGAGGGGAGTGGAAATACTGAAGAGACTAGCTATCAAACTGGTGATATCATTGGTAAGACACCAGGAGAGACAGCTAATACTCTTCGCCAAAACCTAATTCATCCGGTTGTTCTGGGTGTTGGCAATAAGATTGAAAAGGTTTCTGTAGATGCAAAAGCTGATATTAAAGCTAATGAGCAGATCCTAATCATGACTAATGACTTCACAGAACTTCCAGACATGTATGGTTGGACCAAGAAGAATGTTGAAACATTTGCCAAATGGAAAGGCATTAAAATTACTTACAAAGGTGGCAAGTCAGGGACTGTGACCAAACAAAGTGTTGCGGCAGGAAAAGCCCTGTCTAAAACCAAAAAGATTACCATTACTTTAGGAGACTAAGATGACTATGAGTCTGATAGCAGGCGTGGCCGCCTTTGTGTTGACGGTGCTCGCCATGCCTCATTTTATTACTTACTACAAAATCAAAAAAATCGGTGGTCAACAGATGCATGAAGATGTGAAGCAGCACTTGGCCAAGGCTGGTACACCAACTATGGGAGGGACAGTATTCCTAGTGGTTGCCATCTTGGTTAGTTTGATTTTCAACTTCCATGTCTTTAGCAAGGGACACCAAGCCTATGGTGCCCCAGTAGGAATACTCTTTGTACTCTTGATTTATGGTATTATCGGCTTCCTTGATGATTTCCTTAAGATTTTCCATCAAATCAATGAGGGTCTTAAACCCTGGCAAAAGATGGCTTTGCAGATTATTGCAGGTTTGCTTTTCTATTTCATCCATGTACTCCCTAGTGGGACAAATAGCCTATCTATTGGAGGATTGACAATTCACCTTGGTGTCTTCTATGTTCTCTTTGTCCTTTTCTGGATCGTTGGTTTCTCAAATGCGGTCAACTTGACAGATGGTATTGATGGTTTAGCTTCTATCTCTGTGGTTATCAGCTTGATTGCTTATGGAATCATCGCTTTTGTCAAGGGTGAGTTCGCTATCTTAACTATCATTATTACTATGATTGGTGCCCTTCTTGGCTTCTTCGTCTTTAACCACAAGCCAGCCAAGGTCTTTATGGGGGATGTTGGGTCTTTGTCACTTGGGGCTATGCTTGCGGTTATCTCTATTGCCCTACGTGTAGAGTGGACGCTACTCTTGATTGGTGTGGTTTATGTCTTTGAGACAGCTTCTGTCATGCTACAGGTCAGCTATTTCAAATACACTAAGCGTAAGTATGGAGAAGGTCGTCGTATTTTCCGTATGACACCATTCCACCACCACCTCGAATTGGGTGGTCTTTCAGGTAAGGGCGACAAATGGTCAGAGTGGAAGGTTGATGCTTTCCTTTGGGCAGTTGGAGCACTTGCAAGTGCCATTACCCTTTGGATGGTTCTTGGAAACGTTATGAAATAAATGAAAAGAGCAGAAATGCTCTTTTTTTGTTATAATGATAAGGATAGACTAGATAGAAAAGAAGTAAGAAAAAATGTCATTTAAAGATTTTAATTTTAAAGCCTATATTCAAAAGGCTCTCGACGAGATTAAATTTAAGGAGCCAACACCTGTTCAGCAAAAATTGATTCCAGTAGTCCGTTCTGGCCGTGATTTAGTGGGTGAATCCAAGACTGGTTCAGGGAAGACACATACCTTCCTCTTGCCAATTTTTGAGAAGCTCAATCCAAAGAGTGGCGATGTTCAAGTTGTTATTACAGCGCCATCACGTGAATTGGCGACACAAATTTACCAAGCGACAAAACAAATTGCCAAACACTCTGAGACTGAAATTCGTGTAGTCAATTATGTGGGTGGTACAGACAAGCAACGTCAGATTGAGAAACTCAAGGTAGCCCAACCTCATATTGTTATCGGGACACCAGGGCGTATCTATGACCTAGTTAAATCTGGTGACTTGGCTATCCACAAGGCCCATACTTTTGTTGTTGACGAGGCTGACATGACCATGGATATGGGATTCTTGGATACTGTGGATAAGATTGCGGCAAGTCTTCCTAAGGAAGTTCAAATTTTGGTCTTCTCAGCAACCATTCCTCAAAAATTGCAACCATTCTTGAAGAAATACTTGACCAATCCTGTCATGGAACAAATCAAGACTTCAACTGTGATTGCAGATACCATTGATAACTGGTTGGTATCTACCAAGGGGCGCAACAAGAATGAACAGATTCTTGAGATGCTTAAGGGAATGCAACCATACTTGGCAATGATTTTCGTCAATACCAAGGAACGTGCGGATGATTTACATAGTTATTTGGTATCAAACGGTCTTAAAGTTGCGAAAATTCATGGCGGTATTCCACCGCGTGAACGTAAACGTATCATGAATCAAGTTAAGAAACTTGAGTTTGAGTATATTGTAGCGACTGACCTTGCAGCGCGTGGAATTGATATTGAAGGGGTTAGCCATGTTATCAATGACGCTATTCCTCAAGATTTGTCATTCTTTGTTCACCGTGTAGGACGTACTGGACGTAACGGCTTGTCAGGGACAGCTATCACCCTTTATCAACCAAGTGACGACTCAGATATTCGTGAGCTGGAAAAAATGGGTATTACCTTTGAACCTAAGGTATTTAAAGATGGTGAGTTTCAAGATACCTATGACCGCGACCGTCGTGCCAACCGAGAAAAAGCCTATCAAAAACTTGATACGGAAATGATTGGTCTGGTTAAGAAGAAAAAGAAAAAAATCAAGCCTGGTTACAAGAAGAAAATTCAGTGGAAGGTTGACGAAAAACGCAAACGTGAGCGTCGTGCAGCTAATCGTGCTAAGGGACGTGCTGAGCGTAAAGCTAAGAAGCAAAGTTTCTAAGCCTTGGCGTTTAGCTGTAAGCAAATTTAGATATGTAAAAACTTGGCAAAATGAATGTCAAGTTTTTTTGTGGTAAAAGTGCTAAAATAGAAGTCATGAAAGACACGATTCGAATTCTTCATATCAATGATTTGCACTCTCATTTTGAACAGTATCCACAACTCAAGCGAGCTGTGGATGATTTGAGTCAGACGGATAGGGAGTTGATTAAGGTAGATCTTGGGGATAATGTGGATAAGTCCCATCCCCTATCTGATGCGACAGCTGGGCGTTTTAATGTAGCCCTGATGAATGAGTTGGGGATAGACTATGCGACTATTGGAAATAACGAGGGAATTGGTCTGGCTAAGGATGAGCTAGACTGTCTTTATGAGCAATCTGATTTTCAACCTATCATAGGAAATCTCAAGGATGAAGGGGGTCAGCCTGAATGGGCCGAGCCCTATCTTATCCATAAAACTAAATCAGGTACAAACATTGCTTTCTTGGCCTATACCTTCCCATATTACATCACCTATGCTCCCAACGGTTGGCAGGTGTTAGAGCCTATGGCTAGGTTGGAAGAGGATTTGGCTCGCCCTGAGGTAAGGGCTGCAGACTTAGTCATAGTCCTTAGCCATCTAGGTGTGAGTTATGATGAGCAGATTTCAGAAACTTATCCACAGGTAAACCTTGTTATCGGGAGCCATACTCATCACCTTTTTGAAGAGGGCAAATTGATTAATGAGACTTATTTGGCAGCTGCTGATAGATATGGCTATTATCTTGGCTGTATTGACCTTACTGTGGAAAATGGACAATTGATAGAGTGTCAGATTGAGGCTATCCCCACCAAGTCCTATATCTTTGATTTAGACAAGGAGGACGAAACCTTTATCAAAGCCATGCGTGAGGAAGGGCATCGTCGTTTAGCTCAGAAAAAAGTAGCTAATCTAGGTCGAGAACTAGATTTTGATGAGACCTGTCAATTGGTTTTACAAGCTGTTTGTCAGGAGACAGATAGCCAGTTAACGCTTTTAAATACAGGTCTTATCATGAAAACGATGGGTCCACAAGTGACGATGGCAGACCTTCAAGAAGCCCTTCCCCATCAGATGCGGATGGCGCGTCTAGTCGTGACAGGACAAGAACTCAAGGAAATCTGTCGTGAAGTTTTTACCAAGGCTGAACTCCTTAAAAACCAAGCTATTAAAGGTATGGGATTTAGAGGGCAGACATTTGGTGAAGTAATCACGGGGAATTTTGCTTACAAAAACGGTAATTTGTTGTATAATAGTAGGGTTGTAGATTCCAATGAGAAGTTTAGTTTAGTCCTTGTGGACCAATACTACTTTGCTTCTTACTTTCCTACAATTAAGGAAAAGGAAGTTACTCTTCTTTTTCCAGATTTGTTAAGGGAACTTGTGGCTAAGTATTTAAGAAAAAATGGTGCTGATTGGGATAAGAGATAAGAACATTATCACAGCATCAGAATAGAAAATAAGAGAGAGCAGAAAGGATGGCACATGCGTAAAGAAATCTTGCCAGAAATGTTTAATTATAATAAATATCCAGGGCCAGACTTTGTGTATGTGGCTGACCTTCTGAAATCAGATGTCTGTCAGTTTACGGTTCTTGAAAATCACAAGGATGCTTTAGATGCTACCCGCTTTGGGCAACGTTTTTCTGAAATCATGCTCAAGTATGACTATATTGTTGGGGACTGGTCTAATGACCAGCTTCGCCTTAAGGGCTTTTACGAGGACGAGCGTCCTAATACGCGTAAGACAGATCGTATTAGCCGATTGTCAGAGTATTTACGTGAATACTGTGCCTTTGGTTGTGCCTACTTTATTTTGAAAAATGAAGAGCCGCAGTTAATCGTCTTTGAAGAAGAGACAGAGCCTCGTCGCAAGCGTCGTCGTTCTAACAATCATCGTCATTCTTCTCAGGAATCTAGAGAGAAGGAGCGTAATGCTTCTCAAAAGAATAAGGGCCAAAAAGCTTCTGCTAAGCAAAAGAGGGATAAGTCCAAACGAAGAGACAGGGACCAAGAGGGGCCGAGCTTTGAGAAAATCAAGCGTCGTCCTAAGTTTAAATCTAGATCCGAGGACGGTGGCCGTGAGCGTAAGTCTAACTTCAAGAAGAGTCAGAAGCAGGCTCCAAAATCTAAAGGTCAAAACACCCCATCGAAGAAACAAAGCCAGACCAAGTCAGATGGTCAGCATTTTACAATCAGAAAAAAAGGAAATTAAACTATGTCAGAAGTAACAACACAAGCAAAACCAGAACGTCGTAAACGTCAGAAATTGGAAGATATGGAGGGCTACAAACCTTCTATTTATGGTCTTACTCGTGATGAGTTAATCGACTGGGCTATGGAACACGGTGAAAAGAAATTCCGTGCGACTCAAATTTGGGATTGGCTCTACAAGAAGCGTGTGCAGTCTTTCGAAGAAATGACCAACATTTCTAAGGACTTCATTGCTAAATTAAACGAGAATTTCTGCGTAAACCCATTGAAACAACGTATCGTTCAAGAATCTAAAGATGGTACAGTTAAGTATCTTTTTGAATTGCCAGATGGTATGTTGATTGAGACTGTTTTGATGCGTCAACACTATGGTTTGTCTGTCTGTGTGACAACTCAGGTCGGATGTAACATCGGTTGTACTTTCTGTGCCAGTGGTTTGATTAAGAAACAACGTGACTTGACTGCTGGTGAGATTGTGGCACAAATCATGTTGGTACAAAAATATTTTGATGACCGTGGCGATGGTGAACGTGTCAGCCACGTGGTTGTTATGGGTATCGGTGAGCCATTTGATAACTATGACAATGTGCTTCGTTTCTTGCGTACTATTAATAATGACAATGGTCTTGCTATCGGAGCGCGTCACATTACAGTGTCAACATCTGGTTTGGCACCAAAAATTAAGGAATTTGCTAACGAAGGTGTTCAAGTTAACCTTGCCGTATCACTTCACGCGCCTAACAATGACCTTCGTTCAAGCATCATGCGTATCAACCGTTCATTCCCACTTGAAAAACTCTTTGAAGCTATCGAGTATTACATCCAAACAACCAACCGTCGTGTAACTTTTGAGTACATCATGCTTAATGAGGTCAATGACCACCCTGAAAATGCTCAAGAGTTGGCTGATTTGACTAAGAAAATCCGTAAGTTGTCATATATCAACTTGATTCCATATAACCCAGTATCAGAGCACGACCAATATAGTCGTTCAACCAAGGAACGTGTGGCGGCCTTCTACGATGTGCTCAAGAAAAACGGGGTTAACTGTGTCGTTCGTCAAGAACACGGTACAGATATCGATGCTGCTTGTGGACAATTGCGTTCAAACACTATGAAACGCGACCGTCAAAAGGCAGTGGCAGAAGCTTCTGGTAAATCAGAAGGTAAGTAAGATGTTTCAGCTTAAGACTTGGGTAGATAAGGATGGAGAACTAACACCAAAAGGAAGAAAGCTAAGCCGAGTTTTGGTCTGTGCTTATCTCCTTTGTTTAGTACTCCTATGCTGGACACCCCAGTACGGGCTAGTTAAAGGTGTTGAAACCCCTGGGATTCAACATTTTGGTCGTGTTGTGGTCTTATTAACCCCATTCAATAGTTTGACCAACTTTTATCAGTTGGATAGTCTTAAAGAGATTGTCTTTGTGATTGGGCAAAATGTGACCAACATTTTCTTGCTAAGTCCGCTGATTTTAGGGCTCTTAGCCTTGTCCCCCAGATTTAGGTCTTGGAAAAAGGTCCTTTTAGCCACGTTTGTCATGTCTTTGACGATTGAGGTTGGACAAGTCATTCTAGACCTTCTCATTGATGCTAATCGTGTCTTTGAGCTAGATGATTTATGGACCAATACCTTGGGTGGTTTGGTGGCACTAGGTGTCTACCGCCTTCTTGTAAAACTGATTCAAACGCATTCTAAAGAGTAAAAAACCTGGGACACTTTTAGTCTCAGGTTTCACTTATTTTCTATCATACAAATACAACACATTCAAAAGAGGGAAAATGAATAAACACGTTTGGAATTATTCTGAGCTTAAGAGAGAGCTTCAATTAGCCAACTACAACACCGATGGTCGCTATCTCAGTGAGGCAACTAACTTTGAATTGTACAATTTTGTCAGAGAGTATAAGATATCTGATGAAATCAGACGCATTTGGAATCCTAAGAAGGATGCGTCAGTTATCCATGATAAGGATAGTTACTCTATGGATGGCGGGTACAAGGTCTATAATTTTGATTCCTTTGCTTATCAATTACCAGAGTCTACTGATTTTGGGAAGTTATCTTGTATTGGTCACTTTCAGTTAGAAGATGGCACAATCTATCGCTATTGGAAGTAACCTTATCATACGAGACTTATACGAGGTCTATTATTAACCATTTGTAAGAATAGGAGGAGTAACTTGTCTTTTAAAGAATCAATCATTGCAAAACTTTGGTGGTTTTTCAAGTTGGAAAAACGCCGGTATATTATTGGGATTTTAGCACTGAGTCTGGTTTCGGTTCTCAATCTGATTCCTCCTATGGTTATGGGGAGGGTCATTGATGCTATCACATCGGGAAAATTGACCAATCAGATGATGCTTCTGAATCTCGTATATTTGCTATTGGCAGCTTTGGGGATGTACTATTTGCGTTATGTTTGGCGCATGTACATCTTGGCGACTTCTTATCGCTTAGGCCAGATTATGCGTTCACGCCTATTTGAGCATTTTACCAAGATGTCGCCTTCTTTTTATCAAAAGTACCGAACTGGAGACCTCATGGCTCATGCCACCAATGATATCAACTCTTTAACCCGTTTGGCTGGTGGAGGTGTCATGTCAGCCGTAGATGCCTCTATCACAGCTTTGGTAACCCTAATCACCATGTTTTTCAGCATTTCCTGGCAGATGACACTGGTGGCTGTCTTACCCCTCCCCTTCATGGCTTTTGCGACCAGTCGTTTGGGCCGTAAGACCCATAAAGTTTTTGGAGAATCTCAGGCAGCCTTTTCCGAACTTAATAATAAGGTTCAAGAGTCGGTATCAGGAATCAAGGTAACCAAGTCTTTTGGCTATCAGGAGGCTGAGCTTCAGTCCTTCCAAGAGACCAATAAGATGACCTTTAAAAAGAATATGCATACGATGAAGTATGACAGCCTTTTTGATCCCTTGGTCTTACTCTTTGTTGGTTCATCTTATGTTTTGACCCTTCTTGTCGGTGCCTTTATGATTCAGGCTAATCAGATAACGGTCGGAAATTTGGTAACCTTCATTACCTATTTGGACATGCTGGTTTGGCCTCTGATGGCCATTGGCTTCCTCTTTAATATCACACAGAGGGGAAATGTGTCCTACCAACGTATTGAAAATCTTCTGGAGCAGGAATCAGATGTTCAAGATCCTACGCATCCTCTCCCAAGTATTGAAAATGGTTGCTTAGAATATGCGATTGACCGCTTTACCTTTGAGGATGAGGATACTTTGAGAGATATTCATTTCACCTTGGACAAGGGGCAAACCCTTGGCTTGGTTGGGCAGACTGGTTCAGGAAAGACGGCTCTTGTCAAGTTGCTCTTGCGGGAGCACGATGTAAATCAAGGAGCCATCTATTTGAATGGGCATGACATCCGAGACTATCGCCTGTCAGACTTGCGTAGCTTGATGGGCTATGTTCCTCAAGACCAGTTTCTCTTTGCCAGTTCCATTTTAGACAATGTCCGCTTTGGTAATCCTGATCTTGCCTTTGAAAAGGTGGAAGTAGCGACTAAGTTGGCTCAAGTTTATGATGACATCAAGGCTATGCCTGAAGGCTTTGAAACGATCATTGGTGAAAAGGGTGTCAGCCTATCAGGTGGTCAAAAACAACGTCTGGCCATGAGTCGTGCCATGATTTTGGATCCAGATATTTTGATTTTGGACGACTCCCTATCGGCAGTGGACGCCAAGACAGAACATGCCATTATTGATAATCTCAAGCATACTCGTAAGGACAAGACAACTATCATTACTGCCCACCGTCTGAGTGCGGTGGTGCACGCTGACCTCATCCTAGTCATGCAGGATGGTCGCATCATTGAACGTGGCTGTCATGATGACTTACTAGCTCAAGATGGTTGGTATGCCAAGACCTATGAGTCTCAACAGTTAGAAATGGAAGGAGGAGAAGCTCGTGCCTAATCAAAACCAATGGTCTGTGTTTAAGCGTCTTTTGACTTATCTCAAGCCTTACAAGTTATTGACCTTTTTAGCTTTGACCTTCCTCTTGTCCACAACGGTTATCAAGAGTATCATTCCCCTGGTGGCCTCCTATTTTATTGATCACTACCTCCAGGATTTGAATCAGGCGGCAAGTATGATTCTGATTGGATACTATGGTCTCTACCTCTTGCAGACACTGGCCCAGTATCTGGGAAATCTCTTCTTTGCGCGTGTGTCCTACAGTATTGTCAGAGATATTCGTCGAGATGCCTTTGCCAATATGGAAAAACTGGGCATGTCTTACTTTGACAAAACTCCAGCAGGCTCTATCGTTTCCCGCTTGACCAATGATACTGAAACCATTAGCGAGATGTTCTCAGGAATTCTCTCTAGCTTTATTTCGGCTATCTTTATCTTTGTCACGACCCTTTATACCATGATGATTTTGGACATTCGTCTGACTGGGCTTATTGTGCTCTTTCTTCCTTTGATTGTCCTTTTGGTTAACCTCTACCGCAAAAAATCAGTGGTCATCATTGAAAAGACCAGAGCCTTGCTTTCAGATATAAATGCCAAATTGTCAGAGAGTATCGAAGGGATTCGCATCATTCAGGCCTTTAACCAAGAGAAACGTCTCAAAAAAGAGTTTGATGTTATTAATGAGGAACACCTGATTTATGCTAGCCGTTCCATGTCACTGGATTCTCTCTTTCTACGCCCAGCCATGAGTTTACTGAAGCTGCTGGGTTATGCTGTTCTTATGGCCTATTTTGGCTACCGAGGTATCTATCTGGGAATCACAGCAGGAACCATGTATGCCTTTATCCAGTATATTAATCGCCTCTTTGATCCCTTGATTGAAGTGATACAAAACTTCTCAACCCTGCAAACCTCGATGGTCTCAGCCGGTCGGGTCTTTGCCTTGATTGACGAGCGTACCTATGAGCCTGAACAGAGAGACACAGACGCCAAGGTTACAGAGGGAAATATTCGCTTTGAAAATGTCTCCTTCTCTTATGACGGTAAGCACCAGATTTTAGATAATATTTCCTTCTCTGTCAATAAAGGTGAAACCATCGCTTTTGTCGGTTCCACAGGTTCTGGAAAATCCTCTATTATCAACGTATTCATGCGTTTTTATGAGTTCCAATCAGGACGAGTTCTTCTTGACGGTGTAGATATTCGCGATTATAGTCAGGCAGAGCTGCGTAAGAACATTGGTCTTGTCCTTCAGGAACCCTTTCTCTATCATGGTACAATCAAATCCAATATTGCCATGTATCAGGATTTAACCGATGAAGAGATTAAAGCCGCTGCTGAGTTTGTGGATGCCAATCACTTTATTGATAAACTTCCAGAAGGCTATGATGCTCCAGTTTCTGAACGAGGTTCAAGTTTTTCAACCGGTCAACGCCAGCTTCTAGCCTTTGCTAGAACCGTTGCTAGCCAGCCTAAAATCTTGATTCTGGATGAAGCGACAGCCAATATTGATTCGGAGACAGAGGCTATTGTCCAAAACTCTCTAGCAAAAATGCGTCAAGGACGCACAACCATTGCTATTGCCCACCGCCTATCAACGATTCAAGATGCCAACTGCATCTATGTCTTAGACAAGGGCTGCATCATCGAACACGGTAGCCATGAGGAGCTCCTAGACCTCGGCGGCACCTATCACAAGATGTACAGCCTACAAGCAGGCGTAATGGAAGGAGCCTAAGATAATCTAGACCATAGCTTCTATATTCGAAAAGATTTCTTAAAAATCAAAATCGAGTAGTGACATTTATGTCACTACTTTTTTGTTGTCTTGCAACCTATAATAAAACCATAGCTTGAGAGAAAAAGCTAAAAAATAATATTTTAGGAGGTTGTTGCTATGACAAGGCAAACAAATAACAATTTTGAACTCCTTGACCTTGAGTCACTTACAAACGTTGAAGGTGGTGGATGGGTTAAGTGTTATGCCGGCACAATTGGATCTGCTCTAGTAGGATCAGCAGGAGGCCCAGTAGGTTACTGGGGAGGAGCTTTAGTTGGTTACGCCACATTCTGCTAATATTTAGGTGACCCTATGTTTAAAGATAAAAAAATGTATTTACTAGCCATTTTCCTTTTAGGATTTGGAATTGCTAACCTTTTTAGAAATTTAGATTTTGTGCATCATATTATTAATTTGGTAGGGTTAACATTAATCACTTATAGTTTGATTTTTAGTAAATGGGAGCGACTCAAAAAATAGAAGTATTCGAAATGTAGAGTTCCTAAAAATCAAAATCGAGTAGTGACATCCATGTCACTACTTTTTTGTTGTCTTCCAGCCTATAATAAAATCATAGCTTGAGAGCAAACGCTAAAAAATAGTTTAGGAGGTTGTTGCTATGACAAGGCAAACAAATAACAATTTTGAACTCCTTGACCTTGAGGCACTTGCAAACGTTGAAGGTGGTGATGGATTATGTTTGATTTGAAAAGTTATATTTTAGGGATGGTTTGCATGGCCTTGATGACTTTTTTGGATAAGCCTATTATGTCATTTCTTGAAAAACACAAGGCTACCAATTCCGTTAAGAAGAAATCCTAACTGAGATGTCTTGTCAATTGCTAGTCTGTGACTACCATGCGAATTATAGTTGAAAACTTCGATATAAGAGAAGAGGTATTTGTAATCATGACCAAAAAACGCCTAGTGTCTCTAATGATGTCTATGGGCTTCGTCCTTGTTGCCTTACATAACTTGGGAGAAAAACTGAGTTTTGGACTTCAATGCCTAAATCTTATCGGGTTATGTCTTTTTATCTTTCATATGTGTACGATTATCAAGGATATAAGGTCAGACAAGTAGTGACATTTATGTCACTACTTTTTTATCGGCTTCCAATCTATAATAAAATTCATAGATTATGCACAGACTAGCTAAAAACACTTTAAGGAGAAAAGTATGTTTAAAAACTCAAAACCGTATTTACTGGCTACCATTCTCATCGGAATGGGCCTCGCTAATCTATTTAGAAGTTTGGATGCAGTCCACCATACCATTAACTTGTTGGGGCTAACCTTGCTTCTTTATAGTCTGCTTTTTAAAAAATGGACACAATTTAAGAAATAATGTTGAGTCCTAGATAATC
>OKVL01000203.1_pt1 | contig 44748 bp, 40 predicted proteins | sample 1606791 | NCBI WGS metagenome assembly OKVL01 (sample SAMN03281006, study PRJEB24777) | human gut metagenome | isolation source: fecal sample PR165 from 1 month old male Malay infant, vaginally delivered...
AATATATTGCAGGACCATGTAGGCCTGATAAGCGTAGCGCATCAGGCAGTTTTGCGTTTGTCATCAGTCTCGAATATAGTCGATATGAAAACTACGCATACCGCCCTCCCCTTTGCCGGACATACGCTGCATTTTGTTGAGTTCGATCCGGCGAGTTTTCGCGAGCAGGATTTACTCTGGCTGCCACACTACGCACAACTGCAACACGCTGGACGTAAACGTAAAACAGAGCATTTAGCTGGACGAATCGCTGCTGTTTATGCCTTGCGGGAATATGGCTATAAATATGTGCCCGCTATCGGCGAGCTACGCCAACCTGTGTGGCCTGCGGAGGTATACGGCAGTATTAGCCACTGCGGGACTACGGCATTAGCCGTGGTATCTCGTCAACCGATTGGCATTGATATCGAAGAGATTTTCTCTGTACAAACCGCAAGAGAATTGACAGACAACATTATTACACCAGCAGAACACGAGCGACTCGCAGAATGCGGTTTAACCTTTTCTCTGGCGCTGACACTGGCATTTTCCGCCAAAGAGAGCGCATTTAAGGCAAGCAAGATACAGGCCGCTCAAGGTTTTCTGGATTATCAGATAATTAGCTGGAATAAACAGCGGATCATCATTCGACTAGAGGATGAGCAGTTTGCTGTGCACTGGCAGATAAAAGAAAAGATAGTCATAACGCTGTGCCAACACGATTAATTGACAACTTCTGGTACGATTCGCCCGCAGCCATCACTGACCGCGGGCGAAAGTGTAAAGCAGGTGCCTTACCACCCTGACCTGACAACCGGATATGCGGGGATTACTCCCCGCACAACGGCTACTTCTTCGGTTCGTAAGCGAGAACAGCCTTAAACTCAATATTACGTTCCTTCACCGTAAACTCACACAGCGAGTCTCCGACCAGAAGCGTAAATCCCAGCACCGTTAAACACAGCACTATGACTGCCACAAGGGCATATTTCGTCAGCATGTTTATATTGCCTCCATGCGAAGAAGGGACTACCATCCAAATTGTCTGGTTTGGAGTGGCAGCCCCAGGGTTGATAGAAATATCTCCTGGGGCTTCATCTTTCCAGACCTCAGAGTAAACCTGAAACCGGAAAGCTTCAGGCACCCGCCGTTATCTTACCCTTCCTTATCAAAATAGCTGTTTATTTATACAGCGAGTCCTGTTTCGGACTTCTGTTGGCAACGCTCGTTATTGTTCGTAAAACGAAATCGCCCGCAGCCATTGCTGACCGCGGGCGAAAGTGTAAAGCAGGTGCCTTACCACCCTGACCTGACAACCGGATATGCGGGGATTACTCCCCGCACAACGGCTACTTCTTCGGTTCGTAAGCGAGAACAGCCTTAAACTCAATATTACGTTCCTTCACCGTAAACTCACACAGCGAGTCTCCGACCAGAAGCGTAAATCCCAGCACCGTTAAACACAGCACTATGACTGCCACAAGGGCATATTTCGTCAGCATGTTTATATTGCCTCCATGCGAAGAAGGGACTACCATCCAAATTGTCTGGTTTGGAGTGGCAGCCCCAGGGTTGATAGAAATATCTCCTGGGGCTTCATCTTTCCAGACCTCAGAGTAAACCTGAAACCGGAAAGCTTCAGGCACCCGCCGTTATCTTACCCTTCTTCAGCAAAATAGCTGTTTATTTATACAGTGAGTCCTGTTTCGGACTTCTCACTCCTCATTTGATCAACTGAAGCTGAACCCGTATTTTTCTGCATGCCTCAATCGTCAAAATTCTTCGCCACCAGCCAGCTCTGCCATAACTTGTCACATTGCAAAAGTAGCCAAACTTCTTCAGTCACAATCAGTTCACCATCACCAAAAAAAAGAAGCATTCCAGAACTTCCGCATCTCGCCCAGCCGCTCCGACTTCTATACTGAATAGAAAACGCCAACATAAGAGAAACCTATGCCATTACCCGATTTTCATGTTTCTGAACCTTTTACCCTCGGTATTGAACTGGAAATGCAGGTGGTTAATCCGCCGGGCTATGACTTAAGCCAGGACTCTTCAATGCTGATTGACGCGGTTAAAAATAAGATCACGGCCGGAGAGGTAAAGCACGATATCACCGAAAGTATGCTGGAGTTGGCGACGGATGTTTGCCGTGATATCAACCAGGCTGCCGGGCAATTTTCAGCGATGCAGAAAGTCGTATTGCAGGCAGCCGCAGATCATCATCTGGAAATTTGCGGCGGTGGCACGCACCCGTTTCAGAAATGGCAGCGTCAGGAGGTATGCGATAACGAACGCTATCAACGAACGCTGGAAAACTTTGGTTATCTCATTCAACAGGCGACCGTTTTTGGTCAGCATGTCCATGTTGGTTGCGCCAGTGGCGATGACGCCATTTATTTGCTGCACGGCCTGTCACGGTTTGTGCCGCACTTCATCGCCCTTTCCGCCGCGTCACCATATATGCAAGGAACGGATACGCGTTTTGCCTCCTCACGACCGAATATTTTTTCCGCCTTTCCCGATAATGGCCCGATGCCGTGGGTCAGTAACTGGCAACAATTTGAAGCCCTGTTTCGCTGCCTGAGTTACACCACGATGATCGACAGCATTAAAGATCTGCACTGGGATATTCGCCCCAGTCCTCATTTTGGCACGGTGGAGGTTCGGGTAATGGATACCCCGTTAACCCTTAGCCATGCGGTAAATATGGCAGGATTGATTCAGGCTACCGCCCACTGGTTACTGACAGAACGCCCATTTAAACATCAGGAGAAAGATTACCTGCTGTATAAATTCAACCGTTTCCAGGCCTGCCGCTATGGGCTGGAAGGCGTCATTACCGATCCGCATACTGGCGATCGTCGGTCACTAACGGAAGACACCTTGCGTTTACTGGAAAAAATCGCCCCTTCTGCACATAAAATTGGCGCATCGAGCGCAATTGAAGCACTGCACCGCCAGGTCGTCAGTGGTCTGAATGAAGCGCAGCTAATGCGTGATTTCGTCGCCGATGGTGGCTCGCTAATTGGGCTGGTGAAAAAGCATTGTGAGATCTGGACCGGAGAATAAGTCGGGAATTGCCTTACAGAAGAATATCCCTGACAATGGTGTTTTAACTTACATTTAACAATGTTATGAAACACCCTTTAGAAACCTTGACCACCGCAGCAGGCATTTTGCTGATGGCTTTCCTCTCTTGCCTGCTGCTTCCCGCCCCCGCATTGGGGCTGACGCTGGCACAAAAACTGGTGACCACGTTCCATCTGATGGATCTTAGCCAGCTTTACACTTTATTGTTTTGTCTGTGGTTTTTAGTGCTGGGCGCTATTGAGTATTTTGTTCTGCGCTTTATCTGGCGACGCTGGTTCTCGCTGGCGGATTAAACGTCGATTATCGCCGAACTTCGCGGCATACTTTGCTTATTCTCCTTCGCCTAAAGGAACGTTTATGGATAAGCAATCACCGCACGAAACGACGAAACGCCTGGCCCTTGAGTTACCCTTTGTCGAGCTTTGCTGGCCTTTTGGCCCGGAGTTCGATGTTTTTAAAATTGGCGGCAAGATTTTTATGCTGTCGTCGGAGCTGCGCGGCGTCCCCTTTATCAATCTGAAGTCCGATCCACAAAAATCCCTGCTAAATCAGCAAATATACCCAAGCATCAAGCCAGGGTATCACATGAATAAAAAGCACTGGATTTCGGTGTATCCCGGCGAGGAAATCTCCGAAGCGTTACTTCGCGATCTGATCAACGATTCGTGGAATCTGGTGGTTGATGGTCTGGCTAAACGCGATCAAAAACGACTGCGTCCTTACTCAACCGTAAATCAATAGCGCATTTTTCTCGCTTACCATTTCATCTCGATCCTTGTAATCTGCTGGCACGCAAAATTACTTTCACATGGAGTCTTTATGGATATCATTTCTGTCGCCTTAAAGCGTCATTCCACTAAGGCATTTGATGCCAGCAAAAAACTAACCCCGGAACAGGCCGAGCAGATCAAAACTCTCCTGCAATACAGCCCATCCAGCACCAACTCCCAGCCGTGGCATTTTATTGTTGCCAGCACGGAAGAAGGTAAAGCGCGTGTTGCCAAATCCGCTGCCGGTAATTACGTGTTCAACGAGCGTAAAATGCTTGATGCCTCGCACGTTGTGGTGTTCTGTGCAAAAACCGCGATGGACGATGCCTGGCTGAAGCTGGTTGTTGACCAGGAAGATGCCGATGGCCGCTTTGCCACGCCGGAAGCGAAAGCCGCGAACGATAAAGGTCGCAAGTTCTTCGCCGATATGCACCGTAAAGATCTGCATGATGATGCAGAGTGGATGGCAAAACAGGTTTATCTCAACGTCGGCAACTTCCTGCTCGGCGTGGCGGCGCTGGGTCTGGACGCGGTACCCATCGAAGGTTTTGACGCCGCAATCCTCGATGCAGAATTTGGTCTGAAAGAGAAAGGCTACACCAGTCTGGTAGTTGTTCCGGTGGGTCATCACAGCGTTGAAGATTTTAACGCTACGCTGCCGAAATCTCGTCTGCCGCAAAACATCACCTTAACCGAAGTGTAATTCTCTCTTGCCGGGCATCTGCCCGGCTATTTCCCCTCAGATTCTCCTGATTTGCATAACCCTGTTTCAGCCGTCATCATAGGCTGCTGTTGTATAAAGGAGACGTTATGCAGGATTTAATATCCCAGGTTGAAGATTTAGCGGGTATTGAGATCGATCACACCACCTCAATGGTGATGATTTTCGGTATTATTTTTCTGACCGCCGTCGTGGTGCATATTATTTTGCATTGGGTGGTACTGCGGACCTTCGAAAAACGCGCCATTGCCAGTTCACGGCTTTGGTTGCAAATCATTACCCAGAATAAACTCTTCCACCGTTTAGCTTTTACCCTGCAGGGGATTATCGTCAATATTCAGGCGGTATTCTGGCTGCAAAAAGGCACCGAAGCGGCAGATATTCTGACTACCTGCGCGCAGTTGTGGATCATGATGTATGCGCTGCTTTCAGTCTTCTCGTTGCTGGATGTTATTTTGAATCTGGCGCAGAAATTCCCGGCGGCATCTCAGTTACCGCTGAAAGGGATATTTCAGGGGATTAAACTGATCGGCGCGATTCTGGTCGGCATTTTGATGATCTCGCTGCTGATTGGTCAGTCGCCAGCGATTCTGATCAGCGGTCTTGGTGCAATGGCTGCCGTGCTAATGTTGGTATTTAAAGATCCGATTCTTGGTCTGGTGGCAGGTATTCAGCTTTCCGCGAACGATATGCTGAAACTGGGCGACTGGCTGGAGATGCCGAAATACGGCGCGGATGGCGCGGTGATCGATATTGGGTTAACCACCGTCAAAGTACGTAACTGGGACAATACCATTACCACTATTCCCACCTGGTCTCTGGTTTCTGACTCCTTTAAAAACTGGAGCGGGATGTCAGCATCTGGCGGGCGACGTATTAAGCGCAGTATCAGTATTGATGTCACCAGTATTCGTTTTCTTGATGAAGACGAAATGCAACGTCTGAATAAAGCGCATTTGTTAAAGCCTTATTTAACCAGCCGCCATCAGGAAATTAATGAGTGGAATCGCCAGCAAGGTTCTACGGAGTCGGTATTAAACCTGCGCCGAATGACCAATATTGGAACCTTTCGTGCCTATCTGAACGAATATCTGCGGAATCATCCGCGGATTCGCAAAGATATGACCTTAATGGTGCGCCAACTGGCTCCTGGTGATAACGGTTTACCGCTCGAGATCTATGCGTTTACCAACACCGTGGTGTGGCTGGAATATGAAAGCATTCAGGCTGATATATTCGATCACATATTTGCGATTGTCGAAGAGTTTGGTCTGCGACTTCATCAGTCGCCAACCGGCAATGATATTCGCTCTCTGGCGGGTGCATTTAAGCAGTAATTAAAAAAACCGCTCTCATCGAATGGATGAGAGCGGACATCGTTTTGTCGGATGTAGCGTGAATGCCTTATTTCCGACGCAGCGTTTTAAATGCCACAAACAGGAATACAATCCACACCGGCAGCAGGATCGCTGACAAGCGCATATCATCCATCGTGCACATCAGCAGCAAAATCATGCCGAGGAAGGCAATACAAAGATAGTTGCCGAACGGATAAAGCAGCGCCTTAAACTGTGTTTCACGTCCCTGACGTCGCATCGCCGCGCGAAAACGCAGATGCGCCAGGCAGATCATAATCCAGTTCAACAGCAGCGTTGCTACCACCAGCGCCATCAGCAGACCAAACGCTTTTTGCGGCAGCAGATAGTTGATTAACACCACCAGCGAAGTGATCGCTCCGGAAAGCATCAGCGAGTTAATCGGCACGCCGCGACGGCTGACGCGAGTCAAAAACTTCGGCGCATTACCCTGCACAGAAAGGCCAAACAGCATGCGGCTGTTAGAGTAAACCCCGCTGTTATACACTGACAGCGATGCTACCAGAATGACGAAGTTCAGCGCAGAAGCTACCACGTTGCTGTCGAGATTATGGAAAATCATCACAAACGGGCTACTGTTGGATTTCACTTCCACCCACGGATAGAGTGCCAGTAAAACTACCAGTGAACCGATATAAAACAGCAGGATGCGATACACTACCTGATTTACCGCTTTCGGAATGCTTTTTTCCGGATCGCGCGCTTCAGCGGCAGTAATCCCAATCAGCTCCAGACCGCCGAAGGAGAACATAATCACCGCCAGCGACAAAATCAGCCCATTCCAGCCGGTGGCAAAGAAACCACCGTAGCGCCAGAGGTTGTCGATACTGGCTTTCTCGCCGCCGTGACCAGAAAACAGCAGCCACAGGCCAAAGCCGATCATACCGATGATTGCCAGCACTTTAATCAGCGCAAACCAGAACTCGGTTTCGCCATATAAGCGCACGTTCACCAGGTTAACGGCGTTGATGATAATAAAGAAGGCGGCAGCCCAAATCCACGTTGGAACATCCGGGAACCAGTACTGCATATAGATGCCCGCAGCGGTCAGCTCTGCCATTCCCACCAGCACGAACATTACCCAGTAGTTCCAGCCAGAGAGGAAGCCCGCAAACGGTCCCCAGTATTTATAGGCAAAGTGGGCAAATGAACCGGATACCGGCTCCTCAACCACCATTTCGCCAAGCTGGCGCATAATCAGGAAAGCGATGATCCCGGCGACGCCGTAGCCCAGCAATACAGCCGGACCCGCCATCTGAATCGCCGGGCCAATGCCTAGAAACAGACCAGTACCAATTGCGCCACCCAGCGCAATCAGTTGAATATGACGGTTATGTAATCCGCGATGAAGCGTCGGCTCTTGATTCGACGCAGTATCTTCCGATACGGTTGACGCGTTTTTCACGCCTTTCCCCTGTGTGTCTTTTTTGTTGAGGGGCACCTTTTAACATTTAGTGCCCATCGTCGCAAGACACAATCCACACGGTTAAACCGGGTATCCTGCTTTTATTTCCGTACCCGATGTCGGTGCAGCCACATCAGCTTATACGCCGCCGGGATAATAAACAGCGATAGCAAAGGCGCGGTGATCATGCCGCCAATCATCGGCGCGGCAATCCGGCTCATCACCTCTGAACCTGCTCCCGTTCCCCACAGAATCGGCAGCAGACCAGCGATAATCACCGCCACCGTCATCGCTTTCGGGCGCACGCGCAGGACAGCGCCGTGATACAACGCCTCATCCAGCTTCTGCTCGCTGAATGTTTGCGGATTATTCAACGACGGCTCGGCCTCTATGGCATGACGTAAATACATCAGCATCACCACGCCAAATTCGGCGGCAACCCCGGCAAGGGCAATAAAACCGGTGCCCGTCGCCACGGAAAGATGAAAGCCCATCCACCACAGCAACCAGATGCCGCCCACCAGCGCAAACGGTACGCTGCTGATAATCAGCAACGCTTCGCCCACCCGACGGAACGCCAGATACAACAGCACGAAGATGATCATCAACGTCATCGGCACCATCAGTTTCAGCTTATGGTTGGCGCGCTCCAGTAGCTCGAACTGCCCGGAGAATGCCACGCTGGTGCCCGGTTTTAACTGCACTTTTTCAGCTATCGCTTTTTGCAGATCGTGAACCACCGACACCATGTCACGATCGCGGGCATCGATATAAATCCAGCTCGTCGGGCGCGCATTCTCGGTTTTCAGCATCGACGGTCCGGTAGAGACTTTAACGTCAGCCACGTCTGCCAGGGTGATTTGCTGCTTCATCGGCGTCAGAATCGGCAACTGGCGCAGCGCCTGCGGACTATCGCGCCAGCTTTGCGGATAACGCAGATTAATTGGATAACGGGCAATCCCTTCCACCGTTTCGCCAACCATCGCCCCGCCCACCGCAGATGTCACAAACAATTGCACATCCGCCACCGTCATACCGTAACGCGCGGCTTTTTCACGGTTAATCTCAACGTTAATATAGCGCCCACCTTCCAGACGCTCGGCAAGCGCAGAAGCTACGCCTGGCACCGTTCGCGCCACTTCTTCAATTTGCTCCGCCATCGCGTCGATATCCGCCAGCACAGTGCCGGAAACTTTAATGCCGATAGGGCTTTTAATGCCGGTTGAGAGCATATCGATACGGTTACGAATTGGCGGCACCCACAGATTCGCCAGCCCCGGCAGACGCACGGTGTTATCCAGTTCTTCAATGATTTTGTCCATCGTCATGCCTGGCCGCCACTGATCTTGTGGCTTAAGCTGGATGGTCGTTTCTACCATCTCCAGCGGAGCAGAATCGGTGGCGGTTTCCGCTTTCCCGGTTTTGCCAAATACCCGCGCCACTTCAGGTACGCTCATAATCAGCTTGTCGGTTTTTTGCAGCATACTCGCCGCCTCTGCTGCGGAAATCCCCGGCAGCGTCGATGGCATATACAACAAGTCGCCTTCATTGATCTGCGGTAAAAATTCCCCGCCAACTTTATTGAGCGGCCAGAGAACCGTCAGCACCGAAAGCGCTGCCACCAGCAGCGTGGTTTTTGGCCAGTGCAGTACTTTCAGCAACAGCGGATGATAAGCACGAATCAAAAAGCGATTGAGCGGGTTACTGCTTTCTGGCGGAATTTTGCCACGGATCCAGTAACCCATCAGGATAGGGATCACTATGATCGCCAGCAGCGCCGCACCCGCCATCGCATACGTTTTGGTGAACGCCAGCGGGCCAAACAGACGCCCTTCCTGCCCTTCCAGGGTGAAGATCGGGATAAACGACAACGTGATAATCAGCAGACTGATAAACAACGCCGGACCCACTTCAACAGACGCATCGGTGATCACCTGCCAGCGCGTTTTATTATCCAGCGTGGCGTCAGGATGCTGGTGCTGCCACTCTTCCAGCCGTTTATGCGCATTCTCGATCATGACGATAGCGGCATCGACCATCGCCCCGACGGCAATCGCAATGCCGCCCAGCGACATAATATTGGCGTTCAGTCCCTGAAAGTGCATGACAATAAAAGCAATACACAACCCCAGCGGCAACGAAATAATCGCCACCAGCGCCGAGCGCACATGCCAGAGAAACAGCGCACAGACTACCGCCACCACAATAAACTCTTCCAGCAACTTGCCGCTGAGGTTGTCGATGGCGCGGTCAATGAGCTGGCTGCGATCGTATGTTGTAACTATCTCCACGCCTTCCGGCAGACTACTTTTCAGCGTTTCCAGTTTGTCTTTCACGGCGGCGATCACTTCTCGGGCGTTTTTGCCGGAGCGCAGGATCACCACCCCGCCCGCCACTTCGCCTTCGCCGCTCAGTTCGGCAATGCCCCGGCGCATCTCCGGGCCAATCTGGACCTTCGCAACATCGCGCAGATAAACGGGCACGCCATTTTCACTGGCTTTTAAAACGATGTGATTAAAGTCGTCGAGCGTTTGCAGATAGCCGCTGGCGCGCACCATATATTCCGCTTCCGCCAGTTCGATCGACGAACCGCCCGCTTCCTGGTTTGAAGCATCCAGCGCGCTTTTTACTTCGGCGAGACTGATGCCATATTGCGCCAGGCGCTGAGGATCGATAACCACCTGATACTCTTTCACCACACCGCCTACCGACGCCACTTCCGCAACGTCAGGAATGGTTTTCAGCTCATATTTGAGAAACCAGTCCTGCAATGAGCGTAAATCGGCAAGATCGTGCTTACCGCTGCGATCCACCAGTGCATATTCATAGATCCAGCCAACACCCGTGGCATCTGGCCCCAGCTCGGCGCTGACTCCCGCAGGCAGCTTACCCTGTACCTGGTTGAGGTACTCCAGCACCCGCGAGCGCGCCCAGTATGGATCGGTGCCATCTTCGAAAATGACATACACATAAGAGTCGCCAAACTGCGAGAAACCGCGCACAGTCTTCGCGCCAGGCACCGACAACATAGTGGTGGTTAGCGGATAAGTCACCTGATTTTCAACGATTTGCGGTGCCTGACCGGGATAGCTGGTTTTAATAATCACCTGTACATCAGAGAGATCCGGCAGTGCATCCACTGGCGTGTTAATGATGGTCCAGGTGCCCCAGATACTCAGACACAACGCGCCCATCAGCACCAGAAAACGGTTCGCCACCGAGCGACGAATAATCCATTCAATCATTGGCTATTCCCTCAATGCGCATGGGTAGCACTTTCAGAGCGCATCCGCTCCAGTGCGCCAGAAATATTGGCTTCGGAATCAATCAGGAACAGGCCGCTGGAAACCACCTTTTCACCTTCCGCCAGACCAGAGCGTAACGCGGTGACGCCTTGCGATGCCTGGAAAACGGCAACGCGTTTCGGTACAAAGCGTCCGTCGGCATCAACGGTAATCACCCGCTGTTCGTTGCCGGTATCAATCAGCGCCTGTGACGGAATGAGCAGCATCGGTTCGCTGGCGGTGTTGAGTTGCAACCAGGCGTTCATTCCCGGTTTTAGCGCCTCGTCGGCGTTGTCGACTTCCAGACGCAGCTGCAGCGTGCGGGTCGCGGCATCCACGCCGGGTAGCAGGGTCCATTTGCGAATGGTGAGTGTTTTATCAGGTCGCGCCGGAACGGTGAGCGTAAACTGCGAGGCATCTTTCACCAGCCAGGCGATGGACTCCGGGATCGCGGCAGTGATCCACACCGGGTCCATACCCTGAATTTTCGCTACCACATTATCTTTGGCGATATTCATTCCCGCGCGCAGATCAAACGCGGTGATCACGCCATCAATGGGCGCTTTGAGCGTAAAGCGAGTCTGGATTTTTTGCGTGGCGATCAGGCGGCGAATATCCGCCTCCGGCATTCCCGCCAGTCGCAGCCGCTCAAGAATGCCTTCAGTCTGGGTCGCCGTACCGCCGGTTTCGCGCAGCAGTAAATACTCACTCTGCGCTTCCACCCAGTCGGGAATGGTCAGGTCGAGAAGCGGTGTGCCCTTTTGCACTTTATCGCCCACGGTAAGCGGATACACCTTGTCGATAAACCCGGCAGCGCGAGCCTGCACAATGGCATACTGATACTCGTTGTAACTGACATTCGCCGGGAAACTCTGGGCAAAAGTCAGCGGCCCGCGCGTGACGGTAGCCGTTTTCACCCCCAGATTCTGCGTCTGAGTCGGGTCAATGCGCACACCAGACGCAGAACTCTCTTCATCGGCATATTTCGGCACCAGATCCATATCCATAAACGGCGATTTACCTGGTTTATCGAACCGCGTATTGGGATACATCGGGTCGTACCAGAATAAAATTTTACGTTCTGCGGTCGACGTTTTTTCTGCGGGCGGTTCCGCCTTTGCAAACCAGGTAAAACCTGCCGCAGAAATAATACCGCCCGCGATCATGCTGCCGATAATAAGCGCGATTTTTTTCATCTCATTAAACCTGGGTTACTGGCTGACTTTAATATCCTGTAATAAAGAAAGGTTGCCCTGCTGGACAAAATTAAACGCCACTTTGTCGCCGGTTTTAATTTCACTCATTTTCGTCTGCGGGGTGATGGTAAAGCGCATGGTCATCTCCGGCCAGTTCACCGCGGTAATTGGATCGTGGTGGATGGTGATTTTTTTGCTTTCCAGATCAATGGTTTTTACCACACCGGTGGCGCTAATGACCTGTGGTTGTGCCTCGCTCATGGTTTCATGATGATGTTCGTTAGCCTGGGCATTAAAGCCAATAACGGTAAACAGACTGAACATTGCGACTTGCAGTGCTTTTTTCATTTATTCTCTCCTGGAGTTAAAAATTATTGCTGCCAACCGCCGCCTAAGGCGGTATATAAAGAAATTTCATTAACCTGACGGGCATAATTCAGGTCAAGTAAAGTTTGTCGGGTTGCAAATAAAGAACGCTCAGCATCCAGCACTTCCAGATAACTTACCGCGCCGTGCTGATATAATGCCCGCGCCCGTTGCAAAGTAATTTGCAGCGACGCCAGATAACGCTGCTGGGCGCTAATTTGATCGTTCAGGCTTTGACGTAATGCCAGCGCATCTGCCACTTCTTTAAAGGCGTTCTGGATTTTCTGTTCATAATTCACCACCGACTGCTGCTGGCGAATTTCGGCGATATCCAGATTGGCCTGGTTGCGTCCGGCATTAAAAATGGGGATCTCAATTTTGGGAATAAAATTCCACATCCCGCTGCTGGCGTTAAATAATGACGACAGATCGCTGCTGGTGGTCGATATTCCGCTGGTCAGGCTGATAGACGGGAAAAATGCTGCACGTGCAGCACCAATATTGGCATTAGCCGCCATTAACGCGTGTTCAGCTTCCATAATATCCGGGCGCTGCAATAAAATTTGCGACGACAAGCCCGCCGGTAATTTAACGCTTTGCAGGCTGTGGCTGTTTACTGTCTGCGCTTGCGGCAGCTTGCCGTAGCTTCCCAATAACAGTTGCAATGCATTATTCGCCTGCGCCAGTTCCCCCTGACGTTTAGCGATGTCGCTGCGGGTACTTTCAATCACCCCGCGAGCCTGTTCCAGCGCCAGAACATTGCTGCTACCGGTCAACAGTTGTTTTTCGACAAACGCATATGACTGCTGATAATTACGCAGCGTTTCTTCGGCGATTTGCAATTGCGCATACGCCAGCTGCTGATTGAAATAGCTTTGCGCGACATTAGAAACCAGCAGAATATGCACCGCGCGCTGGGCTTCCTCAGTGGCTAAATAATTTTGTCGCTCGGCTTCGCTCATGTTCTTTAAGCGACCGAAAAAATCGAGATCAAAGCTGGCGTTAAGGCCAGTCGAGAACTCCCGCGTCGTGGCTGAATCGCCTTTAAGATTGCCGCTCCAGCTGCCGCTGCCCTCGCCATTGAGCTGTGGGTAGCGGTCGGCATCGGTCAGACGATATTGCGCCCGCGCTTCCTGCACTTTCAGCGTCGCCATGCGCAAATCCCGGTTATTCACCAGCGCCTCGCTAATCAGCGTCTTCACCTGATTATCAACAAAAAAGGTGCGCCAGCCCGCGTTCTGGTAGTTATCTGCTGCGTTAACCAGGCCGTTCTGGTTGAGTGAGAACTGCTGCGGCACGGGCATTGCCGGGCGCTGATAATCCGGTGCCAGTGAACAACCGGTTAGCGCAAGGGCCACACAAAATGGCAGAAGTTTACAAGGAGACATAGGCACATAATTTCTGGTGATTTTATGTCGCCAACTTTACCCGCCAGGCTCTGATTTTCCGGTGACAGGAAAATGACAAAATTGTCATTTTGCCAATAAGCGATTGCCATCTGATCCCGCTACTCTAGAATTGCCCGGGCAACATGCGGAGGAAATATGAAACTGTTGATTGTCGAAGATGAAAAGAAAACCGGAGAATACTTGACCAAAGGGTTAACCGAAGCCGGTTTTGTGGTCGATTTGGCCGACAACGGGCTGAATGGCTACCATCTGGCGATGACCGGTGATTATGACCTGATAATCCTCGATATTATGCTGCCAGACGTGAACGGCTGGGATATCGTGCGTATGTTGCGTTCCGCCAATAAAGGGATGCCGATTCTGTTGCTTACCGCGCTTGGCACCATTGAACATCGCGTCAAGGGGCTGGAGTTGGGGGCAGATGACTACCTGGTGAAGCCATTCGCTTTTGCTGAACTGCTGGCGCGGGTGCGCACATTACTGCGGCGCGGGGCGGCGGTGATTATCGAAAGTCAGTTTCAGGTTGCCGATTTGATGGTCGATCTCGTCAGCCGCAAAGTCACCCGCAGCGGTACGCGCATCACTCTGACCAGTAAAGAGTTTACTCTGCTGGAGTTTTTCCTTCGCCATCAGGGCGAAGTGCTGCCCCGCTCGCTTATCGCCTCGCAGGTGTGGGACATGAATTTCGACAGCGACACTAACGCCATTGATGTGGCGGTGAAGCGGCTGCGTGGCAAAATCGACAACGACTTTGAGCCGAAGCTGATTCAAACCGTGCGCGGCGTGGGTTACATGCTTGAGGTGCCGGATGGTCAGTAAGCCATTTCAGCGCCCGTTTTCGCTGGCAACCCGCCTGACCTTTTTTATCAGCCTCGCCACCATCGCGGCGTTTTTCGCCTTTGCATGGATAATGATCCACTCGGTAAAAGTGCATTTTGCCGAGCAGGATATTAATGATTTAAAAGAAATTAGCGCCACACTTGAACGGGTACTTAATCACCCTGACGAAACGCAAGCCCGACGCTTAATGACGCTGGAAGATATTGTCAGTGGTTATTCCAATGTGTTGATCTCCCTGGCAGATAGCCACGGTAAAACGGTATATCACTCCCCCGGTGCGCCCGATATCCGCGAGTTTGCACGTGATGCCATACCCGATAAAGACGCGCGGGGCGGCGAGGTGTATCTCCTTTCCGGCCCGACAATGATGATGCCGGGCCACGGTCACGGGCATATGGAACACAGCAACTGGCGGATGATTAACTTGCCGGTTGGCCCGTTGGTGGACGGCAAACCGATTTATACGCTCTACATCGCGCTTTCGATCGATTTTCATCTTCATTACATAAATGATTTGATGAATAAACTTATTATGACCGCATCGATCATCAGCATCCTGATCGTCTTTATCGTGCTATTGGCGGTACATAAAGGTCACGCGCCGATCCGCAGCGTCAGCCGTCAAATCCAGAATATCACCTCGAAAGATCTCGACGTTCGCCTTGACCCGCAGACCGTGCCGATTGAGCTGGAACAGCTGGTACTGTCGTTCAACCATATGATCGAGCGTATTGAGGATGTCTTTACTCGCCAGTCCAATTTCTCAGCGGATATCGCTCACGAAATTCGTACACCAATTACGAATCTCATAACGCAAACCGAAATCGCCCTCAGCCAGTCACGCAGCCAGAAGGAGCTGGAAGATGTGCTCTACTCTAATCTCGAAGAGCTGACGCGAATGGCGAAAATGGTCAGCGATATGTTGTTTCTCGCCCAGGCCGATAACAACCAGTTAATCCCCGAAAAGAAAATGCTCAACCTGGCGGATGAAGTCGGCAAAGTGTTCGATTTTTTCGAGGCGTTAGCGGAAGATCGCGGCGTGGAGTTGCGGTTTGTTGGTGACGAGTGTCAGGTTGCGGGCGATCCGCTGATGCTGCGTCGGGCGTTAAACAACCTGCTTTCTAATGCCCTGCGTTATACGCCACCCGGAGAGGCTATTGTAGTACGCTGCCAGGCGGTCGATCATCAGGTGCAAGTTACCGTCGAAAACCCCGGTACGCCCATTGCGCCCGAACACTTACCGCGATTGTTTGACCGTTTCTACCGCGTTGATCCTTCCCGCCAGCGAAAAGGCGAAGGTAGCGGCATTGGGCTGGCGATAGTGAAATCGATTGTTGTCGCGCATAAAGGCACAGTTGCGGTAACGTCAGATGCGCGAGGAACAAGGTTTGTGATTGTGCTGCCGGAGAGGGAGTGATAGGTCATATAACGCAATAGATATTATTTGAATTGAGAATTTGATATTTCGCCGGAAGAAAAAGCGTAAAATCCGTTTCGTGCAGATGGTGAGTTTTATCAGGGTATGGCGGTAGCGTAACTGCCTTTTGATAATATATGTGGTGTGAATATACACCCCAGATAGCTTCACCAGCCAAATATATTTTTGAGATTAAAATATCGTATATTAATCGTATGAGTGAAAATCCTGTTGCTAAATCTGAAAACGTATTATTTTAAAAAAAATCTTATAATTCTCATAGAGACTTTAAAGTGTCAAACAGAGATACTCCATAAGGAAGAAAAATTAATATAAAGAATGCCCCGTAGCAAATATCCAACAAGAAAGTGCTGGGGGGGGAATATACCGAAGGCAAAGCGCCTACAATTTGTCTGGAAGGAAAAGACAATCGTACTGGTTCACATGGTGCATTACACTCAGCTACAGGCACTCTAATAGAAGAAAAGCATTTTGGAAAAGAAATGAGTTATAAAGATGCCAGATGTATGGTAATTGATGAGGTTGCATTAATGTACGGTTGTGATAAATCTTGTTTGAAAGCGCAACTGGATAAAGCTTACCAAGACGCTTATACCTGTGGTGATTTAACTCTGCAAAAATCAATGCAGGTGATGGGGGTGTTATAAACGATGAAGATATTTGAGGTGATAAATGATCATAGATATAGAATCGTATCAGAAATATCTCAAAGGCTTTTATATATATGACTGCACCTATGGTTACGAGCATGGAAAAGTAGGTCTTTCATTGATTGAAGTGGTAGATGAGGAGCATGCCGAATATGAAAACCCTTTTTACCCACCTGAAAAGAGATTAATTTCCATTACGTTTACCCTCTCCAAAAAATATCGCATATATGGTCGTCGCGCAACAGGGATATCTCTGATGACTATATCTTCTGGTTGGCCCCCATCTCAGACCGAATATGTTATGGTCAGTCAGGACCGTGATGTTATGAGTTATAAAGAAGATGTATACAAAGGAGTAGAAGAAAGTATAAATATACTCATACCAGGTTCTATCGATATGTTTTCCGTTATAATAAAAGTAGTACGAATTGAAAACAGTGTTTACGCTATCGGTAGTGGTTTCAGAATATACAAACGTGTTGATCACCAAATTTGGCGGGAACATTCTACATACCTGCCTGTCCCCGATGGATTGTTAGATAGGAAGGTAGAAGCAATAACCAGAAGTCGATTCCGAGATTTATCTGGTTTTTCCGAATCGGATATGTATGCAGTGGGCGGAACGGGAACGGTTTATCACTTTAATGGTGAGCAATGGAAACAACTCCCTTTTCCGACAAATAAACTTCTGTACACAGTTTGCTGTGCCGGTGACGGATTTGTTTATATTGCTGATTTTGACGGTGCTATATGGAAGGGTCGCAATGAACAATGGACACAAATTACGCATGGTGGAATGACCATGCCATTCCTCGACATGGGATGGTTTGATGGACGTCTCTGGTGTGCCAGTGATTATGGCATCTGGGTGCTGGAAGATGACAAACTGGTGCTTGCCATGCATGCAAAACATAAACCCGTCCCTCCTGAAGTGGCCGTTTTAAGTAAAAGAATTGATGTTTCACCCGATGGGACCGTGATGATGGTTTGTGGTTCCAGAGGAGCTGCTATTTATGATGGTAATGCCTGGAATGTCCTCTTTGATTCAATGGCGTTTGAATAGCCTCCCGGGCCAGCAGTTAATTTAAAGGAAAGTGGGCACACGGATAGCATATTATGGAAACTAACGTTTATAGATAGCTATGATGATAATTGTGATAACTAAGGAAATGAAATGATTATTAGTCAAGAACGTTGGGATAAAACCTTTAAAAATTTTGAAGTATATGATTGTACATATGGCTTTGAACATGGCCGCGTTGGCTTATTATTAATTGAAAAAATTGATGAAAATCATATCGAATATGGCAACGACTATTACATGCCTAAACACAAGCTGGTATCAATAGTTATTGACAACCCTCCTGAAAACAGGGTGTTTGGGATGTCTTTCGGTAATTTGAGCTATCCAACGATATCGGCTGGATGGTCACCTTCCCAAACTGAATTAGTTATAGTTGATATCGACTGTGAAGTCATAAGCTACAAAACCAGAGAATACAAGGGACGAGAAAATAATCTGGATATTCCTATTTCTAAATCCTCAGACATGAGAACAGCTATAATTAAGGTAGTCAGAGTAGGAACAAGTGTCTATGCAATTGGGGGAGGGTTAAGAATATATAAACGAATTAATCATCAGGTTTGGCTGGATGCTTCACAAACTATTCCTGTTCCCGATGGATTCCTGGAACGGAAGGCTGAGTCGATGTCCAGAAGCTTATTTCAGGATTTATCTGGTTTTTCCGAGTCAGATATGTATGCAGTGGGTGGAACGGGAACCGTTTATCACTTTAATGGTGAGCAATGGAAAAAACTCCCTTTTCCGACAAATAAACTTCTGTACACAGTTTGCTGTGCCGGTGACGGATTTGTTTATATTGCTGATTTTGACGGTGCTATATGGAAGGGTCGCAATGAGCAATGGACACAAATTACGCATGGTGGAATGACCATGCCTTTCCTCGACATGGGATGGTTTGATGGACGTCTCTGGTGTGCCAGTGATTATGGCATCTGGGTACTGGAAGATGACAAACTGGTGCTCGCCATGCATGCAAAACATAAACCCGTCCCTCCTGAAGTGGCCGTTTTAAGTAAAAGAATTGATGTTTCCCCCGATGGGACAGTGATGATGGTTTGTGGCTCCAGAGGAGCTGCTATTTATGATGGTAATGCCTGGAATGTCCTCTTTGATTCAATGGCGTTTGAATAGCCTCCCGGGCCAGCAGTTAATTTAAAGGAAAGTGGGTACACGGATAGCACATTATGGAAACTAACGTTTATATCAACGGGCGGGAAGCCTGCTCCAGAGCGTCTGACGGGAAATCTGCTGGCGCATTTCCCGATCCCTGCTGGTCCCCTCCTCCTCCGCCCACAGGCCCGGTCGTTGTGCCTTATTCCAACACGGCGTATGCCCGGGATTTGCAGAACGGAACAGCTACCGTATTTATCTGTAAGTCGATGGTGGCACAGAAAGATCGCTCGTATTTCTCTACCAGTGAAGGGAATGTTCCGGCGACACCGGGATTCCAGAAAGGGCATGGGTGGAAAACAATCCCGTCCATACTCTTACTCCAGTAAAAACAAATGAAAATAATATGAGATTAAAAACATGATTATTACTCAAGATGAGTACAATGAAATATTCAAAGGGTTTTATATTAATGGTGTTGCAGTAAGAGACACTGGTTATATTTATATAACTACACGAGAAAAGCGAGATGATATAGACCCTGTAATGGAAGAACATCTGGCAAGAAAAAATTTTGTTTCCTTTTTTTTTGATGAACCATTAGGAGAGCAATGGGGATACAGCGGTTATGAAGGAATGGACAAGATATTTTCGGCTACAACCAGTATTCCATTCAGTCAGTACGTGGGCGTTACAATGGAAAATGAGGTTTTTGCTATAGGTAGTGGTTTTGAAGGGCTTGAAGAACCGATCCCATATGAATTTGCCATTAGCAATACCCGGACTATTGGTGGTCGATTGTATGTTGTAGGATCCGCACGTAGTGTTGTTCGCAGGATAGATAGAAATAATTGGGAGAAACTAAATAAAGGTATCCATCTCCCTGCGCAAGATGAAATTAAAACAATCCGTGAACAGATGCTATTCCTGGATGCTGCTGGTTTTAGTTGTGTGGATGGCTTCTCTGAAAATGATATCTATGCCGCAGGCGGTAAAGGAGATGTCTGGAATTTCGATGGTGATGAATGGAGGCAAATTCATTTTCCCAGCAACATGCTCATTGAATCTATCTGTTGTGGTCAGGATGGCTATGTTTATATCGGTGCGCAAAGCGGTACTGTATTTAAAGGTCGAAAAGATCAATGGAAGATGATTCATCGGGGGGAGTTAACCTTACCGTTCAGGCAAATGGTATGGTATGAAAATTGTGTCTGGGCAACGTCTGATTATGGTGTGTGGCAAATAATCGGGGATGATGTTGTTCAGCCAGATTTACCCAGCGAGGTAAAAATGTGCACTGGTTATATCAGTTGTACAGAAAAAACCCTGGTTCTGGCTGGGTATTATGGTGTAGCTCGCTTAGAGAACGGTCACTGGGATATATTGATTAATTGTGTTCAGGCAGAGAAAGGTGATTTCTGTTCTGAATAGTGATTGTTGCACTGCCATTACATTTCAAAGACAGGATTTCAATTTTGATTATTAATCAGAATAAATAATGGATAAAAAACTTTAAAAATGCAATGCGGAATGACCATGCCTTTCAGGGCAAAAGCATGAAAGCCCGCGTCCTGGCTGTCCTGCGTTCTCTGGAACATAAAGTGGCGGATTACCCTCATCTGATGCTCACTTCCTGTACCGGTGAGGTTGGGGCTGCCTCCGGCCCACTGATGCTGGCATATCTGGCGTCTGTGATGTCCCGCACCGATGGTCCGGGAAAAAAAGGACTGCTACATCTGAGTGCCGATAATGGTCAGCGTGCTGCGGCAATTGTCAGGGAAAGAGCATGGTGTGCCGTAGGCACAAAGATGCAAAACGGGACGTTTTGCATGTAATAAGCATAAGCTTGTGAAGAGATGGTGGCAGGCCCACCGGGATCTGCTGTCAAATAGCATTTCCAACCAATATGTTTCTGTATTCAGTTTGCTGTCAGGGAAAGATCACGTAACGCTGCTTTTTTGTACTAAATAATTCGCATTTTATGTTTAAAAATTGAGATATTCCTCATTACCTGAAGCTGTTTTTTATTGCTTATACATGATCAAATACTCCTTACATAATTAAGGAGAACAAAATGGAACTTAAAAAATTGATGGAACATATTTCTATTATCCCCGATTACAGACAAGCCTGGAAAGTGGAACATAAATTATCGGATATTCTACTGTTGACTATTTGTGCCGTTATTTCGGGTGCAGAAGGTTGGGAAGATATAGAGGATTTTGGTGAAACACATATCGATTTTTTGAAGCAATATGGTGATTTTGAAAATGGTATGCCTGTCCACGATACCATTGCCAGAGTTGTATCCTGTATCAGTCCTGCAAAATTTCACGAGTGCTTTATTAACTGGATGCGAGATTGCCATACTTCAGATGATAAAGACGTCATCGCAATTGATGGAAAAACGCTCCGGCACTCTTATGACAAGAGTCGCCGCAGGGGAGCGATTCATGTCATTAGTGCGTTCTCAACAATGCACAGTCTGGTCATCGGACAGATCAAGACGGATGAGAAATCTAATGAGATTACAGCTATCCCATAACTTCTTAACATGCTGGATATTAAAGGAAAAATCATCACAACTGATACGATGGGTTGCCAGAAAGATATTGCAGAGAAGATACAAAAACAGGGCGGTGATTATTTATTCGCTGTAAAAAGAAACCAGGGGCGGCTAAATAAAGCCTTCGAGGAAAAATTCCCACTGAAAGAATTAAATAATCCAGAGCATAACAGTTACGCAATGAGTGAAAAGAGTCACGGCAGAGAAGAAATCCGTCTTCACATTGTTTGCGATGTCCCTGATGAACTTATTGATTTCACGTTTGAATGGAAAGGTCTGAAGAAATTATGCGTGGCAGTCTCCTTTCGGTCAATAATAGCAGAACAAAAGAAAGAGCCAGAAATGACGGTCAGATATTATATCAGTTCTGCTGATTTAACCGCAGAGAAGTTCGCCACAGCAATCCGAAACCACTGGCACGTGGAGAATAAGCTGCACTGGCGTCTGGACGTGGTAATGAATGAAGACGACTGCAAAATAAGAAGAGGAAACGCCGCAGAATTATTTTCAGGGATACGGCACATCGCTATTAATATTTTAACGAATGATAAGGTATTCAAGGCAGGGTTAAGACGTAAGATGCGAAAAGCAGCCATGGACAGAAACTACCTGGCGGCAGTCCTTGCGGGGTGCGGGCTTTCGTAATCTTGCCTTGGGCTGTTAATAATTGTGCTGAAATAGATGCGGTGAATAAAGCTCTCAAAGATAATTCATCGTTGCATGATTTGGAAATGGCTACAGTTCATACTGGTGATGGAAGTGCTTTTCCGAACTGTAGAAACTGTCAGGAAATTTTCAAATATTTAGGAATTAATGTATTAACGGGGTAATTATGAATCATATAACGAATAAACAAGTGATGAGTGTCCTGTTGCAAAATGGATGGCACTATGGCAGAAAAGAAAACATAGATAAATATATAAAGTGTTTATCCATTAAGAAATATTTTGTTAATGAAATTATTTGTGATTTTTTATCAGAGTTTGGAGGGTTGATAGTACGGCATGAATCTTATTCAGATCCTAATGAGTATGATAAATCCGATTTTGATCCAATAAAAGCTGCTGGTTGGATAGACTCTAAATGGATAACTGAAGTCTATGAACCATTGGTCAATAAGCGTTTATGTCCTGTTGGTGTTGGTTTTTCTGAGCATATGACATATTTTATTTCAGATGATGGTGCTCTTTATGGTGGTTTTGATAACTATTTTTGTATTATAGGCGGTAATATTAATGACGCTATGCTACATTTATTTTTCGAACACGAAAAAATAAAAACCTTGTCAAGTTAATTTGATTCGATGATTGATTGCTGTTGGGCGACGGCGGGTACTACGACTACCACTTTGTATGGAATGATTTCTGCCATGAGCTGGAGATGACTGATTCGCTGGGGCATACCACCATTATCCGCTTCAGTGAAGACCGGCTTCCGGTGTGTGAAATTGACCCGGAGGGCGGCGCGACGTTTTTCCTCTATGACGAATTCGGGCAGACGGTCAGTATCACCTCCCAGGGAAAGATCATCAGAAGTACACTTTTTGTACTAAATAATTCGCATTTTATGTTTACAAATTGAGATATTCCTCATTACCTGAAGCTGTTTTTTATTGCTTATACATGATCAAATACTCCTTACATAATTAAGGAGAACAAAATGGAACTTAAAAAATTGATGGAACATATTTCTATTATCCCCGATTACAGACAAGCCTGGAAAGTGGAACATAAATTATCGGATATTCTACTGTTGACTATTTGTGCCGTTATTTCGGGTGCAGAAGGCTGGGAAGATATAGAGGATTTTGGGGAAACACATCTCGATTTTTTGAAGCAATATGGTGATTTTGATAATGGTATTCCTGTTCACGATACCATTGCCAGAGTTGTATCCTGTATCAGTCCTGCAAAATTTCACGAGTGCTTTATTAACTGGATGCGTGACTGCCATTCTTCAGATGATAAAGACGTCATCGCAATTGATGGAAAAACACTCCGGCATTCTTATGACAAGAGTCGCCGCAAGGGAGCGATTCATGTCATTAGTGCGTTCTCAACAATGCACAGTCTGGTCATCGGACAGATCAGGACGGATGAGAAATCAAATGAGATTACAGCTATCCCTGAACTTCTTAACATGCTGGATATTAAAGGAAAAATCATCACAACTGATGCGATGGGTTGCCAGAAAGATATTGCAGAGAAGATACAAAAACAGGGCGGTGATTATTTATTCGCTGTAAAAGGAAATCAGGGGCGGCTTAATAAAGCCTTTGAGGAAAAATTCCCACTGAAAGAATTAAATAATCCAGAGCATGACAGTTACGCAATTAGTGAAAAGAGTCACGGCAGAGAAGAAATCCGTCTTCACATTGTTTGCGATGTCCCTGATGAACTTATTGATTTCACGTTTGAATGGAAAGGTCTGAAGAAATTATGCGTGGCAGTCTCCTTTCGGTCAATAATAGCAGAACAAAAGAAAGAGCCAGAAATGACGGTCAGATATTATATCAGTTCTGCTGATTTAACCGCAGAGAAGTTCGCCACAGCAATCCGAAACCACTGGCACGTGGAGAATAAGCTGCACTGGCGTCTGGACGTGGTAATGAATGAAGACGACTGCAAAATAAGAAGAGGAAACGCCGCAGAATTATTTTCAGGGATACGGCACATCGCTATTAATATTTTGACGAATGATAAGGTATTCAAGGCAGGGTTAAGACGTAAGATGCGAAAAGCAGCCATGGACAGAAACTATCTGGCGTCAGTCCTTGCTGGGAGCGGGCTTTCGTAATCTTTCCCTGATTGCGGTCCCTTATGGTAGCGGAACCTTACGTGAAATGAGATTATATGAAAACCACATCGAATTTAGTTATTTTTCTGATGAAACATGGAGAGTGGAAGTTTCGTCATCGCGTTTATTCAGGCTTCCTTTTCAGAATGGTTTTTTAGTAACACGTCATCCATTTCGCTTTAGCTATTTTATTCATATCAAGTTGTTTCGGTGACATTCACACAATCTTATATAAAAAGGATTACGAATGGCAACTGCCAGGATAAATGTTTTTTGCACGAACGAGGAACTGTCTAATTGGCTCGCGATTGTAGCCTCAAAATACAAATTACATTCAATTTGGTTTACACTACAAGATGAATACTCTAAGCAATTAAATGTCTTAACAGAAAAGATCCCTGCCGTAGCACATCGAATTTATCTTATGCCCAGCATTAAACCTAACAATAGAAGAATAAAGTTTAGTAGCATTGATCGTTATTGTGGTTGAATTGAAATAAAGCCGGGGCATTTAGTTGAGTATAATGGGGAAAAGATTTTACAACTTACTGAAATTAACACAACTGATTCTAAGGATAAATTAATATGCTTATGTAAAGTCATTCACTGGCTTAAACGACAGATTATAGCCAATGAATTCTCCGGTGTAACGGGAAAGAACATCATTTATGGTGGAGAAACTATTTATCCTCATAATCTTTATACGCATCAAGCCAAATCTCTTTTTCATGATAAAGTTATCTGGAAACAAGACTTCCTATTTAATTCTGTCTATGAACCATTTTTACCTTAATTCTTCCAGCAAGCAATATTAACCATTATGAATATGACTAAAAAAGAAGCATTAGCATTCCTTGCTCTAAACCAACCTATGCCAAATGATTATGACATCACTCAGGAACTTATCAATAAATATAACAATGTAAGGCTTTATTTTTCTGCAAATCCTGCTGAAGAAGCCATACCGTTATTTTTACAATCGTTTGGGGAAGGTGATGGCTTCGGTGTATATCAGTTGGTCGAAGATTTTTTGTACAAGTGTGATAAAAACATTATAGCTTCAAATATCGCCAACATACTGGAAAATCCTCTGACAATAAAAAGTGTCCGATGTTGGTGTACATTATTGGCAATGGCTTTTCCCGATAACACCTTAATTAAAGGATTAAATATTTCTCTACAATCTGATGATGAAGATACCCGAGACATGGCTATGTTAAGTTTAAAGATGATTACAGAGGAATATAAAACATTTGAATTCCAATAATTCCCCCTTGCATAAAAGATCACCATCATGACAAAAACACAAGCAAAGTTGCTTATTTATAAAGCAAACAAATTTATGCAAAAGCTTGACGGAATTGACTCGTTTAGTATAACCCTGCTATATGATAACTCTTCATTAATGAGAAAAGAGTTTCATCAAACACATAATATTGATTGCCTCAACGACAGACTTTTTTTACCTCATCCGGTAAATATAAATCTTCTAATCAGTCAGATAGTGACATTATCTGGTACAGCTGAATGTTTTCGTTGCTGGCTTATCTATGAAGGTAAAGTAAAAATAGTTATAAATGGGAATAATTTCACGTCATTTGCGCAGAGTATTTTCAGAGAACAGGGAACCTATGATTTAACGTTATTTTTTGACATAACTCGTAGAGTAATAGTAGTCTGTGATAATGAGTATGACATTGATATTTACACCACCACCTATTAAATGCATTGTTTTAGTTAACCAAGAAACATTCCAATAAAATACACAATTCAAGAGCATAATAACCATGCAATCAACCAATAGCGAATCCCCTTATAAATTTGCGAACAAACTACTGATTGGCCTGTTAGCATGCATGCTATACAGAATAATTACCATCATAATTACAATCAGTTATACCTATTTTACAGTTCCTCATAAAGTACATATATCAACAAATATTTACATATTTTTTTCTTTCTTATTTATATCATTGATATTTTTTGTCGTTACTTTCACCTCTAGTAAAAAAGTGGCAATTATAATTGCAACGCTATCGACAATATTATTAGGAGTCGAAACCTTTAATTCAGGACTGCCATATCGCGCCTTATCAATGATGTTTTCAGCCATGCTTTCATATTTCTTTATATTTTTATGTAATTTTAACTTTAAAGATAAAGAGAATTCTAAACATATAAACGTCCTGAAAGTTGCGTGCCCAATTTTGTACGTTTTTTATCTTTTTTATGAGCACGTATTTTTCAGGAATGTCTCTTTGATTGTTTTTTCCTTTGTTATTTTAACGTTCTTTATTTCCTGGTTGAATATTAAACTTAAATAATCTAAAGAGAAATGAAGTTAGCCTTCCTGTACCCACAGCAACGCCGTCTTTTTGTTCAGCACGGGGAAAATGATCTCCCCTGCTCACCTCCTCCAGACGCTTACACTACATGATGACCTGATCGGTGCCACCACTCCTCTTCACTATGACGTTTACCGCCCCTCCTTGACACCACGCTTTTGTCTACATTCTACGCAAACGGCAACTTTTATAACCAGTGTAAAAATAACGTGCCGCAATAGTCATACCTATTAATGGTAAAAAGCTGTCACAATTCATAAAAAACCTTAATATACGCCACCCTAAACATAACCAGCGTTAATGTAAGGTTTTTGTGTGGACTGGCTTCTTGATGTTTTTGCTACCTGGCTCTACGGCTTAAAAGTAATCGCGATAACGTTAGCGGTCATCATGTTCATCAGCGGGCTGGACGATTTTTTTATTGATGTCGTCTACTGGGTACGCCGCATTAAACGCAAGTTGAGTGTTTATCGCCGCTACCCGCGAATGAGTTACCGCGAACTGTATAAACCAGATGAAAAACCGTTAGCGATTATGGTTCCGGCGTGGAATGAAACGGGCGTCATCGGCAATATGGCCGAGCTGGCGGCGACCACGCTCGACTATGAAAACTATCATATCTTTGTTGGCACCTACCCCAACGACCCCGATACTCAGCGTGATGTTGACGAAGTGTGCGCTCGCTTCCCAAACGTGCATAAGGTAGTCTGCGCGCGTCCTGGCCCCACCAGCAAAGCCGACTGCCTGAACAACGTGCTGGACGCCATCACCCAGTTTGAGCGTAGCGCCAATTTCGCTTTTGCTGGTTTTATTCTGCATGACGCCGAAGACGTAATTTCACCGATGGAATTGCGTCTGTTCAACTATCTGGTCGAGCGTAAAGATCTGATTCAGATCCCGGTATACCCATTCGAACGCGAATGGACGCACTTCACCAGCATGACTTACATTGATGAGTTTTCAGAACTGCATGGCAAAGATGTTCCGGTGCGTGAAGCCCTCGCCGGACAGGTGCCCAGCGCAGGCGTCGGTACTTGTTTCAGCCGCCGCGCCGTGACCGCACTGTTAGCTGACGGTGATGGTATTGCTTTCGACGTGCAGAGTCTTACTGAAGATTACGACATTGGTTTCCGCCTGAAAGAAAAAGGTATGACGGAAATTTTTGTCCGTTTTCCGGTGGTGGACGAAGCCAAAGAACGCGAGCAGCGTAAATTTTTACAGCACGCGCGGACGTCAAACATGATCTGCGTGCGCGAATATTTCCCCGATACCTTTTCGACTGCGGTTCGACAAAAATCTCGCTGGATCATCGGCATTGTTTTCCAGGGCTTTAAAACCCACAAATGGACCTCCAGTCTGACGCTGAACTACTTTCTCTGGCGCGACCGCAAAGGGGCAATCAGTAACTTTGTCAGCTTCCTCGCGATGCTGGTGATGATCCAGCTTTTGCTGTTGCTGGCGTATGAAAGTTTGTGGCCCGATGCCTGGCATTTCCTTTCTATTTTCAGCGGCAGCGCATGGTTAATGACTCTGCTGTGGCTAAACTTTGGCTTGATGATTAACCGCATCGTGCAGCGGGTGATTTTCGTTACTGGCTACTACGGCCTGACGCAGGGGCTGCTATCTGTCCTGCGTCTTTTCTGGGGCAACCTGATTAACTTCATGGCCAACTGGCGCGCGTTAAAACAGGTACTTCAACACGGCGATCCACGTCGTGTCGCGTGGGATAAAACAACGCATGACTTCCCCAGCGTGACTGGCGATACCCGCTCGTTGCGTCCGTTAGGTCAAATCCTGCTGGAAAATCAGGTCATCACTGAAGAACAACTCGATACAGCACTGCGTAATCGCGTCGAAGGTCTACGCCTGGGCGGTTCAATGCTGATGCAGGGGCTGATTAGCGCCGAACAGCTGGCACAGGCGCTGGCAGAGCAAAACGGCGTGGCGTGGGAGTCGATCGACGCCTGGCAGATCCCTTCATCACTGATTGCCGAAATGCCGGCCTCCGTGGCGCTGCATTATGCAGTGCTGCCGCTGCGTCTGGAAAATGATGAGTTAATTGTCGGCAGTGAAGATGGTATTGACCCGGTTTCGCTGGCGGCCCTGACGCGTAAAGTCGGACGCAAAGTGCGTTACGTCATTGTTCTGCGGGGACAAATTGTCACGGGGTTACGCCACTGGTATGCGCGCCGACGCGGTCACGATCCGCGGGCAATGTTGTACAATGCGGTTCAGCATCAGTGGCTCACGGAACAGCAGGCCGGTGAAATCTGGCGGCAATATGTGCCGCATCAGTTCCTGTTCGCCGAAATACTGACCACGCTCGGTCATATTAATCGTTCAGCAATTAACGTGTTGTTATTGCGCCATGAACGCAGTTCTCTGCCGCTCGGCAAGTTTTTGGTCACCGAAGGCGTTATCAGCCAGGAAACGTTGGATCGCGTCCTGACAATTCAACGCGAATTACAAGTTTCGATGCAATCACTATTACTCAAAGCAGGTTTAAACACAGAACAGGTTGCGCAACTGGAGTCCGAAAATGAAGGAGAATAACCTTAATCGCGTCATCGGATGGTCTGGTTTACTGCTGACGTCTTTATTGAGTACCAGCGCACTCGCAGACAATATCGGCACCAGCGCAGAAGAGCTGGGGCTGAGCGATTATCGCCATTTTGTTATTTATCCCCGTCTCGACAAGGCGCTGAAGGCACAGAAAAATAACGACGAAGCAACCGCCATCCGCGAATTTGAATATATACACCAGCAGGTGCCGGATAATATTCCGCTAACTTTATACCTTGCGGAAGCCTATCGCCATTTTGGTCATGATGACCGGGCGCGGCTGTTGCTTGAGGATCAACTGAAACGTCACCCAGGAGATGCCCGACTTGAGCGCAGTCTGGCGGCTATTCCAGTTGAAGTGAAAAGCGTTACGACTGTTGAAGAACTGCTTGCCCAGCAAAAAGCGTGCGATGCTGCGCCGACCCTGCGTTGTCGCAGTGAAGTTGGGCAGAATGCCCTGCGGCTGGCACAATTACCTGTCGCCAGAGCGCAACTGAACGATGCGACGTTTGCTGCATCGCCGGAAGGAAAAACGCTGCGAACCGATCTGCTGCAACGGGCAATCTACCTGAAGCAATGGTCCCAGGCAGATACGCTATACAATGAAGCACGCCAGCAGAACACATTAAGCGCGGCAGAACGCCGCCAGTGGTTTGATGTGCTTCTTGCCGGGCAGCTGGACGATCGGATCCTGGCGCTGCAATCACAGGGGATCTTCACCGATCCGCAGTCATATATTACTTACGCGACCGCGCTGGCTTATCGTGACGAAAAAGCACGCCTCCAGCGTTATCTCATTGAAAATAAGCCGCTGTTTACCACGGATGCACAAGAGAAAAGTTGGCTCTATCTGTTATCTAAATACAGCGCCAACCCCGTTCTGGCGTTGGCGAATTATACGGTACAGTTTGCCGATAACCGCCAGTATGTTGTTGGCGCGACGCTACCGGTGCTGTTAAAAGAAGGTCAGTACGACGCAGCGCAAAAACTGCTCGCCACCCTCCCCGCCAATGAAATGCTTGAGGAGCGTTATACCGTTAGCGTGGCGACCCGTAACAAGGCTGAAGCTCTGCGTCTGGCACGATTGCTGTATCAGCAAGAACCGGCAAATCTTACCCGCCTGGATCAACTGACCTGGCAACTGATGCAGAACGAGCAGTCACGCGAAGCTGCCGATTTATTGCTGCAACGCTATCCTTTCCAGGGCGATGCGCGTGTCAGCCAGACGTTAATGGCGCGACTGGCGTCTCTGCTGGAAAGTCATCCTTACCTGGCAACTCCGGCGAAGGTGGCGATTTTATCGAAACCCTTACCGCTGGCGGAGCAACGTCAGTGGCAAAGTCAGTTGCCGGGTATTGCAGATAATTGCCCGGCAATAGTTCGCTTGCTGGGCGATATGTCGCCTTCCTACGATGCTGCCGCCTGGAACCGTCTGGCAAAGTGTTATCGGGACACGCTACCCGGTGTGGCGTTGTATGCATGGCTTCAGGCCGAACAACGACAACCGAACGCCTGGCAACATCGTGCGGTAGCCTATCAGGCGTATCAGGTTGAGGACTACGCCACCGCACTGGCGGCCTGGCAGAAAATCAGTCTTCACGACATGAGCAATGAGGATCTGCTTGCTGCTGCCAATACCGCCCAGGCGGCAGGAAATGGTGCGGCTCGCGATCGCTGGCTTCAGCAGGCAGAACAACGTGGGCTGGGAAACAATGCCCTCTACTGGTGGCTGCATGCGCAACGTTACATTCCTGGTCAGCCGGAACTCGCACTGAACGATCTCACGCGCTCAATCAATATTGCGCCTTCTGCCAACGCTTACGTTGCGCGGGCGACAATTTATCGCCAACGTCATAATGTCCCGGCGGCGGTGAGTGATTTGCGCGCCGCGCTGGAACTGGAACCGAATAATAGCAACACCCAGGCAGCGCTTGGTTACGCCTTGTGGGATAGCGGTGATATCGCACAGTCGCGGGAAATGCTCGAACAGGCGCATAAAGGGCTACCGGACGATCCGGCACTTATCCGACAACTGGCCTACGTGAACCAGCGTCTGGATGACATGCCTGCGACGCAGCACTACGCCCGGCTGGTGATTGATGACATTGATAATCAGGCGCTGATAACCCCACTGACCCCAGAGCAAAATCAGCAACGCTTCAATTTCCGCCGTCTGCATGAGGAGGTCGGTCGCCGCTGGACGTTCAGTTTCGATTCTTCTATCGGCTTGCGTTCCGGCGCAATGAGTACCGCTAACAATAATGTCGGCGGCGCAGCGCCAGGGAAAAGCTATCGTAGCTATGGGCAACTGGAAGCCGAGTACCGCATCGGACGCAATATGCTGCTGGAAGGCGACCTGCTCTCAGTTTATAGCCGCGTCTTTGCCGATACCGGAGAAAACGGGGTGATGATGCCGGTGAAAAATCCGATGTCCGGCACCGGTCTGCGCTGGAAGCCGCTGCGCGATCAGATCTTTTTCCTCGCCGTCGAACAGCAGTTGCCGCTGAACGGGCAAAATGGCGCATCCGATACCATGCTGCGCGCCAGCGCCTCATTCTTTAATGGCGGCAAATACAGCGACGAATGGCACCCGAACGGTTCAGGCTGGTTTGCCCAAAACCTGTACCTCGATGCGGCGCAATATGTCCGTCAGGATATTCAGGCGTGGACGGCAGATTATCGCGTCAGCTGGCATCAGAAGGTGGCGAACGGGCAGACTATTGAGCCTTACGCTCACGTTCAGGACAACGGTTATCGTGATAAAGGCACTCAGGGCGCGCAGCTTGGCGGTGTCGGGGTCCGCTGGAATATCTGGACCGGCGAGACGCACTACGACGCCTGGCCGCACAAAGTCAGTCTCGGCGTCGAATATCAACATACCTTTAAGGCGATTAATCAACGTAACGGAGAGCGCAACAACGCGTTTCTCACCATTGGAGTGCACTGGTAAATGCGTAAGTTCATTTTCGTATTGCTGACACTGCTTTTGGTCAGCCCTTTTTCCTTTGCGATGAAAGGTATTATCTGGCAACCACAAAACCGTGATAGTCAGGTTACCGATACCCAGTGGCAGGGGCTGATGAGTCAGTTACGTTTGCAAGGCTTCGATACCCTGGTTTTGCAATGGACCCGTTACGGCGATGCATTCACCCAGCCAGAACAGCGCGCGTTATTGTTTAAGCGTGCAGCAGCTGCGCAACAGGCTGGCCTGAAGCTGATTGTCGGGCTGAATGCCGATCCGGAATTTTTTATGCACCAGAAACAGTCATCCGCGGCGCTGGAAAGCTATCTTAATCGCCTGCTGGCTGCCGATCTCCAGCAAGCCAGATTATGGAGCGCCGCGCCTGGCGTAACGCCGGATGGCTGGTATATCAGCGCGGAAATTGACGACCTGAACTGGCGCAGCGAAGCCGCCCGTCAACCTTTGCTGACATGGTTAAACAACGCTCAGCGGTTGATTAGCGATGTTTCAGCAAAACCGGTTTATATCAGTAGTTTTTTCGCCGGAAACATGTCGCCCGATGGCTATCGCCAACTGCTGGAACACGTTAAAGCAACCGGCGTTAATGTCTGGGTACAGGATGGCAGCGGCGTGAATAAACTTACCGCTGAACAGCGTGAACGTTATCTACAGGCCAGCGCCGATTGCCAGAGTTCCGCCCCAGCAAGCGGCATTGTTTATGAACTGTTTGTCGCCGGCAAAGGCAAAACCTTTACAGCGAAACCGAAACCGGACGCAGAAATTGCCTCGCTGTTAGCGAAACGTTCCTCTTGCGGTAAAGACACGCTCTATTTCTCTCTGCGCTATTTGCCCGTCGCGCACGGCATTCTCGAGTATTAAATCTCCTCCAGGTAAGTCGGGTACGACCTGGCTTACCTCTTTCGCTCTCGTCAGAATTCCATCAAGATTAATTGCTAAAAAGCGTGCTAAAGAAAGAAGATCGTTATCGGCGAACGGGCCGATCACTCATGCAGGAAGCATAGATCCTTTGAGCGGAGTTTCTGATATCTGAGGAGTGCGAAATGCAATTGAGCAGCAGTGAACCTTGCGTGGTGATCCTGACCGAAAAAGAGGTAGAGGTAAGCGTTAATAACCATGCTACGTTTACCCTTCCGAAAAACTACCTGGCCGCCTTCGCGTGCAACAATAACGTCATTGAACTCTCAACGTTAAATCACGTATTAATCACCCACATCAACCGTAACATCATCAACGATTATCTGTTGTTTTTAAATAAGAACTTAACCTGCGTAAAGCCCTGGTCGCGGCTGGCTACCCCGGTTATCGCTTGTCATAGCCGTACACCGGAAGTGTTCCGGCTAGCCGCCAACCACAGCAAGCAGCAACCCAGCAAACCCTGCGAAGCGGAGTTGACGCGCGCATTGCTTTTTACCGTATTGTCTAACTTTCTTGAGCAATCGCGGTTTATTGCCCTACTGATGTATATCTTACGCAGTAGCGTCCGCGACAGCGTCTGCCGCATTATTCAAAGCGATATTCAGCATTACTGGAATCTGCGAATTGTCGCCAGTTCGCTATGTTTAAGCCCCAGCCTGCTCAAAAAGAAATTAAAAAACGAAAATACCAGCTATAGCCAGATTGTCACAGAGTGTCGTATGCGTTACGCCGTACAGATGTTATTGATGGATAACAAAAATATCACTCAGGTAGCGCAATTATGTGGCTATAGCAGCACGTCGTACTTTATCTCTGTTTTTAAGGCGTTTTACGGCCTGACACCGTTGAATTATCTCGCCAAACAGCGACAAAAAGTGATGTGGTGAAGGGCAAAGCGGAAACAGATAAGACGGGGATAAATGAAGAAGAAATGGCGCGCCCTGCAGGATTCGAACCTGCGGCCCACGACTTAGAAGTTCCTAGAACGACATTTTAAGTCAACAACTTACCGCGCCATCTCTGCGCTCACACGTCCCACTACCTCAAAACATGTAAAGCCTTGCAAGCCATTGTGAGGCCTTATGTGTCTCAGTTTTGTCCCTCTTTTTTGTACTAAAAAACATAGTAATTGAGGATAAACCTCATGCTATTTTCGCTTATATGCCTCTAAAGGCATGGCACTTAAATAGATAAAAGCACCACAAAAGCATAAAAAAACCACACAGTAAAACCGCAATATGAAACAATAACAGATAATTAAACCAAAAACAGATAGCGCATTGTGATAATCATTCAATACTAAACAAAATATAAACAGTGGAGCAATATGTAATTGACTCATTAAGTTAGATATAAAAAATACATATTCAATCATTAAAACGATTGAATGGAGAACTTTTATGCGGGCGAAACTTCTGGGAATATTCCTGACAACCCCTATTGCGATCAGCTCTTTTGCTTCTACCGAGACTTTATCGTTTACTCCTGACAACATAAATGCGGACATTAGTCTTGGAACTCTGAGCGGAAAAACAAAAGAGCGTGTTTATCTAGCCGAAGAAGGAGGCCGAAAAGTCAGTCAACTCGACTGGAAATTCAATAACGCTGCAATTATTAAAGGTGCAATTAATTGGGATTTGATGCCCCAGATATCTATCGGGGCTGCTGGCTGGACAACTCTCGGCAGCCGAGGTGGCAATATGGTCGATCAGGACTGGATGGATTCCAGTAACCCCGGAACCTGGACGGATGAAAGTAGACACCCTGATACACAACTCAATTATGCCAACGAATTTGATCTGAATATCAAAGGCTGGCTCCTCAACGAACCCAATTACCGCCTGGGACTCATGGCCGGATATCAGGAAAGCCGTTATAGCTTTACAGCCAGAGGTGGTTCCTATATCTACAGTTCTGAGGAGGGATTCAGAGATGATATCGGCTCCTTCCCGAATGGAGAAAGGGCAATCGGCTACAAACAACGTTTTAAAATGCCCTACATTGGCTTGACTGGAAGTTATCGTTATGAAGATTTTGAACTCGGTGGCACATTTAAATACAGCGGCTGGGTGGAATCATCTGATAACGATGAACACTATGACCCGGGAAAAAGAATCACTTATCGCAGTAAGGTCAAAGACCAAAATTACTATTCTGTTGCAGTCAATGCAGGTTATTACGTCACACCTAACGCAAAAGTTTATGTTGAAGGCGCATGGAATCGGGTTACGAATAAAAAAGGTAATACTTCACTTTATGATCACAATAATAACACTTCAGACTACAGCAAAAATGGAGCAGGTATAGAAAACTATAACTTCATCACTACTGCTGGTCTTAAGTACACATTTTAAGAACGCCAACTAAAATTTCCCCGAGGTGAAAATCGCCCCGGGGAATAACTAGCCATTTCAATGTAACAATTAACCCTTAAAATAAACCCAGAAGGTTATTAACTAAATCACATAGAAAACCATCAATTATAGTATGTATAAAATAGGCGACAGCAACCCAATTACAAATTAATGGTTCCAGAATATCACATCAGAAAAAACGCTGTATAATATTATAATTAACATGTAGACAACTTGTAATAAACATTATCAGTCAATTGTTTTGTTTATTCCATCTGTGACGCCGATTATTTTCTCAAAATAATGAGATGGCGTGACACCATAATAATCTTTAAATGCACATATGAAATATGAAGTACTGTTATAGCCACATTTCTGGGCTACGACATTGATAGAATAAGAGTTTGAAGTTATGAGTTTTTTTGCATACCTCATCCTAGTATCTCTCAATATTTCAGTAAATGACGTTCCTTCATCCCTTAATCTTTTTTTTATTAAACTTTCACTCGTATAAATCAATTCCGCAATATCTTTTAAATGCCATTGCCGCTCAATATTAAAACTGATTATTCCAGTAATTTTACAGGTGAATGTATTTATATTTGTTAGTATAAAAGAATTTACACTTTCGCGTTTTTTGAACATGGCAAGTAAGGATATACATAGTCTTTCTTTTAACCAAAGGGAGTGTGAGTCTGCTATTTTAATCCCTTCAAACAGAGAAAAAACAAGCGATAATGGAGGTTCCTCTTCAGCAATATAGCCATTCTTATCAAGAGTAAATTTGCCAGGCAGCTCATTATTCACGTCGATAAAAAAGGATAAACATGTTTTCTTATCTATATCAACAATTCTTAGTTTAGAGGGGCATACTGGTAACTCCCTTCTAATTTTGTCGCTTACAATAAACAATGAATTTTTTTTGAACGAGATAACTCTCCTGTTTATAATTAAATCAAATGATTGACAGATGAAAACTACGGAGCAAACATAATCCATCTTGCACCTATCATAAAATTAAAACAAGTTGATAGCAGTCAAATAACAACCAATTAAATACACAATCATAATCAGGATGATGTGCATTTATATTTTTATACACAAAATTATAGTTTGCAAATTTTAATAAATTTCATTTAAGATTAAATTATTATATGTATATTGTTTTTTATTCTAACGTATTTCAAAGTTACATTTTTCAACGCTTACTATACTTTTTATTAACATAAACTCACTACAACGCACCTGAAACCTCTTGCTATATATATGTCAACCGTTTGAATTTAAAATAAAAAGAGTATCATTTTTACTTGCATTTCTTATCAAGTCACATTCAACAACAGTAAAAAAACATTATTAGAACCATCCAATTAACAAAAAACCAACATCCAGCTTGCTTAATTTTTCTTTATTAAACGATATTGAAAATCAATTGATAAAATACATCTAAACAACCTTTTGGGGCGCAAAAGCATAACATCAAACAAACAAATAACACACCGAAAAAACTCACAATTAATAACCTATGATATACATACTGTTTATTATGGTTGAATAAGCCACTCGATATCTGGTGCTACGGAAGTGTCCACACGGTTTAGCAGCACCCGATACTTTTTTCAGGCTTCCAGCAACGATCTTTCTTCCTCCGTTGCATATACAGCTCACCTTTTTTCACCCACGATTAACCAACAGCCAGACCAGCAGACACGCCACCACCGGCACAGCAAAATCCATCAGGCTTGCCACATCCCAAGCTCGCGGATCAAAACCGCCCCACCACGGCATATTCATTCGCTTGCCATGCCCGAACATTTCAATCCAGCGATATTCTGCCTGGGTGTGTTCACGCGCAATGAAGAACGTACAACCGGCTATCGCCCCGTAAACCCAGTTTCCGGTAAAAAGACCAATCAGTACCTGCGCAGCCACAGCACAAAGCGCATGAAGAAAAGGTGTTATATCCATTACTCCTCCTTTATCCGATATCGCTTCGGGAAGTTGATAACAACTTCAATTCTGACTCAAGTTCATCAACTCTTTCGGTCAGTTTCTGGATATGGTGAATCAGTGGAACAACCAGACGTTCGTACATTACACCTTCGGCAACAAGGCCATTGCTGGAAATAGCTTCCCGTGCATCATCTTCGTTAGCTGATCGCCAGTGTACAAACTGAGGGGCAATTTCTCCTACTTCCTCGGCAATCAATCCGTAGAATCCCCAGTCACGCCTGTCATTTTCGCATTGTGACCTGTACCATACAGGGCGCATCCTGAAAATGAGATCGGCGTGCTCTGAATCTATCGTCTCTACTGAATGCTTATAGCGGATAGACGATGTTGACCGCAGTACAGACGAAATTGCAGGGTCAGGATTAAGATAAAGGTTTGCCGCCGCTGTAGTCGTGGCCAAATTCCATAAATAAAACGCTTCACGACCTGTCAGTGGATAAAAATCTCCGCCATAACGACCACTTTCCAGATCGTTCACTTCCACTTTGTTTTTCAGCTTATTATCAACTTCAGTTTTTGTGTATCTGGAGCTGATATCCTGCTTTGCACTGGTCATATCAGTCTGAAGCGTTGATACTTTACTGTTAATTGAGGAAATATCTTCCTTCGCTTTACTGACATCTCCCTTCAGCGTGGTGATGTCTCCCGGAATTACTGTCGATGTAGCCATTTGTCTCCCTCACATCCAGCCACGAAGTTGATGTTCAACAACAACCGCGTATTCATCGAATATTGACGATTTTTTTGCATCATTAATGATGCGCACGTTTACAAAATATCCGTCTTCCTTAACACATACCGGTTCGCCATCTTCAGTCAGTTCTCCGGTTTCTTTGTACACGTTACCTATCACGTCAATAAGAATATCATCCTGCATCAACTCGTCATCATAATAGCCAATGCTCTCCATAAAGGCCGAAAAGTCGGCCCTGTCTGCAAATTTGAGTGTTAAATCTTTCATTTAATACTCTCCCCCATTTGCGCATCAGTTAATTCTTTATGCCATATTCTCAGGTTACGAACGTGACCAAACAAGTGACGTTCTCCTCCAGCAGAAGTTCCCCCAATACGTATTTCATGTGCAGCTCCGGTATTCTTCCATGACGAAGTCTGAACAGGTGACAGGTAACCATTACAACAGCAACGAAATTCAGTCGAGCTATTACAGACAAAACCAGCAATCATTTTGCGCCCGGCCTTCACAGATGGACTAAGATATGCAGATCTCACTCCAAACTGAACATAAGGTAAAGGTTCTACATCCGGACTTGTAGGCGTCCTGAAAGCCAATACCAGTTGTTCATCATTAGTCGCCACGCCAATAGTGGTTAAAATTCGTGGGGCCTGATTTGGCGTAGAGTCCCAATTTTTATGTATTTCAACAAGACAGCTTAAAGGGACAGAACTTATGTTATTTCTGGTTGAAAAAATAACCATATCACTCGCCCTTGTCGCAGGAACACCTGGTGTGACAATAAATGATGATAAGCAAGAACCTAGCTCTATTTGAGGGGTGGTTACATCCATAAAACTAGTCTTATCAAAATTAGCACCCAGTTTGTTTGACATCAGAATGGCGCCGTTAATATATGTAGAGTCGTCTGTTACTTTATAAACAGCCTCTACAGCAACCCACTCACCGTCACGAACAACATTTTTCACAGCAATATTAGACGCATCTGCTCCAGACGTGAATGTATCTAGTGTGGCGCTATCAATAAAAATGGCAGCTACAGCAACTGGCGAATCCCCTTTATCAAATCTAGCCGCAAATCTTACATTATCCCCTTTTGCTCTAAAGGATATTGTAACTGCATCATTTTTGACTACCGCTATCTTATTTGCTGCTGCCCCTGATATAATTCCATATGAGCCAGAACTATCTAAATATTTTTCTGGGGTAAACGTTGCATATTTAAAACCCCTGGAATCGGTTTTTGTCTCGCTTATCTTCAGGCCTGGATTTTTATTCCACAATTCCGGAGCGTTTGAGTTTGTGAAGTAATTTGTTCTCTGCCCTTCAATTAACAGCCCTTCTTTTTCAAAACGTGGCTCATTAATTTCTGCAATGGTAAGAGCGCCGGACTTATTGATATAGGTCGCGGAACTCGCGCGGGAAAACGGGACAATTTTGTCGGATGGTATAGTGACCACATCATCGCGCACTGTTATTTTTTTATATCCCGGGCCAAATCCTGTAATCATATCCATCGAGTCATTAAACGGTATCCACACATCAGGCAACGGCTGCAAAACTTGTTTATACGGCTCAGCTGCCTGGCTTGCGTACTCCCTGGCTGCGTCTTCACTTGCTTTTGCAGCCATCTGGCTTGCAGCGGATGCTTTCGCCGAGTTAGTCGCCGCAGTCTCGCTCGCCTTTGTGTTGGTTTCACTGGTTTTTGCTGCTTTTTGACTGTTGGCTGATGCAGTGGCAGAAGAAGCCGCCGCACTTGCAGAACCAGCTGCGGCACTCTCGCTTTGGGCTGCTGCATCCTGGCTGTTTTTCGCCGCAGTTTCGCTGGCTTTGGCATTCGTTTCGCTGGTCTTCGCTGCCGTCTGGCTGGACTTTGCGTTAGTTTCACTCGTCTTCGCAGCTTTCTGGCTGTTAGCCGCAGCAGTTGCTGATCCAGCTGCTGAAGTCGCAGAACCGGCTGCCGCGCTCTCGCTTTGGGCTGCTGCAACCTGGCTGTTTTTTGCCGCAGTTTCACTGGCTTTGGCATTCGTTTCGCTGGTTTTCGCTGCCGTCTGGCTGGACTTTGCGTTGGTTTCGCTCGTCTTTGCGGCTGTCTCGCTGTTTTTCGCGTTGGTTTCTGATTTTTTGGCTGCTGTCGCGGAGTTTGCCGATGCAGTCTTTGAGGTCGCTGCCGCCTGTGCACTATTAGCTGCATTCGTTTCTGAGGTTTTCGCCGCGTTCTTCGATGATGCCGCTGCAGTTTCGGATTTCTTTGCCGCCGCTGCGCTCTGAGAGGCGGCTTCGGCGTTGCGTGCCGCTTCTTCCACCATTTCCTCAAAACGACGCAATGCTTCCGGCATGACATCATCTTCCGTCATGGCACCGAGAAAATCATTCAGCGTACCTGGTCTGGAACCTTCATAGACGGTAATGGTTCCGGCATGTGAAGGCGGAAAACCTTCAACAAGCAGGATAACGCTGTACTGGCCATACTCAACATCCATGCTGTAACGCCCGGCTTCATCCGGATTTTCAGAGGCCACCGTGTTCACCAGTACCGTGGTGCTGTTACGCTTTGCCTTCAGTTGAATAGTGCAGTTCTGTATTGGTTTTCCCGCACCATCTTTCAGCACACCTGAAATCTGTACTGCCATACTCACTCCACAAATAAAAAAGGCGCCATTTCTGGCGCCCGTATTGGGGTTATAAATATTTCAACGGATACTGATACCGGAAGCAGCTTTTTTGGTCACAATCACCGTACAGTCTGTGATGTTACCTGCGCCCTGATTGCCTTTCTGGAAAATCTTAAACTCCAGAGTGACGCTTCCCCTGCCACTCGGCATATCAATAACCGCACTGTAGCTACCGGGAATGGCCCCTTTAGTTTCTCTGGATGCGATTAATACACCGTTTTTGCGAACTTCAAAACCATAACCCGTGTATCTTGTACCTCCCGGGTTATTACCACTTCCCGGATCGCTATACGCTATTCCGTTAAAGATAATGGGCGGAATAATGATTTGACGGTCAAAGTTATGATCATCGCTGATGGTGACTGTAACCGTCCCGTTTGGTGTTTCCGTATTACCCCACGTACCAGCCTGTTTCGGGAATGATTTGGATACAGCTTTAACGAAGTCACCTCTGACCTGAGTCGCCTCCAGCATGCCCTTAATCGTACAGTTTTCATTTACCGTGACATTGTTGAGCGTCCCGGCGTTCGCATTCACACTGCCACTGATATCCGCATTTTTAGCGGTCAGCTTTCCGTCCGGTGTCAGGGAAAATGCCGGTGGATTTCCACCGCTGGTAATGGTGGGGGCCGTCAGGCGTTTCAGGAACACGTCGTTCATGAATATCTGATCGCCCTGACCAACAAACATCGGTTTTGTGTTGCCATTCGCAGGATTAATCATCGCAATCCTGTCTGCCGCCAGCAGCACCTGACTCTGCATGCCGTCAGGGGTGTTCTCAATACCGGCACCGATACCCGCAATATAAAGGCGTCCGTCCTGCATCTGCTGCAGCTTCACAGCCCACATGCTGTTCAGGTTATTATTTGTATCAACCTGAACCTTCTGTATCTGCTGAATTGCCGCACTCTGGTCTTCCAGTTTCTTATTGACGGTCTGCGTGATTTCATTGCTGACATCCGTAATGGACGTCCTGATTTCAGCCAGGTCAGGCGCAAGCTGACCGTTATCAATCTGCGTCCACAGCTCCTGGGCCAGATGTGTTTTCCCGATTTCTCCTTTGAAAAAATCCAGATAGCCTGATGCATCATCACTCGGCTGACCGACAGCCTCCACGAATGCCGATTTGCCAACGGTGTTCACACTGCGGATATAAAAGTAATAATCATGGCCCGGTTTGATATTGATACTGGCGGCTATCCAGTACAGCGCCGTGCCAAGATAGCGTGCTGTGGTTTCAACCTGCCTGATATCCGCAATCCGCTTTTCCGAGAACCAGAACTCAAACTGTACCGTCGGATCATAAACGGCAAGATGGGGCGTGGCGGTTATCTGAAAATAGCCCGGCGTCAGCTCAATCCGCGACGGCGCTGCCGGTGCGGCAATCCGGAACGATACCGACGCCGGATCGCCCTGCTGCCCCCACGCATTTACTGCCCGGACTGTCAGCCTGTAGTTCCCCAGCGCCAGTTGTGTGAAGCGGTAAGTGGTTTCCATCGTCCGGGCCGTGCTGACCAGCCGCTCACTGCCGTCATCCGCTGTTACGGTCAGGCGAAGCATAAAGCTCACACCCTTCACCACCTTCGGCGTGTCCCAGCGCGCCAGCACCTGATATTCCCCGCTGTCTGCGGTGACTTCGGCAGTCAGGTGCTGCACCGCTGGCGGCGTGACACCATTCACCGTGCCGCTCTGGTCGCCGTCAAAGTGCGCCCCGTTATCCACGATGGCTTCTTTTTCCGGTACATGCTGCACGGCGGTGATGGCATACGTGCCGTCGTCGTTCTCACGGATACTCACGCAGCGGAACAGGCGCTGGCGCAGCGTCGGCAGCTTCAGCCCCCATACGCTGTATTCAGCAACGCCGTCAGGAACACGGCTCACTTTCACCTTCACGCCGTCGGTGACGGACTGAACCTCCACGCTGACCGGATTGCCACTTCCGTCAACCAGGCTTATCAGCGTGGTACCGGAGGATGGCAGCGTGATTTCACGGTCGAGCGTCAGCGTCCGGGTCTGGCTGTTTACCGCCAGCACGCGCCCGCCGATGCTGATACCGGCATAGTCATCATCACAGATTTCAATGACATCGCCCGGCACATGGCGAAGCCCTTCTGCGCCCACGCTGAAGTCCACGGTCTGCGTTTCCAGCAGTTCTGTTTTAATCAGCCACAGCCCGGCGCGATGTGCCTGCCCCCGGCTGGTACAGCCAAAGGCATCCATCTTCGTGACGTTACGACCGTAACGGGCAATGGCCTGCGTGTCCTCCACAAGCTCTGTCGCCGTCTCCCAGCCGTTATTCGGGTCAATCCAGTTCACCTCAACGGCATTATGGCGGTCCTTCAGGGCGCTGAAGCTGTAGCGGAACGGCGCGCCATCATCCGGCATCACCACATTACTGCGGTTATAGGTCCACACCTTATCTGATGGTCGGTCCTGCACGAACGTCAGCGTCTGCCCGTTCCATACCGGCATACAGCGCATCGCCGAGCAGAAATCACTGAGCACATCCCACGCCTTGCGCTGTGTGGTCAGGTACGCATTACAGGTGATGCGCGGCTCCGTGCCGCCAAAGCCGTCCGGCACTGACTGGTCGCAGTACTGGCCGATGACATACAGCGCCCATTTATCCACATCCGCCGCACCAAGACGTTTCCCCATGCCGTAGCGCGGATGGGTCAGCATATCCCACAGACACCAGGCCATGTTGTTGCTGTATGCCGGTTTTAACGTTCCGTCCCAGATACCGCTGTATTGCCGCGTCTGCGGGTTATAGTTCGACGGCACCTGCAGAATGCGCCCGCGCAGATGATAATTACGGCTCACCTGCTGGCTGCCGAACTGCTCCGAATCCACCTGCACGCCGACCAGTGCCGTGTTCGGGTAGCCCTGTTTCACATCGATGATTTCGGTGTATGACGACCAGAGCGTTTTGTTCTGCAGCTGGTCTGTGGTGCTGTCCGGCGTCATCCTGCGCATCCGGATATTAAACGGGCGCGGCGGCAGGTTATCCACCACCACCGAGGCCAGATACTGCGAGGTGGTTTTGCCCTTAATGGTGATGTCTTTTTCCGTCACCCAGCCACCATTACGCTGGATCTGAACCAGCAGGCGGACTTCCGACGGATTCCTGTCCCCCTTTGAGGTGGTTTCCACCAGTGCCTGCACGCCGAAGGTAAAACGCAGTCGGTCAATGTTTGCCGACGTGATGGTCCGGGTGATCGGCGTGTCGTATTTCACTTCCGTACCCAGCACCGTCTCGGAGCCGGAGGATTCAAATCCCTCCGGCGGTGTCTGCTCCTGCTCACCGGCCCGGAACACCACCGTGACGCCGGATATATTGGTATTCCCCTCACTGTCCAGCACCGGCGTACTGTTCAGCAGCACGCTTTTTAATCCATCCACCGGACCTTCAACCGGCCCTTCGCTGATGGCATCGATCACACTCAGCAGCTGCGTGGACTTCAGGTTGTCCTTCGCTTCGCGCGGAGTATGCCCCTTACTGCTGCCTTTACCCATTCCTCACGCTCCATAAACGACAAAACCGCCCGGAGGCGGTTTCACATAAACGTTTTTCATCAGCGACCAATCACCACAACCTGACCACCATCCCCTTCGTCTGCCGTGCTGATCTCCTGAGAGACCACCCGCGACCCCACGCGCATTTCACCGTACAGAACCGGCAGAACATTGCCCTGGGCAACCATGTTATCCAGTGAGGAGAAATAGGTGTTCTGCTTACCGTTATCCGTTGTCTGTGTACGGGGAGTTCTGGCTTTCGGTGCCAGCATCTGCGCCACACCACCGAGCACCATACTGGCACCGAGAGAAAACAGGATGCCGGTCATACCACCGGCCCCAATGGCTGCCCCCCATGCTGCAAGGGTGGCTCCGGCGGTAAAGAATGATCCGGCAATGGCGGCAGCCCCCAGGACAATCTGGAATACGCCACCTGACTTGGCCCCGGCGACTCTGGGAACAATATGAATCACAGCGCCATCAGGCAGAGTCTCATGTAACTGCGCCGTTAACCCGGACGTGCTGACGTCCCGCCCGGCAATCCGTACCTGATACCAGCCGTCGCTCAGTTTCTGACGAAACGCCGGGAGCTGTGTGGCCAGCGCCCG
>OKVL01000207.1_pt1 | contig 44326 bp, 53 predicted proteins | sample 1606791 | NCBI WGS metagenome assembly OKVL01 (sample SAMN03281006, study PRJEB24777) | human gut metagenome | isolation source: fecal sample PR165 from 1 month old male Malay infant, vaginally delivered...
AGGAATAAGGATCGGAATAAAGGAACGAATTCTTTTTAATAAATTTCCCTCTCCAAAATCAACACCACGCGCCCTTTGCGCATTCATGATTCGATTCGTATCATCTACTAATGTTGGAACAAAGCGCAAACTCATAGATAGCATTAAGCCAATCTCATGGGCCGTAACCTTAATAATTTTTAGTGGTGTAAGGATCTTTTCAACAGCATCTGCTAAACTCAATGGTGTCGTCGTCACGGTTAAAATCGTCGAATAAAAAATGATTAAAATAAATCTACAAAATATGATGGCGGCCTGTATCAATCCTTGGTCGGTTAATTTAAAAAACCACCAGTGATATAAAATGGTTCCTTGAGAGGTCGCAAATAATTGAAAAATAGTTGTAAAAGCAATGATAAAAATCATTGATTTTAGGCCTTTGATATAAAAACTAACCGAAATCCTCGTTAGATACATTAAAACAAAAATAAAACCAAAGAGAAGAACATTTGTCTGGATATTATTTGCCCAAAACAGAAGAAATATGAATAAAAACATTGAGAGCAACTTCCCACGAGGATCTAGTTGGTGGATAATGGAGTTTCCAGGAATATACCTTCCTAAAATCATATTATTCATGAAGTAACAGCTCCTTTAGTTCCTCAATTTTGATTGGTAGTCTATCTAGAGGAAGCCCCCTTTTTTTCAACTGAAGAGCAAAATTCGTAATTTGTGGGACTCCTAATTGAAGTTTTTGTAAATATTCAACCTGTTGAAACACTTCCCTTGGGGATCCGTTTAGGACAAGTTTTCCCGCTTCCAAAGCAAATACAGTATCAGCAAAGTTTGCTACATCATCCATCGTATGAGTCACCAAAACAAGAGTCATCCCATTTTTATGCAACGTCTCAAACAGCGCCATCAATTCCTTTCTCCCAGCAGGATCTAGGCCTGCTGTTGGCTCGTCCAATACTAGAATCTCTGGTTCTATGGCCAAAATGCCAGCGATTGCTACCCGCCTCATTTGTCCACCAGATAATTCAAATGGACTTTTATCATAGATAGACTCTTCTAAACCAACGATCGCTAATTTTTCTTTGGCTATTTCCTCCGCTTTGTCCTTAGGTACTCCAAAATTTTGTGGTCCAAAGGCTACATCAGCTAGAACGGTTTCTGCAAATAACTGACTTTCTGGAAATTGAAAAACTAAGCCAACTTTTTTTCTCAAGTACTTCATTTCTTTTGGCTCAGAATGATTATCTAAAACAAAATCATCGAATTGAATCATTCCTTCAGTCGGACGAAGTAAACCATTTAGTAATTGTAACAAAGTGGACTTGCCACTACCAGTATGTCCAATGATGGCAGTATAAGAGCCGTCCTGTATTTCCAAAGTGACATCAGAAAGCGCCTGTCCTTCAAAAGGACTTCCCTCTTGATAAGTATAATAGACATTCTTTAAAGAGATTCCCATAGTTGGTCTAATAACTCACTTTCTGTTAGATAGTCCTGCTTTAGCGGAAAATGCGAGCTGAGAGATTCTTGGACTTGTTTACTAAACGGCTTATCCAGTCCAATCTCGTGCAGATCATTTCTTGAAAACAATTCCCTCGGCGTCATGGAAGACTCTAATGTTCCTTTTTGAAACACTAGGGTTCGATCACTTAGGGCGATTTCAGTTAAATCATGAGTAATGGAGATAATCGTTAATTGAAATTTTTTCTGGAGTTCCCGCATTACTGCCATTAGATCCTCTCGGCCTTCTGGATCTAACATACTAGTTGCTTCATCAAGGATAATAATAGTGGGTCGCAAGGCAATAATACCCGCTATGGCTACTCGTTGTTTTTGACCACCCGATAATCGAGAAGGTTCCCGATCTTTAAACTCTAGCATGCCTACTTGGTCAATAGCCTTCTCTACACGTTGAATCATTTCTTCCCGTGGAATTCCTTGGTTTTCCAAGCCAAAGGCGACATCATCTTCCACTGTTGCACCGACAAATTGATTGTCCGGATTCTGAAATACAATCCCAATTTTACTGCGGATTTCCCATATAGTTTCACGAGTCAACTGTTGCCCATCAATATAAATCTCACCAGACTCAGGTTCTAAAAGACCATCTATCAAGCGTACAATCGTAGATTTTCCACTACCATTGTGTCCAACAATTGAAAGCCACTCTCCTTGTTTCACGTGAAACGAAACCGTGTCAATTTGATACTCTTCTACTGTTTTATCGTATCGAAAGGATACATTTTTTAGCTCAATCATCTGTTTCATTTATTTAAATGTGTCTTTAAAGAGATAGCTACTTCCCTTAAAGTAGTCGTAACCAGAATAAATTGTGAAAATCAATGCGATATAAAGTAACACTTGCCCAGGAAGAGTCCAATGACAAAGCAAAAAGATAATAGCAAACATTTGGCTAAAGGTCTTAATTTTTCCTGGCATGGCTGCAGCCAAAACTGTACCACCCGTCTCAACAAGCAGAAGACGCAAACCAGTGACAGCTAACTCACGACAAATGATAACGGCTGCAATCCAAGCAGGAACCATCTTTAATTCAATCATCATGATAAAGGCTGACATGACCAATAATTTATCTGCCATTGGATCGGCAAATTTCCCAAAATTACTAACTACATTCCATTTTCGTGCAAGAAAGCCATCTAAATAATCTGTAATACTTGCAATAGCAAAAATAACTGCTGCTACAATATGTCCTAGATAAGAGTGAGTTAAACTTAAAATGGCAATAAAAATAGGAATCATTACAACTCGAATTAATGTCAATGCATTAGGAATATTTTCTTTTTTCATATTTCCTCCAAAAATAAACTATCTTTACATCTATTTTACAGATGCTGTAAACTCATAAAAATATACGATATAAATCACAAAAGTAAGAATGGCAAAGCTAACTAGCAGATAATACAGGATTGGTAACCAGCTTGTTTTCTGCCTTAATTTTCTTGAATGAAGCTCTTCATCATTTACAAGTATTTCTTCATCAAATAACAATTCTTTTCCTTCATGAAAAGCTGTCAATAGGATGGACTCATCTAATCCCAAAGCCCAAGATAACTTTTTAAGATAGATCTGGGCGTAAAAGGGACTCGGTAGTAGATCAAACTCATCGTTTTCCAACGCTTCTATATAAGGAATTTCGATGGCTGTCTTATTTGAAACATCCTGTAAACTTAAGTGTAAATTTACTCTTGACAATCTTAACACTTGACCAATCGATCTCTTCTTCATGTTTTCCCTTCTTGATACATTGTTTACTACTTTTGAAAAATCATATAGTCAACCATTTCAGCCTGGTCGATGAACTGACGACCTAATTTGATGATATCTTGTAAACTAATACCTTGTAAAATCTTTGGAAGATCATAAGAAGTGCTACCGTCTGAAAAATATTCAAACTGAGTTGCACTATACTCAAGCGAATTTAAACCTTGTAAGAAATCACCAAACATTTCGCTTTTAATCGTATCTAAATGTTCCTGATTCACATCCGGATCCTTATCAAATTGTTTAATAGCTGATCTAAATTGATGAGATAAGGAGACCGGTTCTTGAGTATCCATTGTCAAGACGACGAAATGAAACAATTCTTCAACCTCCACTTCAAGTGTCAATGAGTTGTCAATCTTCCCAGATTCATATAAACTTTGAAACCGTTGCGAAGTCCAACCAAACATCATCGAAAATAGTAATTTTAACATTAATTTATAGCGAAATTTTTCCTCTTCCTTAATGATATCATTTCCTCGAATTCCAATTGCTAACTTAGGAGTAGCAACTTCCATTCTACAGGATTGATTCAATTTCACTTCATTTTTTTCTACAGGAAAACGTTCTAACTCAATAGAAGGATGAGGAGGAGTCAGATCATATTCCTTTACTACTTGCAATACTTCATCAACATCAAAATTTCCGATCACTAATAAGTGCATTTGAGAGGGATGATAGAATAGATCAAAGTTTTCACGGAGATTATCTATTGTAATGTTAGAAATAGATTCCCTCGTCCCAGCAATATCGTCTGCTAACGGTGTCTCAGGATATAAATTTTCTAAAGCACCAAAAAATAATCGATAGTCTGGACTATCTTGATACATTCCAATCTCTTGTTGAATGATTTCTCTTTCCTTAGATACAGATTTTTCTGTAAAGGAAGCTTTTGAAACCATCTCCAATAACAATTGAATATTTTCAGGGACTTTTGAAGTTGTCGAGAAAAGATAACTTGTCTTTGTAAAGCTTGTAAAGGCATTGCTTTCCGATCCTAAATGAACGAATTTTTTTAGATAATCTTGGCCTTTTTCATCTTCGAACACTTTATGTTCGAGAAAATGAGCAATTCCTGCAGGATATTTTCTTTCATCCCCATTCACTAGAATTCGTGTGTCCACTGAACCAAACTTAGTTGTGATCATTCCATAAGTTTCATAATAATCTTCTTTTGGAACTAAATGAATGGTCAACCCGTTTGACAAGCGTGTAAAGTAAACCTGCTCACCAACTGATTCATAATATTTTTCTTTAATTTTCAATCTTTACACTACTTTCCTTCCATAAGATAAACAGACTGTAAATTAATTGTTTTTGCCGTTTCAATAATTTCCTCTCTACTAACCTTATTGATGGATTCTAACCATTCTTCTAAGGAAAGTACCTTCGTTCCTAGGATCGTTTTCAGATATTCCCTTTCAATCAAGGTATTTTGTCGATCCTGTGCTAATAAGGTCGTATTCACCAACATTTCTTTTGTCAATTGAAGCTCTGACTCTGTAAACTTGCCTCGTTTTAAATCATTCAACTGTCTCATAATCAAGGTCATTACTTTAGTACGAGATTCCTTATCGATACCTGCAAAAACTCTCATAAAGCCTGTGAAAATATCAAAATGGCTAGAGATGGTATAAGCAAGTCCTTCTTTCTCACGAATTATTTGAAAAAGTCTCGAATGCGAGAAAGCTCCCAGCATCCCATTTAATACAACTAGGGGGATATGGAGAGATTCTCCATACTGGGTAGAAAAATGGTAACCTAATTCTAAAATAGATTGTTGATTGTGTTTTTGCTCTAACTTTTCTCTAACGATATTTGTAAAAGGTTGTTGATAGTTGACAGATAAATGGTTATCACGTGGCTTAAATTCAAAACTATTCACTCGATCTACAATAGCGACTTCATTAAAATCGCCTATGAAAAAGAAGTCAATGTTATCGAATTGAAGCATCTGATGAAACTGTGAAAGAGAAGTTTGAGCTGTCTCTTGTCTCACTAAATCAACTTTTCCCAATCTTGACATCCCGATTGTTTCGTCTTCAAAAAATAGTTGATTCAATTGCCCATGGGCATAATAATAAGGCTCTTCAATTTCCGACTCCAAATCGGAAATCGTATTTTTCTTTTCAACGTCAAATGTATCACTGTCAAAGTGATCTTCTACTACCAAAGGTGAAAAGAAGATGGTTTCTATAATGTCCAAAACCTCATCAGTAAGAACATTTTTTTTGCTCAAAAAATCATCGCGCACAAAGGAAATATTCAAATCAACATAATGAACACGCCCCCTCTTAGAGACTGAGGTTGACAATTCTACTCCGTATAGACTCGCTAATTTTTCACGGAATAATTGTGAAGTTGGATATTTTTGATTTGCAGTTTCCATCATACAGGCTACTAAAACACGCGCAGCCACGGTATTTTCATCTAATGGCGATGAAAAACGGACCTTAATTTTATTGGTTTTAAATTTTTTTGATTGAAGAAAGTGAAGATTCACGCCCTTTACTAATTCCATTTTCATCCTCGTTCTACTCAATAGTAACTTTCATTATAACACGAAATCACACTAAAATCCTAATTCAAACTGTGAAAAAGCTTCTCAAATCACTCAACATTCTCTACCCTAGATAAACTAAAAATATGGTATAATAACACGCAAAGAGGTGAACTATGAATTACAAATTATTTGATGACTTTATTACATTGCAAGCTATCTTAAAAGAACTTGGTATTATACAGAGCGGTGGTGCAATCAAAGCCTTTCTTCAAAAAAAAGAAGTCTTTGTTAATGGTGAATTAGAACAACGGAGAGGTCGTAAACTTCGTGTCAATGACCAAATTGACATCCCTGAACTGAACATGACTATCACCATTCTTGAGCCTTCCAAAGAGGAAACAGAAGAGCATCTCAAAGAGAGGGAAGAAAAGGAACGTGTTGCTAAACTTGTCAAGCAACTCAATCAACAACAAAAGAAACAACCGAAAAAGTCTAACAAAAAAGAAAAAGCGATTCGCTTTCCTGGTATCTCGTAATGTGGTTAAAACACTTATCCATTCAACATTTTCGTAATTATCAAGAACTTGAAGTCGAATTTCATCCTGGATTAAATATTTTCTTAGGTCAAAATGCTCAAGGAAAGACCAATATTCTCGAATCAATTTATTTTCTGGCTTTAACTAGAAGTCATCGAACACGAAATGATAGAGATCTTATCTATTTTGAATCCACTGATTTTAAAGTTTCTGGTCAATTACAAAGGGAAACTGGCCTACTTCCATTAGAAATTTCCTTGATACCAAAAGGTCGGATAACTAAGGTAAATCATTTAAAACAAGCCAAATTATCGAACTATATTGGCCATATGAATGTTGTCCTTTTCGCACCCGAAGATTTGCAACTGATCAAAGGATCACCTGCAGGACGTCGAAAGTTTATTGACATTGAATTAGGTCAGATGAAACCTCTCTATTTATCCGACTTATCTCAATACAACCATGTACTGAAACAAAGAAATAGTTATCTAAAAAATTCAGAAAAAATTTAGTACAACAACTATAGCTCTTCAAAATCCCTGAGCTTGGATATTGGAAAATCACGTCACACATGTCTTTTTCTAAAGCACTAGCCAATATTGGGTGCCGCTCTTTAATATATTCTCAGATTCAGAACTCAATTTGATATTAGGTCCCCCCAAATATATCAAGAATGTGCCTAGTCGAAAAACAGACATGAAATATGCCGAATGGATTGCACAGCTCAGACGTTATGGACTTATTGAGACATCTTATATTCCTTGCAGTTACGTTTACTCACTCGTAGGTTACGTTCTTAAAAACAACATCAAACTCAAATAAAGAATGAGATTCATAACCTCTTACTACGTGCTAATATCAAACTAACCAGCTATCTTTCTGATATCTTCTCTAAGACAAGACAGTCTCTTTTAATGCTCTTTATCAATGGGAAACTCATTGATTATGACAATGTGACAGCTTGTATTCACAAGCATGTCAAAGCAAATCCCGAAGAATTAATGGAGACCATGAATGGGAAGTTGTCACTGGAAGATCGATTTCTCTTGGACAAAAGCCTAGAAGAATATCAATTGTATCAAAACCTCATGAATAAATTAACGAGTGAAATAATAGCTTATATCGAAAAGGAGTTTCCCTGAAGAAAATAGATTACTTCAAATGATTCCTGGCGTGAGTGAAACTTGTGCAGCTACTATTTTGGCTGAGATTGGACCAACTGTTACAGCCTTTCCATCCGATGCACACTTAGCATCATGGGCTGGACTCTGTCCAGGGTCTTATGAAAGTGCTGGCATTTAAAGATACTCACACATCACGCAAGGAAATCGATATATCAAGCAGGGCTTTGACCATGTCGGGATTGATTGCGGCTCATTCTAAAGACAGTGCGTTTTCATCTTTTTATAGCAAGATTTCCCAAAGAGGAAGTAATATGAAAGCCGTCATTGCTTGCGCACATAAGCTGCTTCGTATCATTTACAAAATTCTCGCAACACACCAAGAATACGACAAAGAAAAAATGCTAGGACTGAGGCAACAGTTCTAACACCAAAAATTAAAAAAATCTCAATTACAGTATAGCACAAGAAGAGTTTATTGCGCTATTTTTAATGTTTTTTAAAATAAAAAACTCATAGCCTTTCATTGGTGTAAACTGTAAGTAACCACACAAACAGAACCCGAGGAAAAACTATGAGCTACTCCCATCTTACCATAACCTCCCGAATAAAGATAGAAGCCTACTTAGAACTGGGTTTAAAATCTTGCCAAATTGCAAGTAAACTTGGCGTCCATAAGTCTACCATTTCAAGAGAATTAAGACGATGCCAAAATGGTTATTCCGCAGCCTTAGCACAGGAACAGTATGACCACAGGGCTAAACAAAAAGGTCGGAAGTCTTGTTTGACACCAGAGTTGAAAAAGGAAATTGAGGACAGTTTAAAATCCTCCTGTCGCCTGAACAGATTTGTGGCCGCTATCAGTTTGAACAAGAGCCAATGGTAGCTTTTAAAACCATCTATAACTGGCTCTATGATGGTTTGATTGATCTGTATTTGAGCGTCCTTCGTCGTAAAGGAAAAAGTCGACAGCCCAAAGAAACACGTGGAAGATTTAGAATTGGTACGCCAATTGTCAAACGTCCCAAAGAGGTCTAGAATCGTGAAACTTTTGGCCACTGGAAACTTGATACTGTGGTGTCTTCCAGAGGCAAAAGTAAGAGGTGTTTAGCGACCTTTCTAGAGCGAAAAACTTGTTTTTACTTAGCTTTCAAGATAGCGGACGCCTATTCATCTTGGCAGAAAGGAAGCGATGAGAACGCAAATGGCTTACCAAGAGAATACTTCCCAAAGAAAACGGATTTAGCCACTATCTCTGATAAGGCTTTGAACAAGGCCCTATATGATATCAATCACCGACACGAAAATGTTTAGCTTACAGAACCGCTTGTGAAGCACTATTAGATGAGTTAGAGTAAATGTTGCACTTATTCTTGCAATTTATCCTAAGAAAAGGTAGAAAAGCAGATGTGCTAAAAGCCATCCCGTAATGCCTCCTACAAATAAGCAAGAGACTCCCAACGATAAACCAACATTTACTCTTCCAAGCTTTGAGCAAACCTGACATATCACGACTAACAATTAAAAGAGCCAATAGGCGTGGAACCGTAAACAAAACGATCATCTCTAGACTCCCACTTTTCCTTTCAAAAATTAACCTACTTTATTGTAAGATAAATATATAATTTAGCATCATTCCTATTAGAAAAAACTAAAAATATAAATCTATTTTTTCCTAGTTAAGAACCATCAACTATTCAGCTGACAGTCAGAACATGTCACATGTAAATTTATTTACAAAACATAAAAAAGAGCCTAGATACCCCAAGCTCTTTAACTGAACCTCAATTTATGGATACATGTCAATGGCGTAGTAGAAACACCAACCAAATCTTAACTTCTCTCTACTTTTTATTACAAATCTATTATAAAAACACTCTTAACTAAAATCATATGATTGCTGACATATTACTTATGCATATTCGAAAACCCAACAAATGTTGGGTTAATTTTTTATAGTGTTGCAAGAACTTGATCAATATGTTTAATAGATTTTTCACGACCAAGTAAAAAGATAGTCTCTGGTAATTCTGGGCCGTGCATCTCTCCTGAAACAGCGATACGAATCGGCATCCAAAGGTTTTTCCCTTTTATTCCTGTTTCTTTTTGAACAGCCTTAATCTGAGGGAAAATGTTTTCAACAACAAACTCATCATCAGACATAGCTTCGAGTTTGGCTTTAAAGGCCTCAAGTACTGTTGGTACTGTTTCACCAGCCATAACTTCTTTTTCAGCCTCTGTCAATTCTGGGAAATCTTCAAAAAAGAGATCTGTAAGAGGAACAATTTCTTCTGCAGCTGTCATCTGTGGTTTGTAGAGTTCCACTAATTTTTCAGCTTTATCTGTTAAACGACCAGCTTCTTCCAAGAAAGGTTTGCAAAGAGCAAAGATCTTATCGAAATCAGCATTCTTGATGTAGTCATTACTCATCCAATCCAGTTTCTTCTGGTCAAAGGCCGCTGGAGACTTGCTTAGACGGTTTTCATCAAAGAGTTTGATAAGTTCTTCGCGAGAGAAGATTTCGTCCTCGCCACCAGGATTCCAACCTAGAAGAGCAATAAAGTTGAAGACCGCTTCTGGAAGGTAACCTTTTTTACGGTAATCTTCGATAAATTGAAGGGTATTAGTATCACGTTTAGACAACTTCTTACCAGTTTCAGAATTGATGATAAGGGTCATATGTCCAAACTCAGGTGCTTCCCAACCAAGAGCTTCATAAACCATAAGCTGTTTTGGTGTATTGGCAATGTGGTCATCTCCACGGATAACGTGTGAAATTTGCATATCGTGGTCATCAACAACAACCGCAAAGTTGTAAGTTGGGTAACCATCCTTCTTCTGGATAACCCAATCACCACCGATATTGCCACCTTCAAATTCGATATCTCCTTTAACGATATCATGCCATTTATAGATTCCTGACTCATTAACAGCCAAACGAACTGTAGGAATAATGCCAGCCGCTTCACGTTCTGCGATGTAAGCAGCTTTTTCTTCTTCAGTCATACCAAGGAACTCGTTAATATAACGAGGTGTTTCACCTGCTGCTTCTTGACGTTCACGTTCTGTAGCCAATTCTTCTTCAGTTACATATGACTTGTAAGCCTTACCCTCTGCCAAAAGTTGATCAATATATTTTTGGTAAAGTGGCAAACGCTCTGATTGACGGTAATTTTCATGTGTTTCAGGGCTTTCATCCCAATCAATTCCCAACCAACGCAAGTTATCAAGCTGTGAACGTTCACCATCTTCAACGTGACGCTTACGGTCAGTATCTTCAATACGGATAATGAAAGTACCGCCATGATGACGTGCATAGAGGTAATTAAACAATGCCGTACGGGCATTACCAATGTGTAGTAGCCCTGTTGGACTTGGTGCGTAACGAACGCGGATATCTTTAGCCAAGATAAATCTCCTTTTTATGTTTTATTCTTCAGTCTTTGGATACCTGGTTAGCTTGAAGGCTCTCCCCAAGCTTAAGCATAAGCTTATAAGTACCAATCCCTCTTATTATAACACAATCTAAAGGTGGTTCGAGGAATTTTGTCAAAAAAACGACTACCTAAAGGTAGACGTTTTCGATAGTTTACTTAACGTGTTTTGCAAGATCTTTTTGAGCTTTGTCATTAGATTTTGCTTTCTCTTTAAGCCAATCTTTATAAGCTGAATCATATTGTTTCTTAGTTACAATATCATCTTGAGATTTAATATACTTGAAGTAGTAAGTAGAACCTTTATCACCAGCTTGAGCGTAAGCTCCTGAGAATGGCTGGATGCGAGAAACTACCGTTGCCGCACCACTATAAGCGGTAGTTGGAAGATAGAGGGCACTATCTGTCAACCATGCTTGAGCTTTAGCATATTTTTCATAACGACGTGTCAAATCTGTAGTTTCCTTAGAAGCATCTTCAACTAATTGGTCATATTCTTTAAGACCTACTTTTTCCACAGCTTGACTATTTGGATTGTCGTAACCCATAAAGGACTTGGTGTTTTCGCTACTAGTCGTTTTCAAAACATCAAGATATGTAGATGGATCGAGGTAATCAGGCTCCCAAGCAACACCAACCGACAAGTCCCAATCCTCTGCTGCTGCATTCGAAGCATAGTAAGTAATATTGTAGAAATCGTCAGCTGACAATTGATGGATATCAATTACAACATTCTCTTTTCCAAGTGTAGCTTCAATAGACTGTTTGAGAGATTGCACTTGATTCACAAAAATTTTACTTGTTTGGTTTACTGGAACGTCCAAATGAATTGGGAACTGAACTCCTTCTGCTTGAAGAGCTTCCTTAGCTTTCGCGAACTCAGCCTTAGCTTTTTCTGGATTGTAAAGACCATCCTGACTATCTGCAAGATTCACACCAGACCACTCATCACCATAAGCTGGAAGTTGATCCATTACCATTGTTCCGAAATCTTTACCATCTGCCTGAACAAAGTCTGGTTTAACAAAGATATTACGAACAGCTGTATTAGCACTTTCTTTACCATTCAACTGAGCCGCATAATTTGTACGATCAATGGCAAATCCTAATGATTGACGGAAATCCTTATTAAGAAGTGCTGCTTTAGTTGATGATTTCTGTTGGTCATTTTCTTTAGAGGTATTATTGTAAGTTTGGCGATCAATATTAATACCAACCCCCTCTACTGATGCTGCTGGTTGAGTAGTATAGATATTATCTTTATACTTTTTAGAAACCTTAGAATAATTTGAGCTATTAGGGAAGAGGCGAGCTAATGTGTAGACACCATCAGTGAACTTACGTTCCAAAGACTCTTGATCTGATCCATCATCATAAGTTAATTTGATATTGTCAAAGTAGACATTATCCTTATCCCAATAATTTTCATTCTTGGTGAACTCAATAGACGATTTAGTTGTCAAAGCTTTAAGAAGGTATGGTCCGTTATAAAGAATAGACGTTGGATCCGTTGACTTACCAAAATCTTTTCCTTTAGATTTCAAAAATCCTGCGTTAACAGGCCAAGTGACAGAGTAAGTCAATTTTGAGTTCCAGTAAGGTTCTGGTTGACTAAGCGTATATTGCAAAGTGTAATCATCAACTGCTTTGATACCTACATTTGAGAAGTCCTTGTTTGCACCTGAAAGGTAATCATTCAAGCCCTTAACTGAGTTTTGTAGCAAATAAATCGCTTCAGAATTAGTATCAGCAGCATGCTTAAGACCTGTTACAAAGTCTTTAGCTGTTACATTGGCATATTCTTCGCCGTCTGAAGTGTACCATTTGACACCCTTACGAATCTTGTAAGTATAAGTCAAACCATCTTGAGAAACAGACCAGTTTTCAGCGACAGAAGGTTTTAGATTCCCGTATTGGTCATTTTCAAACAAACCATCAACACCATTACTAACGGCTGTTGTCATATTTTTCTTATTTGTAGAAACATAGTCTAGGGTTGCAGGATCGCCACCGTAAACATAATTATAAGTCTTCCCAGACGTCTTACTTGATGACGAGCAAGCCGTTAATACACCTACAGATAACAGGCCTACGGCTACCAGTAAAAATACCTTACTCTTTTTCATTCATTACCTCCTTAAATTGTAACGTAAAAAGTTTTAAATCAAAAATTATGTGTATACGCGTAAATTATACCATAACCTCCAACAATCAACACTACTTTCTGAAGATTTTTTATTTTCTACTCAAGTATTCCTATCTAGCTCAATTAAAAAAACCTATCCGAAGATAGGTTTTTACTATTCTTACAATGAGTTAGGATCAACTTTGATACCAGCACCTTGTGTAGTAGTGATTGAAAGGTTTGTGATATAAGTACCTTTCGCTGTAGCTGGTTTAGCTTTTTGAATAGCATCGTTAAATGCTTTAAAGTTTTCAACCAATTTTTCAGATTCGAATGAAACTTTACCGATGATAGCTTGTACGTTACCTGCTTTATCAGCACGGTAAGTGATTTTACCACCTTTAGACTCTTCAACTGCTTTAGCAACGTCCATAGTTACTGTACCAGTTTTAGGGTTTGGCATCAAGTTACGTGGTCCAAGGACACGTCCAAGACGACCAACGATTGCCATCATGTCTGGTGTTGCAACAACAACGTCAAAGTCAAGCCATCCACCGTTGATTTTAGCAACGAGTTCGTCTTCACCAACGTAGTCAGCACCTGCTGCTTTAGCTTCTTCAGCTTTAGCACCACGGGCAAATACAAGAACACGTTGAGTTTTACCAGTACCGTTTGGCAATACCATTGCTCCACGGATTTGTTGGTCAGCTTTCTTAACATCAATGTTAAGATTGTATGATACTTCAACAGTAGCATCGAATTTTGCGAAGTTAGTTTCTTGTGCAAGAGCTACAGCTTCTTCTACGCTGTAAGCTTTTGTGCTGTCGATTTTCTCAAGAGCAGCACGCATTTGTTTGCTTTTTTTAGCCATGTTAATTATTTCTCCTTGTGTAATGTGGTCATAACGACTTTCATCTTCCACGTCACTCAGCGAAGTGAGACGACGTCTGTGGTTTTCTTGTTAACTGAATTAGTCAGTAACAGTGAATCCCATTGAACGTGCAGTACCTTCGATCATACGCATAGCTGATTCGATGTTTGCAGCGTTCAAGTCAGGCATTTTAGTTTCAGCAATTTCTTGTACTTGTGCACGAGTTACTGAAGCAACTTTAACTGAGTTTGGAGTACCTGAACCTTTTTCAACACCTGCAGCTTTTTTCAAAAGAACAGCAGCTGGTGGTGTTTTAGTGATGAAATCAAATGATTTATCTTCATACACAGAGATAACAACTGGGATAATCATACCAGCTTGATCAGCTGTACGAGCGTTAAACTCTTTAGTGAATCCCATGATGTTGATTCCGGCTTGACCAAGAGCTGGTCCAACTGGTGGAGCTGGAGTCGCTTTACCAGCAGGAATCTGAAGTTTTACGATGTTTTCGACTTTTTTAGCCATTTTGTAATTTCCTCCTATTGTGGTTTTGGCGGTAAGTAAGTTTTGTTACCTCCCACAAGTATGTTTTTACATACCCTATCTATTATACAGAAATTCTTTTTAGATGCAAGAATTTCTTATTAAGTTTAGGAAAAAATTTACATAAAGGCCTTTTCGAGGTAAAATAGACTTATGATTCTATATAAATTCTTTGCTATAGCATTTTTGATTTTAACACCTATCTTTGCTTTTATTATCCACCGCTTCTTCAGTTTAAAATATCTCGGGCTTAATTTCGCTGACCTTACCTTCCCACTTTATTTTATTGAAGTGGTTGCTGTATCAGCCCGTTTCTTTACCCATAGTTTTTTGCCTTACATCACCATCTTATTATCCTTGGTGGCTATCATTATCACGATTCAGATGCTAAGAAAAGCACAATCTTTCAAGCTTAAACGTTTTCTTAAGTTGTTCTGGCGTATAAGCTTTTTTATCACTAGTCTTTTCTATTTGGGGACCGTGATTCTCATTTTTATCGTTTCTTAAAAACTAGATTAACTCAGCATTTATATTGTGTGCTGAGTTTTTTTCATTGAATTATAAAAAAGCAGGCAATCACGCCTGCTCAATTTTTCGATATTAAGGGAGGACCTGAGTCATTCGACCAGTATCTACATCATAAACCGCACCGGAGATGATAACATCCTCAGGAATAAGCGGTGACTGACGAAGAATAGCCATATCTTCACGAACACTCTCTTCTACATCTGTGAATGGAAGAAAATCTTGATCAGAAACATCAACACCAAGTTCTTTATTGAGATAGGCGGTAAACTCATCGTTCTTAAAGGTCTGAGCACCACAATCTGTATGGTGGAGAACTACAATTTCTCGTGTCCCCATCTGCTGTTGAGAAATGACCAAAGAACGAATCATATCTTCCGTCACACGACCACCCGCATTACGTAAAATATGAGCGTCACCTAGGGCCAACCCCAAGGCCTGGGCAACGTGAAGGCGTGAATCCATACAAGTCACAATAGCCACCTTAGTCTTTGGTTTCAAGGGAAGATGGGCTGTCCCGTGGAGGTCAACATAGGCTTTGTTGGCATTGAGAAAGTTTTCAAAATAAGACATAATAACTCACTTTCTAATGAAGAAAATAATTTGACTATCAAATTATTTATACACTATCTTATCATCTTTTTCTTAACTTGTCAGCTATTGAGTTCGCAACATAAAAAGGAGAATGGATGCTTGTTAGCATCCATTCTCCTTCAATTCATATTATGAACGTTTTGGCAAGTATCTATTAAGCAAGCCTGCAAAGGTTTGAAGATTGAGACTTTGAACATAAATTTCACCTGTTCCTCTAAAGGTATTAACAACACCCTCTCCTGTCCCAATAGACTGCCAGAAACCATTTTCCAAGTGAATATTATAATCAAGTGTCTGACTCCAGGCAACGACATGAGCATTATCAATAGTCACTTCTTGATTGTTTAGCTCAATTTTTTTAATAGAACCGTAGGCATTTGCCAAGAGGGTTCCTTGGCCTTGAGTCGTCATGACGAAGAAACCACCCTGACCACCAAAAAGAGCCTTACCAACAGACTGGAGCTCCATTGTATAGTAAGCTGTGCCATCAAGTGCTAGAAAGGCACCGTCGTTTAGTCGGTACTGTTTTTCACCTAAATAAAGTGGAATCACTTGACCTGGAGAATCAGGGGCCAAGGCTATATAACCGTTATTGGACTGTGAGATAACCTGAGTAATAAAGCTACTTTCACCCGAAACCATTGAACGCCCAACGGCTTTTACAAAGCGACCTAGACCTGATCCACTGGCATTTAATTTGGTACTCAGTGTCACATTTGGTGTGTGATATACCATACTACCACGCTGGATAAAGACTGTTTCACCTTGATTAAGAGACAACTCTACTAAAGGGAATTGCATGTTGCTGTCTGTGAAAAATTGCATAATAAATACCTCCCTATCCTTATGAAAAGTATAGCATTGGAGGTATACTTTTGCAAACGTTTCCAAAAAAGCGGATTTTTTGTTATCTTAAGAAAAAACTTTTTTGAGTACTTCTCCTACCGTCGTGACCCCAATGACCTGTATACCTTCTGGAATCTTCATGCCATGAAGCGAATTTTTAGGAGCATAAATCTTAGTAAAACCTAGTTTAGCGGCTTCATTGATACGCTGCTCAATACGAGTCACACGACGAATCTCTCCGGTCAAGCCAATTTCTCCTATAAAGGCTTCTTGTGGATTGGTTGGAAGCTCCTTGTAACTAGAGGAGATAGCAACAGCAACTGCAAGGTCAATAGCTGGCTCGTCCAACTTGACACCACCAGCTGATTTGAGATAGGCATCTTGATTTTGGAGAAGAAGGCCGCAACGTTTCTCTAAGACAGCCATGATAAGGCTGACACGGTTAAAGTCCAGTCCCGTCGTTGTCCGCTTTGCATTACCAAAGACGGTCGGTGTCACCAAAGCTTGAACCTCAGCTAGGATAGGTCGACTCCCCTCCATTGTGACAACAATGGCAGAACCTGTGGCACCGTCTAGGCGTTCTTCTAAGAAAACTTGGCTAGGGTTTAGTACCTCGACCAGACCACCTGACTGCATTTCAAAAATCCCAATTTCATTGGTTGAACCAAAACGGTTTTTAACTGCTCGCAGAATACGGAAGGTATGATGACGTTCCCCCTCAAAATAGAGCACCGTATCCACCATGTGCTCCAACATACGTGGTCCAGCCAGCTGTCCCTCCTTGGTCACATGCCCAACAATAAAAGTGGCAATGTTATTGGTTTTGGCAATCTGCATGAGTTCGGCAGTTACTTCACGAACCTGGGAAACAGATCCTTGAACGCCAGAAATCTCTGGGCTCATGATGGTCTGAATTGAGTCGATAATAAGGAAATCGGGTTTGATAGCCTCGACTTGGCTACGGACGGCTTGCATATTGGTCTCAGCATACAGATAAAATTCGTTATCAATATCACCTAAACGTTCACTCCGCAATTTGATTTGCTCGGCCGATTCTTCCCCAGAAACATAGAGGACCGTTCCCTTGTTAGCCAGCTGTGTTGACACTTGTAAGAGAAGGGTGGATTTCCCTATTCCTGGATCTCCTCCAATAAGGACCAAACTCCCCGGAACCACACCGCCACCTAAAACACGGTTAAACTCGTCCATATCAGTTTTTATGCGGGCGTAGTTAATTGAAGAGACTTCTTTTAACTTAGTAGGTTTGGACTTTTCACCCGTCAAACTGACACGGGCATTTTTAACCTCCTGCACCTCAACTTCTTCCTCAAAAGAGGACCAAGAAGAACAATTGGGACAGCGTCCTAGATATTTGGGTGAATTGTAGCCACATTCTCTACAAACAAAAGTTGATTTTTTCTTAGCTATGATTCTAATCCTTTCCTTTCATGATAAACTCAGACATTGCCATCTACCCCTATAAGCTCTAGCTTTTAATACCATTTCTCTAGAAAAACTCTTTTAAATCCAGATTGGTTAAGCAATAAGCCCTATGCTTCTCAAAGATACGAGAAGATATAACCAGCAAGCCGGCCGCAAATTTCTTCTATTTTCCAGTTGACCCGAACCCACCAGTTCGAACGCCATCTGCTTCGTCCCCATCTGCGATTAAGAAAGGTGCGAAGACAGCCTGAACCATGCGTTCGCCAACTTCAAGAGTCACGGGCTGATTAGTAATATTTTTCATCTGGGCGAAGATGTGACCTTCATTCCCAGGATTTCCATAGTAATCGCCATCAATAACTCCAACTGAGTTGATTAAGACCAGACCTTTTTTACGAGGGTTAGAGGAACGGTCATAGAGATAGAGAACCTCACCAGGTTGCATGTAAGCCTTAACACCTGTTGGTACGAGAACAATTTCCCCAGGAGCAATTACAGTATTCTCCGCAACCTTTAAATCATAGCCAGCCGCATGGGCAGTCTCCCGCTTTGGAAGTAAGTCCTGATTGTTATAGGTTGATACAAGTTCAAATCCACGAATTTTAGTCATTATTTTTCCTTTCAATACATCAGTTAACTAATTCTTGTAAAATCAGCTACACTGAATTTAAGAAGAATATTTCTTAAATCTATCCTATTATAATCTATTCGAAATAAGATGACAAAAGTAATAGTCTAATCGTATTCTCATCAAACGAAGATTGACTTTTGCCTAGGAAAACGCTAACATGATACTAGATATAATACTTTTAAGGAGAATTGTCATGAAATTCATCGGACTTGTTGGTACGAATTCAAAACGTTCAACTAATAGACAATTATTGCAATATATTCAGAAGCATTTTGCAGATAAGGCAGAAATTGAACTTGTAGAAATCAAAGATCTTCCTGTCTTTAACAAACCTGCCAATAAGCAATTGCCAGAAAGTGCACTAGAAATCGCTAAAAAAATCGATGAAGCTGATGGTGTTATCATTGGAACACCTGAGTATGACCACTCAATTCCGGCTGTTCTCATGAATGCTTTGGCCTGGCTCTCATACGGTGTTTTCCCTCTTTTGAATAAGCCTGTTATGATTACAGGGGCATCTTATGGAACCCTAGGAGCTTCTCGTGCACAGCTACAACTTCGTCAAATTTTGAATGCTCCAGAAATCAAAGCTAATGTGCTTCCAGACGAATTCTTGCTCTCACATTCCCTTCAAGCTTTTGATAGCAACGGCGATTTAGTTGACCTTGATGTCATCAAAAAATTAGATGCTATTTTCGATGACTTCCGTCTCTACGTCAAAATTACTGGTAAACTCTCACATGCTACAGAGTTGCTACATAAAGAAGCTGAAGACTTCGACTGGGAAAGCCTATAAGACAGGAGAATATAAACTATGAAATTTGTTGGACTCGTTGGAGCAAATTATGATCAATCATATAACCGTAAACTGCTCGAATTTATCAGAAGACATTTTAAAATTAAATTTGAACTTGAAGTTTTAGAAATTGATGAAGTCCCTATGTTTAATCAAGATGAAAAATGGGATGAAAGTTTCCAACTTCGCTTACTTAATAACAAAATTACACGCGCTGATGGTGTTATCATTGCTACACCTGAGCACAACCACACTATCTCTGCAGCACTTAAATCAGTTTTAGAGTGGCTCTCATTCGAAGTGCACCCATTTGAAAACAAGCCTGTAATGATTGTTGGTGCTTCTTATTACGATCAAGGGACTTCACGTGCCCAAGTGCATTTGCGTAAAATCCTTGAAGCGCCTGGTGTTAATGCTTATACACTTCCAGGTAATGAATTCTTGCTTGGAAAGGCTAAAGAAGCTTTTGACCTTGAGGGGAACATTACTAACGAAGGTACTATTAACTTCCTTGAACAATGCTTAGATAATTTCATCCAATATGTAGGAGTGGTTTCTAAATTGAAAAAACCAAAACCAATCGAACCCGAAGACTTGGATTGTAACAACCCAATCGCTACAACTGTTACTGAGGTCGACCCTGATGATCCTGAATGGGTAGAAAAAGTAGCTGAAATCACTGGTGCGGTATCTGGTGATACCTACGTGAAATTGGACCACGGTATTTTGACGGTTAATCAAATTGACATGTTCCTCAAGGCTATGCCATTTGAATTGACCTATGCTGATGATAACAACCAGTTCCTCTACTACAATAACGCCCATCAAGATCCTGATACTATGTTCGCCAAACGTGTACCGCCTCAATCAGGTAGCCGTATATCAACAGTTCACGGTTCACTTCCACCAGCTCGTATGAAGAATGTGGAATGGGTTATCGGTACCCTTCGTAACGGCAACCAAGAATATGTTCGTACGATTGTTCCAGGGTCACCTGAAGGAGTTATCAATACGCATAACTATCAGGCTATGTACTATGATGATGGTTCTTATGCAGGAATCAATGAAATCGTCTTTAACTTTAAACCATGGCTTGACTGGTATCTCGAAACAACTGGTCAACGCCTTGTCGGAGGAAGCGGTCCTTTTGCACCGGCTGCAGCTAGTCATGGCGGTAGCGACGCAACATCCGGAGCGTCAGACGCTGGTGGTCACGGTGGCGATGTAGCTCCAGCCGCAGATGCTACATCTGGAGCATCCTCATACTAAGACTTGGAAAAGTTGGGGCAACTGTCCTGACTTTTTTCATGGTCATCTTAGATTCATTTTCACTCGAGCTTGCGCATTTGCCATGCTCCAAGCCACACATTTTAGAGGTAAACCTATGTCTCAATTTCAAGAAAAAGTTTTCGCTGCTTGCGCTAAAAAAGAAGCTCTCTTTGACGAAAGTCTGGGGCGCTACGCCTTGCGTTCTATGCTTGCAGGAGCTTATCTTACCATGTCAACTGCCGTAGGAATTATTGGCGCGGATGTTATCGCTACGGGTATTCCAGTCCTTTCCCGCTTCGTCTTTGCCTTTATCTTTGCTATCGGATTGGTCTTCGTTCTCATTTTCAATGGGGAGTTGGCTACTTCAAACATGATGTTCCTGACCAGTGGTGCCTATTATGGTAAAATCAAATGGAGCAAGATATGTACCATCCTCCTCTACTGTACCTTTTTTAATTTTGTCGGTGCCCTTATCTTGGCCTGGTTCTTCAACCAATCCTTCTCTTTCCAACATTTGACTGACAAGAGTTTCCTAGTTACTGCTGTCTCAACCAAGCTTGGAAAAACAGATTGGATGAACTTTACAGAAGGTATTACAGCTAATATGTTCGTTAATATTGCCATCTTAGGCTACATGCTCCTCAAAGAAGAATCTGCTAAAATTTTCATTGCGCTATCAGCTATCTTTATGTTTGTCTTTTTGATTAATGAACACTTGATTGCGAACTTTGCTTCTTTCATGTTGCTCGGTTTCAACGGTGTGCGTGACGCTGTAGATAATTTCACTTTGGCAAATATTCTACGTCAGTGGATAGTCGTTTTCTTCGGTAACTGGATTGGCGGAGGTATTTTCATTGGTTTGGCATACTCTTGGCTCAATAAAACTAAAACACCTCACATTGATTAGGAGACCACATGCGTCAAAAAACGTTCATCAAACAAACCAGCCTAGCTATTCTACTCTATTTTATTTGCCTAGCCCTTGCAGTTGCCATTGATTTAATCTTTTTTAAAGTCAAAAATATGTATCATACGCCTGCCTTAGCGGCTATCTTTGCAGGCTGGGTCTACTTGGGGCTTATCAGAAAGACAAAACAATTTGGAGCGATTACCTGTCTGGGTATCTTTATGTCCATCTTCTTCTTTGCCTCTGGGCACTTTGTTCTAGCCTTTCTTCCTAGCTTTTTAGCTGGCTTTGTCGCTGATTTTCTAGCTAAGAAAGGGAACTATGAGAATAATAAACTAAATCTACTCTCCTATATGATCTTTTCCCTAGGAAACTTAGCACCCATTATCACCATGTGGCTTGCACCCAAAGCCTATATCGCACAGCTCCTAGCCAAAGGGAAAACTCAAGATTATGTAAATCAAGTTATGGTTCCCTTTACAAGCAGTCATATCTTAATCCTGATTGGAGGAACGCTCATGGCTGCCCTCATTGGAGGCTACATTGCCCAAAATTGGCTGAAAAAATAAATGGCCATCAGCCTTCCTAACAGAGCTTACAAGACAAACACGCTTTTCTTATGTTATAATGAGAAAGAATACAGTCTTTTTCTACTTTGTTAGAAAGGACCTAAAGGGAGACCTAATGATGAAAAAACAAAAAATCGCTGTCTTGGGCCCTGGTTCATGGGGAACTGCCCTTGCTCAGGTACTCAACGACAACGGACACGAGGTCCGTATTTGGGGAAACATCCCTGAACAAATTGATGAAATTAACGAGAAACACACCAACACCCGCTACTTCAAGGATGTGGTTTTGGATGAAAACATTAAAGCCTATAAGGGACTGTCTGAAGCCCTTGATAGTGTTGACGCTGTTCTCTTTGTTGTTCCGACCAAAGTTACTCGCTTAGTTGCTAAACAAGTTGCCGAACTTTTGGACCACAAGGTTGTTGTCATGCATGCTTCAAAAGGATTGGAACCTGGAACACACGAACGTCTTTCAACAATCCTTGAAGAAGAGATTCCTGAGGAACTTCGCAGTGACATTGTTGTCGTATCTGGTCCAAGTCACGCTGAAGAAACTATCGTTCGCGATATCACTTTGATTACAGCAGCATCTAAGGATCTTGAAGTGGCACGCTATGTCCAAGGCATTTTCAGTAATAGCTATTTCCGTCTCTACACTAACTCTGATGTGATTGGTGTTGAAACAGCCGGTGCCCTTAAAAACATTATCGCAGTCGGTGCTGGTGCCCTCCACGGTATGGGTTATGGGGACAATGCTAAGGCAGCAGTTATTACTCGTGGACTTGCGGAAATTACTCGTCTTGGTGTGAAACTCGGTGCCGATCCTTTGACTTACAGCGGTCTATCTGGGGTTGGTGACCTTATTGTTACAGGAACTTCTATCCATTCACGTAACTGGCGTGCTGGGGATGCGCTTGGTCGTGGAGAAAAGCTAGAAGACATTGAACGTAACATGGGAATGGTTATCGAAGGTATTTCAACCACAAAGGTTGCCTACGAAATCGCCCAAGAACTTGGCGTCTACATGCCAATTACAACAGCAATCTACAAATCTATCTATGAAGGTGCTGATATCAAGGAATCTATTCTTAATATGATGTCCAATGAATTGCGATCTGAAAATGAATGGGATAAAAAATAAAAATCTAAGGAGTTCTCATGAAAAATCAAAAAGTTAGAAAAGCTATCATCCCCGCTGCAGGACTCGGAACACGCTTTTTACCAGCTACTAAGGCCTTGGCCAAAGAAATGTTGCCTATCGTTGACAAACCAACCATCCAATTTATCGTTGAAGAAGCCCTCAAATCAGGTATCGAAGATATCTTGGTGGTTACTGGTAAGTCAAAACGTTCTATCGAAGATCACTTTGATTCAAACTTCGAGTTAGAGTACAACTTGGAACAAAAAGGCAAGACAGACCTGTTGAAATTGGTTAATGATACCACTGCTATCAACCTCCACTTTATCCGTCAAAGCCATCCACGTGGTCTCGGAGATGCTGTTCTTCAAGCCAAGGCATTTGTCGGAAATGAGCCATTTGTTGTCATGCTTGGTGACGACCTTATGGACATCACTAATGACAAAGCAGTACCTTTAACTAAGCAGCTCATTAACGACTATGAGGAAACACACGCATCAACCATTGCAGTTATGCCTGTACCTCACGAAGAAGTTTCTTCTTATGGTGTCATCGCCCCTCAAGGAAAAGGCGAAAATGGACGTTATAGCGTTGAAACTTTCGTTGAAAAACCAAATCCAGAGGATGCACCAAGTGATCTTGCTATCATCGGTCGTTACCTTCTAACACCTGAAATTTTCGGTATTTTGGAAACTCAAGAACCAGGTGCTGGAAATGAAGTCCAATTGACTGACGCTATCGATACACTTAACAAGACACAACGCGTCTTTGCTCGCGAATTTACTGGAGACCGTTATGATGTCGGTGACAAATTCGGATTCATGAAAACGTCTATCGATTACGCTCTTAAACATCCTCAAGTTAAAGATGACCTCAAGCAATACCTCATTGACTTGGGACACAAACTTGAAGGCAAACCAGCTAAAAAAGACTAATATAAAATCCATCGAACATGACATTCGATGGATTTTTCATTTAATTTAAAGATAAGTAAAGCCTAGAACAATTAGCAAGAGTGTAACGTAAGTTAAAAGGGCAGTGGAACGCCACCCCTTGCTAAAAAGGCGACTTTCAACCTTGTTGGCCAAAAAGATAGCTGCCAGAGCACCCCCAACTAAACCACCGAGATGACCTGTAATCCCAACACTAGGTGTAAATAGGTTGAAGATTAAGTTTATGACAATCAAAGCCAAGTAATTGCGACCTAACTGATTAAGCAAAGGACTATGACTATAGTAGCCAAGAATCACAACAGCCGCAAAAAGTCCAAACAAGGATGTCGAGGCACCAGCTGCAATAACATTAGGCGTAAAAAGTAAGGTAAAGGCATTTCCCATAACACCAGCCAACAAATAGAGCCCTAGAAAACGTAGAGTCCCAAAAATCTGCTCAGCCATTTTCCCCATAAAGTAAAGGGCAAGCATATTAAATAGAAAATGCTCAACACCTATATGCACAAAAATTGGTGTTACAAGACGCCAAAGGTTCAGTGGGCTGTACTGAACAAAAGCACCATACATAGCTCCCATCTTAAAGAGGCTCAAAGGCGAAGTCGCTTGAAAGCTATTTAAAAGATATTGACAGATAAAAGTCAACGTCGTAAGCCCCAACAATAGATAGGTTGCTGGGTATTTTTTCCACTCATTTACTGGCATGTGACGACCTCCTTAACAGGAATATCATAGCTGTCTGGTTGAAAATCATGTTTCTGGCAAGGATAAACCGTACTAACTGTCTCCCCTTCAAAATCAGACAAATAGCGATCATAGTAACCTGCTCCGTAACCAATGCGATAGCCTTCAGCATTGAAAACTACTCCTGGCACATGAATCAAATCAATCTCTGATTTTTCCACAGCCAAATCAGACGCAGGTTCCATCAAGCCAAAAGAGGTAGCAACAAGATTATCTGGATTATAATCCACAAAAATCATTCGACCTTGTTTATATGTTTTAGGAATCAAAAGTCGTTTACCATCCTTTAAAGCCTGCTTGATTAAAAGACTGGTATCATATTCATAAGGAAAAGACAAATAAGTCGCAATCACTTGGGCATCTTTATAAGCAGGTAAGGCAATCAATTGCTCCAAAAGATATTTATCTATCTTAGCCTTAGTCTCAGGATCTTGTGAAGTTAACTGAGCCAAGACTGTTTTTCTAAGTTCATTTTTCATAGGTTTATCATATCAAAAAAGCTACCAAAAGTCAGACTTGGTAGATTTTTTAGCTTTATCGACTCTGATTAGGCTTCTGCCTTGTGTTTAAGGAATTTTCCAATTTCAGCCACTGCAAAAGCAAGGGCATCTTCGTTTGGACTCATCTTAGGATGGTGAAGTGCATATGGCGTGTCGATTCCCAACCAGAACATGACACCAGGAACCTTACTAAGCAAATAACCAAAATCCTCTCCAGTCATAGCTGGTGGACAATCAATCAGGTTGACCTCTGGGCTAGCATCAAAGAAGCTCATCAACTCTTTGGTCAAGGCTGGATTATTTTCCACAGGAAGATAACCACCTTGTTTCAACATGATATCCACTTCCATACCAAAGCTAGCTGCTACGCCTTCTGCAATCTGGCGCACGCGCTTCTGGATAAGGAGATTCATTTCCTGAGTAAGGGTACGAATAGTTCCATAAACCTCTGCAGTTTCAGCGATAACATTGTTAGTAGTTCCCGCATGGAAAGAACCAAAGGTAACTACCCCACCCTGGATAGGGTCAACATTACGACTGACAATCGTTTGCACCTGAGTAATAAAGTAAGAAGCTGCTACAAGGGCATCATTGGCCTCATGTGGAAAGGCCGCATGGCCACCTTTCCCCTTGAAAGTAACGAGAACTTCACAAGTCCCAGCAAAAAGGGTGCTTGTGTTAGTCGCAATATCACCTACCTTGAAATCTGGACGAACGTGGAGGCCATAGAACTCATCTGGCAACCAGTCTCCAAAGGCACCATCCTCATACATAAGCATACCACCCGCTTCATTTTCTTCGGCCGGCTGGAAGAGGAAGAGCATGTTATTTTTAGGTTGTACTTGAAGCATCTGATCCAAGAGACCAAGCGCTGTCGTCATATGAATATCGTGTCCACAAGCATGCATACGACCTTCATGAGTAGACTTGAAGTCAAGACCTGTTTCCTCTACGATTGGGAGACCATCAATATCTGTACGCCAACCAATAGTTTTTTCAGGAGCATGCCCGTGAAGATAGACAAGAATCCCTGTACGCCAAGTACGTTGCTCCACAAAGTCCTTACCTTCAGTCATTTCAGCAATACGCTCTAAGAGATAAGCCTGAGTTTTAAATTCTTCCAAACCAATTTCAGGAATTTGGTGAAGGTCCCGTCTGATTTTAATTAAATCAAGTGTCATGTTTTTATCCTTTTTATTTGTCTTATTTTATAGAGAATCTAGAAATAGAGGCCTTACAGGCCTCTACTATCAATATGTTACAAGTTACGCAAAGCGTCTTCGAGTGCTGTTTTTTGTTGTGTTTTTTCATCAATTTCCTTGATGATGCGAGCCGGAACACCTGCTACAACCACATTTTCAGGGACATCTTGAGTAACGATAGCGCCAGCGGCAACGACTGAACCGTTACCTACTTGAACACCTTCAATCACAACAGCATTAGCACCAACAAGAACATTATCACCGATACGTACTGGCTCTGCTGAAGCTGGTTCAATCACGCCAGCAAGGACTGCACCCGCACCAATGTGGCTGTTTTTACCAACAGTAGCACGACCACCAAGGATAGCACCCATATCAATCATAGTACCTGCACCGATTTCCGCCCCGATATTGATTACAGCACCCATCATAACGACAGCATTGTCTTCAATCGTTACTTGATCACGGATAATGGCACCTGGCTCGATACGGGCATTAAGGTGACGCTTATCAAGCAATGGAACAGCTGAGTTACGGCCATCTTGTTCCACAACGTAGTCCTTATTTTCCGTCAAGTTGGCAAGAAGCGGCTCGATATCTTTCCAGTCACCGAAAAGAACATTGCCAAGCTTAGTGACAGAAGTTGGAACAGCAGTTGCCAATTCCCCTTCAAAAGTTACTTTAACATTTGTTTTCTTTTCTGCATTACCGATAAAAGCGATAATTTCTTGTGCAGACATTTTTTGTGCAGTCATGAGATTCTCCATTCACATAAAGTTAGGAATTATTATACCAAAAATTCTGATAATTGTCTTTGCTTTTGCCAAATAGAGTGTATTTTTATGTAAATTCTGGCTTTAGAGATTCTATATCAGTAATCACTCGGTCTGGCTTGATTGGGGAATTCTCCAGTTCTCGACGAGAATACGGGAAGGTATTGAGCAAGATACCATCGATCCCAACTGCTTCAGCCACAGCAATATCAGTCGTCAAGTCATTTCCCACCATGACAGTCTCAGATGGCTTTAACCGATGATCATCCAAAACTTGCTTTAAAAATTCAGGTTGAGGCTTACAGATACCGGCATCCGAAGACAAGTAAATGGCATCAAAGTAAGGTCTTAACGCCATTAAGTCAATCTCAGCATTAGTAAAGGCTGCTTGAGCATTAGACAAGAGATAGAGACGACAGTCCTGCTCTTTTAGAAAGGCTAGAACCTCCTTAGTATGAGGATAAGCTGTCAAATATTTTCGAGATAGGACGCGAAAGACCATGGCTATCAAATTTCCCCAATCTTCCAGCTGATTAGAGTTACTAGACTGAGGCCGAGCATCTACATAAAGCTGGTTAAAAATGTGAGCTAAATCAATTTCTGGATAAGCAACTCCTTTGAGCTCTATTAACTCCTTACGGGCCTGATCCACGCGCTTAACATAAGCCTTTTTAAGAGTCTAGCCCTCATAAGCCGCTCCATAAGCTTGATATAGTTGGCCTAGTTTATCCCATAACACAGGATCCTTCTCATCGGTTAGGATATCAACCAAAGTACCATAAAAATCAAAAATGTAGTTCTTATAGACTCTATTTTTCATCGCTTTTTACCCATTACTGAAACTTTCTTACTTATTGCTCTCATCATACACCTTTTAGGAAGACCAAACAAGCTAACTGAGATATTTTCCCATCAAAAAATCCCAACGACTGTTAGGATTGCTTATCATCTCTAATACGGCCAATCAGCAGTTCTCCTGAAACAGTTAATTGCGTCACTGAAGTCAAGTCCAAAGTATCCTTATTGGCATGGAAGAAAAGAGGTGTCATCTCAGCAAATGTTTGAACATGCTCTGATGGCATAGACCAAGTCTTAGTAACCGTCACACGCTCCAAAAGCTCACAGGACTCCTGGAAATGTTCCAAAACATCCTGGTTAGAATAAGCTTGCACCTCCGGTAACAGTTGGCGAAACTCTTTAAGATGATCTTCGTGAGGAATAACCTTAAAAATCAAGCCCTGATCAGACAAAAGTCTTCCAAATTCTTGATAATTAGCTGGTGAAAAGATATCTAAAATGACATCGATACCGTGTTCACGTAAGGGCAATTGAGCCAAATCACCAACAAACCAAGCTACATTTTTCTGAGGATTTTGACGTGCCGCAAGAAGGATAGAATCCTTAGACAAGTCAAAGGCCATGAAATCCTTGTCAAACTCTTGAGCCAACTGACGGCTATAGTAGCCCTCACCACAGGCAACATCTAGAACATGCGAATGTTTAGGAAGATCACGCAAGCGCTCTGAAATCACCTCCAGGATAGGATCATAATAGCCTGCTGCTAAAATCTGGCTCCTCTTTTCAAAAGAAGCCATATCATAGTGCTTATCTCCCTTAGTCTGTCTCAAAAAATTGACAAAGCCCTGCTTGGCAATATTAAAGGTATGCCTATTCTGACAAACCAAGCTAGACAAATCCAAATGCATTGGCGCCTGACAGATAGGACAAGCAAAAAGACTCTCTTGATCTTTAAAAACACTAAATTTGGCCATAAATCCTCCTTAACACAAAAAAAGAGCACACACCTGAAATCGCTTAGGGCTGCTGGATTCCTCCCCTGACCCGCTTCACGCACAGATGTTGCTCCGAAAAATATTATACCATAAATTAAAGTGATTGCAAGTAGGGAACTTAAGACAAGACTAGCAATGCCATAGTGGCATAAATGTCACTACTTTTTATTTCTCTTCACCTTATAATAAATCCATAGCTTGAGGAAAGTACCAAAAGCCAGTGATATAACTGACTTTATTGAAAGGAGAAGTCATACTTAGGGTATCTCTTAGCACGTGGTTAGGGGGCTAAAAGATTTTAAAACTAATCAAGAATAAAAAGAGGAGAATGACAATGATTAACAAAGAAATGAAGGCAGCTGAGCTAGCCTCAGTAACAGGAGGCGGATGGAAAACAAATCTTGCCGTTGGAGTTGGAGGTCTCTGTCTTGCTTCAGGACCTATTGGAACACTTATATGTATTGGTTCCTACAACGGCTACATGGATACTGCTCGATAAGAAGAAAGGACAATAAGAACAATGACTAAAACAACAACCGTAAGAAAATGACTACTCAAGAACTCGAAATCGTATCAGGTGGTACTGTTCCTTGGGTTGCTATTTCAGTAGGAATTGTTGGCTCAAAACTGACTTATGATCTAAGCTATGCTGCGGGTAAATCTTTCTACAATCACGCACACTAATAAAAGAACTTAACTTCAACTGACATCTCAAAGATTTTGAGGATGATAACTTATGAAGTTTACAAAAAATCAAACAAATGATACTACTGCTAATCAATCACCTAAAATGAACAACTATTTACTCGTAAAAATCGCTTTAGCTGGAATTATCAGTAGCCTATTTCTCATACTCCTAATCAACCTTATCTTTCATGTACGATTAGGAACACCAATTATTGACACTAATTTGAAATCCGCTTTTGGTACACTTATCCTCTTCATGCCTATTTTTCTTTTGACAAGAGAACAAGAAAAACATAAGACTAGGGAAGAGTGACTTAAAGAGCCTTCAATAAAACAAGACTCCCTCTAATATCCCATTGAAAAATGCAAGCTCTTTTGGCTTGCATTTTGTCTTTACATATCTTGCACAACTTCTAATTTAGCCAATCGTTTGGCTTCTTTTTTGCGTTCACGGCTCTGGCGGAAAAAGTCTTGCATAATCTTAGCACACTCTTCCTCCATGACACCAGTCTCTACTTCTACGCGATGATTGAGACGCTCATCTCTTAGGATATCATAAAGGCTACCTGCACCACCAAATTTTTGATTGCATGCTCCATAGATAACTTTAGGAATACGAGCTAGGCCAATGGCGCCACTACACATGACACAGGGTTCAATAGTCACAAAAAGGGTGCAGTCTAACAAACGCCAGTTGCCCACTGTCCTATTGGCCTCCTGAATGGCCATGACCTCCGCATGCATAATAGCTTGGTTAAGCTCCTCACGCGCATTATGCCCACGACCAACGATTTCTCTATCCTTAACAATAACACAACCAATTGGAATTTCTGCTTTATCTAGAGATTTTTGGGCCTCCTTAAGAGCCTCAGACATAAAGAACTCTTTCTCTTCTTGGCTATAGTCAAGCATTTGTCTTACTCCTGTTCCAAGATTAACGAGATACCGTCTCGCTTAGTCCCTCTATTATAGCATAAGAAAAACATTCCCTTTCCAAAAGGCACAAAAAAAGCTAAGACGAATCATCCTAGCTTCAAACACATTAGTTTGGTGAGTCTTAGGAATCACACTAATGTTGTTCCCCCAAGGCTAGACGAAAAGTCAACGACCGCTTAACATCCTAATTTATATGTCAGTCAGAGTGTGTCATAGTCAATTGTCTGTGAAATCTTTGAATCAGCCTATGGCCTCACAACAATAAACAAAAATGCAACTGTCTCAAACAATTACAAGGATAGTGTTATAGTTGTGATACTTCACACTTTCCTTCCAAACAAGTAATGCCTACTATAGTTTATCACGAAACCTCTATCATTTAATTTAAAAAAGAGAATTGTTAATTGTGTCTACTATTTTGGCTAATCCACCAAACAGCAAAAACATGTTATAACTGCATTTAAAGGTTTTTCGAATAAATTTCTCTACTCTATCTATACTTTTAAACACCTATCATCCTAAGACTTATCTAATTTTACTATTTATTAGTCTAACGAGTGTTTAATATTTCGTCTCCAACAATTCTTTAAAACAAGGTATGGAACAAGATAATGATTTTTTTGGAGTGATTGCTTCAAAGATAGAAGACTTAAATAGCTAGTACAAAGGATAAACTAAAAGGGAAGTTCTTCTTCTAAAATCAGATCAGCCAAGTCATTGTCAGGATTATTTTCCCTAACAGCACGCTGAGCACGACTCTCCAGAAGTTGGAAAGAGGAACAAAGCACTTCAGTAACGTAATGAGTTTGACCATCCTTATCATACTTACGAGTGCGAATCTCACCATCAAGAGAAATTAAACTTCCCTTGCTAACATAAGATGCCAAGGTCTCAGCTAAACGGCCCCAAACCACTACTGTAATAAAGTCAGCCTCACGCTCACCATTTTGCGTCTTATAGCGACGATTAACCGCAACTGTGACACGTGTAAAAGACCTGTCGCTAGCAGTCTTAACTATTTCAGGTGTTGCTGTCAAACGTCCAATTAAAATTACTTTGTTATACATTTTTTACCTCCACCTATCTATTCGTAAGAGGGAGTAAAAAAGTGGTTTATTTTAAATAGTTTTACAAATTTTTTCGAGAGGATCCTCTCTAATACTCGAATCCCTCTACTACTCGAAGAATATTATTTTTCTAGAAATAGTACTCCATAAAATATTTTCATTACAAAAATTGATCTTTAAATATTCCCGACTCGCTTAGCTAACTCAACGTTTTTGAACCACAATTTCCCATGAAGCAGGACCGACTTGTTCAAAGCGCGTCACAGGATAATCATTATCTGCAGCCCAGTTTGGTATACTTTCCGTTGCTTGCGTACAATCGAAAGCTATCAACAACTCATCACCTGTAGCTAATTCAGCCATTTTTTTCTTCGCATCAATCAATGGGAATGGACATACCAATCCACCCGTTTCAAGTTTTATCAAAGCCATATGATATTCTCCTCTTAATTTTTGTTGGGTTTTACAAAGATAATATAGGAAGCCGTCCAAACACCTAAAATAGTCACTGGCAAAGCAATCCATCCCTTACTAGAAAAAATTGCTGTAGCTGTTAAACCATTACCAATCGTACAGCCACCAGCCCATGAAGCACCGATTCCCATAAAAATACCCCCTAGTGTGCTCTTACCGATGGTTGACAAGTCTGGCAAGCGCCAACGAAACTCTCGAGACCCCTTTGCAGCAAGAAAGGAACCAAGAAAAATCCCCAATACAAGAAAAACACCCCAACCAAGCTGTTTACTATCACCTGTAATAATATAACTAATTAGATGTGCTGAGGGAGTTGTAATACCTAGCCCTCCAACACGACCTGTCAACTGACTAGCAGGCCAAGCAATTAAAGCAACAAGACCTATTAGAAGTCCTGCAAAATATTTATGGTAAGTTTTCTCAAAAAGATAGTGTCTCACTCCCTTATATTTTGATGGAAGCGTAGCAATCTGACGTCTGGGCTTACGTAACTCTCGAATGACGACAAAACTTGTTATGGCTACTAATAAAACAAGAAAATACCAAACCGGAATTCCTAATTGACCAGCTAAATCATCATTAATTACCCATCGCTTGGCTATTAATTGATTCAAAGGAACAAGAAATCCTGATTTCATAGCTGCTGCACTTATCATATAAAAGAATAGTGCAACCCAACTACCTAGGAGCCCTTCACCTGCACGATACCACGTTCCTGTGGCACATCCCCCAGCGAGAACAATTCCAATACCAAATAGATAGGAACCCACAATTGCTCCTAACACAGAAAATTCTTCATAAGGGTTTCCAATAATACCTAATTTAATCAGGGAAAGCACTCCTATACTTTCTACTGTGATTGCAATAAGGAAAGCGTAAAATAAGGTATTATTACGAGCAATATACATGTCTCGTAAACCACCAGTCAATCAGAAACGAGTTCGTTGCAAAATGAATCCAAATATCAGACCAATGAGCCCACCAGAAAGAATAGTTGTAAGCATAAGTACCTCCTAAAGTAAATATTGATTACATTTTAAGAAAAATATTACAACTTGCATAATCTTTCTTTTTTATAATTAGCTATAAACTTTCTTTATGACAAACAAAAAAGCGGCTTACTTACCGCTTCTTGTCTTATTTACCCTTTCCAGTGTTTGGCTGGATCAAAAGTCTCACCGACTACTGCTGAATCATCAAGTTCAATAATACCACGTTTTTGTGGGGCATTTGGAAGTGCCAACTCACGTGGGGCACACATCATACCATAACTATCTTCACCACGAAGTTTTCCTGGGAAGATAAGGGCACCGCTAGGCATCATAGCACCGGGAAGAGCTACGATAGTTTTAAGACCAAGCGCTGCGTTTGGTGCTCCTGCAACGATTTGGACCTTCTTATCACCAATGTTCACTTGGCAGATGTTAAGGTGGTCACTGTCTGGATGTGGAACCATTTCATCAATTTGTCCAACCACAAAGACTGGTCCTTGTGTGTTTTCCAAACGCTCTTCAAAGCCCTCTTTAGCCAATTCCTCGTTCAAAACAGCTACATCTTGGTCTGACAAGAAAACTTGACCATTACCTTTGATATCAATGAGGCTTGACGCTTCAAAAATATTCCAAGCAAGAGTCTTGCCTGTTTCATCAGCTGTGACACGCGCCACTTTACCTTTACGTTCTACGCTACGTTTGACGTCTTTAGTATCTTCCAAAATAACCAACAAAACGTCGCCAACTTGTTCCTTATTGTATGCAAAAATCATGGGTTCTCCTTATACTGTTGCCAAAAAGGCAGTGATTTCTTCTTTAGTTTTACGAGCTTTATTGACCAAGCGTCCTAATTCCCGACCTTTCTGAGTCACAACAAAACTTGGGATACCAAAAATATTCCAAGTTTGTGCCAAAGCCATATAATCATCACGATTAACACGCACAAAGGTCATATCTGGATGGAGGGCTTCGATTTCAGGCATAACGGGATAGATGAACTGACAGTCTGGACACCAATCGGCAGTGAAAAAGAAAACCACCTTTTGATCACTTTCGACATAGCTTGCCAGTTCTTCAAGATTCTTAGGAATAATCATGCCTGCTCCTCCTCATAGGTCAAGATATCCTCTGCATAAACAAAGCTATAGGCACGTCCATCCTCTAAGACGATACCTCCTGTAAGCCCTGGATTTTCCTTATCAGTGGGATTTGTATAAAGGACTGCGATAGTCCCCAAGTGAGATAATTCTTGTCTAATATCTTGGATTAATGCAGCCTTCTTCATTTCTGCACGTGACTGTCTATACTTCTCTGCCATTGCCAAGAGACCTAAAGCTCCTACGCCTCCAGCAAACAAGGCCAATGTTTTACGTTTCATAAGAAACATTTTACCATAATTTTAGAGGAATGGGGAGAGGCTACCTATCTCTTAAGAATCGTGCTAAAATAGTAGCAAGTACTACTCAAGGAGGATTTTATGACTACCCTATTTGACAAAATTAAAGAAGTAACCGAGCTCAGTGCCACTTCAGGCTTTGAGGCACCTGTACGCGACTACCTTCGCAACAATATCACCCCACTTGTAGATGAGGTCCAAACAGATGGTCTCGGTGGTATTTTCGGTATCAAGCATAGCCGGGCAGAAAATACCCCTAAGGTGCTTGTGGCTGCCCACATGGATGAAGTTGGGTTTATGATTAAGGAAATCAAGGCAGACGGGACTTTCCGTGTCGTCGAACTTGGCGGTTGGAACCCACTTGTTGTCAGCTCACAACGCTTCACCCTACACACTCGTGATGGCCGTATCTATCCTGTCATCTCAGGTTCGGTACCACCTCATTTCTTACGTGCCAGCGGTGGAGCTCCAAGTCTTCCTAGTGTTTCTGATATTGTCTTTGATGCTGGTTTTGCCAACCAAGAAGAGGCTAATGCCTACGGTGTTTTTCCAGGTGATGTCATCATTCCTGAATCAGAAACGATCCTCACAGCCAATCAAAAGAATGTCATTTCTAAAGCTTGGGATAACCGTTATGGTGTTCTCATGATTCGTGAACTCTTGGAAAACGTTAAAGATCAAGAACTTAATAATACTCTAATTGCTGGTGCCAACGTTCAAGAAGAAGTTGGTTTACGTGGTGCCCATGTTTCTACAACTAAATTTGATCCTGAAGTTTTCTTTGCAGTGGACTGTTCTCCTGCAGGTGATATCTACGGTAATCAAGGTAAGGTAGGTGATGGTACCCTTATTCGTTTCTTCGACCCAGGTCACATCATGTTGCCAAATATGAAAGATTTCCTTTTGACTACAGCTGAAGAAGCTGGTATCAAATATCAATACTACTGTGCTGCGGGCGGAACAGATGCTGGTGCCGCTCACTTGCAGAATGCTGGTGTCCCATCAACAACTATCGGTGTTTGTGCCCGTTACATTCACTCACACCAAACCCTTTATGCGATGGATGACTTCCTAGAGGCACAAGCCTTCTTACAAGCGATTGTTAAGAAGTTGGATCGTTCAACAGTGGATTTGATTAAAAACTACTAAGATAAGGAGTAACCCATGATTATTGGTTTTATTGGCGTTGGAAAGATGGCGACAGCCATTATCAACGGCCTAAATACAAGCTCACATCGTATCATTATTTCAGGGTCTTCCTTGGCTCGTTCACGCCAGATTGCAGAGGAACTAGAGGTTGAAGCTGCTACTTCCCATCAAGAATTGTTGGATAATGCTGACTTAGTCATTCTTGGCATCAAACCTCAAATGTTTGATAAGGTACTAACTGGCCTCAAATTCCATCAACCTATCATGAGTATGGCTGCTGGAGTAACCTTGGAACGCCTCGCTTCACTCACAAGTGCAGACCTACCTCTTATTCGTATCATGCCGAACCTTAATGCTCAGATTCTTAAGAGCACTACCGGTCTTTGTACCAATGATAAGGTATCTGAGGACCTTTTGGCAATTGCCAAAGAAATCACAGATAGTTTTGGAACTACTGTTGAATTGGCTGAGAAGGACTTCGATACCTTTACTGCTCTAGCTGGCTCTAGTCCGGCCTATATCGCCCTCTTTATCGAGGCTCTGGCTAAGGCTGGCGTCAAAAATGGCCTAAGTAAGCAAATTGCTCTGACCATTGCCACACAGACAGTTCTAGCCACTGCTGAAAATCTCAGTCTAGGTAGCGACAGTCCACATGATCTTATTGACAAGGTATGTAGCCCTGGTGGCACTACTATCGCCGGTCTCATGGACCTTGAGCGTACAGGCCTTACCCATAGTGTGGCTTCAAGTATTGATACAACCATTGCCAAAGCCAAAAAATTATAGTAAAAAGCTCGGAAAATTCCGAGCTTTATTTGATATATGGTGCTAAAAATTGTAAAAGTAACATCATTGAAACCACAATACTATTGTTAATCATATGGGCTATGATACAGTACTCTAACTTTTGACACTTACGATATACTACCCCAAGGGTAAACCCCATACCTGCATATATAATCCAGACACCGATACTATTAGGCATATGAACAAGGCCAAAGAGTAAACTACTTAGAGTCAACCCAACAATAGAATCTGGATTAAAGACACGCCCCATGAGGAGCCCTCTAAAAATCAACTCTTCCACAATCGGTGCCATAATCACCGTAACTGTTATGAGAACAAAGGGATTCATATGGGCATTTTCTATGGCTGCCTGATTGGCGCTATTACTAACACCCTCCATTTGCATGACCATCCCACCTACCCTAGTAACAATGTAAATACCTAGGTAGGTCAAGCCAATCATACCCCATGCCTTTAAGGAAGAAAGTGTCTTGAACCCCTCAAGAAGCCCCATGCGTTTTCCTAAGAAAAGAGCTCCTGTACTAATGAGTAGCATAACCAAAATTAGGAGACTCACTGCCCTCACGTCTTTAACACGAACAAATATGGTCGGAGCTTGTTCAATACACAAAATTAGGAAAGCCAGTAAGAAATAAAGAAAGCGTTTTAAAATGGACTCTTTGTTCATAAGAAGCTACCTCTTTTTATTGTTATTTTGTACCTTTATTATAATACAAATCTACTGTTTTGACAAGCCACTATGAAAATAGAGGGATAATTAAGGAATCTCATCCGATTTTAGATAGGATGAGACGAATAAAGACAAATCCTACAACTAAGCCATAGAGCAAGACAGATAAGACTGTAACATATGGCAACTGAATACTGACAAAGGCATATAGGGCAATCAAAGCAAAGATAAGCAAAAATTCTAGAATCAGAGTTGCGACCGCTGTCACCTGCAAAATCTGTTTATTTCGCTCATCGTAGGCGGCAATATACATCTGGTGAAGGCGTTTAGGATGACTAAGCGCTGCAAAATAATAAATCGACAGAGCATAACTCCCAATGGTAACCCCCACTACTAATCCTAGTGCATAATCACTAAGACTATTAGAGCAAACAATAAATAATCCCAAAATACCCAAAGAAAAGAAAGAACATGATACTCGGGCTATGTATCTTTTATACTCTGATTCTGCTTTTTTCTTTCCTAACGTCTTCAATAACATATCTTGATACTCCTTAATCTTCCTCAAAAATAAAGACTTCTTCAATAGTCTTTCCAAAATACCTAGCAATTTTAAAAGCCAGCTCCAAGGACGCATTATAGCGACCTTTTTCGAGTGAAATGATGGTCTGCCTGGTGACCCCCATTTCATCTGCTAACTCTGCCTGACTAATCTTATTAGCCTTGCGAAGTTCCTGAATTTTTGTTTCCATATGATACCTCAACCTTATAGTTTATTCTCAAATCGTTAAACTCCTTACTTTTATTTGTTAAGTTAACTTTACATTAATAGTATAGTTCACTTTACATATTTTGTAAAGTCTATTTTACATTTTTTGTAAAGTTTTCTTTACTTATTGAATTACACATATATGGACATAGGCGAATGATTCTTTTAGAGCATTCAAAAAAGCTGGCCAATTGCTCAGCCAACTTTTCTGGTCTTATCTAATTTTTGATAACTTATTTAGTTTTAAGGCGCTCAACATCACGCGCAATCACCAACTCTTCATCTGTTGGGATAACAAATACTTTAACAGCTGACTCTGCTGTTGTAATGTCGCCTACATGTCCAAAGACATTCTTTTCAGGATCCACTTCAATACCAAACCAAGTGAGACCATCCAAAACTGAAGCACGAACTTCTGCAGAGTTTTCACCAATACCTGCTGTAAAGACGATAGCATCTGCTCCGTTCAACACACCGAAGTATTGAGCGATGTATTTACGCAAACGATCCACATAAAGATCATAGGCCAAGGCACATTTTTCATCACCAGCATTCTTACCAGCAATGATATCACGCATATCACTTGATTTTTCAGAAATACCAAGAAGACCTGATTCCTTATTAAAGACGTGACGGATACGCTCAGCATCTGCCATTTCAGGTTCACGGTCAATAACAAATGGAATAATCGCAGGGTCAAGATCCCCAGTACGTGTTCCCATCATAACGCCACCAAGTGGTGTCAACCCCATTGATGTGTCTACTGATTTACCACCATCAACGGCAGTAATAGAAACACCATTTCCCACATGGGCTGTGATAATCTTAGTTTCTTCAATTGGCTTACCTAACAACTTAGCTGCTTCTTGAGAAACATATTGGTGACTAGTTCCGTGTGCTCCATACTTACGGACTTGGTAGTCTGTATAGTAACGATTAGGCACTGGATAACGGTAGGCCACTTCCGGCATAGATGTATGGAAGGCTGTATCAAAAGCAGCAACACTTGTAATATCTGGGAGGAGCTCCTTAAAGGCACGAATCCCTGAGGCTGCACCTGGATTATGTAACGGTGCCAAGGCTGACAATTCTTCAATCTTAGCCAAGGCATCTTCATCCACCAAGCTTGATTCTTTGAAATATTCTCCACCAGCAACCACACGGTGACCAACACCTGTAATTTCATCATAGCTCTTGATAATATCGAAACGAATCAAGTCATCAAGCAAGATTTTTACCGCTTGAACATGGTCAACAATATCTAAGGTTTGCGATTCAGAACGGTCATCAAATTTTACTGTTGAAACAGAATCTTTCAAGCCGATACGTTCAATCAAACCCTTAGCAAGAACAACTTCATCTGGCATCTCATATAGTCGCCATTTCAAGCTTGAGCTTCCTGCATTAATTGCTATTGTTTTTGTCATAAGCCACCTCTTTGTAAAACGCTTTCAATAATATAGTCCTATTCTAACATGTTTTGCTAGAAAATGGAATTATCTGATTTCCATTTTTGGAAATTCTCTGTAAAATCTTTGAGGACCTCTGGATTTTGCAAATCACTAAGTGGATAAACAAAGGTCTCAGGAGCATTTTCAGTTTGTTTTTTAAGCACAAAGATAGACTTCATGTTATGTTTATTGCCAAAAGCTGCTTCTGGAAGAGTGATAACGGCAATAATATCAGCATATCCTGATAGCCATTTCTTAAGCAAGTCACTTTGTGGGCTTGTCAAAAGATTAGTTGGTGCCAAAAGAATAGCAATACCATCTTTCTTCAAGTACTTGAGTGATTGCTCCATGAGAAGGTGATGGGCATAGGTGTGTTCACCATTTGCTACAACCTTGAAACGACTCGCAATCTCATCATTAGGGTAGTAACCAACAGGTAGGTCACTGATAATAGCATCACTCTCTTTGAGAATGTGTGGTCGAACAGCATCTTCTTGGATGTAAACTGCACTCGAATTCACCACATCAGCAATACTAGCTGACAAATCGATAAGGAGATCGTCAACTTCCATTCCCATATAATTAAGGGTTTTCTGACTATTATTTAGAAGAGTTTCAGCCAAGTTTCCTGTCCCCGAACCAATCTCCAAAACATCTAATTGGTCGTCCTTGGTCAAACCTTCGAGTAGGTAGAGGATGATAAATCCAATAGCATCAGGTGTAAACTGGTGATTGGCCTGTAAGGCTTCCAATTGCCCTAGCTTGATAAACAAGAACTGAAAAGCACGACGCCACTCCTCTTTACTTAGATCAAGAGCACGTAATTTCTCGTTGTTTTTGATGATGACTTCATTAGCTATCTCAGCCCCCAAATAATAGGAATTTTGCTCAATAAGCGCATCGTAAGCATGGGTTCCAAGATCATTTTCAATGGTTTGGACATTTTCTAACAACAGCTCAAAGGCTGTCTCAATTGCTTCAAAATTCATGATTTCCTCCGTCCTTCTATCATATCAAAAAGGAAAGAGAATTTCTATTTCTGCTCCTGTTTCTTCACATAACGATAGGTCTTAATTTGGCCTTTACTGACAACTCGGACAATCACTTGTTTATCCTTAACCTCGTAAGCCGTGGTACCCTGAGAAAAACTAAAAGCACCTGCTTCCTTATCCACCAAATCCATGGTCATCTCTGCCATGAGACGACTTTGACTGGTCACTATTTGTGCTTGGTTTTGTCTAGAGCTAGCAACCACCCGTTCCAGATAAACATGAAGAAGGAGTGTGAAAATGCCAGCCATAAAAAGAGCGTAGAGGAGAACGCCTCCCCTAACCTGTTTTTTCAAAAGCATAAATAAAACTCCTCTGTAGTCCATTTTTAAGAGTCACTTGAATAGTAACTATCTGGTTCTTTTGACTTACCGTACTAGATTTGACATCGAAAAGCATTGGTTGATAGCCTCGACCGTCAGCATTTGTTTTTCGAAAATCAGTAGCACTTGAAAGTCCAAAAGCCAGGTCTTGATTATCCTGCTTGACATAGAGTTTGTTCCCCTCTACCTTTACCAACTGACAACCTTCTAATTCTGCCTCCATTTGTTGGACAAACAGAAGCCAATCTTGATTTTCTTGTTGTCTTACCTGTTTGACATTGCCCACCAGAACGGTGGTTAAGCCCTGATATACTTGGACAGAACCAGCTATAACCAGTAAGGCTACCAGACATTCCAAAAGGGTAAAGGCGCGAACCTTACTATTTAGAGACATGAGTAATTTCCTTTCCTGATTCATAAACTGTGATGCCTTGCTTGCTACGTTTTACTGTCACTGTGATACCATTCAAGGTCAACTGATCCTGTTTGGTCTGAACTGCCATGGTAGCCACACTCAAGACCTCCTGTTGGTGGAGATTCCTAGCCATTAGCCTACGATTGGTATTGATCTGATCCAAGATAAGACCACTGACGAGTACTAAAACAGCCATTGCTATCAGGCTTTCGATAAGAATATAGCCTCTAAGAGACCGTCTTTTTATATTTACCGCTGCCCATGTTAAGCTGATAGGTCACCACCTCCTTATCACTTGAAAAACGAATCTTGGTGAGGCTCGAGTTGCCTCCTTTGGCATTAAACACTAGCGTCTGCCCCTTATCCAGATGAATATTTTTAGGAATCACCAGACTGGATTTTCCGTTACTGATTTTATCCTTGGTCAACTGCAATTCAACATTGGCCCCTTTCGCCGCTGCCAATCGCTGACTATCTCGGTATAGGTACTCAAAGCGCAGATAAAAAAGATTAGTCTCAACCTGCTGAAAAATACCTGTGACTGAGCCTGACAAACTCAGAGTGAGAAAGGCAACCACTGCTAGAGTCACCAGACTCTCCAACAAGGTAAAGGCTCTAATTGGCCACTGAGCGGCTTTCGCCACCATGTTTCGCATAATAATCATTGTATGAATCTGCCTGTTTTTGCGTGATTTGACCTTCTGAAACAAGAGCGGCTAAGCTAGCTGTCTTGTTATTCTTCATTTCATAAAGTTCTGCTTGAGAATCCACGACCTTGACCACAGCCGCATTTCCAGTCTCTTTAACAGAATCCTTCTGCTTGCTCAAGTTAGGTACAAAGAGCAAAAGGAGAATACTGATAATGAGAAGCACGACCAACATTTCAATCAGTGTAAAAGCTCGTAGTTTAACGGCATTCAATTTTTTTAACATCATTTTCATGACATCATTCCTTCCATATTTTGATACATTGGTAATAGCATGGCTGCATAGATCATTACAATCACGACAGCAACAATAACAAAAATGAGAGGTTGCACAAAGGTTGTTGCCTTATTAAGACGGTTAAAGAAAGCCTGCCAAACCTCTTCAGCATAGACTTCTAACTCATAGCCCAACCTAGCATTAGCCTCTCCATAAGCAATAATCAAGGATAGTTCCTTAGTGAAAAAAGGGTGACTAGCAATACGATCAGGAAAACTCTGTCCTAGCATCAAGGCCTCTTCTAAATCAGCCCCCAGCTCACGAAAGAGCTTAGACTTTTGCTCTTGCATAAGAGAAACCAAGTCTAACAGGTCAATCCCTTGTCCTAAGAGATTTCCCCATTCCCTAGCATAATAGGCGGTCGTATATAGCCTGATAGTTTGGCCTATAAAAGGGATTTTTGCCATTCGTCGATAAAAGACAAGGGCTGGCTGGCGTTTGACCCATAGATAGAGAATTAAGCTTAATACAAGAAGTCCGCACAAAGTCACAAAAAAGAGCTGGGGAAAAATCTGAACCAACTGTACAGCCCAATTCTCCTTACCATCCCCCTCTAACAATTGAGGTAAAAGATAATTTTTAAGCCCCAACATAATCAGAATCAGGAAACCCAGAAGTAGGATAGGGTAGGTCGCTACCTCCATGAGTTTCTTACGAACCTTGGTCATACGAAGCATGTAGGCTTCTATCTTGGTTAAACTTCCTAGAAGATTACCATGCTTATCAGCAAGGGCAATCTGAGTAACAATATTGTCCGAAAAACCCACTGACGCAAACATCTTGTCTAGCCTGTCGCCTCGCATTAAGCTTGCTTTCATAAGAGATAATGACGATTCTTTCAACAAGTGACTTCGCTCCAAAAAGGCTACGATTTCGGTTAGGGTAAAACCGGCCTTTAGAAGTTGTTTGAAGAGCTGGATAACCTTGACTTGCTGATTAATCTTTAATTTTTTCCCCTTGGATATCCCCTTCAGTGAGATATCCTTGTTTAACCAAGCCTTCCAACTGCTGGTTCCATCTGGCTGACGAATGGCTTTGGAAATTTTCACAGGCAAAATCAATCACACCTCCTCCCTTAATCAAACGCATATAGGCAATCCCTTGAAGAGCATTATCCAACTCAGACTTATCTACACCGAGGTCCAGAAGACGCTCATAAACACCTGCCACACTCTTTGCGTGAATAGTTGAAAGAACAGTCACTCCTGTCAGACTAGCTCTAATAACTGCTCGAGCAGTCTCCTTATCTCGAATTTCTCCAATAATCAAAACATCCGGGCGGTGACGTAGTGATAGCTTAATCAAATTATCATAGGTCATGTCAATTGCCTGATTTACCTGGAGTTGCAAGACATTATCCTGTTTAATTTCCACAGGATCTTCAATAGAAATCACCTGCTGTCCCTTAAAACGCTCCTGAACCAATTCATGCATAAGTGTGGTCTTCCCAGAACCTACGGGACCCGCAAAGAGATACAGTCCTCGATAATCCAATGCATCCTTAATAGTCTGAATTCCTTGATTCCAGTAAGTTAGCTCTCTTCGTTCAGAATGAAGAACACGAATAACCAAGCTCTCCAAACCTCGATAGTCTCCAACAGTTGATAAACGCAGAGAAACCAAGTGACCGTCACCACAATCATAGTCACAAGAGCCCAATTGACTCCTACGCTTCTCACCTACCATCATTCCCGCCACAAATTTAAAGTGACCAATAAGACTAGCCATGAAATCAGGCCGATATACATCAATCAATCTCCTCTCTTGCCCAACTCGTATATAGAGCTCATAATTATCCTGACGTGGAATGACATAGATGTCTTGAGCCCCACAACTATCAGCATTTTTGATTATTTCCTTAGCAAATTCTGTTATCATAAGGACCTCCTCATAAACCTATTCGTAAAAAGTTTAAAAAAATCATAACCACCCGTCTAACGGGTGGTTTGACCAAGGGCTATAAGCCCATAATACCAGCCAGCGCCTAAAGACGCTGGCTTTCACTTTGTTCAAGCCTTATTGCTTTTGACTCGTCACAAGCCTCTCAAAGAGGCATTCGCATTACTTA
>OKVL01000221.1_pt1 | contig 42727 bp, 32 predicted proteins | sample 1606791 | NCBI WGS metagenome assembly OKVL01 (sample SAMN03281006, study PRJEB24777) | human gut metagenome | isolation source: fecal sample PR165 from 1 month old male Malay infant, vaginally delivered...
GCCACAGATAATCCCGGTAGTAGCATTGAAGTCCATGCCGCCTGACAAATTGTATCCAATTAGCATTCGTTCTTTAACATCTGAACCGTTCCACAAGTACAGATTGAGGTTCTTAATGTCTTCAACTAGATAATGCTGACTACTCGCAAGAGCACTTAATGAAGATAGCAACGAACAAAAAACAAGAATAATTTTAGAAATAGTTAAGCGCATAGATAAATCCTTACTAATTTTAAGCTAATTGTTAACTACGCAGCGAAACACACCAACGTCATAATTATATACATCATCTTCTGGTTTCGGATTAGGTGGTGAAGATTGTCTGAAAATCGTTAACGCATATTGGTCATCCCCACCTACAGCTCCGCGCTGAACTTTCCTCTCTCCTTTAGTTGGTCCCTGTGGATCTTTAACCGGAGAATGCGAATAATAATCTGATGCATACCAGTCATTCGTCCATTCTTTTCCACTTAAACCCATATCATAAAGGCCTAACGGATTGGGTGGGTATTTACCAATTGGGTATATAGGAAGATATAACCCGCCTGTATATTGCTGCAATTCATCATATGTTGGATGATTCCTACCCCGTTCTATTTTTCCATTATCAGTTGCAAAGGGTAAGTACTTCCCTTCTGAGCGCGCGGCATACTCCCATTGAGCTTCTGTCGGTAAATCGATTTTTTTCCCTGACAGCTCCCCTAGCCATAGGCAATAATCCTTTGCTCGCTGCCAAGTAACACTTGCAGAATAATTGTCACTCAGAAGCAACGGAGAGCCTTTAGCAAGAATATCAACAGGGGGGGAGGGGTACCTGTCACATCCAGATATGTTTTATAGTCAGCATTTGTGACCTTATATTTCGAGATCATAAAACTGCCAAGAACAACCTTATGAAGTACTTTATCATCTTGTTGAATACTAAAAGGTAATTTTTCCCCGATCAGCGGACCAAAGTCTCCCATTAGAAAATCACCACCTTTAACACTCACCATGCTTGCAATTGATTTATCAACAAGTTTATTAGCTAATTCTACATTCTTTGATGAGCTATCACAGGCAGCCATTGTAAAAATAAGTAAGAACAATATTTTTTTTGCATTTCTATTTTTCATTACAGCCTGCCTTATGCCATTTGTGTATTAGAGTTGTGATTGTCATTTATCAAGGCGATATATTGTTTCATTTCGTCGTGAGGAATTGGTTTAAAGGGCTCATCAGGATCAACTGTGTCAGGAAGTCTTGAATAAAGTGTATGTAAGTTTCGTTCATATTGGGTGGAGAAATTCCCCATAAATTCAAACTCAGTCGTCCCTAAGAAGTGAAACAATGCCTTTTCATTAACTTCTGCACTACCCTTTCCTTCTGCCGGTATAGCTGTCATATGTTGCATCACATTATTATAATCCGCTTTACTCTGCACCCATTTGAAGCAATACATTATTGCTGTTTTCCTTAACTGCATCACCCCCATTTTCTTGTATCTTTTTTTTGATTTCTGTGGTCTATCATATCCAATGCATTGACATCCATTTACTGCGATATTATAGAGCCTTTTGTTTCTGGTGGTGTATATTTCAACTGGTCTGGATTAGCAATAATGCTATTCATTAGAGCCACGCGTTTATCTTCGTTATCAAGAGCCTGGGTGAATTGTCTTAAAATCCCACGAATGTCACTATTCAGATGATTAAACATTTCAGCACCAATTTGAATCTTCTCCGCAGCTAATATTATTGGTATAGCGCACAGTGACTGAAATGAGCCTGGTTGCATTATGTCCTCAAGCTTCTGGTAGTCAACATTTCTGAGCATATACATAAAACTTTTCATAAATGCCGCAAATGAATTACCGTCAACTTCAAACTTAAGACTGACCGAGGCTTCTTTTAATTGTTTCCAGAGCTCTTTGGTATCTATTTTCCCTGACCTGACTGTTTTTTTGGTTTCATTACCGTCCGCATCAATACTTATGACTTCTTTATTTTCATATTTAATGAAGCTGGCCTCACTACTTTTCTTATCCACTTTACTGAGTTTGTATTTCCGCCAGTGGCTGCGAATTTTATCGGAGCGGACATAGGTACTTTTAAATCCGGTGGTCTTCTGAAGGGGAATCAACTCCATAATACCAATAGCCGACTCTTTAGAGTTTTCATCAAGCAATTCACCCTCGGGAACATTTGCGGTCAACGCTTTCAGCTCAGCCTTTAATTTCTCATTAGCCTCATTGAGTTGTTGATAGACATTCTGAAGTTTGCTGTCATAAGCACGTTGTGGTTTTTTACCTGCCTGAGTCAGCATCTCATAATTGAGTTCATCCAGAGTAATCTGCGCTTTTTTCTGCTCTTCCAGCAACGCTGTCATTTTCAGCTGTTCCTGTATGAGCAGGTGATTATCTCTGGCATCTACGCAGAGTAATGTTGCGCTACCAGGGTGAAAATAAACCTGAGGGCCATGCTCTCCGTTGACAACAGTGTTTTTACTCACGTTATCCAGACTACTTTGCTGTGTACCTTTAGTCATCTTCTAAGTCCCTGAATTAGCCACCGAGCAGTTCAATATTGACGTCCAAAATCCCCCATTAAAAATTCACCGCCTTTGACAGGACCCGTATTTGAGACTGATTTCCCCACTAATTTACTGGCTAATTCTGATTTTTTGAGGAGTTGTCACAAGCAATAAGAGTGAAAGCCAAAAGAATGAATATTTTTATATACAATCTTTTAAAAGGATGCCCTACACCTTTCCGTAAACTGATTCACATAAACGCTGTTAGCCATTAGAAAATGGGAACCACAGATAAGATTATCAATTATTTGTTAACCACACATCGGAACACATACTGTGGACCAACACCATATTTTTTATAATCATCTTCCTTCCCGATTTTAGGTACCGGTAGTGATGACTGTCTGAACATTGTCAAAGCGTACTGTCTGTCACCACCAACATTTCCCCGTAATACTTTTTCGTTTCCTTGTATTGGTCCTTGAGGATCAATAACTGGAGAATTAGAGTAATAATCTGCTGCATACCAATCATTGGTCCATTCAGAACCACTAAGACCCATATCATACAGGCCTAAGGGATTTGGAGAATATTTACCAATTGGGTAAATAGGAATGCCTAAACCATCAGTATATTCATCTAGTTCATCCTGACTAGGGACATTTTTTCCTGGAGTGAATTTACCATCATTGGTTGCGAATGGAAAATATTGTCCCCTAGACCTCGCTGCATACTCCCACTGAGCTTCTGTCGGTAAATCAATTTTTTTACCTGAAACTTTTCCTAACCATTGGCAATAATCTTTAGCCTGTTGCCAAATGACACCTACCGGGTAATCATCTTTTAGCAAAGATGGATGCCATTTTGCCATTATATCCATAGGTGGTTCTTCTTTCCCCGTAATCTTCAAATACTCTCTATAATTACTATTTGTAACCTTAAACTTCGATATCGAAAAATCACTTAAAACGACTTTATGTAATTTTTTATCATCCAGTTGAACACTAAAAGGCAGTTTCTCCCCCACTAAGGGTCCAAAGTCCCCCATCAGGAACTCTCCTCCCTGAACAGGAATCATGTTTGCAATGGAACTATTAACGAGTTCCTTGGAGGATTTATCATTGGATTTATCGTTGGCTTCAGCATTTCCTTGATCACATCCGGTCAGAAAGCAGGGAATTATAACAATCGTAATTAGTTTTTTATTCATATCAGACCTTAATAAATCATCAAACCATCATGGTATTTTCAGGATGTTGTTCATCAACCATTGCCAAGTATTCTTTCATTTCATGTTCAGGAATGGGTACGAAAGGATCGTCAGGATCAACAAAAACAGGCAATCTTCCATAAAGCAATGCAAGTTTCTCGCCATAATTAGTGTAGAAAAATAAATCACGCTCCCCTATCCCTAGAAACTTAATAACATCCTGTTCGTTGAGTATGTTATTACCCTTTCTCTTTCCTGGTGATGTAGTTAGATGCTGCATAACATTATTGTAATCAGACTGACTTTGTACCCATTTTAACGCCTTAAATACAGCTTGTTTTCGTTTTTTTAATGGTCCGATGAGCCAACTATTACCAGAGAAGAAATCATTATTCTGATTTCTTGGGTCTATCCAGTCAGCCCAGTTGATATCGATCAATATAGCGATAACAGCACCTTTCGTTTCTGGTGGTGTATATTTAAGCTGATCGGGATTGCTTAAAATACTATACATTAATTTCACACGCTTATTTTCATCCTCAAGATCTGCTTCAATGCGTTGTAATATCATCGTCATATCTTTAAGCATAGCATCAGCAGCTTGTATTCCTTGGGCGGCTATAATGAGAGGGATCGCGCATAAAGAGCGAAACGCATCCACAGCCATCATTTGCTCCAGCTTCTGATAGTCCACATTGCGGAGCATATACATAAAACTCTTCATAAATGCCGCAAATGAATTACCGTCAACTTCAAAACCCAAAGACCCTTTGGCACCCACTCCCCAGCAAAGTGCTGCCTTACAATAAATTCTGAAGCGACTGTTAATATAAGTTACGTAGAAAACGGCAGAACCCCCTGCCCCGGCCTGTGCGGTCACACCCAAGGATAAGGTAGCAATCGCAGTGAACTTCTTCTCTTTGGTGACAATTGGCTTATTCTCTTCATGTTTAACATTACTGTCATCATCAGGATGCGGATCAAACCATTCAAGAGCACCACTAACGTTGCCACCCGCCTGGATGCCAGCAAAAGCACCTATTTCTCCGCCTGCCTGGACATCTGGCTGTGGAAGGGTCAGATTAATCTGCCTCTGACCTGGAGGTGGCGGAGGCGTCAGTCGTGCCGGGCTTCCCTTAATTCCGTAGCCCTTACCCATTTCGCCACTAAAATCAGCTTCCACACCCAGCTCAATCTCCAGGCTTGCTCCGGCATTGCCGGACAAAACCGCATTGATCGTGTAACGAATAGCCCCCATATTACAGACATTCCCCACAGCATCCGCAGAGGCTCTGGCAGGAAACAGCAACGCTATACCAAGTCGATCGGGAATAAAAAATTCAGCGGACGCCTTCGCCTCTCCCAGGGCAAAACTTGCGTGCCCTTCCATCTTCGCGGAAGCTTTCTTTTCTAAAGGATTAAATTCTGCAGACAGCCCGGCTCCCTGGCTGTAGCGCATCAGTTGAGCCTGTGCGCTGATGTCGACATATTGATGATAAGTAGACTCATCTTCCGGCGTATCGTTTTCTTTGGGCCAGGTAAGCCCTTTATTCATTTTTTTCGCCCAGTCGGTAAGAACAACGTTACTGTCTTCTAACAGCTCATCTTCAAACTTAAGACTGACCGAGGCTTCTTTTAATTGTTTCCAGAGCTCTTTGGTATCTATTTTCCCTGACCTGACTGTTTTTTTGGTTTCATTACCGTCCGCATCAATACTTATGACTTCTTTATTTTCATATTTAATGAAGCTGGCCTCACTACTTTTCTTATCCACTTTACTGAGTTTGTATTTCCGCCAGTGGCTGCGAATTTTATCGGAGCGGACATAGGTACTTTTAAATCCGGCGGTCTTCTGAAGGGGAATCAACTCCATAATACCGATAGCCGACTCTTTAAAGTTTTCATCAAGCAATTCACCCTCGGGAACATTTGCAGTCAACGCTTTCAGCTCAGCCTTTAATTTCTCATTAGCCTCATTGAGTTGTTGATAGGCACTCTGAAGTTTACTGTCATAAGCACGTTGTGGTTTTTTACCTTCCTGAGTCAGCATCTCATAATTGAGGTCATCCAGAGCAATCTGCGCTTTTTTCTGCTCTTCCAGCAACGCTGTCATTTTCAGCTGTTCCTGTATGAACAAGTGGTTATCTCTGGCGTCTACGCAGAGTAATGTTGCGCTACCAGGGTGAAAATAAACCTGAGGGCCATGTTCTCCGTTGACGACAGTGTTTTTACTCACGTTATCCAGACTACTTTGCTGCGTACCTTTAATCATTTTCTAAGTCCCTGAATTAGCCACCGAGCAGTTCAATACTTATTTTGCTTTTTGCCGCACCGTATATTTCAGCCGTTTTACCTTCACTATCGGTGCGTCCTTCATAAACAGAACCATCGGCAGTGGTGATCCGGTATCGCGTGTTTGCCAGTTTGTCCCCAGACTCTTTATCCTGTGCAACAAAACGCTCACTATACCCTTGCGGAAATTCAGGTTTAGGTGCGTCATAGTCCGCGCTTCCCATTTTCTGGACATTAGCACACTTCAGTAAAATATTGCCCGGTGCACCAAGTTCCATATTCCCACCTGCAAGTTTCATAAATGCACCGTCACAGTTAACGACCAGTTCTGTTGCACCCGTGATTACCACTTTGCCTTCTAAACTGGTCACCGTGACGTCTTTCTTCGCAATAACCTCCATCGCATCATCCTGCGCCTGGATTTCCACCCTGCCCTTAGCGGCAAAAAGCTTCATCCCGGCCTTTCGGGCCAGCATGCTCACAGCTTCGCCCGCCGCCACCGTAAAGCGCTTCAGGGCGCTAATATCAGTATTCTGTTGTGACATAATGCCTACACTGGCAGTACCGGAAGCTACCCGCACCGCCTGCGGACTGGTGATGCTCACACCATCCGGGGCATTCAACATGATCCCTGGTTTAGCCAGTTCTTTGAGAGCTGCGTTGAGAGTTTGCTGACTTGCAGTATCTGCTGGTAGAGCTTCAGCCCCTTCAGCAGCAGATGACAAACTTTTTGCTATCGTCAGAGCATTTTCAAGCTGGGCAATAGCCTCTTTCATAGAGAGCATCTTTTCCCCGGCCAGTGGTTGTTTATCGGCTGTGATAAACACACCATCACCGCCACGAATGGCTACATGTTTGTCGGTACGCAGCTCCGCGCCTTCACCACGCAGTTCGCGGGAAGCATCCACATTGTGCCCTAAATTAAGCTGCGTCTTCCCCCCGTACTCCGTGCTGAGCTTAATATGCTCCTCACCCCGCTTGTCCTCCATCCGCAGCTTGTTCAGGCCGGCTGTACGGATAACATTTCGCGTGCTGTTGGCTTCCGTGACGTGGTCAACGTGGCGGGAGTCGTGCAGGGCATGCGCAATATACGGTCGGTCCGGGTCGCCTTCGTGGAACGCAATGGCGACTTCAGTGCCCTGTATCAGCGGGAAGTGGAAGCCGTATTTATCGCCACCGTAGGGTTTGGCGAAGCGTACCGGCATACTCTCCATCCCCTGACGCTTGTCGTCGCGGTCGGCATCAAATTTCACCCGGTACATGCCCGATGCATCCTGCCAGGCGTAGATATCGTTGTCCCTGGCGCTGGTGACGCGGGCCATCAGGGTGCCGCTCACCACCGGGCGTTTTTTCGCTTCCGGCCGCCAGCAGCGGTTCTCGTAGTACGGCGTGGCCACCCAGTCCACCTTCAGCGCATTCTTGCGGCTGGCGGTGTAGCCTGCGCTGATAATCACGACGCCGTTTTCCGTTTCCCGGGGCAGCGTCGGGGGTATGGCTGTTTCGGTGATGGTCAGCACCTGTGCCGGGCCGAGGGTGTGGTCGGTGCTGCTGCCGGTTATGGTGGTCTGGTTCGACAGAAAACGCTCATGCTCCAGACGCGCCCAGAAGTTACCGGTTTCCGCCGCAGGGTTTATTTTGTCGCCACGCTCAAGGTGGCGCGGACGGTAATGGTACACATCGCCGTAGGTATTTCCCTCACCGTCACCGCGGGTCATGTCCGCCGGCACCGAGGTCAGGATGTTCTGCGCTACACGGTGGTTATAGTCACTGGCCGTCACCGAGCGCGCCACCACGTTATGCCGGACATTCACCCCCCACACCGAATCAGCGCCGTTGTCATTCGCCCCTGACGGGCTGTTCAGCGGCAGTTTTTTACCGAACGTCCAGGCACTCTGCTTGTCCGCAAAATGCACCACTTCTGTCAGGGTGTCGGGCTGCAGGGTAAAGAAGTAAAAAATCCCCACCTCGGCCAGCAGGCGTTCAATAAAATCAAGGTCGTTTTCCTGGTACTGGTTAATCTGCTCGCGTTTCGGATAGTCGGCCCTGAGGGTGAACTCATATTCCCAGCCCCTGAGACCATGCTCCTGAAGGACTTCAGCCACCACTTCAGGAACCGATTTGTTGACGAAAAAGCGGTGGGTGCGGAACTGGTTACCCAGCAGCGCCAGAAACGGTTCAATAATAATCTGATAGGTAGCCTGGTCACGTGAGCCACTGATGCGCTTAAAATGCGTGACCACGCCATGGACAACCTTCTGTCCTGTCAGCGCCATCAGTGGCCCCGACCCCATGGTTAGCGTGGCCGGTTTATTCAACAACTGCGTGGCATCAATGTTCAAATCACTACTGGTGAAGCGAACGTTGTAGTAATACAACTCACTCAAAAATTCTTTACCGCTGAACTCTTCCACATCCAGTGATGAGGTACATGAAGGAATATCCAGGCGATAGCGATTCAACCCCGCATCCGTAACGGCGGATAATGTTTTATTCAGCGTATCTGTCAGACTCATGATGATTGGCTCCTGAAACACCCTGTTATCCATAACTCTTTATATGCCTACAGGCAAAGAACAGTTTTAATCAGGGGGAGTACTCAGTGAGTACGGAAAGAATGATTGCAAATCAAGCCCTGATAAAATTCACGAGAGCTTTAATCTGTAATACAGTTATTTTAACATTACTCATCAAATATTTCGCATCGATACCGATGGGAATTAACCAGTTTAAAAAAATATTAAAGTGTTTTTTAAATTACAAGTGAATGGTATTCACCCTTACTATTCGGAAACCTGAATCGAACCATAAGGCCTTGCAATTTCACGATCCGTTAAGGGGAAATTATAAACTTTCCCATACCCCACCCCGACACCGACAACAAATTTCCGTGGCGCATCATCATATTTTTTTGATATTAATAAATATTCAACAACAAACTGTCCCTCATCAGGGAAGTGATAAAAAGAAGGAGGGATACATAATTTTCCATCAGCGATGGTCAGGCCAGGGGAAAAATTAAAATCTTTTTCCTTCGAGGATGTCCCACGTGGGTTTATTCCTATATCAGCGGGCTGATAGTCCTGGGCATCGGCAATGCTAAAACAGACGTTTTCCCCCTGTTTGCTAACAGAGGTTGTTTCATTGGGGATAAACCTGTCACCCGGTCCTGGGCATCCCGTTAATATCAACAGGCACATGCCAGAAAGTACAACAGGAAAAAATAGACTAAAACCAGGCACTTTTACCATGGGAACCCTCGTAATGCAATTTTGTATCGTTTACGTATTACTGACTCAGTCGTATCGCCATCAAGCGTGATTGTTGGGTTTTTACCTCCCCACAATCGATGCCACACCTTATATCCCTGTGTTTGTAACGTAAAATCATCCGCAATAATCTGCGCCTGTTGTTCCATGGGATATTCACTTAACAGGCGACCATCAAGGGTATAACGATAGCTGACCAACCAGCTTACCAGGCCCCTGCCAATGACATTCATTCCTTTCGTCCGTTGCCAGACATGGCTCATTTCATGAATAAACAGATGCTGCATATCATCGGTCGACTGCGAAAAGTCATCATGGTACTGGTTCCGAAAATAGAGCTCACCGTTCGGTGTCATCGCCGTATTTTCATTTTGCAGGTTAAAAGGAAGATAACTGGCTTTATGGATCCAGACTTTTGGATACTCGATAGTAGACGCAAATACCGACTGTGCCAGTTTAATTTCCCCCGTCGTCAGCAATCTGAGACCGTCTTCCTTTAAATTCTCCTTATCCTTTTTTTTCTCAGTCATGAGTAAACTCCATCACAATGCCCTCTCCCTCATCCCATCCGAGCATCAAAGAGTGTGGTTTTTGCTTCGCCGCCATATGGATTAACAACTGCTGGCTCAGTACCGGCAGGATCTGCTGGTTCAGCAGGCTGTCGACATTGCGCGCACCGGTATCCGGCAGCAGGCAGGCCGCCGTCAGCGCGTCATACAGGCTCTCATCGATTTTAGTGGTCAGCCCGTAGTGACGGTGCAGGCGCCGGCTCACCTGCCCGAGCTTCATTTCCACGATGGTGCGCATGGCGGCTTCGCTGAGCGGCCGGTAAATCACCGTCTGGAAGCGTGCCAGCAGCGCGGGCTGGAAGTGGTCGCGCAGCAGCGGGCGCAGCCGTTCATGCAGGTCGGATTCGGTGGACTCCGGCTGTTCCTCCAGCAGTTGCATGATGTGGTCGCTGCCGAGGTTCGAGGTCATCAGGATAACGGTGTTGCGGAAGTCGATTTCCCGGCCTTCACCGTCGCGCATAAAGCCGCGGTCAAAGACCTGGTAGAACAGGTTCATCACATCCCGGTGTGCCTTCTCCACCTCATCGAGCAGGACCACACTGTACGGGCGTTTGCGCACCGCTTCGGTAAGAATGCCGCCCTGACCGTAACCGACGTAGCCCGGAGGCGAGCCCTTCAGTTGCGACACGGTGTGCGGCTCCTGGTATTCGGAGAGGTTAATGGTAATCAGCGATTTTTCACCGCCGTACAGCACGTCTGCCAGCGCCAGCGCGGTTTCGGTCTTGCCGGTGCCGCTCGGCCCGGTCAGCAGGAACACGCCCTGCGGACCGTTCTCCGGCGCCAGGCCCGTTTTACTGGCGCGCAGGCGCTGTGCGATGGCGTTCAGCGCCGCGTCCTGGCCCACCACGCGCCTGCCCAGGCTCGCTTCCAGGCTCAGCAGCTCCGTCTGCTCATCCTTCATCAGCGAAGAAAGCGGCACGCCGGTCCAGTCGGCAATCACCGTGGCAACGGTGCAGACGTCCACATCTAGCCCCAGCAGCGGGGTGGGCTGCTGAACAGCCGTGAGCTGGTTCTGCAAATCCGCCGTTTCTGCCTGGCGCGAGATATCTGTGCGGCAGGCAAGAAGCGCTTCCGTCAGCTTCAGCTCCTGGCCGTACTGCGTTTCCAGCTGGTCAAGCTGCAGGATAATACGGACTTCGTCCTGTTTGATGGCGGCAAGGCGTTCGCCGTGGTTGCTGTTGCCCAGTACGGTATCTTCCAGCAGCGCCTGCTTCTCCATATCCAGGGCCGTGAGCTGCGCCTTCAGGCGGGTCAGCGGCTCCGGCACCGTATCAAGACTCATGCGGATGCGGGCGGAGGCGGTGTCCAGCAGGTCCACCGCCTTATCCGGCAGCTGGCGGCCTGTCAGGTAGCGGCGGGAGAGCGTGACGGCGGCTCGCACCGCCTCATCGCTGATGTGCACCCCATGGTGCTCAGCGTAGCGGGATTTCAGGCCCCTGAGCATCAGGCAGGCGGTGTCGTCGTCCGGCTCGTCCACTTTCACCATCTGGAAGCGGCGCTCCAGCGCAGCATCGCGCTCGAAGTACTGCTTGTACTCGCTCCAGGTGGTGGCGGCAATGGTGCGCAGTTCCCCGCGGGCCAATGCCGGTTTCAGCAGGTTAGCCGCATCGGCCCCGCCCGCCTGGTTGCCCGCGCCAATAATGGTATGGGCCTCGTCAATAAACAGCAGCACGGGCAACGGGGACTGCTGTACCGCCTCAATAATGTTCTTCAGCCGCTGTTCGAACTCGCCCTTCACGCCTGCCCCCGCCTGCAGCAGGCCGAGGTCGAGGGTGCGCACGGAGACGGGTTTCAGCGCGTCCGGGACGTTGCCTTCCGCAATGCGCAGCGCCAGCCCTTCCACAAGTGCCGTCTTGCCGACTCCCGGCTCGCCGACCAGAATCGGGTTGTTCTTGCGGCGACGCGACAGGATATCCACCATCTGGCGGATTTCATTGTCACGGCCAAACACCGGGTCGATTTTACCCTCACGGGCGCGGGCGGTGACGTCGAGGGTGAATTTATCAAGTGCATTCTGCAGCGCCGGGTTCAGCTCACCCACTTTCGGTTCTGCATCAGCTGGACGTCCGACAAATTCAACTTCCCCGACACTGGCCAGCTCCGCCTCCAGCTGTACGTCCGGTCGCTCATCGGACTGCGCGTCCAGCAACGGACGCAGGCGCTCCAGCTGACTCCGGGCGAGCGTCAGCAGCGGCCACAGACCATCGCAGCGAATCAGACTCTGTTTTTCAACCAGCGCCATCAGCAGGTGAACACTGCGGATCTGCTCTTCACCACTGAGCGAGGCAATCATCCAGGCGTCCTGCATCAGCGTCCGGATGTTCCCGGAGAGCTGCGGTCGATGGCGTACCGAGCGACGTTGTTTGTCCAGCCAGCCGAGCAAATCCTGCCACAAGCTGTCCATATCCCACTCGTAACGACGGGCCAGCACCGTCAGGTCACCCTCACCCTGCTCCAGCAGTTTCAGCAGCCAGTGTTCAGGCAGGATTTCCGCGTGGGCGCGGGTCTGGCACAGGGAAGCGGCGCCTTCCATCGCGCGGGCGCAGTAAGGGTTCAGACGACGTAACAGGATGGCTGGATTTTCCATGAGATTCTCTCTTTGTCGGTTCCTGGACACGCTACCGCCCCTCGCTGTTCACCAAAGCGCATAAGGTCAGGCAGGCAATTGTGTTTTTCTTTGCTGAACGCCCGCGTCTCAGGCGCTCAGCAAAAAACTGCGGACAGGAAAGCCCTGCCCGCATCAGGATTACGCGGTGGCGCGTTCGTTCCAGGAATCGGAATGAATGATGTTGCCGTCCTTGTAGGTCCAGGTGATTTTTTCGTAGCGCAGCTCCACGCGCTCAAGATGGTTATGTTTCTCTTTGGAAGGATCCTTGATGTCGTACATTTCAGGATTCACTTTCACCACTTTCACGTTCTCAAGTTTGGTGTTGAAGTACTCCACTTCCTGACCTGCGTCGTTGATTTTGTACCACTTGAATTCAGCAGACTTGAGGGTCTGACCGGTGGTCACCGCCTTGTACAGATACGGGCTGGAGGAGTCGATTTCCTTGGTGAACAGGAACGGCGTGTGGATACGCGTGCCGGTCAGCTTGCCGGTGTTGTTATCGGTCGGGATGTACAGGTTGTGCTCCTGAGCCACCACTTCGATACTGCCTTCACGATCCTGAACGTCTACAGACCCTTTAATGTCCGCGCCGCCGTCGTCTTTCAGCCAAAGATAAACAGGAATTGCCATGTTAATTACTCCGTTTTATTTTCTGGGACGCCATCATCCTGCGATGGCGCCGGGTTTTTGCCGGGTATCTGACAGGCACTGGCCTGAGGTACCAGACTGATTTCGACACGGCGGTTAAGGGCACGCCCATGTGCCGTGTCGTTAGAGGAGACAGGACGGCTTTCGCCATAGCCCTGCACCGCAAAACAGCTTTCCGGCACGTCGCCGGTATCACGCATCCAGTTGCGCACGGACTCCGCACGCTTCAGCGACAGCGCCTGGTTGGCCTGTTCATCGCCGGTACTGTCGGTATGCCCCGCCACCACAATCAGCCAGCCTGGCTTCGCTTTGATGCCCACGAGGGAGTTCACCAACAGCTTCGTCGAGCCAGGTTTAAGGTCGTATCTGCCGGTATCGAACAGCGACATGCTGTCGAGGCGTACAGTCTCCGGTCCCTGGACAATCTTTTTGATAACCGGGGGCGGTGGCGCCCAATTGTTGATGGCAGCCTCTAAAGGAGGCACCAGACGCAGCCCCTGATACAGCCCGAGGCGGTAACGCAGGGGTTCACCCCGACGCAGCCAGTTGTCCAGCAGTGCGCCGTCGGCCCGCAGCCGCTGCTGTGCCCGCAGTTTCGGCGCCACCGGTGTACCGGTGAGGTGGTGGTACAGGGCAAGATGGTCGCCGACATTACGGATCAGGCGCTGGTTGTTCATCCAGGACGCCAGCATGGCCAGCGCGAGGAAAATCCCGCCCAGTAATCCGACGTAACGGCAGAACACCATCCGGCGGCTGACGCCCCGACGGCGCGGCAGCCCCGACAACAGGTGTTCAGGCAACGGCAAAGGCTTACCACATTCAGCCGCATCCGGCGGCAGGGCGGTAACGGAGGCGATGTGCTGTTGCCAGAGATTACCGGCAACACTGTTCACCGGCACCATACACAGCCCCTGTACACAGAGTTTCAGGACCGGTAGTTCCCCCTGACGCACCGACAGCAAACTGGTGACAGCGCGGTCCAGCCAGACGAGCCCACTGTCAAACCACAACCCCAGGCTCAGGCGGGAAAGTCGCTCACCCGCAGCCGTTTCGCGGATCCAGTCTGCCAGCGACAGATTACCCAGCCCCGGCTGATATACCTGACGTTGCCTTCCCGTGATAAACCAGACGGGCTCTGTGCCTGCGCAGGCTGCTGGGGGTGATATCCAGGCCACACTCCACAGAGGGGGGATCGTGCCGAATGCCGCACGGCACTGTACGACAGCACGCTGCCAGCCCCGCAGGGACTGGGTAAAATCATCACAAGAGGTGTGATGCTCAGGTACCACCGCCAGCATGACGGAGATTTGCGACACCAGCGCCGGGCGCACCAGACTCAGGTGCTGCGCAAACAAGGGCAACTGCTCTGCATTCTTCACGCGCAGATACCAGCCCTGACGGGTCTCACGGTACGGTGTACCCTCAGCGAAAAGCGCGCGGTTATCGCCACACGTAAGAATGACTGCGCCCTGAAAATCTTCCGGGGGCAGACTCTCGTCCGCAATGTCCCTGCACGCCTGCGCCTGCATCCGGGATGTCCGGTGCTGACACCACAGCATCCCCCCGCACACCAGAATGACCAGCAGGCTGAGCGCCACGCGACTCCCGGCCGACAGCGGCCAGAAGCCGAGGACAAGCCACAGCGCCAGTACGCCCGCCAGCACGGTTAACAGACTCCGGTAAACATCCCGCATGGCTTACCCCGGCCTGATCGTCTGGCTCACCAGTTCGGTGAGGGAGGAAGAGAGGACGAACCACAGTGCCGCCAGAGCCGCTGCACCGATAATCCAGGACAACCAGTACAGCCGGCGGCCACTGCGTAGGCGGGATGCCCTGACGACAACCGGCGCATCCTGCGAAAGCGCAAAGGCAGGCACCCGCTCGCCCAGCGCACGTACCACGTCTTCACGGTGCTCATCATCCTGCGCCCGGTACTGGCCAACAAACCCCAGCTGCAGGGTGCGGTACATGCAGGTCAGCACCGCTGTGTCCGGTGCAGGCTCTTTCAACAGGTTGCGGATACGCTCCCACAGCTCCTCACCCGCATTCAGGGTACCGAAGAAACGGGCCTGAAGCGGGTCCCGGCGCCAGGTCAGATAACCCTCATCGGTCGTTCCCCTGTTCATTACGCTTTCATCAAGCAGGGCGCACAGGGCATACAGCATATGGTCGCGGCTGAGATCACTGAAACCGGCGTCCGTCAGTGCACTGCGGGCCTCCTGAACCAGACTGCAGGCCCGGCGATAGAGTCCCTCCCCGTCCCGGACTTCCTGTCCACCCCGTAACTGGCTGGCCATCAGCCAGCCCGGGTAGAAAATACGTTCTGTCTGACTGAGACTGGATGTATTCATGTGCGCAGCACCGCAAAGAGTTCAAGTTTCACATCCCCCAGCGAGCGCGGGGTGTAGAAGGTACAGCTTTCCGCTTCCAGCATCGCCCTCGCCGCATCGGTACTCAGGTCCAGAGAGAAGTACTGGTTTTCAAGGCGCAGAGGGATCGCCGCCGGAACATGGCTGAGTGGTTTGATAACCATGCCGCTCAGTGCCACGTTCACCACATCCGAGACATCCTCAAAACTGCCGGCTTTACACAGCTGCGGGAATTTCGTCTGCAGTTCGTGGTTCGGCATGGAAGCGCGTACGGAGAGGTAGAAGTCGGCCCCTTCGCGCAGGCGGGCATCATGCAGCGGGCCTTTCCAGATCTGATCGACATGCTCCAGTTGAATACTGATAACCCGGGAGGGAAGACTGGCTTCCAGCAGTTTATCCAGCAGCGTCAGTAATGGCGGGAATACACGTTCAGGCGCATCATGCCGGTAAACGGGAATGTCCCCGGCATCGTGCTCAAGTGAAAACGTCAGCAGGCTGCCCGCAAGACGGGTCAGCTCGCGGTAGATCAACTCAGGGTGACGTCCCGGGGTCTGCAGCAGTTCGGTCAGCACAGGCTCGGCGCTGTTCAGGGCATTGAGCAGCCAGAACAGGGAAACATCGGCCACAGCAAAATCCGCCAGACGCTCGTTGCTTTCACGCCGCATCGCCATCAGACGCTTGCGTCGTGCCTGCAGGCGAACCAGCAAATCGCCCAGTTCGGTCACAAGCACCGGGCTTGCCGCAACCGAGAACATCGGCGGGATAAAGGACAGATCACGGCTCCACTGCCCCTTCACATTAGGCACCAGACGAGCCACCGGACAGGTCAGGTAAGCACTGTTTTCCTGCGTGGACAGGCGCAGCGTGATGGCATGACGCAGCACGGCCAGTTCACCACTTTCATGCCCGGCAAGCTCCTGCACCACCACGCGCTCGGCTTTCCAGCGGCGCGGGCGTTCGCTGTCCTGCCCGTTATCCAGATTTCCGCCATTCGCGCTCAGCAGCGGCAGTGCCGCCACGACATCAACGGCTTCACTGCCGTTTGCAGCGGATAAATCACAGACCGGAGGAAGGTTATCTGCCAGCTCAGTATCAACAATCGTGCCGTCCTGAAAACGAACCACCAGACGGGTGGCATTCAGGCGCGAGAGTGCGAGCGCCGCATCATCAAATTCTGCCGCAACCACACCCCAGGGGTGGGAAATCCCCATCCCGGCAACGGTGTCGGCAATATAGGCGTTCCAGCGGGCCTGCTGCTGGAACTGTTGCGGGGCCAGAACGGCCCCATCCTCCCACAGTGGGCGGTAAATTTTCATCCCTGCCGCCTTATGCTTTAGCCTTCGGCATCCGGGAAACCAGCGACAGGTTGACATCCATGCCTTCCACCTGGAAGTGTGGCACGGCGTACAGCTTCACGCGGAAGAAGCCCGGGTTGTCTTCGATGTCTTCCACCACCACTTTTGCGTCACGCAGCGGGTGTGAGGCCTGCAGTTCGTCGCCCGGATCAGTCATTTCCGTCACCAGAGTGCGCACCCAGGTGTTGAGCTCAAGCTCCAGCAGACGACGGTCTTTGGTGGTCCCGATGTTTTCGCGCTGGATAAGCTTCAGGTAGTGCGCGATACGCGACAGCAGGAAGATGTACGGCAGGCGCGCGTTGATACGGCTGTTGGCAGTCGCATCAGCGGTGTCATACAGCGCGGGCTTCTGGGTGGAGTTCGCCGAGAAGAAGCACGCGTAGTCACGGTTCTTGTAGTACGACAGCGGGATAAAGCCGAGATTCGCGAACTCAAACTCACGGGTTTCCGGGATCATCACCTCAGACGGGATTTTCACCTGATTGCCGGTGCCGAGATCGTACAGGTGGATCGGCAGATCCTGAACCGCACCACCGGCCTGCGGGCCACGAATTTGCACGCACCAGCCGTTGTTAATGAAGCTCTTCACCATGTTGGCCGCAAAGGCGAACGAGGCGTTGGTCCACAGGTATTTGTCGTGGTCCGGGCCTTTGACCTGCTCAACGTAGTTGAAGCTGCGTACCGGGACGGTGTCAGGTCCGTACGGCAGGCGTCCCAGCACGCGCGGCATCACCAGGCCGAGATAGCGGGAGTCATCCGTCTCGCGGAAGCTTTTCCATTTGATGTACTCGGCGCGGTCAAAGTAGTTGCCGATGTCTTTGATGGCTGCCACTTCTTCCATTGAGGACTTCATAAAGAACGCCGGACCCGCGGAGCCAATAAACGGCATGTGGGCAGCCGCAGACACTTTTGAAATATTGCGCATCAGCGCCACGTCCTGCGCAGACGCATCAAACTCATACGCGGAAATCACCGCAGCAATCGGTTCGCCGCCGGGCGTGTCGTACTCCATCGTGTACGTCTGACGGTACAGGCCACTCTGGATAATCTCCGGCGAGTCCTCGAAATCCTGACGCAGTTCGTCTTTGGAAAGGTCCAGAATCTCGATTTTTACGTTCTGACGAAAATCCGTCTTATCCACCAGCGACTTAAGACCGCGCCATACGGATTCAACTTTCTGGAATTCATCGCTGTGCATCACTTCATCAAGCTGGCGGCTAATCTGGAAATCCAGTTCCGCGATGTGGTGATCCAGTAATGTTTTATCGAGCTTCTCAACTTTCTGGCCAGACTTCTGCAGGCACTGCATGAAGACCTGGACGGCTGCCGTAACGCGCGCATCAGCGGACGTTTCCGCCATTATGGTATTGTCTTCAAAACCATTCAGGTCACCAATTTCAGCAACCGGCGTTAAATTAATTTTGTTGAACAGGGACGCATAAACGTCATTCTGTGGCAGCGTCTTTTCAATTGTCGCGCCGCCTGTCTGACTCTGGAATTCATTATTGACTGACATAAGCATTTTACTCGTTATTGTTCCGTTAACATGTTCCGGTAATTAACCCTGGACCGGGGCAAGCGCGTTCAGTTCGCGGCGCAGTTCATCAGTGAGCGCCGGGTCCTTTAAAATAGTTTCCAGTTCTTTCCTGAAAGTGACGTTATCCAGAAGATTGGATTTCAAATCCCGCAGTAAATTACGCATGGCGAGCATTGCACGAAGCTGGGGAATTTGGCGCGCCACCGCTTCCGGCTCAAAATCTTTCATATTCTGAAATGCCAGCTTCACGTTTTCTTCAGAGCCATCGTTCGCCAGGGTATTTTTAACGGTGATATTCACTTCGGGGTGAAGATCAGCGAGAACGCTGTTGATATTATTTTTATTGATGTTGATTTTTTCGCGTTCTGAAAGGGTCCCTTCCGCCCTGCCATTGCTGAAGTCAGCCACAGTCAGCAGCTTCAGCGGCAGCTCAACTTTCTTCCGGGCGCCACCCGTGACCAAATCCAGTTTTATATTTACACGTGCGCGAGGTATCTCGTTCTGAAATGATTCAGACATGGTTATTTATCTCCTGAATAAATTAATCCCTTGTTGGGTTGAATATCGCCACATAAACGCAAGGGCGTTTTATTTTAACCAGTAACTTGCGTTAAGACAAAACGGCTAATATAAAAATTAATTTCAGTACAACTTACTGTACATTTAAATCTGAATTAACTACCGCGCCCGGATGGACATGAGCGCCAAACCGACAGACCACTCGGCCAACCTGCAATAAAAATGGCTACAAATTAAGATTTATCCCGGATGATATTACAGGATAGCCCTTAATACTGAAAAGCCCTGAAAATGTCCAACAGTGGACTTATGAATAAAACTCGGGATAACCAGAGAGACTATTTAATATATCTGGTGTATCGGATTTAAGACAATCATCCACTGGATGCATAGAACGTGTATTCAGGAAACGTTATTCAGCGCAATATCAGAAAAGTGATACTTCTGCTGTGGCGGGAAATGGTCAGAAGGAGAAACTGGCGCGACAAGCCGCGCCAGTTCAGGGTTTAATGATGGTAATCTGCCGTTAGCCAGAGGTCAGTACATCTCAGTGCTTCTCAATATACATCGTCCGGCTGTACGCCACGTCTTCCGGGTTATTAATCGGATATCCTTTCACCCATGGCTTGATAAGACGACCATTGGTGTACTGGTAGATGGGCGCGATAGGCGCCTTCTCCATTAGGATTTTCTCCGCCATGTTGTAGTCGGTGTTACGCGCTTTCGCCGTGGTTTCCAGCGTCGCCTGATGGATCGTCTTATCGTAAGCCGGATCGTTGAAACGCGAGATATTGCCGCTGTGGGTTGAGGTCAACAGGGACAAGAAGGTAGAGGGCTCATTGTAATCCCCCACCCATGACGCGCGGATCACATCAAAATTGCCGGTATTGCGGCTGTCGATATAGGTTTTCCACTCCTGGTTTTGCAGTTTGACATCCACGCCAAGGTTTTTCTTCCACATGGACGCCACCGCGATGGCGATTTTCTGATGGTTTTCCGAGGTGTTATACAGCAGGTTCAGCTTCAGCGGGCGCTGAGGACCGTAACCTGCGGCCTGTAGCAAGGTTTTCGCCTGCGCATTCAGCTCCTGCTGCGACATTTGTTCAAACGGTGAAGGCTCAGGCGTGAAGCCCGCCGTCACGTCAGGGGTGAAATGCCAGGCTGGCTTCTCGCCGGTCCCCAATACCTTTTCCGCCATCAGGCGGCGATCGATAGTCATACTCAGCGCAAGACGGACTCGGGCATCGGCCGTCGGGCCCTTTTGCGTGTTAAACGCATAGTAATACGTTCCGAGCTGCGGTGGCGTATAAACTTGTCCCGGAATGTCCTTCAGGAGCTTCTGATACATGTTTTTCGGGAACGACTCAGTAATATCGATATCCCCGGCCAGATAGCGTTTCGTGGCCGCGGATTCCTGATTAATCGGAATGAACGTAACTTTTTGCAGGACAGTTTTGGCGTTGTCCCAGTAGTGGGTATTCGGCACGACAACCAGTTTTTCATTCACCACGCGATCGTTCAGGACGTATGCGCCATTCCCGACCAGCGCGCCCGGGCGCGTCCACTCTTTACCACTTTCAACGTTCGCTTTGTGCACCGGATAGAAGGCAAAGTTTGCTGTCAGGTTGCTAAACCACGGCAGCGGTTTATCCAGCTGAACGCGTAACGTTCGGGCATCCACTGCCGTCACGCCCAGGGTATCAGGCGCCGCTTTGCCGTCAATTATCGCCTGCGCGTTGCTGATCCCCGCCAGGGCCGCAAACCAGGCAAACGGAGAAGTTGTTTTTGGATCGACCAGACGCTGCCAGCTGTAGACAAAATCCTGTGCGGTGACAGGCGAACCGTCAGACCATTTCGCATTATCGCGCAAGGTGAACGTCCAGATACGGTTATCGTTGCTCTGCCAGCGCGTCGCCACACCCGGGGTCAGTTCCCCTTTCTCGTTCTGATTCACCAGGCCTTCGAATAGATCGCGAATCACCTGAATCTCTGGCAACCCAACCGCTTTTGCCGGATCGAGCGAAGCCGGTTCGTCTTTAATGTGTCTGACCAGCTCCTGTTTTTGCGCCAGTACCGTGCCCTGTGGCACATCAGCAGCGTACGAGAGTGTAGAAAGTCCGCACAGGCACAGTGCGGTGAAAAGACGCGAAACAGGATGCTTCATAAGATCCCCTTTAATAAAGGCAGGTAACAAGCAGATGCGTAATTATTTGTTTCGACAATAAGAAATGCAAATACCTTCGTCAGGAATAGTGATTTAAGGCAATTCTCAACCGTTGCGGAAACTATTTGATTAACCGCGGGTTTTGCACAACACTGCCAGTAGAGACTTCTTTATCAGGATTTCGTATGGCAACCACCCGACCACGAGCGGAACGTGGCGCCTTTCCGCCGGGCGCAGAGCAATATGGCCGCTCATTCTTAGGCGCATCGCTGATCTGGTTCCCGGCTCCCAATGCCGATCGCGACAGCGGATTGATCATTGCCGGCACGCACGGGGATGAGAACTCATCCATCGTCACGCTCTCATGTGCACTGCGAACGCTGACCCCTTCTTTACGACGTCATCACGTGATCCTTGCCGTGAACCCCGATGGCTGCCAGCTTGGATTGCGGGCGAATGCGAGGGGCGTCGACCTGAACCGTAATTTCCCGGCGGCAAACTGGCGCGCCGGGGAAACCGTTTATCGCTGGAACAGTACCGCCGAGGAGCGTGATGTGGTGTTACTGACGGGGGACAAACCGGGCTCGGAGCCAGAAACGCAAGCGTTGTGCCATCTTATCCATAAGATCCAACCCGCCTGGGTTGTCTCCTTTCACGATCCGCTGGCCTGTATTGAAGATCCGCGCCACTCCAGCCTGGGCGAGTGGCTGGCACAGGCGTTCGCCCTGCCACTCGTCTCTAGCGTGGGCTATGAAACACCCGGTTCATTCGGTAGCTGGTGCGCTGATTTGAGCTTGCCCTGCATCACCGCAGAATTCCCGGCAATCTCCTCCGACGAAGCCAGCGAAAAATACCTAAAAGCCATGATGCAACTGCTGTGCTGGCAGCCTCAGAGATGAAGCACGCCGCTGGTAAAATGGAGCGCCGGTGAGACGTCAACAGCGAGCCATGTCGGGCCATCCAGATCGGCAAAACGCACCTGCGTGGCCAGCGGCAGCGCCGCGCTAATCGCCCGGGAGGTGCAGAGCATACAGCCAAGCATCAATCCGAAGCCCTGCGCCCGGGCTTCTGCCGCCAGTGCCAGCGCTTCTGTCAGCCCACCAGTCTTGTCGAGCTTAATGTTGACCATGTCGTAGCGGCCTTCAAGTTCGCGCAAATTCGCGCGAGTATGGCAGCTTTCATCCGCACAAACTGGCAACGGATGGATAAAATTCTTCAGTGCGGCATCATCCTTCGCCGGCAGTGGTTGCTCCAGCATGGCCACGCCCAGGTCAGCCAGCAGCTGGCATCGTGCGGCAAGCCCTTCGGGATGCCATGACTCGTTGGCATCAACAATCAGCGTGGCTGCAGGAACCGCCGAACGAATGGCGACCATTCGCTCGCTAATCAGATGATCGTCGAGCTTCACTTTTAACAGAGTGGCCCCGGCGTCAAAAAGTGCTTTTGCGCTGGCTGCCATCTGTTCCGGCTCACCAATCACCACCGTTTGCGCGGTAATGACGGATCTCGGCAATGCCACACCCAGCAAAGACGGCAGCGATTTTTGCCGCGTTGCGGCTTCGAGGTTCCATAGCGCACAATCAATGGCGTTGCGCGCCGCACCAGCGGGTAAACGCGTCTGTAATGCTTCACGCGTGAGCCCTTTTTGCAGCTCAGGGACCAGGGTCATGATCTGTGCCATCACGGATGCCAGACTTTCCCCATAGCGCGGGTAAGGCGTACATTCCCCGACACCTTTACCCCCCTCTTCTTCAATTTCAACCACTACCACGCTGGCTTCACTTCTACTGCCGCGTGAAATTACGAACGGGGTATGCAATGGCCAGGCTTCTTCATAGACCTTAACGCTTCTCATCACTGACTCCTTGCGGCCCGTAAAGGCGAAAAAATTGGTTTGCCGTGTTATCCGCTGATGGCATACACTAGCCCCGACGTTAACTATATGTAAACAGGAAGATATCTATGTCACAACTCGTTCATTTCCAGGGCAACCCGGTTGCTGTAGCAGGTTCCATTCCGCAGGCTGGCAGCAAAGCGCAGGCTTTTACTCTGGTGGCTAAAGATCTGTCTGACGTCACACTGGCTCAGTTTGCGGGTAAACGCAAAGTGCTGAACATTTTCCCAAGCATTGATACCGGCGTTTGTGCCGCATCCGTGCGTAAATTCAACCAGCTGGCGACTGAAATGGACAACACCGTTGTGCTGTGCATTTCCGCTGACCTGCCGTTTGCCCAGTCTCGTTTCTGCGGTGCTGAAGGTCTGAGCAACGTCATTACCCTCTCCACGCTGCGCAGCGCTGATTTCCTGCAGAACTACGGCGTCAGCATCGCGGAAGGCCCACTGAAAGGTCTGGCTGCACGTGCTGTACTGGTTCTTGATGAAAACGACACTGTTGTCTTTAGCGAACTGGTTAACGAAATCACCACCGAGCCGGATTACACTGCTGCGCTGGACGTGCTGAAAGCATAATAAGTCCTTAGTATTCTATACAACGTATTCTCAACCTCGCCACGGCGGGGTTTTTATTTATTTTTTAGCTGAATCGTTAAAGCTAATCTTGTCGTGCTTCACATTTTTAGTGCAAAAATATTTTGTAAATTCATCATTTAGCGATTAACCCCACATAAAATTTGTTCTGTTAATACCTTTTCTTCCGCAGTGAGACACATCACATTTCCCTTTTCGGCAAAACATTAGATTTGCTTACGAAATCAAATAATCGTTTCAGCAAAAGGGACAAATATGAAGATAAAACTGGCTTTAACGCTTCTTGCGGTACTGGTTTCAGGTCATGCCGCGGCGAAAACCTGGGTGCTGACAAGCGCTGAAAGCAGCGTAGAAAAAGGAAACTGGAAGATTTCCAGCAATGAGCTGAACGTTAAAAATCAAACGTTCAGCATCGAGCAAAAAGTCTTGCATGGCGGTAAGCAGGAAGGCAGCAAAGTTATCATTATTAGCAGCAAAGATGGCCTGACCATCGCCTTAAGCCCGACGCGTGGCATGAACCTTCTGCATGTTGAAGGCTTTGGTACCCGACTGGGGTGGAACTCCCCCGTCAAAGAGGTGGTGAACCCGGCTTATATCAATCTGGAGAGTCGCAACGGTCTCGGCTGGCTGGAAGGATTCAATGAAATGATGGTCCGCTGTGGCTATGAGTGGACAGGCCATCCAGTGACGGCTGACGGCCAGATTTATACGCTGCACGGCAAGGCAGGAAATACGCCAGCATCACAGGTTGAGGTGGAAATCGCGGATGCTGCACCGCATGAAATTCGCGTCAGGGGGTTGATCAAAGAGAGCACCTTTAAAAAAGCGGATCTGCAAACCCTGACAGAACTGCGGTACGTGCCGGGCTCCAACCAGTTTAGCCTGCATGATGTGCTGACCAACCATGCCGATTATCCTCACGACTATCAGATCATCTATCACAGCAACTTCGGCACGCCAGTCCTTGAAGAAGGCGCACGTTTCCTTGCCCCGGCAGCCAGCGTGAGCCCATTCAATGATTACGCCAAAGCGGGTGTTAACGACTGGCAAACCTATTCCGGGCCGACAAAAGGTTTTGATGAGATGGTCTTTAACATCAAACCACTCGCGGATAATAACCACGAAACGCTCGTGGCCGTGGTCAACAAAGCCGGAGATAAAGGCGCGTCAATACAGTTTGATACCCGCCAGCTCCCCGTACTGACCTTATGGAAAAATACCGATACGCTGAAACAGGGTTACGTCACGGGGATTGAGCCGGGGACCAGCTACGCCTACCCCGTTACAATTGAACGCGAGCAGAAGCGGGTTAAGCAGCTGCAGCCTGGCGCCAGCGCGCAGTTTGATCTGACCTATACCCTGCTCCACAGCCCGCAGCAGGTGAAAGAGGTCGAAAACAGGATTGCGTCGATTCAGGGAGAGACAAAGGTCGCTATCGACTCGACACCGTTAGCGAAAGAATAAGACCAAAAAGCCGTAACACCACTGTTACGGCTTTGAATTAAGTAATAATCTCATTATACTTAATAAGTAATATTACTTTCCACTTTTCATCATATCTTCAGTTATGGTCAAGCTTGACATAATAGAATGAACGTTCGCATTTTTATTTCCACCATCTGCAACTGCTAGTATTATCTTATCTCCGACATGAAGATCATTGAGATAGTCACTAATCATATAAGAAGATTTACTCAAATTAAATGTACATTGTGTATAACCAGATGCACCTCCTGCAAGCGCAGCACGGTAAAATGAGCAACGATAATCGCGAGTAACATCATCTTTTTTCGTATTTTTACGATCGATGTAAAAATTGACATATTGACTGCTCAGCATAAAATTAGTACTGGTTTTGACAGTATAATTTATTCTTGGCGTTGTTCCAGTTGGAGGTGTAGGGATATCGTATGATGTTGACGCTACATTTTTTGCTGTTCCTGTCATGAAGTCATCAATAACAAATGTATAAGTCATTACTTTATTATTGTTGTCATCCCTGACGTTAATTACATTTCCAGCAACCATCCCTATATTAGTTGGTATTTTTACCAAAGAATAACCATTACCCTGATCGGTGATCGTTGCGTTACCTTTTGGGGCATTGAAACCATACGAATTAATCGTTTTTTCCTCAGTGTCTTTATCCCACTGAGATGTGACTGTAAACGCTGACTGTGACAAGCTAGCTGTATTTTGCAGCCACTGAACCTTCGGATAAATAGAGGATTTATCCATACTGATGTCTTTAATTTCCGTATCAACAGACGATTCAGTGTGCGTAAATGGTGCGAACACGTCACTGAAGGCATACTGCGGTGCCTGCGATTCAGTCAGGCCACTGTGTTCCGGAGAAACCTGTCCGGCAACGCCTGGCTGGTCACGCATCATCGACCACATGCCGATCATGCCCAGATCGCGGGCTTTGGCATCCTCCATCACCAGCCTGGCATCAGACAGATAGAACACTTCCCCCTGAACATCGTTGTAGCCGTTCATCGGCGTCACGCCCATCATCGCGTTAATGTCAGCGTCACTCTTATCGGTAAAGATTTGCTTCAGCTGGCTGAACAGGTTTTCAATTGCGGATGTGGCGCACTTACCGTGAATGTTCTGGCCTTCGGTACCATCAGACTGGCAAATGCTGTTGCCGTAGTCCATTGCCATCACGCTGACACCGGCCAGTTCAACACCTTTGGCTTTCGCATCTTCCAGTACGTACAGCCCTTCCGCCGTCAGACCTGTCGGCAGAATCGGCAGGGTATACCAGATCCCCACGCTACGCCCCTCGGCTTTCCACTGGGACTGTACGGCCTTGACCGCTTCGTTGCGGCGGTTAATGGAATCATGATCGGCAACCCAGGTGCCTTCGATATCGAAATCCAGTACGTTCAGGTTCAGATTTTCAACGATGTCGTAATAGTGTTTCTGCAGATCGGATACGTTCTTACAGGATGCCGCAAGCGGTGAGTTGTTGGCGCCGCCAATGGACACCATCACGTCGCCGCCCGCTTCACGCAAGGCTTTAATTTTACTGTATTGTGCATAGTCATTGATGTTGTATGCCGTTCCCCACGTTGGCAGACAGGTATCGGCATCCTTAGCTACGACAAATGCCATGGTGAAATGGGTGACCTTCTGGTTTTTCGCCAGGCTTGCCAGGTCAGGCAGCGAGTTCAGCGTATAGTCGACATACGGCGCATACACATGTGCTGGCCACGGCGCAGAAGGTGTACCCACCATCGCTTTGGTGCCAGACCAGTCAATATACACTGACCATGGGTTAGTATCGGACGGGGAAACTTTCTGCACTTTTGCCTGGGAAACGTAATTGCCGCCGTTATAGCGAATTAATGTCCCGCTGTCATAAAGCGTCGAGGCATTAAATTGAGGCGCATTATTTAATTGTTCTGTCGTGTAGCTTACGACCTGCCCCAGTGGCTTCCAGGGACGACCGTTGGTGCCGGTAGGGTTTTGGTTGGCCGGGTTAGACGGGTCATCACCGACGGTATAGAACAAGGCCTCATATTCCTGTCCGCCCTTCTGAACTTTGTCGCCTTTATTATATGTCGTTGCTGCTGACCACTGCGGCACTTCAGCGTACAACTCCCACGGGTTACCTTCACCCGGCTTAAAGCCATACGGACTTTGTGCCGCTGACGTTTTCCATGTTGCGCCGTTATAACTGACGACATCATTGGCGTTATAGCTGTTTGCGCTGTTGTATTCAGGGTAGCTGACGTCACCACCGCTGGTCTCGCAGGTTGTGGGGTTGCCATACTGGCTTATTTCTGCGCTCGTCGCGGCACGTTCATATTTCCACGGATTAGTGTCGGTCTCATTCCCCGGACAGTCAGTTTTTGCTACCCACCATGCATTCGTATAGACACCGCTGTTGTAAATAACCTCATAAGGCCCGGCTCCCTCCTGACCGCTCCAGGCCTCAACAGCCAATACCGGGGCAGTTACGCATAGCGCACCCATGCCAATTATTGTCCTGGCAAATATATTTAATTTCATAATCATCCCTTATATATCAATCACATTATTAAATCGCGACTCACTGTAAGGGCATAAAAGAGTGCTGCAAAATAAAAGCCGGAAAAACGACCTTTAATTAAGAATAAAACCCACTGGTCAGAGCGGGTTTTATTCACAGACAAAATATCACTAAGAAAACATATCAATCAGATGAAATTAAAGAGTGCCAACCCGGTGAAGAGTTGGCATAAAGAATTAATCGTCACCCTTCTTATTGTTCAGGCCATATTCACGTAATTTATTTGCAATCGCGGTATGTGAGACGCCAAGACGTTTTGCCAGTTTGCGGGTACTGGGATAACTGCGATAAAGCTGTGTCAATACCGAACGTTCAAAGCGGCTGGTAATTTCATCCAGTGAGCCTTCCATTGCCTCTTCACCCACTGACACCGTTCCGGCGTCGTAATCCGGCAGCAGGATATCCTGCGGACGCAGTTCATAGCCTTCCAGCTGCGTCAGCGCCCGATAAACGGCGTTTTTGAGCTGACGAATATTTCCCGGCCAGCTGTAGCGCATCAACACCGTACCGAGGTCGGAAGAGAGCTTCGGCCGCGGAACCCCCTGCTCGTCGGCGAAACGGGCCACAAACAGCTCGGTCAACGGCATGATGTCCTGCGGACAATCGCGCAGCGGGGGAATATTCAGCGTCAGGACGTTGAGACGGTAATAGAGATCTTCGCGGAAGATCCCTTTTTGCACCAGTTCGACCAGGTTTTTCTGGGTGGCACAGATGACGCGTACGTCCACATGTACTTCGTGATCTTCGCCGACGCGGCGGAACGTGCCGTCGTTCAGGAAACGCAGCAGTTTGGCCTGCATACGAGGCGACATCTCACCAATCTCATCCAGCAGCACGGAACCGCCGTTAGCCTGCTCGAAGAAGCCTTTCTTCCCTTCCGGCGCATGACCAAACAGCTCGCTTTCAACGGCATCTTCCGGGATAGAGGCACAGTTCAGCGCCAGATACGGTTTTGCCGCACGCGGGCTCGCCAGGTGTACAGCGTGCGCCAGCAGATCTTTCCCGGTACCGGTATCGCCGGTAATCAGCAGCGGTGCGGTCAGGCTTGCGAGCTTGCGCGCCTGGTCAACCACATGGCGCATTTTCGGGCTGACGGCAATAATCTGGCTGAAGGCACCGACATCCTGACTGGAGAGGTTTTGCAGCTGACGGCCCATGCGTAACGTCGATCGCAGCATGATCACCGCTCCGGTTAGCACACGTGCATTCCCTTCCCCTTTCAGGTAAACCGGCGTGATCTCCATCAGGAAGTTCTGCCCGTTAATCACCACATGCTCGCTGTGCGTGTTCTGCGGATTACTGTCCAGCCAGCGTTGAAAGTTGAAGCCGGGGATCAGCTGTGCGGCGTTATGATTGCTGAGCTTCTCCTGGCTCTGGGCGAAAAGCTGGCAGCTCGCGTGGTTAACGCGTTCAACTTTACTTTTCAAATCCAGGGAGAGGAACGGCTCCGGCATCGCTTCCAGCAGCGCGCTCAGTGCAAGGTGCTCACGCTCGGATGGCATCCACGGAATGGTGCGTACATCCGTAACGCCAGCGATACGGCGGATTTCAGCCATCAGACTGCTGAATGTATTAAATTCAATTTCGGCAAAATTGAGGTAAATTCGCCCGACAGGATCGATCTCAATGCCACGTAAATCAATGCTACGTAAAACAAGAAGATCGAGTAATTCGCGGGTCAGACCGAGACGGTCTTCACAGAAGACTTCAAGACGCATGGGAAATTCACCGTTTTAAGCCAATAACATTAAAATGATATGTCAGAACACGGTGAACCGGAAGATGGCTGTCAAGAAATATTGACAGCCCGCACGCTTAGTGAACAAAACCTCACGAAGCCGGTTTTTTATTGAGCGTCTCTTTGAGCTGGCCGATCAATTCACGCCTGAAATCGCCCAGCCGGGGCTTATCGCCGTCAATCCACGGGAGCGGACGGCAGACTTCCATCGCTTTAATACCCAGGCGTGCCGTCAGGAGGCCTGCGCCGATGCCCTGGGCTGCGCGAGCTGAAAGACGCGCTGCAAGATCCTGCGACATCCAGTCCATGCCCACTTCGCGGACCAGTTCACTCGCCCCGGCAAAGGCGATATTGAGCAGGACCAGCTTAAACAGTCTGATCCGACTGTAGTAACCCAGCTCTATGCCGTAAAGGTTCGCGATACGGTTGATGAGGCGCAGGTTACGCCAGGCGATAAAAGCCATATCAACCAGCGCCAGCGGGCTGACGGCAATCATCAGCGTGGATTCCGCCGCAGAGCGGCTGATTTCACGCCGCGCCTGAGCGTCCAGCACCGGCTGAACCATATGGGAATAGAGCGTCACCACTTCCCGATCGTTCTGGGTTTCGTGAATGGCGGCATACCAGCGCTGGAGTGCCGGGTGAGACTGATCGATTCCAGCCTGGCTGGCCAGCTTTTCACAGAACACGCGGCCTTTACCGGTGCCGTGACTGTGCAGCAGATCCCGGGCCTCATCACGCTCGTGCGCGCGCTGTCGCAGACGCCAGAGCCGACGCCACTCGGTGGCAACCGATCCAACGCCCGCCCCGACAATCAGCGCGCCCGCGGCACACCCGCCGAGCGCAACCCAATCCTGGGTTTGCCAGGCATTCATCGTCCACTGTACACCCTGCCCGATCACGCTTACGCCAAACAGCGTCAGACCCGCGGTCACCATTTTACGCCACAGGCTGCGTTTCGGACGCAACGCGGCTTCCACGGCCGCCTCCGCAGATCCTTCCTCAACGCCCGGCGGCTCCGCGAGCGCCGGGGCAAAATTATCTGCCTGCGCGCCGCTGAATGTCTGCGCCGTTTTAAACGCCTCCTGCTGCGTCTGCTCAAGCGTTCCGGTAAAGTCTATGCGCGGTTTTAACGGTTCCGTCATCGCAATTTATCTCCAATCAAAAACTCCAGCGCCGCATCCAGACGGATGTGGGGCAACGGCGTGTCGACGCTCATGGTCTGAGGGCGGAAGGCTTCAAACTGGAAGCCCTGGCTCTGCCAGAAGGCCTGGCCCGGCAGGCGCGCGGGCACTTCGCCCGGATAGACAGTAAGCGGTTCGCCGTCGCTGAGACGATTCCCGCGTAAGGCCGGAATTTTCTCGCCGTTGAGGTCAATCAACCCGCTTTGCGTCGCCTGCACGGACGCAAGCCCCAGGCAATCCATGCTGATACCTTCAAACGCGGCGTTTTGCCAGGCATCCTGCACCAGTTGCTGCAGCAGCGATACCATATTGGCATGCTGATCGACCGTCACGTGATCGGCTTTAGTCGCCGCAAACAGCAGCTTATCGATCACCGGTGAAAACAGACGGCGAAATAACGTCCGCTGCCCGTAGTGAAAACTTTGCATTAGCTGCGTCAGCGCGAGGCGCATATCGTTGAAGGCCTGCGGCCCGCTGTTAAGCGGCTGCAGACAATCCACCAGCACAATCTGACGGTCGAAGCGTAAAAAATGGTTTTTATAGAAACCCTTGACCACTTTTTCACAGTAGTAATTGTAACGTTCCCGCAGCATACCTGCGTTGGTGTGCTTGTCGGCCTGCGCCAGCTTCGCCTCTCCGGTACCGTCCACATCCGGCCACGGGAAGAACTGCAGCGCAGGTGCCCCTGCTAAATCCCCCGGCAGGACAAACCGCCCTGGCTGAATAAAGTGCAACCCTTCCTGCTTACACTGATGCAGATACGCTGTCCAGGCCTCAGCAATAGCCGCCAGACGGTTTTCATCTGCTGGCGCAAGCGGATCCAGACCTTGACACAACTGTCGCCATTTGGCCGACCACCCGGCGCGCGGCCCTTGCAACAAGCCCGTCATCTGCCGGGACCAGGTGAGGTAATCCTGCGCCAGCATCGGCAAGTCGAGCAGCCATTCGCCGGGGTAATCGACGATTTCGAGGTACAGCGTGGAGGTGTCCTTAAAGTGGCGCATCAGGGATTCATTCGAGCGGAAACGCAGCGCAAGGCGAATTTCACTAACCCCTCGTGTCGGCGTCGGCCAGCTGGGCGGATCGCCATAGAGCTGCGCCAGTCCTTCGTCATAGGTGAACCGGGGAATACCAAAATCGCGTTGCGGAACACGCTTAACGCTCAGCAGACGCTCTTCCCGAACCGCACCAAGCAACGGCAGGCGCGCACCTGCGTGCAGGTTCAGGAGCTGGTTTACCATCGCGGTGATAAACGCCGTCTTACCACTGCGGCTTAGCCCGGTCACCGCCAGACGCAGATGACGGTCAACGCCGCGGTTGACCAGTGAATTGAGTTCGTTTTTAAGTCGCTTCATCGCCATCCTTCGTTGCCCGGAAGCCATAAATACCTTGCTTCAGAATACAATAAATGGGGGCAGATCGTTGATTATCAATTCTTATTTATTGCTATTGCCGTTTTCTCTCCAGTAAGATGAACACTATTGCTGTCAGTTCTGAGTGAGTAAGGTGTATGTCACCCACCATCTATGATATCGCACGGGTTGCGGGCGTATCGAAATCAACCGTTTCCCGCGTTCTGAATAAACAAACCAATATTTCTCCCGAAGCGCGGGACAAAGTGCTGAAGGCGATTGACGAATTAAATTATCAGCCCAACAAACTGGCCCGTGCCCTGACCTCTTCAGGTTTCGACGCCATTATGGTTATTTCTACCCGCTCAACCAAAACCACCGCCGGTAACCCTTTTTTCTCCGATATCCTTCACGCGATTACGGCAAAAGCCGAAGAAGAAGGTTTTGACGTCATTTTGCAAACGTCAAAAAGCAGTGAAGACGACCTGCTGAAATGCGTGAATAAAATAAAACAGAAGATGATCAAAGGGATCATTATGCTGAGCTCACCCGCTAATGAATCCTTTTTTACCACGCTGGATGCCTATGGCGTCCCGGTTGTGGTGATTGGCAAAGTGGAAGGGGATTATCAGAATATCTATTCCGTCGATACGGATAATTTTCATGACAGCGCCACGCTGACGGAAGCATTTATTAAGAATGGCCGCCGCCACATTGCCTGTTTGCATGCGCCACTTGATTATCACGTGTCGATTGATCGACTTGCAGGGTATAAAGCCAGTCTGGAGAAGCACAATATTGCGATCAACCCGGACTGGATCATGGATGGCGGTTACACCCATGAGAGCGCGCTAACGGCGGCGCTTGAATTGCTGTCCTTACCCACGCCACCTGATGCCGTTTTTGCCACCGACAGCATGAAGTTGCTGAGCCTCTATCGCGCGGCGGATGAGTTAAACCTGATGATCCCGGAGCAGGTGGTGATAGCCGGATACAGCGACCCGATGCTGTCGCTTATTTTAACGCCCGCGCCTGGTGGCTTTGATATTCCCACCCGCAAACTCGGTGAAGAGAGTTGCGATCTTCTCTTCAGGCGAATTGCCGGTCGTCCCGCCCCACAGAAAGTGCTTGTCGATACCCATTTTTTGCTGGCCGCCTCCCTGCGCTAACACCAGGGGCTGGCTACCCCTGGCGTGCTGTCGGTCAGAACGCGTAGTTTACGCCAACCCCCGCATAGTGGAAGCGGTCGCTTTCGCCCTCATCGTGGTTTTCCCACTCATAAGCGTATTCCAGCGTCATGGACAAACCATTATTAAAATCATACGCGTAGAGCATACCGAGTCGGTTGAAATCATGTCCTTCACGCTCAGGATCGTCCTGCCAGTCCCAGTTTGACCAGCGATCGAGTCCCAGGCGGGTATACGGCGTGAGCGTGGTCTGGCCTAATGAAATGGGCAGATAGGCACGAATTTCCTGCGTGGAAAATTCGCCGTTATTACGAGAACCGTCCATATTAAAACCACGCTCTAAATAGTAATTCACTTTTGCCGCAAAGGTTTCGTTAAGGGTCCAGGTAAAGCCGGTTTCTGTTTCAACGCGGCTGTCAGCATAGCCGGTTTTTTCCAGATCGTTGGCAAACTGATACATGGCAAACCAGCCGCCAAAACGCCAGTCGTCGGTTAATTTAATATCCCAGTCAGGCTGGATTTTATAGCGCTGCATATTCGCGCTACCGTCTTTCGCGCCGTGCTCATCTTTGAAGTGATAGCCGTAATTACGGAAACCACCGGTCAGGCCGAGGGTAAAATCATCGGTTCCGATAAAACGATAACGTAATTCAAATTCCGGGCGATCAAAATAGGTGCCGCGAGTCATACTGCTGTAATCAACGGGCCCCTCCTGATACATGGCCAGCGAAATTGTCCATGCGTCCCAGGTGGCATTAAACCAAACAGACGGTTCATATAAGCCGTCTTTATCCTCCCCCTGCCCTTCGACGTTTTCAATTTCATACATCGCGCCAATATTAAATTCCCACTGCATCGCTTTTTCAGTTGCCTGCGCACAGCTAACCCCTGCGCACAGAACGAGCGCAGCACTTTTTAGTAGAGTACTCATGAGATATTCCCTTTCTAATTAACCAACAAAAAAACCGGAAATTTGCATTTCCGGCAAACATCTTTCTTATCTAATAGCCGCTTCTGTATCAGCGTCGAAGAAATGGCACTTATTCATATCGAACTGGATGCCAATATTATCTCCGGCGACGTAGTCATTCGCTGCACCTGCACGGACAACCAGTTCATGCCCCCCTACGGTGGCATAAAGCATAAATTCAGCGCCGGTCAGTTCAGCCACGCTGACTTTCGCCGTGATGTCTTCTCCGCTGCTCTGCAGGGTAAGAATGTCTTCCGGACGGATACCGAAGACGACCGCTTTACGCTGGTAACCTTGCGCATTCAGTTCGGCCAGCTTGTCTTCAGGGATCTCCAGACGCAACGTTTCCGTTACGAAATAACGATCGTCGATAGCACCCCGAATGAAGTTCATCGCCGGTGAGCCAATGAACCCTGCGACAAACATATTGGCTGGCTCGTTGTACACCTGCTTCGGCGCCCCGACCTGCTGAATAATGCCGTCTTTTAAGATCACGATGCGGGTGGCCATCGTCATGGCTTCCGTCTGGTCGTGGGTAACATAAATCATGGTGGTATTAAGCTTCTGGTGCAGCTTGCTGATTTCAGCACGCATCTGCACGCGAAGCTTGGCATCAAGGTTGGACAGCGGTTCATCCATCAGGAAGACACCGGCTTCACGCACGATCGCACGGCCTAACGCCACGCGCTGGCGCTGGCCACCGGACAGTGCGCCTGGCTTACGCTTGAGATAATCACGTAACCCCAAAATCTGCGCCGCCCAGTTAACACGCTCCTCAATCACCGCAGGCGCTATTTTTTGCATTTTCAGGCCAAACGCCATGTTGTCGTAGACGGTCATATGCGGATAAAGCGCGTAGTTCTGGAAGACCATCGCGATATCGCGAGATTTAGCGGGGACATCATTCATGCAGACCCCGTCAATGATCAGCTCACCGGCGCTGATCTCCTCCAGCCCGGCAATCATGCGCAGGGTCGTGGATTTACCACATCCCGATGGACCAACGAACACAATGAATTCTTTGTCTTCTATTTCGAGGTTGAAATCTTTAACCACATGGACCTGGTTATCGTAGATTTTCTGAATATGTTTTAGAGACAGTTGAGCCATAATTTATTCCTTATCAATACGCCGGGTTGCCCAGAATTCTGTCAGGCATGTCCAGGTCAGTTCCTGCGTTGAATGAAGTTGTAATCCTGCATGGTTAAGGCCAGGCCCAATCCCTACCGACAACATCCCTGCGGCGTTGATTGCCTGAACGCCCGCAGCGGCATCTTCAATGCCGATACCCTCTTCAGGACGTACATCCAGACCGGCACAGGCGGCGAGAAAAATCTCCGGGTCTGGCTTTGAGCGGTGAATGCGGGAAGCATCCGCGCAAAAATCGAATGCCTGATGAATGCCCAGCGCGTGCAAAATCCCCGGGGCATTGAGCGATACGGACGCCAGCCCAATTTTGACTTTCGCTGCACGGATCTCCGCCAGCACGTCTCGAATCCCCGGAAGCAGCGAATCCTGCGTCAGCGATGCCAGCGACTGGACATAACGCGCGTTTTTTTTCGTCGCAAGCGCAAGGCACTGCTCTTCGCTAAACATCCCCTCTTTTCCGCCATGCTTCAGAATGCGCAGAAGAGAATCCATACGGCTTATTCCCTTCAGCTGTTCGTTAAAGACTTCGTCGAAGGTGATGCCTATTTCCTCCGCCACGGCTCGCCAGGCCAGAAAGTGGAGGTGTGCGGTATCGGTGATCACACCGTCCAGATCGAATACAACAGCCTTAAGCACCATGGTGCCCCTCCGTGGTAGCGGTCCCATCTTTAGATGCAAGAAAGTCCTTACAGGTGATAACTTGTCGCGCCGACACATGTAGCGTTTTGCCCCACAGCGTTAGCGTGGCAGGTGCCGTCGTTTCGATGGTTAACACCTCGTTTTCATAGGTGAAATACAGGGTTGCGTTGCGCCACCGCAGCGGGAATGCCAGTTTCTGCCAGTGAGCAGGCAGTTTCGGCGCAAGATGCAGTTCCCCTTCGATAATTTGCAGGCCAGCAAACCCCTGAACCGCGCCAGACCAGATCGCTCCGGTGGCGGCAGCGTGTATCCCTTCATCACTGCTGTGCGGATCGTCACCCAAATCAATGCCGATGCCATCACGCCAGAAGGCATAGGCCCCCTGCGTGTCACCGCAGCGCGCGAGAACAATCCCGTGAATGGCTTTGCTCAATGACGAATCATGGATCGTGCGTGGCTCATAAAACGCCAGATTGGCGGCACACTGCTGCGGCGTAAACCGTTCCGGCAGCAGGTAGTTAAGCATCACCACATCGGCCTGCTTCAGGATCTGCATCTCGTTCACTTCCGCACGGGAATAATCGAGCAGAATCGTCTGCTTACCCGCTTTGGCTTTATAGCGGGTCAGATCAATGGCAGGTTTTGACATGAAGGAGTCATCCTGCGGGATCACACCCTCTGCATCGGCCTCTGGCAGCCATAAGCGCGCCAGGAACTGCGTGGCATTCTCCGTAAAACGCGCATCTTCACGCCCAAACATCGCCATAAACTGACGGGCACAGGCAACGTTGTGCCAGGCCAGATAGTTGGTGTAGGCATTGTTATTCACATGCTCGGTGTATTCATCCGGCCCTATTACGTCATGGATTTCGAGACGACCATTGATTTCCGTTGCGCGTCCCATCCAGAACGAGGCGGTTTCCATCAGCAGCGTCAGACCCTCATTACGCATAAAGGCATCATCATGTGTCGCCTGCCAGTAAGCGACGACGGCCCAGGCGATATCTGCCACGATGTGATGCTCAGCAAGCGCGGAGGCCACCTTCTGGCGTATCCCGGTACGGATGTTGATCGCCGCGAACTCTGGCGTTTCTTCCTCCCCACTCGCCGCGCTTTCCCATGGGAACAACGCGCCGGGCCAGCCGTTACGACGGGCTTTCTCCCGGGCGCCAGCGAGATTAAGCCAGCGATAACGCAGCAGGCTGCGGGCAATCTGCGGGCGGGTAAACAGATGGAAAGGCAGCAGGAATATTTCGGTATCCCAGAATACGTGGCCTTTGTACCCCTCTCCCGTCAGCCCTTTCGCGGCGATACTGCTTCGCTCGTCATGGGCAGGCGTCATCGTGGTCAGGTGCCAGACCGCATAATCCAGCGCCATCTGATCCTGAGGTTCCGCAGACGTCACTTCCACACGAGCGTCACGCCAGACGGCTTTCCAGGCATACGCTGAACTTTCCAGCAAGGCGTCGTAGCCTCTTGCTGCGCAGACTTTGAGATCGGCCAGCGCGTTGCGAGCGAAAGACTCCTGCGAAAGCGCTTTATCACTGCGGTGGGTTACCCAGACAATTTTTTCAAGCGTGACAGTGTCACCCTGCGCAATCGTCAGGGAATGGTGCACGTTGAGACGCCGATTTTTGGCGGTAAAACAGCTGTCGCTCTTCGTTGAGAGCTGACAAAACGCCGAAACGACGACATCTGACGCCCGGTCCTGCGTTTCATACACGCCCTGCATGTAGTGCTGGTCAAAGACTCTGACCGAGATTTCATCCAGATGCTGTCTGCCGCTGTTCGTTTGCGTTGCATCAATACCGGTTTTCAGCACGGCCTGCGAAGCAGCATCAAGAGGCGTGATCGAAAGCTGCATGGCCACCAGAGGCAACTGGTCCAGCGACACAAAACGACGGCTTTCCAGCCGATAACGATTTCCGTCGGGCGAACGCCAGACAACGCGACGATGCAGCTCGCCGGTGGCAAAGGCCAGCTCGCGCTGCCACTCCAGAATCTCCCCTGCAAGGAGGGTGAAATTGACGCCATCCAGCTCAACATCAATGCCGGTGATATCGGGCAGATTGACGAGCTCGGTGGTTTCGTTGCGTCCCGCACGATGATACAGACCCGCAAGGTACATGCCTCTGGTTTGCAGGGTGTAATTTTCTTCATGCGCAGCGCGAATGCCCATGTAGCCATTGCCGCAGGCCATAACAGAGGCGTATTTATTCAGGCTGTGAGGACAAAAGCCCGGATCGGTTAAGACAGACACGTTCAGCATAATGTCACGCATTCCCCTGTTTCTGCTGATTCATAAAGCGCGGCGACAAGCTGCTGAATAACCAGGCCCTGTTCTGCATCCGCGATCATGACGGGTTCTCCCTGCACATGGCGTACGAAGGCATCCATACTGCGTAAATGTCGCTGGTCATCAGCCTCTTCACGCTGCGCGAGGGTGACTAACGCCCCGGCTTCGTCGTTATAGATGTGCGCCGGGAACAGCGTTGCTCCCGCTTTTTCGCCGCAGAAAGCGACATTCATGATGGACTGCTCGCGGATGTTAAGCGCAAAGGAGGTGTCCAGACGCAGAATGCCGCCGTTACAGAATTCAATCGTGCCAAACAGGGCATCCTCAACGGTGTATTGCGTAGGATCCCACTCGCCAAACTGGCCGGTGCTTTTGCGGTTTCCCAGCCTCTGAAAGCTGTGCGCGGTCACACGCTTTACCGCAGGGAAACCCAGGACATACATGGCGGCATCAAGCATATGAATGCCGATATCAATCAGCGGTCCGCCACCCTGTAATGATTTGTTGGTAAACACGCCCCACCCCGGCACACCGCACCGCCTCACAGCCTGCGCCGATGTGAAGTAAACTTCACCGAGCGTGCCATTCATTACCGCCTCTCGCAGTTGCTGGGTATCCAGGGCAAAGCGGTGGTGAAAATCATAGGCCAGCACTTTGCCTGCTTTACGCGCCGCGATGCGCATCTGGTCGGCCTGTTGCGGCGTCATCGCCGGGGGTTTTTCACACATCACATGACACCCCGCTTCGAGGGCAGCCATGACATGTTCAAAATGGAACCGGTTAGGCGAGCAGACGCTCACCACGTCCGGCTTCACCGTTTGCAACATCTCGTGAGCGTCCTGCCATGCCGATGGAATAGCATAACGTTCCGCGAACGCCTGTGCCTGCTCAAGGCGGCTGTCCATGACAGCCACCATGTGAACATCACTGCGCGTGGCGTAATACGAGGCATGCACTTTGTCCGCGACCTGCCCGGCGCCAATAATGGCGACGCGCAGAGGCGAAGGTGTAGTAGCACTCATCACGCTCGTCATCCTTAGCATTCACGCAAATAAGTGAGTGAGTCCTGATAAGCCTGAGCCGGATTGTCGGCGCGAACGCGGCACTCATACACCACATAACCCTGGTAGTTATCGGCACGCAGCTGATCGAACAGGCTGGCGAAATCGAGGCTGCCGCTGCCCGGTTGATAGCGGTGGTTATCAGCAATATGCACATGCCCCAGCAGATCGCGGTTCTGATGCAGCGCATCCGTCAGCGAGTCTTCTTCAATGTTCATATGATAGAAATCACCGATGATCTGCACGTGCTTGAGATCGTTCTCTTCGATATAACGACGCGCGTCTGCCAGCGTATTGATCATATGATCCTGGTAGCGGTTCAGCGGTTCCAGGTAGACGGTTGTACCGGTGCGTGCAGCAACCTCATCCAGCCAGCGCAGCGACGCGCTTACCGCTTTGCGGTCGCCGTCCAGGCTGCGTGGGGAGGTCATTGGCGGCAAACGGAAGGTAAACATTCCCCAGGCCGCAGGCACGATAATGCCCTTTCCCCCCACTTCCGCCAGGGCTTGCAGAATGCGTTCAATCTGCTGTAGCCCGTTGAGACGACGTTCTTCGATAAAATCACCGATCCAGCCATCGTATCCGCCACATGCCGTCGTCACCGGCAGACCCGTGGCTTTGATAGCCGCTTTCACTTCGTCGAGGTTTTCGACCAGCAGTTTGCCGTCAATTTCGTAGCCATCAAAGCCCATCGCTTTGATGTACTCGAATTTTTCCATGATCTTGGCTGGGAAAAAGGCCTGGTTTTGCGTTGCGATTTTCATGATTTGCTGTCCTTAGCTTAAAAAGTGACGCCCATTTTGATACTGAGTTCCGGATGCCGATCGACATACTTCATGTAGCTTTCCGGGCTGGAGGTGAAGGTCACGACCGGGTCAATCAGATCGTCACAGTTGAGATAACCGTTCATCAGCAATTCCCAGCAGGTCTCCTCGATACGCTTGCGGCTCCAGCGCGGGTAGTCCGGGTTGGGTTCGCTGCAGGCGCGGGAGAAAACAATCTTCGCGTTATTGAAGTGTGCTTCGCGGCCGAGGTTGAAACCCGCGGCAAATGGTTTAGCGAACGCAACGTAGGAGATGGTGCCGCCGTAGGCAAGTCCACGCAGCGCAGACTGCAGTGCATCCGCAAAACCGCTGGTCTCGATGATCACGTCCGCGCCCTGCTTGCCGGTCAGCTTTTTAATTTCCAGACCCACATCGGTACCGATTGGGTTCAGACAGTGATCTGCGCCATGACGGCGAGCGATCTCACAGCGGTGCTCGATAGGATCGACACCGATGACCACTGACGCACCGGCTTTTTTTGCCAGCTGAATGGCAATCTGTCCGATGGCGCCCAGACCGACCACCACCACAAAGTCACCTACACGGACATTGGCATCACGCACGCCGCTCATGGCGAACTGCGCCGGATCGTAGCAAACAGCGTTTTTCCAGGATGCGCCCTGCGGCATTTTGCGCAGCTTGTAGTTGTTAACCGCATTGACAATGACCGTCTCCTGCAGTGGACCATAGCAACAGACGCTGTCGCCTGGCTGGTATTCCGTTACTTCAGCACCACATTCAATAATGTCGCCGACGATCATGTTCCCCAGCTGGAATTTACCGAATTCGATACCGCGCGCAGCGCCCTCTTCACGCGGCGTAAACATCTGCCACTCCGCGTTGAACTCTTCATCAATAAACGGGCTTGCTGCACGGAAATCCACAACTTCGGTACCGTGTTTTGGTGCACCAAAACGGGCACGAATTTTCACTTCATGTGCTTCCACAGCACGATCTTCATATTCCACGAGCGCCGCCACGCGAGGCGCTGTCGCAACTAACTTTTTCATAACTTGCTCCTGATAAAAAATTGGCCGCCTCAGCCCTTAACGCCACCGGCGGTCAAACCACTTTTAATAAAACGTTCAGAAAGTGCGTACATGATGACCACCGGAAGTGCCGTCACCAGCGATGCCGCCATCATGCGACCCCAGATATAATCTGGTGTGCTAAAGAGCGTGTTCAGCCCGACCGGCAGCGTAAAGTTGCTGGCGCTGGACAGGAAAATGGAGGCAAACAGGTAGTCGTTCCATGCCACCATGAAGCAGTAAACAAACACCGACACGAGACCGGAAATCGCCAGCGGCACGGTAATGCGGAAGATGATTTGCAGGCGGTTCAGGCCATCCATCATTGCGGCCTCTTCTATTTCGTCCGGGATGGTGTCGAAATAGCTGCGCAGCATGAATACCGCCGTAGGTAATGTCTGGGTCACCATGGTGATGATCAGCGCCAGTTCCGTGTCATAAATACCGAGCGCGGTGATGATCTTGAACAGCGGCACCACCAGCAAAATCCCGGAGAACATATAGACGGTGTAGAAGCTCGCATTGATCGTCGTGCGTCCTTTAAAGCGCAGTTTGGACAAGGCGTAAGCCCCCAGCGTGCCAAGGAACACCGCAATCACCGACGAGGTCAGCGATACCACCATGCTGTTGCGGAAGTAATCCACAAACGGGAAGATCAGCGGGTTAAAGATGTCGACATAATGCTGAAGCGTCCACGCCTGCGGCAAAATGGTCGGGTGCAGCGATATAGCCTCTTTCGCGCTCTTAAACGACGTCATCAGCATCACGAAGAACGGGAACAGCGTGATGATCAGAAATACCGCCAGCCCCAGATAAAAACCAATACGGCTAAGTACGCGTTTATTTGTTGCCATTGAGGTTTACCCTTTTTCTGGTCAGCAGAATCACAGCGAAGATGATCACAAACAGCACCACAGAAATCGCTGCTGCTTTACCCAAGTCGTTGAATGCGAATGCAGTTTTATAGAGATAGACGCCTAAAATATCGACCTTCGTGGTCAGCAGGTAGACATCCGCAAACATGTAAAACATCCAGATGGTTCGCAGCGTCACCACCGTAGCCAGCACTGGCATGATGGCGGGCAACGTCACGATACGAAAACGCTGCCAGGCGTTAGCCCCGTCCATCTCTGCGGCTTCGTACAACGATTTGTCGATGGTCTGCAAAATCGCCAGGAATGAAATGAAGGCGTACGGGAAGTAGCGCCAGATGGCGAACAGCACGACCAACACAAAGCTACTGCCGGGGTTGTCGAACCACAGCGGTGCCTGGTCATAAAGATGCAGCAGATCAACGCCCAGATAGTTCACAATGCCGTAGCCGTTGTTGAACATATATTTCCAGGCAAACACCAGGGAAATAGACGGCGTCACGTAGGATAAAATCACCAGTGAACGTGCCGTTTTGCGCATCCGAAATTCGCGATTAAAGAAGATCGCCACGGCCAGCCCCAGCCCGGTGCTGCCCATCACCACCAGCGCCGTGTACCAGAACGTCATCCACAGCGAGTGCCAGAATGCCGCATCACTGAGGATGCGAATATAATTGTCCAGCCCAACAAACACAGCGCTAATGCGCGGGTTAAGCGGCAGTCGTAAGAAACTGATTTCAATATTGGAAATCATTGGCCAGGCCACCAGGCCCCCCAGCAAAATCAGGCTGGGGGCCAACAGCAGCATGGCGAAAGGCATATCTGAACGACC